>WNEZ01005589.1_pt1 | contig 14594 bp, 9 predicted proteins | sample 5400521 | NCBI WGS metagenome assembly WNEZ01 (sample SAMN13153339, study PRJNA577476) | soil metagenome | isolation source: 120 cm saprolite under Douglas fir tree site 2 hole 1 replicate 1 | place: USA:California | collected 2015-04-18
TAACCGGCGGCTGACCGGTCAGGGTCACGCCGCGGTCATCCGCGATATATTTCGCCAGCATCCACGTCGCCGCCTCGATCGCGGCGCTGTAATCTCCCTGGCGCAGCAGTGGAACCATCGCGCGGTCAGCGTCGCCGGCACGTGCATCATTAATCACCGGCTCAAGCCCGTAGCCCACTTCAATTCGATATTTATGTTCCGCAGGAGCGACCAGCAGCAGAACCCCGCGATTGTCGCCCTTGCTTCCCACGCCGAGCCGCTTGTACAAATCCACCGCAAAGTTTTCGACGCTTTCGCCCTCCAGCGAGTGCACCGTAACCACCGCAATCTGCGCTCCCGTCTTCTCCTCGACTTCGCGGCAAAGCGCTTCCAATCGTGCCTTGGTCTCCGGTGCAATCACGCCCGCAAGGTCGGTAACATATCCGGTCGGATGAATATTTTTCGGATTTTCGGCGAGCGTCGAGACTGCGGCTATGAGCCACAGGATCGAGAGCGCAATCAGCGTGAAGGATCGAAAACGCTTCATTGGGGATTTCGCGGAGTGTGTGCCTCGACTCTAATCCTACGCAAACGGGAAGTGAAAGATATCAGGACGATGCTCCTCGCCTGATTGCATTGTAACGTGGGCCGAGATTTCTTGCCGGCTAGACCGTTCTTCTAGTAGTTCTCTCGCTTCGAGTGCGCTGCCTCTTGCTCGCCTTTGTAAGATTTCCAGGATTGCGCAATCACATACGCATGAATGGCGTCGGCATCCTGCACCGTCATCTTGGCATTGGGGAACGCAAACTTCGGCGGATCGGCGAACCCGGGCATGCCCTTATCCCAGTGCGAGCCCCCCAGCACAATCGCGTACCAATCGTGATGTACATCCGCGGGCATGTACCGCAGATCCGGAATCGCGCCATCCAGCACCCACGCGCGGCTGCCATCGGCTCCTGGCGAATGGCACCCGTCGCACACAAATTTTTGGTACAAGACTTCACCCTTGTGAATGATCTCTTTACTGGCGGTCAATTTCGGCGGCTCGGGTACCGGCGGAACAACCACAGGAGGTGCCGTATGGGTCGTAGTCGCGCCAAGCTTGAAAGCCAGCAACCGCACGGGTCCCCGCGCCGATTCATTAGTGATCATCGTCCGAGCCGGCGCAAACAATCGCGATCCCGATCCCCAGCCCACCGCCGAAATCACATACTGCTCGCCCTTCACCGTAAACGTTACCGGCACCGATTCAATCGCCGAACCAGTCTTGATCGACCACACTTTATTTCCACTGTCGGCCGCGTAAGCCGCAAATTCTCCGGTGCCCTGCCCCTGAAAAACAAGATTGCCCGCCGTGGAAAGCACTCCTCCATTCGTCGCGATCTGCTCCTCCACGGACCATCGCGCCGACTGCTTAACCGGATCCCACGCGATCAACCGCCCTTCCAGGCCCACTCCGCTCTCTCCAGACTCCACCGCCGCTTTTGCCTCCGTGCGGCGGTCCGTAGTCGGGACATAAACCAGCCCAGTCTGCGCGTTGTAACTCATGGGCCACCAGTTGTGCACGGTCCATTGCCTTCCGCCCCCCGCCGACTTGGGAGTCTCCACCGCGCGCCCAGTTTGCAAATCATAGGCGCTCGCCCAAACCGTTTTCACCAGTGGTTTCGCTGAAAGAAGCTTGCCCGTCTTGGCATCCAATACATAGAAAAATCCGTTCTTCGGAGCGGTCAGCGCTACGTGCCGCTTCTCGCCATCAATCGTCAAGTCCGCCATCAAGATGTGGTTATTTTCCGTTTGCATCCCCGGCGCGCTGGTCTGGTAATGCCAGACATATTCACCACTATCCGCGTTCAGAGCGATAATGCATCCCGAAAAAAGCTTGTCGCCGCTAACCTTAACGGACGACAGTTCCCCATAGTCCACCCCGGCCCCCGCCGTGCCGAAAATCACCAACCCAGTCGCTTCGTCGTACGTAATCGCGTTCCAAGCGTCGCCCCCGCCAATCCTCCACCAATCTTTCCCAGACCAAGTCTTCGCCGCCTTCTCCAGCGCTTTACTTTCAAACGGCTTCGATGGATCGCCCGGCACCGTCCAGAACCGCCAAGCTTCTCTTCCGCTTGCCACGTCATAAGCGACCAACGCTCCGCGGACGCCGTCATCCGACCCGTTAAATCCCATCAAAACTTTTCCCTTAGCGATATGCGGCGCCCCCGTGATCCCAGTCTGCGTGGGATCGCAAACCGTAGCCTCCCACAATTTTTTGCCCCCGGCTGCGTCCACCGCGATCAGCCGGCAATCACCAGTGCCCACAAAAACTTTCCCCTCCCACACAGCCACGCCCGCATTGACTCGTGCCGAGTACGAGCCATTAATGGCCATATTCAGCTTCACATCGGGATCGAATTTCCAGATCACTTTTCCCGAAGCCGCATCCACCGCATACACTCTCGATTGCGGCGCGCTCACATAAATCACTCCATCGACCACGATCGGTTCCGCCACGACTCCCATCGCACCGGGAATATCCATGTACCACGCCAAACCCAAACCATTCACGTTCTTATCCGTAATCTGCATCAATGGGCTAAAGTGCGCCTCGTCAAACGTGCGTCCGTTCAAAAGCCAATTCGTCCCCGCTCCTGACTCCGCCGCCACCCGCGCCTCGGTAACATCGCCAGCCTTCACCGCCGTCTCCGCGGGAGCCTTGCATCCAACTCCAAATCCAATCGCAAGACATCCAGCGGCCACACCAAGCACACTGAATATTTTCATCAGATCACCTTTGCTTTTCGCCGCCTGCGCCGACGGCGTTCCCCAAGCCCGACGTGTGGAGATTCTTCGCCGCCATGGTAGAGGCGACGCCAAAAGAAAGTCAACGCGATGGAGTGAGGAGAATTGCTCGCCGCGAAATTTGGTGGACGTGACCGGGCTCGAACCGGCGACCCCCTGCTTGCAAAGCAGGTGCTCTCCCAACTGAGCTACACGCCCACAGTGGCTTTCCCATTTATTCTAAAGCATTTTTCACTCGTCCGGAAACTCACTCGCCCATTGGGTTTCTCATATTCCGTTATCTCTAAGATGGGCGGTTGAGCGTGCTCAGCACCGCAAAGATATAATCCCGGTGACGGCAGCGGGGTGAGCGTATGCGATATCACGTTCTGCGGACCAGAATTTGTCTTGGGTTTCTTGTCGGGATCCTGTCGGATACGCCACTCCGCGCAGAGTCGGGGCACGATGGTTGGCTCCGTTTTGCCCGTCTGGGGACGCGCTCAGCACAAATGTACGAAACGCTTCCTGCAACAGTTGTCGTGCTCGGCCATTCCGTTGTCCTCGAAACCGCCCAAACAGAATTGACGCGCGGCATCAACCGAATGCTCGACAAAGCCGTGCGCGTGCAAGCAGACCTTCCGCACGAAGCGAGTTTTATTCTCGGCACGCTCAAAGAAGTTCAGACAGCCGTCCCCGACCTTCCAATCGACCACAAAATAGCGCGCGACGGCTTCTGGCTGACAAAACTCCAGATGGGCGAAGCCTCTAGCGTCATCATCACTGGATCGACGGAGCGCGGCGTTCTCTACGGAGTCTTCGCCTTCCTCAGCAAGATCGCCCGAAATGAATCCATCGCAACCTTGGACGAGCTGCAAGAACCCTACGCGCCAATCCGCTGGGTAGACCAGTGGGACAATCTCGACGGCCGCATTGAACGCGGATACGCCGGCCGCTCTATCTTTTTCGAAAATGGCGCCGTCCGTGACGACTTGGCTCGAGTCAACGACTATGCGCGCCTGCTCGCCTCTATCGGCGTGAACGGTTGCAACATAAACAATGTCAACGCTGATCCGCGCGTTCTAAACGATCACTTTCTTCCGCAACTCCGCCGCATCGCCGATATTTTTCGTCCTTGGGGTATTCGCCTTTCCATTTCGGTCGACCTCGGCAGCCCTAAATCGATCGGCGGCCTGGAAACGTTTGACCCTCTCGATCCTCTAGTCGCCGATTGGTGGAAAAAGAAAGCAGACCAAATCTATCGCGAGATCCCGGACTTCGCCGGATTTACGGTCAAGGCCGATTCCGAAGGCCAAGCCGGTCCATCCACCTACAACCGCACACCGGCCGACGCGGCCAACACAATCGCCCGCGCCCTAGCACCGCACGGCGGTGTCCTTTTTTATCGCGCCTTTGTTTATAACCACCATCTCGATTGGCGCGACCCGAAAAACGATCGCGCCAGAGCCGCCTACGACATCTTTCATCCCCTCGATGGAAAATTCGAAAGCAACGTCATCATCCAAATCAAACATGGACCCATAGATTTTCAAGCTCGCGAACCCGTCTCCCCCCTCTTCAGCGGTCTCGAGAAAACAAACGAAGCCATCGAGTTGCAGATAACTCAGGAATATACCGGCCAGCAGCGCCATCTCTGTTTTCTTATTCCAATGTGGAAGGAAGTCCTCAATTTCGATATGCACGCCGGCCGCGACGGCACACCAGTCCGGGATTTAGTCAGCCGACGCACCTTCGGTCGTTCCGAAGGAGGCTTCGTCGGCGTAGCAAATGTGGGTCTCGATACCAACTGGCTCGCACATCCATTAGCCATGGCCAATCTCTACGGATTCGGCCGGCTCGCCTGGAATCCCATGCTGAGCAGCTCCGCGATCGCAGAGGAATGGACCCGCCTGACCTTCGGCAACGATCCCGATGTTGTGCGAACAATCTCCAACATGCAGTTGGCATCTTGGCCTACCTACGAGACGTACACCGGGCCGCTAGGCGCTCAGACCCTCACCGACATCCTCGGAAGCCATTACGGGCCGGGAATCGAATCCTCAGAACGCAATGGCTGGGGCCAATGGCACCGTGCCGACGACCAAGGCATCGGCATGGACCGCACCGTCGCGACCGGAACCGGCTTTGTCGGGCAGTACCGCGCGCCTGTTGCGAGTCAATACGAATCCCTCGAGTCAACGCCTGATGATCTGCTCTTATTTTTCCATCACGTGCCCTACAATTTTGTGCTGCACTCCGGAAAGACCGTAATCCAGCACATTTACGATTCTCATTACGACGGCGCAGACCACGCAGCGGATTTCGTTCAAGAATGGAGTTCCCTCAAAGGCCGCATTGACGATGCGCGCTACGGAAATGTGTTATCGCGTCTCGAATATCAGGCCGGACACGCCATCGTCTGGCGCGACGCCATCTGCAATTGGTTCCTTCGCGCCTCAGGCATTCCGGACGCAAAAGGCAGAGCAGGGCACCACCCGGAGCGTGTCGAGGCCGAAGCCATGCAGTTGGAAGGCTACACACAGGTCGAAGTAACGCCGTGGGAGAACGCCTCTGGAGGCAAAGCAATAGAATGCGCCCAGCCGCAGAGCTGCACCGCCTCCTTCCGCTTTCCCGATAACCCCGGATTCTACGATCTGGATATCCAATACTTTGATCTGAACAACGGCGAATCCACCTACCATGTCTTTGTCGGCACACAATTGGTGGATGAATGGATCGCCAACGCGCACCTACCTACAACCAAGCTAGGTGGCGACTCCTCCACAAGACGCCGTATTAAGCACTTGGAGCTTCACCCAGGAGATCAAATCCGCATCGAAGGAGTCCCGGACGGCCAGGAACGCGCACCGCTGGACTACGTTGAGCTTCACGCTGCGCCGTGACGTCCTGTCCTTGATTGCGTTGAGCAAGACTAGTTGTGCTTGACGAATTCGCCCTTCGTCCCCGTCAGCGAGTTATACAGCGTCTCGATAAACGCATCCGCGTTCACAAAATCACCCGACCACTTCTTCCACGAATCCAATATCTTCTCCTGCTTCATCTGCTCCAGCGTCTTGTGCGCCTTAAGCGCGTTCTCCACCGCCGCCGAAGTCTCCTTCAACATCTTGGTAAACTCGCGCACGTCGTCCAAATTAGACAGCGCCCCGTGCCCGGGAATCACCTTCACGTCCGCAGGTAATTGCGCGGTCGCTTTCTCCATCGCCGAAATCATTCCCTGCACGCTGCCGCCGCTCGCCACATCGATAAATGGAAACCCGTAACGCACAAAATCGTCGCCCATGTGCACCACGTTATTCTTCGGGAAAAATATGATCGAATCCCCGTCCGTGTGCCCCGCGGGGAAATGTAGCGCCCGAATATCCTCCCCATTTAAATGAACCGTCACATCGTGCTCGAACGTAATGATCGGCAGCGCCGCCTTCTCCGCCGCCTTGTTCTCCTGGTGTATGGATCCACCATTCCCCGCGGTCCCTCCGCTTTCCAGCCTCTTCCGCACATTGTCTTGCGCAATCACCGTCGATCCCGCATTGCTGAATGGCGCGTTACCGCCCGTATGATCGCCGTGATAATGCGTATTGATCACAAAGCGCACCGGCTTGTTCGTGAGCCCCAAGCTTTTCAGCGATGCCTGAATCTTCTCCGCCAACGGCGCAAACTGGTCGTCCACAATGACGATCCCATCATCTCCAATCGAGGCAGCGATATTTCCGCCTGCGCCTTGCAACATATAAATGTTTCCGGCCACCTTCGTCGCCTTGATCTCTACCTTCGAGAAATCCTGTCCCTGTCCCCCTCTCGCCACCGGCCCCGCCAACGCCGCGCTCCCAACCAGCATCAAACCAAACAGCTGTCTCCGCATGCGAATCCCTCCGCGATCTCTTCGGCACATCAAGCGGCGGGAATTCTATCACCCGACGTGTCGCGGGCATATCATAGCTGTGTCGACCGTTTGTGTTGTTCCAACGAGGTTTAAACATGAGAATGCATGAAGTCCCCAGCCAAGTTTCGCTCGCCCTCTCGATCACGCTCTTAATCGTCTCTGTCGCATTCTTGCCTCGGGCCGCTCGCGCCGCGCAGCAGCAGCAAAATCCCGCGCCACCTGCTTCCGATCACACCCAGCACAACCACGGTGGCTTCATGCAAGACGGCATGCACCACGCCGCCGCTAAGGGCATCAAGCTGGAACAGCAAGTCGACACCGCCAACCACACCATCACCCTCCGCGAAGGCCCCATCACTCTCCCAGCCAATACCGATCACATGAAAATGCCGCAGCCTCCCGACGTCTTCTGGTCCATTCCGCTCGATGCTTTTCTCCTGTCCTATACCCCGCATCTTGTCGACGCCGACGGCAACGCTGTCCCCGGCACCGTTCTCCATCACACAGCTTTCTGGAACACGAACCGCTCCGATTTCCTCTGCCCCAACAAGGAAGAGCATATTTTCGGAGCTGGCAGCGAGCTGACTAACTGGATGGAAATTCCCGGCTACGGCTATCGCGTGCAAAAGGGCGACAAAATCCGCATCGAGACCATGGTCCACAACCCCACCGCCACCAACTACGACAAGGCCTATCTGGAAGTAAAAATTCCCTACGCCGATTCAACCGCCGCCACCAAAAGCATCTATCCCACCTGGATGGACGTGCAATCCTGCGGAAATTCCGGCTACGACCTCCACGCCGGCAAAAACGAAAACGTGGGTACCGTCAGTGTGAAATACAACGGCATTCTCCTCGGCGTCGGCGGTCACATGCACGATTACGCCAAGCAAATCGTTCTCGAAGACGCCACCCGCAAAGAAACCGTCGCCACCCTCAACGCCAGCGTTGACGAAAAGGGCCAGCTCGTCAGTATGCCCGTCGTGACCTTCTTCGATCGCGGCGGTTACAAATTCGCCGCCGGTGACCAGCTCCGAATCACCGCCACTTACGACAACGTCACCGGCAAGCCCCTACCCGCCGGCGCCATGGGTATCGTCGTAGGCTACTTCCTACCCGCCGATGACTCTGTCATGTCCGCCCTACGCCGCAAATCCAAACCCACCACCCACCAAGTAGCCGCCACCCACGAGTAATCGTCGTAATCAGCTGTAGGGGCACGGCTCTGCCGTGCCCGCGCCTCACCGGCGTCTTCGTCCTTCTTCTCCTTTGTAGTGGCGCAGCATGCTGCGCCCGCCGCTTTTGCTTTTAATCTGTTTTTTTTGCACACCCATTCACAACTTTGCACAGACTTTCCCGCCGATTTCGATTGACGCCAAAAAGCCCTGCGATTATCGTGCGCGCCAGATTGAACCGGGAGGCTTGAAACTTTACGGCTCAGCCTAGAGGGCGCAGCAGCCTAACGGCAGTTGCGTCGCCGGATTGAACCAAGAAGCAAAGAGTTTTGCGGCTTCAGTTTAAAAGGGCGCAACAACCTAACGGTCGTTGCGCCCTTAATTTTTCAGCCCTTCTGTGGCACAGCCAATGAGGGCGTGCTCCAGACCCTTTGGCTACCGCTTCTGCGCATCCAAATAATTCCCCAAGAACTCCCTCACATCCGCTTCCCAGATCCGCCATCCTTCTCTTCCGAATAGCATGTGCCCTGGAGCAACCGCGCCGGCGTTCTCCCGTGGTGTGAATGCCGGATAAACTATGAGCTTCGCCGCCATGCCATGCTGCTCCGCCTCCCGCACTACTGCCCTCACCGACTCTGTCGTGCGATCATTTTCCGCCACCATCCCCAGCAGCGGCACACGAATCTTCCCGGCCGCCTCCTTCAGTGCCTTCTGCATCTCAGGACTGCGGTCCCATGTAAGCGCCGCGCCCGCCTGATCCACTACCGCTTGAAACGCCGAAGAGCGGCTCGCCGCAAATACGCTGATAATTCCTCCGAACGACCATCCCATCACGCCAATCCGCGTTTGATCCACATACGGCAGCGTCTTCAAAAACTCCATCGCCGCGAGCACGTCATCCGTTTCTTCCTGCACCCGTGCCACAAATCGCGTACCACGGTCCTCCCCTACCGCTTTTCCAAATGGCACCCCGTCCGATTTCCCGTAACCTCTTCGCTCCGGCACTACCACTACATAACCGTTCGCTCTCAGCAGCGAGCCCACATAAGCAAACGGCCTCTCCTCGCGTTCGTCCTGCATCCGTGAACCATGGTTATAGATCACCACCGGAAAGGGACCCGCCCCCTCCGGCTTATACACGTAAGCCTCAATCTTCATCGCCCCGCTCGGATAGAACACCGTCTCGTAAGATTGCTGCCCGCCGCTGGTTTGCGCTCTCATGCCCGTCACGCAAATCAATACCGTCGCCGCCGTCGCGATTGCTCGCATATCACCTCCGATCGCACAACATCTTACTCGCGCAGAGGAATCTCCCTTAGTCTCTTCCGAAGCGATCTTTTCTCCTGCCCTTCCGCCAGATTGATGCCTTCAGCCCTTCCGGCCGGTCACGCATCTAAACTCCAGGCTGCAGAAGCAGTCGTGCCCGCCCGGCATGCGCCCGAACAATCAATGGAAATGCATCTGGATTCCTTAAAAGAAGTTCTCGGCGAACTCTTTGCTCTCCTTGAAACGCAAGAGACCAACAGCACCGCCGTCCCTCCAGCTCCTGAGAGACCAGGGAATCGCGTCGGACGAAAAGTTGTCAACTTACTTGGACCAGGCCGGAAGAGCCAGCAACGTTAAATGGCGTGCAGCCCGCATGCGCATGGAGTACCTGCTAACCCCCATCCAAAAAGCCGCGGAAAACAACAAGTCCAAACAAGCACAACCCAGCGAAGCGCAACCTAAAGAAGCAGCTAACAACGGGGAGGAAAATAAACGAGGAAAAGACAACCGCAGCGACAAAGAAGAAAAGCGAACCGAAGCTACGACCAAGTCCGATGCCAGTGTGAACGCCGAAACCCCTCCGGATCAAAGCCAAAGCGCCGGCAACGGCGCCGCACAACAGAACGAGAAGAAAGACACCGCAAGTAAGCAAAGTGCGTAGCCACCGTTTTGCACACCGATGCACAAATTTGCACAGACTTCTCCGCGGAATTCAATTGACGCCGCAAACCACAGCGATTATCTTCCGCACCAGATTGAACCGAAAAGCTTAGAAACTTTACGGCTCAGCCTAGAGGGCGCTTCCGCCTAACGGTAGTTGCGCCGCCAGACTCGAACCAAGAAGCAAAAAAGTTTTGCGGTTTCAGTTTAAGAGGGCGCAACAACCTTAACCGGTAGTTGCGCCCTTAATTTTTCGCCCACCTTGGTGGCCCAGCATCCGCCGGTAAGCTCTCAAAGCAGCAAAGCCGCCTCGAATGATTGACCCTGCCCGTCCGGACGGGCAAACTCACCGGACGCCCTGCGGCCTTCTCGCAAACACGTCTATCCACTTGTAATCACGCCACTTACCGCACTTACCCTCGCGTACCGTACAACTGGCTCCCCGTACCATTGTTGGCCTTCCCCGCCACCTTTAGTTTGTGCCTGAACGCCACTTCACCTAGGCGTCTGAGGCACAATTCGTGGCCGCTCCGCACAACTCAAGTTCCGCACACTCAGCGCCGCTCACGCTCAGCATCCTGCGACGGTACGCCCTGGCCTTCTTGTTCCTTGCCGCCATTTCCGCCGTCGCCGGTTTTGAAGTCGGCCGCCTCAAAGCGGTCTGGGCCAACCTCAAACTCGGCAATCTGACCGCAAACGCCACAGCCACCGCCCTATCCCAGCCCACCGTCGACGCCGTGAACGCTGAATTCGCCGAACTCACCCGCATGACGCCTCAGCAGCAAGCCGAGCAGCTCCTCGCCCTCGCCATTCGTCGCCACCAAGGCTCGCTCGACCTCATCGGCCAAAGCGCGGAAAGCTGGCACGGCCACCTCCAAAATACCGATCGCCTTTTCGATCTCGTGCTCACCGCCATGAAATCCGAAGATCTTCGGGTGCGCGGCGCGGCCATCGAAATCGATCTAGCCGCTAACAATCTAAGCAAATCGCCCAGAACCGTAACCCGCCTAGTGAAATTGATTCGCAAAGATCCCACGGAGCGCCCTTTCGCTCTCTGGCGTCTCGGGGCTCTAGGCAATCGCGGCGTACAGCCAAAGCTCGTGCTCAACCACCTTCTAACCTTTGTCCGCGATCGTGACGAGCAAACCCGTTTTTGGGCCGTCGAAGGCCTCGCCATGTTGGGCACCGATGGCGCTATCGATCCCCTGCTCGATCGTTTCGCCCACGATCCTTCGTCCCGCGTGCGCCAACGCGCCGCCGTCGGCATCGCCGCATCGCCGAATCCGGCATGCTCACCCATGAACAGCGTTTCGCCGCCGTCCCCGATTTGCTGAATTTCCTCGATGATGACGCGCTCGACTCCGACACCCGCGGCTGGGTCTACGGCGCTCTCCGTCTCATCACTGGTGAGCCGCTCGGCAACAACCCGCAAACCTGGCAGCAATGGTGGTCCCACCACGATTCCACCAAGAAATCCCGCTCCCCCAAAGGCATCCTCTTCGCCTAAGCAGTTTGTCGAGTGCGGCAGTGTAGCTGCCGCTTTAACTACGTAAGCCCCACCCAGCAGCCGCAAATCGCAACGACCGCAAACTTGCCCACCGGGTTGTTGTATATTGACGCCGCATTAATTGGGGGCTTCATGAGCCAATGGTCACGCCGTAAATTCTTCCTAACCTCGCTAGCCGGCAGCGCCGCCGCCACCGTAACCAATCTATTCGCCAGTCCCAAGCCAACGTCGGCCGCAACGAACGGCGCCCGCGCCGCTACCCCCGCCGCACAAGGCAAGCGCCCGCTAATAATCTCCAGCGCCAACGGCGTAAACGCCCTAGGCCGCGGCATGGACATCCTCAAAAAAGGCGGCGACACCCTCGACGCCGTAGTAGCCGCCGTAACCGTAGTCGAAGACGATCCCAACGACGACTCCGTCGGCTACGGCGGTCTCCCCAACGAACAAGGTGAAGTCGAACTCGACGCCAGCGTAATGCACGGCCCCACTCACCGCGCTGGCTCAGTCGCCAGCGTCCGCCGCATCAAAAACGTTGCCCGCCTCGCCAAAACCGTAATGGAGCGCACCAATCACGTAATGATCGTCGGCGATGGCGCCCGCCGTTTCGCGGTAGACGAAGGCTTCGAGGAAATGAATCTCCTCACCGAACACTCCCGCAAAATCTGGCTAGCCTGGAAAGCTTCCACTTCCTTCAACTGGCGCCCCGGCATCGACAGTCCCGAATGGAAAGAAAAAGTCGCCTCGCTTTTCAGCGACACGCCCGAAGATCAGGCCCTGCTCGCCTACGCGCAGCGCGTCATCGCCCATCCGCCCACCGGCACCATTCCCTGCATGGCCGTCAACGAAAAAGGCGACATCTCCGCCACCACCACCACTTCCGGCCTCGCCTGGAAAATTCCCGGCCGCGTTGGCGACTCCCCCATCATCGGCGCTGGCTGTTGCGTCGACAATGAAGTCGGAGCCTCCGGCTCCACCGGCAAAGGCGAAGAAAACATCAAGATCTCCGGCGGCCACACCATCATCGAAATGATGCGCAAAGGCATGTCGCCCACCGACGCCTGCCTCGAAGCCATGGCTCGCATCGTCCGTAACTACAACAACGACAAAAAGAAGCTGGCCACCTTCCACATTTTCTTCTACGCACTCAACAAAGACGGCGTCCACGGCGCCGCCTCCCTCTGGAACAACGCTTACGAAAAAGGCCGTCGCGCCACGTACGCCGTCCATGACGGCACCGAATCCAAACTCGTCGATTGCGCCACCTATTTCAACGAAACCGCCGTTAGCGACTAACTCTCGCTTTGTCTTCTCTGTGCTCTCTGCGAACTCTGTGGTTAAATCTTCTTCTCCGATCTTATGGACCAGGCCAACATCCTAATCATCGGCGGCGGCGTAGTCGGTACCGCCATAGCCCACGCCGTCTCCCAACGCACCCAGGACGTCTTCCTGGTCGAGCAAAATCCCAAGCTCGGCATGGCCACCAGCACCCGCAACAGCGGTGTAATCCACTCCGGCATCTACTATCCGAAAAATTCCCTAAAGGCCACCCTCTGCATCCAAGGCAATCGCCTGATGTACGATTTCTGCGCCAAGCACAACGTCCCCTTCCGCCACACTGGCAAGCTAGTAGTCGCCGCTGACGCCCACGAAGAACCCGCCCTCCTCGCCCTGAAAAAAAATGGCGAAGACAATGGCGTAGAAGGCCTCCGCCTAATCGGCCCCGACGAAATTCGCGCCCGCGAACCGCACATCACCGGCATAGCCGCCCTCGCCGTTCCCTCCACCGGCATCGTCTCCGCCGAAGATCTCGTACGCACCTACGCTCGCCTGGCCGCCGACCAAGGCGCCAACATAGTCCAGCGCGCCAAAGTAATCTCCCTCGAGCCAACGCCCGGCGCGATCCGAGTAGGTCTCCGTATTGGCGACGAAGAAGACTACCAAGACGAAACCATCGAAGCCCGCTGCGTAATCAACGCCGCCGGCCTCTACGCCGACGAAGTCGCCGCCCTCCTCGGCAGTAAATCCTGGAAAATTTATCCAGTCCGCGGTGAATACTGCGAAATTCGCGGCCCTCGCCGCACCCTAATCAACAATCTCGTCTACCCGCTCCCCCACGCCGACGCCCTAAGCCTCGGCGTTCACTTCACCAAGACTCTGTGGGGCACGGTTCTCCTCGGACCAACAGCAACCTACGTCGACGCCAAAGACAACTACGAGCGCAACCGCCTAACCATCCCCGATTTTGTGCAAGGCGCAAAACCACTCCTGCCCGAAGTCCAGGAATCCGATCTCCAGCTAGGCTATTCAGGCCTGCGTCCCAAGCTAGTCCCGCCAGGAGGCAAAGGCTACGCCGACTTCGTAATCACCCGCGACCCCGCCGTCCCCCAAGCCATCCATCTGGTCGGCGTAGAGTCCCCCGGCCTAACCGCCGCTCCCGCAATAGCCTCCAAGGTCAACAAAATGGTCGAAGAAATGATGGACTAATTTTGGAGTGCGGCGGTCTTGCCGCCGCTTTCGAGGCCAATGCGTCGCCTCAAACGAACCGTTTCAACTGAGGTTGTCACTATCAGAAACCTGCCGTGAATCTCTGGTTGGTGCTCGGTGTCCTTCAAAGATTGCCTGTTCCTCATGCGGCCCTCCACACCGCGCATACAGCAAAGCATGTATATATTTTCACCTATCCCCCCGCCCCATTTGCGCCAGATGCGCTGAGCGCATATCTGACCTAGCCCTCAGGAAGGCAACGCTCAATGGAATCTACTCGTGTTGTTCCGTTGAACTCGGGGACAAACGAATTCTGTATCGGTCGAATGGTCACTAAGTTTGGACTCTTAACGGTCGGAGCTACGCGCGGCCTCCGAGCGGCCAAGGCTCGCATAAAAGAATTGACCGAGTCGTCGCCGGGAGACTATGTCATTTTCATCCGAAATACGGGCCGCGTCGTTGCCAAGGCGAGCAGCGAATTCCAGTGAGCCACAAACGAATACTCGAATTTCCAGGCGTCAGGGAATCACTTGATGCGGGTATCCGGGCTTTACCTTATTCAGTCCGTAGGTAAATCAATGTACTTATTTCTAATGGCCATTGCTCCCTTATTAGCTGAAGTGAACCGGCGCAGATGCCCCCATTCGATTCGCCAGTCCGGCAGTCATGAGCCCGTTGCCCAACAACATGGAGGATGGGAGGAAGAGTCATGAAGTGGCGAATATTCCTTCTCAGTCTGGTATTGGCCCTTCCGCGGCCTTCGCCCGCGGCGAATCAGAACCGCTTCATTGTCCGCTCGACTCTCGGTTTGCAGGCGCTGACTCAGCTATGCACACTGCCAACTCTGGGATGTACC
>WNEZ01006321.1_pt1 | contig 14593 bp, 15 predicted proteins | sample 5400521 | NCBI WGS metagenome assembly WNEZ01 (sample SAMN13153339, study PRJNA577476) | soil metagenome | isolation source: 120 cm saprolite under Douglas fir tree site 2 hole 1 replicate 1 | place: USA:California | collected 2015-04-18
GGGACCGAAGACCACGATAAGACCGGGATTGAGATCGAGCGACACCCCGAGCGCCGACGCCTTGCCGGGGTGATCTCCGCTGCGCGAAAGCGCGCAGAGGAAGATCAGCAGCAGGCTGCGGTTGCCGAAGGCCCTGATGAAACCGGTTTCAGCGTTCAGATACGATAGCATGGCAGCCTCATTCGTCGGACACAGATAACGTCAGTCTGGCAGCGTTTGCCCGGGGATCACGACAGTCTGATTTGGCGAAGCTCCACCAGCTCCTAGTACAATCCGCTGGGTTGACCGGCCGGACGGCGCGCGCCTGGCGCAGTCACGATAGGGGCGGCCGGCTCCCTGGTCACCTCGGGCACGGCGGCATCGAGCTGCAGCACCGCCGCCGCGGCGGGGAACGCCGCGTCCGCCATCGCGGCATGGCCTTCGGCGCTGGGATGCACCGCGCCGCCATACACCGCGGAAAGAACACCCCAGGTGGCGTCGTGGATGTCGGCGGGCTGACTCGAAGAGGGGAGCCCTTGCGGATAAGTCATCGCCGCAAAGTAGCTGTCGTTGGCATCGCGGATCCAGCGCGCGCGCGGCAGGTAGGCGCGATATTCCCCGGCGCTGCGGCCGCAAAGCATCGGCTGTGAGGCAGAGGTGACGATATCCGGATCGAAACTGTCGCCCTTGGCCGAAAAACACTCCCGATCGAATTCCGGATCGTTTGGTCCGCGCGCGCAAAAACCGTGATCTGCGAAGGCAGCCTGATGGCCATCGACGAAGGTCATGCGATCGCCGGCCGGATCGCGGCACAGGATCCCCGATTGGCACAACGCGAGCGCCTTCAACTGCGGCAGGAATTCATTCTGCACATAGCCGGACACGTTGGCCAGCCGTTGCGGCTGTGCGTTGAACGAGGGATGAATATCGAAGCCGGCGCGTCCGCCGGGGCAGGGCGCGCGGTCGGCCAGGGTCGGGTTGGCATAGGATACATAGACGACGTGCGACATGTCGCCGACGAGGGGTTTTAGCGCCTCTCTCAATTTGCCGAAACTTTGCGGCAGGTCCTGCGCCAGCGCCGCGCGCGAATCCTCTACCGATCCCATGACGCCGGTGCGCCGAAACAGCACGCGTTCGGTCGGGGTGTCGACGATCACGTCCGCGACCAGGCCGGAAAAGCCGATGTCATTGGCGCCGATCGACAGCAGGACCAGGTCGAGGTTGCGATCGGGTTGACGGCGTTTCGCGGCGGCGACGGCATCGCGCAATTCGGCCAATTGCGCGTTGACAGTGGCCCCGCAGCCGGTGGACTTGGTCGGCGGGCATTCCCGCGCGCGTTGTCCGCCGAACAACCCGTCGGGGATGGTGGCGCCGGTGCATGCCAGCGGCAGATAGGTCACCGCGATATGAGGATATTGCACGGCAAGCTGCAGCGCGGTGCGGGTCTGATAGCTGTAGAGCGAGCGATGGCAGGCGGAATTGAACCAGAGCGCGCTTTGCCGCTGCCACACCTGCAGCGAGTCCGGAGCTTCGCAGGCCCGGCCGCCTTTATAACCGGCGCGGCTCGGGCGATAATATTGGGCGACGGCGGTTCCGAGGTAGGAGCGGAAGCAGAAACCCTCGTCCGACAATGCGATCGGCCGGTCCGGATTGCCTTCGCCCGATGCGATGCTGTCGCCGAGGCCGGCGATGAAAATATCGCGCACCATGATCTCGGTCGCGACACGCTGCGGCGCGTCGGGTCCGCTGGAGACGTCCACCGAAGCCATCGTGGGACGGCCATAGCGCGCCCGGAAACCCAGCGGTTCGGCACAATCCAGCGTCGATTGCCGCGGCGGCCCCTCGCCATCGTCGATCGACCAGGCGCAGGTGGCGCCCACCGGGATAGTGCCGGTCAGCCTGAGGGTGACGGGATGATCTGATGGCGTCAGGTAGCTTTCCTTGACGTTATCGCGGGTGCAAGGTTCGCTGACGCGGCCCGTCAGATCGATACAGAGGCGGTTCACCGTGTTGCGCGCCCAGCCGCGGCCGTCGCTCTGCAGCTCCAGCGCTTGTTCCGAGCCGAGAATACTGCGGCCTCGCGCGCTATCGGTATGGAGCAGGAAATCGCGCTCTTCGCGGAACAGCCGAAAGCGGTTGCGGACCTCCCACGAAATCTGCATCGGGGCGTCCGGCGCGCCCTGCGCTGCCGCCGGCGCGCCCTGCGCTGCCGCCGGCGCGCCTTGCGCCGCCGCTGCAGCGGTCTGCGCCGCCACCCACCGTGTCGGCAGCGCCCCGAGCGCCCCCATGAGCAGCGCTCCGAGGATTATCGAACGGATGTGAATTCGGATCATGACGCGTTTGACGTTACCGATAGGGCGGAAATAAGAGAGATCACCCAGAAGCCAAGGGAGTCTACAAGGGAGTCCAGATGGCGCGAGTCCGGATGGCGCGGCGATTAGCCTTTCCTCGGCCGGCACTTCACCGGCTGCGGCACGGCGGACGAGGGCGGGCAGGCCTCGTGAAGCTTGCGGCGTTCCTGCCAGGGCAGCACGACATTGAGCCACAATTCGCGGGTGCCCATGACCGAAATGGCGATGCCGAAGGGGATCACGAAATACAGGATCCGGAACACCACCAGCGTGGCCACCAATTGTTCCCTGCCGAATTCAGGCAGCGCCACCAGCATCGCCGCGTCGAACACGCCGATCGAGCCCGGCGCATGACTGGCGAAGCCGAGCAGGGTCGCCAGAATGAACACCACCGCCAGTGAGACAAAGTCGATTCCCGGCTGTGCCGGCATCAGGAGGTACATCGCCAGCGCGCAGAACCCGAGATCGACCACGCCGATCAGGATTTGCAGCAGCGTCAACGGCGCCGAGGGCAATATCACTTTCCAGCCGTTCTGCCCGAGTTCGCGCCGCTCGTCGCCCATGGCCAGCCAGACCAGGTAGGAGATGATCGCGGCGATGCCGCCCAGCGCGATCAGCCGGTTGACGGCAGGCGGCAGCTGATCCATCGCGGAGGCTGCCCAGGGGTGCAGCGCCATGCCGATGCCGAGCACGAAGGTATTGCCGAGCCAGAACGTCAGGCCCGACAGAAAGCAGATTTTGGCGACATCGATCGCGCTCAGGCCGTAGTCCGAATAGATCCGGAAGCGGATCGCGCCGCCGGTGAACACGGTGGCGCCGATGTTGTGGCCGATCGAGTAGCTGGTGAAGCTCGACAGCGCCGCGATGCGGTAGGGCACGTTTTTCTTGCCAATGGTCCGCAGCGCGAAGAAGTCATAGAACGTCAGCGTACAGAACGCGCCGAGCACGCACAGCGCGGCGAGCCCGATGTGGGCGGGCGGTATTTCCGTCAGCGCAGTCAGGATCACGCCGGTATCGACGCCCTTGAGGGTGCGGACCAGCGTCGTGATCGCGAAGGCGATGATAAGGAGGCTCGCGACGATCCCGAGCCGTTTCCAGCCGATCCGTTTCTTGAAACCACGCCCAAGCGTGGTCAGCAGTCGGTGCATTCGTCCTCCCGGCAGGGCGGCAACAAGTTGGTAGCCCATCAAAGCGATCCTCGGCAAACGGCGGCCAATCGCTCCACTTGCAAAGACCCATAAGGCAAAAACGTGTCGTTGTGCAGCCCTTGACAACGCCAGCTTCAGCCTTGGATCGACGCCGGCTGTCACACACCGTACATATGCCGCAACGGCCAAAATTCGAGTCAAGTGCAGCGGCGGTCCGGCCGTTGCATTTTTCGCGATGTTCCCTGTTCCATCGCACGACGTTTTCGCAAGCGGCAGGAACAACCCCGGGATCCGCCGGTTAGCGCGGCATCAGCAATCGAACATATCGGCGCGGCGGCCACGACAAAGGCTTCGCTGTGTGTTCCCCAAATAAAAAGGATTCCGCGCAATGGGACTCTTTACCAAAGACATCAGAACCATGAACGACCTGTTCGTGCACCAGTTGCAGGACATCTATTATGCCGAGATGCAGCTCGTGAAGGCGCTGCCGAAAATGGCGGAAAAGGCAACCGACAAGCAGCTCAAGCAGGGTTTTCTGACCCATCTCGATGAAAACCAAAACCCATCTGCAGCGCCTTGAGCAGGTGTTCAAGATGCATGGCGCCGAAGTGAAGGCAGTCGACTGTCCGGCGATCGACGGCATCATCGAGGAAGCCGACGAGGTCATCGGTGAGGTCGAGGACAAATCGGTGCTGGATGCGGCATTGATCAACGCCGCCCAGGCCGCCGAGCATTATGAGATCACGCGCTACGGCAGCCTGATCGCGTGGGCGAAGCAGCTTGGCCGCAACGATTGCGCCAGTGTCCCGCAGAAGACCCTCGATGAGGAAAGGGCCACCGACAAAAAGTTGACCACGCTGGCCGAGAGCAAGATCAACCTTCGCGCCGCGGGCTGATCTTAAGTTGAGCATGAACTGAGACAAAACGCCGCGCCGGAATCTTTCGCGCGGCGTTTCGCGTTGAACAGGCCGGATCCGCGACAATACTTCGATCACGGCCGAAACGTTTTGATGAAACGGAGCACCAGTTCTTGCGCTGGTCCCTCAAAATTGAGGTGATCCATGCGAAGTACTTCCTTGAAATTCCAGTCGTTTCCAGCCGACGCAAGCTCCCGGCCGGATGCCCGATCGGCTCGCTCGAACCTCGCAACTGTGCTGACGCTGGTGGCCATGAGCCTTGGCTACGGCGTGGTCCAGCTCGACGTCACCATCGTCAACACCGCGCTCAACAGCATCGGCGCCTCGCTGGGCGGCGGCGTTTTCCGAGCTGCAGTGGGTTGTCAGCTCCTACACCATCGCCTTCGCCGCCTTCATTCTGACGGCCGGGGCGCTCGGCGATCGGCTCGGCGCCAAGCGAATCTTCATGGCGGGTTTTGCCGTTTTCACGGCAGCATCCGTCGCCTGTGCGTTCGCGCCCAATGCCGCGATCCTGATCGCGGCAAGAGCGGTCCAGGGACTCGGTGCCGCCATTCTCGTTCCCAACTCCCTTGCGCTGCTCAGCCACGCTTACCCGGACGAAAAACAGCGCGGTCGCGCGGTGGGAATTTGGGCCGCCGGTGCCAGCCTCGCACTGATCTCCGGGCCGTTGATTGGCGGCGGCCTGATTGCGTTGATTGGCTGGCGGTCGATCTTCCTGGTCAATCTGCCGATCGGTCTCGCCGGCCTGTGGTTGAGCTGGCGCTATGCCACCGAGACCACGCGACATCAGCAGCGCGAGGTCGATTTGCCGGGCCAGGCCGCGGCGATCGCAGCACTTGGTTGTCTTGCCGGCGCGATCATCGAAGGCGGCACGCTTGGCTGGCGCGATCCGTTCGTGATCGCGGGCTTGGCTGCCTCGGCGGTGCTGGCGATCCTGTTCGTTGTGCAGGAACGGCGCGCGCCACAACCGATGCTGCCGCTGTCGCTGTTCAGGCATCGGCTGTTCGCGCTGACGGCGCTGGTCGGCCTTCTCGTCAACGTCGCGTTCTATCGATTGATCTTCGTTTTCAGCCTGTACTTCCAGCGCGTCAACGGATTGTCGCCCTTTGCGACCGGCCTTGCGTTCCTGCCGATGTTGGGAGCGGTGTTGCCGGTCAACCTCGTCGCCGCGCGCGTGGCCGAGCGCATCGGTGCGCCCGCGACGATCGCGGTGGGCAATGCGATGGCGGCATGCGGATGTCTGGCGCTGCTCGGGATCGAGCGTGGCACCAGCTACTGGGCAATCGGCGCGCAACTGACCATCATTGGCGCCGGTCTTGGCCTGCTGGTGCCGCCGCTGACATCGACGCTGCTCGGAAGCGTCGAGAAGTCGCGCTCCGGCATCGCCGCCGGCGCACTGAACTCGACCCGGCAAACCGGCAGCGTGCTGGGTGTCGCGCTGTTCGGCTCGCTGGCCGGTCAGGCCAACGCCTTCATGGCGGGCACGCATTGGTCGCTGATCATCTCGGCGTGCCTGCTGCTCGCAGCCGGAGCAGTGATCTGGTTTGGGGTTTCCATGAAAGATTCGTAATGATCCGGGGCAGTTTGTTGCGGATATCGCTCGTCGCATCTAGGGTTGCGAAGCGGGCCGGCACAAGCGCGGCCGCTTAGACGGAGGTTCGCATGTCCGCCGCTCCGATCGACCGCCGCGACTTTCTGCGCCGCAGCGCCGCCTTGGGCACGGCGCTGCCCTTCTTGGGCTTCGCGGGGAACGCTGCTGCGCAGCAGGCGGATCTCGTCGCCCGGCGGGTCTATTTCGACAACCCCGATTACGGCAGCGTAAGAGTAAGTCCCGACGGCCAAACCCTGGCTTTTCTCGCGCCGATCGACGGCGTCCGCAATCTTTGGGTGACGCCGGTCGCCGATCTTGCCGCGGCACGACCCGTGACGCGCGCCACCGATCGCAATCTGGCGGCTTACTTCCGCTGGGCGCACACCAATCGCCATCTGATCTATTTCCAGGAGCGCGACGGTGACGAGAACTGGCGCGCCTCGAGCGTCGACATCGGCAGCGGCGCCATCGTGCCGCTGAGCCCGGAGCGCGGGGTCAAGTCGTTCCTGCAGGAAGTGGATCACAAATTTCCCGATCAGATGCTGCTGCGGCACAACGCGCGCAACAAGCGATATTTCGACCTGTTTCGGGTCAACGTCGTGACCGGGGCGAGCGAGCTGCTTTACGAAAATAACGAATACGTCTTGCTGATCACCGACAGCGACTTTCAACTGCGGTTGAGTTCGCGCATCGCAACCGACGGCACGTCGGAATATTTCGAGCGACGCGGCGACGGGAACTGGACACCATTCACCAGCGTGCCGATCGGCGATACCGATGCCACCCGGATGCTCGACTTCAGCGCCGACGGCAAGACGCTGCATATGCTCGACTCGCGGGAGCGAGACAAAGCCGCACTTTTCGCCGTCGACATGGCGACCCGCAAAGCCACCTTGCTCGCCGCCGACGATGAAGCCGACATTGTCGAGGTCTCCTTCGACGACCAGCGTCGTCCGATCGCCGCGCGATCGAATAGAGATCGTGCGCACTGGTGCGTCGTCGATCCAGGCGCGGCGCAAGATCTGGCGGATCTGGCCGGGCACGGACCAGGCGACGTCGCCATCATCGAGCGCAGTGCCGACAATCGCATGGTAACGGTGTTTTACGAACGCGATGCCGAGAGCGGCGAATATGCGCTGCTCGATCGTCAAAAGCGCGAAGTGCGCAGCTTGTTCAGGCAGCGCAAGGCGCTCGATGGCGTGGCGTTGCGAATGATGCAGCCGGTGGTCATTCCGGCGCGCGACGGACTTCGCCTCAACGGTTATCTGACATTGCCGGCAACGGAAGCAGGGGCCGGCAAGCTGCCGATGGTGTTGTTGATCCATGGCGGGCCCTATGCGCGCGATCAATGGGGCTTCAATTCCACCCATCAATGGCTCGCAAACCGGGGCTATGCGGTGCTCAGCGTCAACTACCGGGGCTCGACCGGATTCGGCAAAGCGTTTGTCGCCGCCGCCGACCGCGAATGGGGTGGGCGGATGCACGACGATCTGATCGATGCGGTCGATTGGGCGGTCGCGCATGATATCGCCGATCCCAAGCGCGTCGGGTTCTTTGGCGCGAGCTATGGCGGTTACTCGGCGTTGATGGCAGCAACCAAGACGCCAGAAATATTCGCCTGCATCGTCGACATGTTCGGCATCTCCAATCTGATGACCTTCATGGCGACGATTCCGCCCTATTGGGGTCCCTGGATCAGCGTCTGGAAAAACCGGCTCGGCGACCCCGGTACCGAACAAGGCCGCGCCTTTCTCACCGAGCGCTCGCCGATCAACCATCTCGAACGCGCGACCCGCCCGATCCTGGTCGCCCAGGGCATGCAGGACGTCAGGGTCGTTGCGGCGGAATCGGAGCAGATGGTGACGGCGCTGAAGAACCGCGGCGTGCCGGTCACCTACATCACCTTTTCCGACGAGGGGCACGGTTTCGCCCGGCCGGAAAACCGGCTTGCCTTCTATGGCGTGGCCGAGGCGTTTCTGGCGAAGCATCTCGGCGGTCGTTCCCGGCCGGTTGGAAACGATTTTTCCGGCTCGACGCTCAAGGTCGAAACCGGCGGCGAGTTGGTGCCCGGACTCTCCGGATAATTGGGTGTGGCCGGCTCAAACGCGAATGCGCCAGTTCACGCCTTGCGCAGGGCAAAATGCGCGCCGCAGAATGCCATCAGCGCGCCAAGGCATAGCGCTGCGAGACCTGCCAGCACGCCGGATATCGTCGGGATCGGACTAGGTGCTGCGGCCGCCTGGCCCGCGCCCGCCAGCACCAGCACCCCGACGCCGATCAGGAACTGCCGCATTCGCTGCGGAATTTGCCCCGACACCGCGCTGGCCATCAGTGTGGCGGTGAAATAGCCGCCGGAAAAGCCGACCGTCGCGATCAGCCACCACGCCACAGCGGCGCCCGCGGGCATGAATTCGCCGGTATCGGATCGCCACAGGCCGCCGAGGTCGAGGCCGTAGCGTGCGCCGAGCATGTGCACGGCGAGCGCCAGCAGCACTCCCGAAATCATCGCGCCGGCGAGGATCAGGCGGCGCGGAAAATAGGTCGTCTCGGCCATGGCCTGCTTGTAAGGTAAAGCCGGCTCGCCGCGCAAGCCGCGGTGGAGAGTTCAAGCAATCTTTTGATCAAGCAATCCCTTTTAGGAAAGGCTCGGCACATGACGATCGGTCTTCTCGCGCTGACGGTCGCCGCGATCTTCACCGGGGCGGCGCTTTATGTTGGCGTCGCCGAGCAGCCGGCGCGGCTGTTGCTCGACGACCGCGCGCTGCTCACCGAATGGAAGCCGTCCTACAAGCGCGGGGCCGCGATGCAGGCGTCGATCGCGCTAGCGGGTTTTCTTTTGGGGTTGATCGCGTGGTGGCAGACCTCGCATTCCGGCTTTCTGATTGGCGCCATTGCGATGATCGCGCCGTGGCCGTGGACGCTGATCGGCATCAAACCCACCAAGGATGCGCTGCTGGCGACCGAACCAGATCAAGCGGGGCCGTCGACGCGCGCGCTTGTCGTCAAATGGGGCGCACTCCATGCCGTGCGCACCGCATTGGGCGCGCTCGCAACACTTGCCTATTTGTGGGCATCTCTATCGCGCTAGCCGCGACATACGATTCCCGTGCACCGGCGTCTATCCCGAGGGATCAGCACATTGCCTATGACGACCGATTTGTCGGACGGGACTGCCACCAACGTCTGCTACGCCTACAAGGCGTCGCTGATCGGCTCGGCGCATCAATTCGAGCTGACCGACGATGGATTGTCGTGGCGGGTCGGCGGCAAGTCCGGGGTCTGGGCTTATGCCGATATCGCCGCGATCCGTCTGTCCTACCGGCCGGTGTCGATGCAATCGCGGCGGTTTCGCGCTGACATCGAATCTGCGAACCGTCAGAAAATCACTGTCCTCTCGACCAGCTGGCAGACCGTCGCCTTGATGGCGCCGCAGGATCGGGATTACCGCGCCTTTGTCACGCAGCTGCATCAGCGCATGAAGGAGGCCGGAAGCAAGGCCGCCCTGATCGGTGGCGTCGGGCCGAAAACCTATGCCGCCGGCATCGTGTTGCTGGCGCTGGTCGGGATCGCGATATCGGGACTCTTCATTCGCGCCATCGCCACCAGCGAATTTTCGGGCGCGTTGTTTCTGGTCGGCTTCGCCGCGCTGTTTACGTGGCAGATCGGCGGCTTTGTGGCACGCAACAGGCCGCGGGCCTACACGTTCGATCATCTGCCGGAAACGCTGTTGCCGTAATCCTGCCTCTGCAAAAAAGCGCAATGAAACGTGACTTCGCGTCGCGGCCGTCGCGCCGCATGGTAGCGGTGCCTGATTCAGCATTGCATGCGAGGCGGACGTGGAGGATCGACACACGCGACGGCTGACCGAGGCCGAAATAGCCGAGATCAGCGCCAGGCATTTTGTCGCGACACCGATCAAACCCGCCGATTTGCTGTTCGTGTTCGGCACCCGCGGGGATGTCGGCCGGCGTGTCGAGGAAGCTTACCGGCTTTGGCGCGAGGGCTTGTTTTGCTGGTCGATCGTGAGCGGCGGGGTGACGCCGGGCTCGACGCTTTCGGAGTGCGAGATCATCAAGACCGCGATGGTTGAGCGGGGTATTCCGCCTGACCGCATCCTGGAAGAACATCGCGCGAGGAACACCGGCGAAAACGTCATCTTCTCGCTGCCCGTCCTCGAAGCCGCCCTCGGCCTTGCGAATATCCGCAGCGTCATCTGCCTCGGCAATACCTGGACCGCGCGCCGCTACCCGATGACGCTGCACCGGCATTGGCCGGAGGTAGAGAAGATGCTGATCACGGTCGACAGTTTTGAAACGCCGCTGGCGCTCTGGCATACCGATCCGGATTTCCGGATCCGGGTTCTCGCCGAATGGGACAAGATCGAGCCCTACAAGGCCAGGGGTTTTATATCGCGGAGTGGCCGGAGTGAACGAGCCGAGGGGTGATCGGCCCCAGCACCGCTATTCAGTGGAATCGAAATCCTCTTCCTTTGCGTTCAACATTCCCGACAGCGTTCGCAGCCCCGCCTCGAGCTGCTCCATCGCGGGCGCGGCCAAGCCCAACCGTATGGCATTCGGCGCATGTCCAGGGGTCACCGCGAAGGTCATTGAGGGGGTCAAAGCGATATCTCGCCGGGCAGCGGCGGCGACAAAGGTTTGAGACCGCCAGTGCGGCGGCAGCGTCAGCCACAGGTGATACGATTTGCTGTTGGTCTGGATCTCGAAGCCGGACAGGCAGGCGGTCGCGATTTTCTGACGTTGCCGAGCATCGATCCGCTTAAGTCTTGAAAGTTCGGAGGCGGTGCCGTCACTCATCAGCCGTTGCCCGGCCGCGAACGCATATCCCGGCGCGGTCCATCCGCCAGAACGCACGGAGGCCATGATACTTTCGCGCAAGCGAAGCGGGGGGACGATAAAGCCGAGCGCCAGCCCGGGCGCGACTTTCTTGGAAAGGCTATCAAGCACGATGCATGATTCCGGCGAGAGCGCGGCGAGCGGCGGTACGTCATCGAGAAAGCCGTAAACCGCGTCCTCAATGACAACGAGGCCGAGCTTTTCAACCACTCGCAAGAGATCGGCACGGCGCGACGATGGCATCGTCATGCCCAGCGGATTTTGAATCACAGGCTGAACGTACAAGGCCGATAGATGCCCCTCGCGATGAGCCTTTTGCACCGAGTCCGGCCGGACGCCTGCATCATCCATCGCCAATGGCACCAGCGTCACGCCGAGCCGGGCGGCGATGCCCTTGATGAAGGGATACGTCAGCGCCTCGACGCCGCACCGGCCGCCGATCGGCACCACCGCGGCAAGCGCGGCTGCGATGCATTGCCGGCCGCTGGCGGTGAATACCAGTTGCTCGGGTTTTGGAGACCAATTTTGACGGGCGAGAAAAATCGCGGAGATGTTTCTCGCATTTGGTGTTCCGACGCTCGCCGCTTGTCTCAGCGCGATATCGAGTTCTTCCGGCCTGTCTAATCCCTCCAGGCTCTTTGCGATCAGGGCCGATTGCATCGGCAGAGTTGGATAATTGAATTCCAGATCGATGCGGGCTCCTCGCGGTTCGCTCGGCGCGGCTATCCCGCGCTTCGCTTCTCCCGAAATAAAGGTGCCGCGTCCCACCTCACCGACGACCAGGCCGCGACGCAGCAGCTCCGTGTAAACCCGGCTTGCGGTTGAGACGGCGATCTTGCGCTCGTAGGCGAAGGTGCGCTGCGGCGGCAGGCGATCGCCCGGCTTCATCGAGCCGTCGGCGATTTCGGCGGCAACGGCGTCGGCCAACTTCACATATTCGAATTTCGACATTATTGCACCGAGAGCAATGTTTTGCTTGAACCGATACAATTACAGATTATTTCTTGGCAATCAACGCGACATTGCACTGAGGGAAGCGAGAGCAATCTTTCGTCGCGGAGGTGCTGCCGCGCTCGACCAGCGTTTGCGCCAACGGCATCGCTTTGCCGGACGGAAGCCGATTGGAGAACCGATATGACCGTGATTTTCTCTGGCACCGCACGACGTGCGACCTCCGGCAGGTCGGGCGGATTTGTCCGCTGGATCGGAATTTGTGCATCCGCCCTGGCGGCCCGTTGGGAGCGCCGGGCTGCGATCAACGCGCTGCGAGGACGGGACGACCGTGAATTGCGCGACATCGGGATCGCTCGCTGCCAGATCGAGGCCGCGGTCGGCGGGGCCTTGAATCCAGCGATGGGAAGGCTCGATGAAAGCCACCGGTGTCGATCGGGTAAGCCTCCGGTAGATCGCGAAAGCTGAAGCCAGCTCAATCATGTCGCGCGACAGGAACAGACTGGGCGCGACACTGATCACGTTGATTACCGAACCGGAGATCTCTCATGCAACGTCGCTATATCACCGTGGACGTTTTCACCGACCGCGCCTTCGGCGGCAATCCGCTTGCGGTGGTGCTGGACGCCAGCGGGCTCTCCACCGCGCAGATGCAGGCCATTGCGGTCGAGTTCAATTATTCCGAGACCACCTTCGTGTTGCCGCCGCGCGATGCCGCGCATGACGCGCAGGTGCGTATCTTTACCGTGACCACCGAAATGCCGTTCGCGGGACATCCCAATGTCGGTACCGCCTTCGTGCTGGCGACGCAGGCTGCAAAACCGCCGGCGCGGCTGAAGTTCGAGGAAGGCGCCGGTCTGGTGCCAGTCGAAATCCTGACGGAAGGCGGCAGGGTCGTCGGCGCCGAACTCACCGCGCCGCAACCGCTCAGCCGACTGACGGAGTTCAGCGCCGAGCAGGCGGCGGCCGCGGTAGCGCTGTCGGCCGCGGATATCAGGAGCGACCAGCATCCAGCCATGATCGTCTCGGTCGGAATGCCGTTCCTGGTGGTGGAGTTGGGTTCGCGCGTTGCGCTACGGCGCGCCAGGCCTGACGCTGCGACATTTGAGCGGACATTCCCATGCGATGGGGCCCTTGCGATCTACCTCTATACGCGCGACGTGCCGCCGGACGAGAAGGCAACCGACCTGCAGGCGCGGATGTTTTTTCCGGGATCGAGCGGCCTCACCGAAGATCCCGCCACCGGCAGCGCCACCGTGGCCGCCGCCGCGCTGCTTGCCGATTTGTCCGGTGAGCGGGACGGCGAGTTGAAGCTGCGCATAGGGCAGGGTGTCAACATGGGGCGGCCAAGCCTGTTGCTGACCCGCGTCCGCAAAGAAAACGGCGTTGTGGTTTCAGCGCATGTCGGCGGCGGTTGCGTGCAGATGATGGAAGGAACGTTTCGGCTGGCGGGCGAGGGGTGAAGGCCGAGGTCGCCGCCGCTTGGCGCAGGCCCAGAATCCATACTCCCGATCGTGGTTATGAATTCCGGGCTCACGCTTCACGCGCCCCGGAATGACAGTCTTTAGATCTGAAGCCGGTATCGCTAGAGCCTCTTCCGTTTCGATAGAATCGAAACGGGGCTCTAGATTCTTGGTTTGACGCGTTTTCTTGACGCGAACCGGTCTCCACCCCGGATCAAGCCCGGGGCAGGCTTTCGCTCGAAAACGCTCTAGTGCCGGACCACCAGCACCGAGCATTTGGCATAGCGTACCACATGGCCGGCGTTGGAGCCGAGAAAATAGGTCCGCATCGCCGGCCGGTGCGATGTCATGACGATCAGGTCGGCATGTATAGCCGCGGCCTCTTCGAGAATCTCATGATAGATGCCGCCCTGGCGCACCACGCTGGAGAAGCCGCACTGTGCCGCTCCAGGTCTGCGACAGCGTCGCTGCCGTCGCAATCGCGGGTTTCGCCAGTTCGGTATCGGAGAGATCGATCGGCACGAGAATGGATTTGAACATCTGCGCCTCCGTGTGTGACGTCAACGTAGCATAAAACCTGGTTAGGGCGACGCGGCAGTTGGTTCCACTTACTCGCCGGAGGTTTGCCTGAGCCCCTTCGGGGTGACGAACAGCACCAGCCGTCCGCGACGGAAGGCCACGTCGGTCCAGTCGCCGCCCGCAAAGTCGAATACCGCAAGCCCCGATGTCGGCAGGTTGTCGGCGAGCGCCTTGCGTGCGGCGGCTTCACCGCTGCCAGTAAGCGCAAGCGCCAGTTCGTGCATTCCGGGATTGTGCCCGACCAGCATCAGGACTTTCGGATTGGATGATGATGCGTGGACGGTCTGCAGGAGCCGCGACGGGTCGGCTCCATAAAGCTCAGGCGGAAGTTCAACCTGCGGCTGGGGGCTCAAGTTCTTCATCGCCTCCCAGACAATCTCCCAGGTCTGGCGGGCCCGGATCGCGGGCGAAACCAGCACCAAATCGGGAAAAGGCGGGTGCTGGCTGATCCAGCCGCCGATCTTCGCGGCATCGGTGCGGCCGCGTTCGTCCAATCGGCGGTCCCGATCGCGGCCGCTCGGCGCGTCGTGCTCGGTCTTGGCGTGGCGCAGCAGCATCAAACGGCGCATGGCGATCTCGATTCGTTTCGGGTCTTGCGGATTAATGTACAAGCTGAAGCTCGGGACAAGGTGACAAGCGACTGATCCGTCCGTAAGAAACCGGTATGAGTGAGACTTCTTTAGGCATGGCCGCAAGATCCGATGGCGCCGACCTGCGAGAGCGCTCGCGCCTTTCGTTCGATCTGGACGTCGATATCTGTG
>WNEZ01003327.1_pt1 | contig 14589 bp, 15 predicted proteins | sample 5400521 | NCBI WGS metagenome assembly WNEZ01 (sample SAMN13153339, study PRJNA577476) | soil metagenome | isolation source: 120 cm saprolite under Douglas fir tree site 2 hole 1 replicate 1 | place: USA:California | collected 2015-04-18
AGCCGAGGGAGAGTCTGAGCGCCTGCGCGACTGGCACGCGTGCTATTACCTGAAGAAAGCGGAAGCAGCCGAGTTAGGCTTGAGAAGTCCACAACAACTTGAATGGCTGGCTCGACTGACAACCGATCGCGATAATTTCTCCGCGGCCCTGGAGTGGTCGCTGCAACGAGCCAGGGATGGCATGAGGATTAGCGCCTTCTCCTTCTTAGGGCAGGAGTCGCCTGGAGAGAACAAAAGGGTTGCTGGAAGCAGCACCTTATCCGCGCAGGGAGATCCCGGCGCCGGGTTGCTTGCTGTTGAATTGAGCCTGCGCCTGGCTGCCGCCTTCAGGCACTACTGGGAGTGGCAGGGCGACCTGACCGAAGCGCGTCGCTGGTTGGGAGCTGCGCTGGAGCTGCCACTGGCCCATGAGGCCGGGGAGACGGTACATGCCGCGCGCGCCAAAGCATTGAGCGAATTCTCTCGCCTGACGTGTTTGCAAAATGATCAGACGCGGGCGGCAGAGCTGGCGGAAGAAAGTATAGCCCTCTTCCGGCAACTGGATGACCCGGTTGGATTGGCTGCCGCGCTCCTTCACCGCTCCTGGGCCGCTAGTGCCACAGATGAGTATGAAACGGCAAAGCGCGTGCTCAGGGAGGGTCTGCACCACCTCTCTGCAACGGATGACCCCTGGTTGTATGGCCAGTTGCTCTTATACCTGGCCGATGCGGCAGGCTTCACAGGCGACTTTGAGCAAATGCGGTCTTATTATACCCAGAGCAGGGAACTGTTTGAGCAGGTGGGTGACGGGAGCGCCATCGCCGATGTGTTGAAAGATCAGGGTGCCATGTCGATTCTGGAAAGCAGATACGAGGAGTCCATTGATTGCCTGCTCAAGAGTATTCAGATGTGCTACAAACTGGACCACAAACAATACATTACGACGGGCATGTGTTTATTAAGCACAGCCTTTGGTATGAGAGAGAAGCCGGACCCGGCTCAAGCGAGCCTCTATTCGGCGCAACTGGAAGGCGCAGCCGACAGCTTGATGGACACCATTGGTTTGACTTCCTGGACAAAAAATAGCCCATTGATTTCGATGGTGTACCAGTATATTCGCTCCCGGGTGGACGAACAAAGCTGGGAAGCAGCGTATACAGCGGGACGGGCGCTCACTGTAGAGCAGGCGATTGACCTGGCTAATCAAATAAGGTAAAAACGAGAGTAACTCTTCAGCAAGGGGTTCCAAGGGGCCTGCAAGGCCCCTTGGCGGGGTGTGGGGTGTCCCCACGACAACCCCCTCCTCCCTCCGCCGCAGGCGGCGCAAGAGAAAAGAGACCTGCATAGTTACATGTGTAAGATATAAAGGTCAAACAATGACATACTAGTAGCGAGGGGCTACTCCTGCCCTTGCTTATAAATCGCCACTGCTTTCTGCAAAAATTTCGCTTCCTCTTCGCCATATGGCTGTTGTACAGGCTTCTCTCCAGCGGGCAGCTCATTGAAGTTTTGCCACCACCTCTTCAGGCCGGCCTCTATGCCCGGATCGCCGTGTGTGAACTGGGAGATCAGCTCGCTATATCGCTTTGCTAAGGCCTGGGCTTCGGCACTGGCCGGGTCCTTCCCCGAGGCCACAAGCCGTTTGAGATCTGTACTTACCGCAGCCCACTGCTGATTAGCGATTTGCTGATCTTCCTCGCTCCATCCCTTTCACCACTCTGCCAGCTTCTGCGCATCCTGCTCCGTATAGGACTTTCTGGACAGCTCTTCCATTTTCTTTTGCTGCTCCGGGGTAAAGTATTTGTTGACCCAGTCTTTATTCTGCTCCATCTGCATCACCTGGATCACGCTCATAATAGCCTCCCAATCGCATTGGTTCGTTTGCAGTAGTTTCTCCGCTTCGTCAATTGCCTGGATGATGCTATCGAGCTGAGACCGTTTCTCTTTCATCATCGCTTTTTGCGATGCCAGTGCTTCCTGAAGCCGCATCGGCTCAGTTTGCAGGCATATTTTTATTTCCTCCAGCGAAAAGCCCAGAAACTTGAGAGCCAGGATTTGCTGAAGACTCAACAGGTCCTCGTCACTATACAGCCTGTATCCTGCCTCAGTATGCAATGAAGGCAACAGCAGGCCCACCTTGTCGTAGTAGCGCAAGGTGCGTACCGACACCGAAGCTTTCTGTGCAAATTGACCGGTGGTGTAGAAATGTTGATCCAGGGTATTGCCTCCTTTCTGCTTAGAAGTATAAAGGGTGACGTGACGTCAGAGTCAAGTCTCTTTTCGGCTGGCTAACTCAAACCTTGTGCACTCCTCTGGCATTTTAGGGCTGATCGCCGTGGTGAGCGCCATCTTTTTTGGCTCGCGGCTCTTCGTTTTGCTGGACAACTTTTTTTCGATCGTTTACCGGGTCCGGCGACGAGCCTTCATCCCTGAGAACCTGATGGCGATCGGCATGATGCTGGTATTTATCATCCTCGTGCCCGTCATGGTCTTCGCAGCGAGTCTACCAACGCTGGCGTTTTCCGTCTTGCAGAATACCATTTTTGGGCGTGTGCCACTCTTGCTGAGTATAGCAGGTATCCTCGGGGGCATGTTCGCCGCATTTCTCTTGTTCGAGGCCATCTATATGGTAGTGCCCAACCTCCACATTAGCCTGCGTCATAGCTGGCTCGGCGCGCTCGTGGCTACGGTTGCCCTCCAGCTCTATCTTGGGCTCTTCCCGCTCTACATTGCCAGGTTCCTCAGGGGACCAGCCGGGGCAGTCGGCTTTACGCTCATTCTCCTGGTGTTCTTTTACTACTTTGGCCTGATTCTCTTCCTGGGAGCCGAGATCAATGCCTTCTTGCTTGAAGGTGTGCGCCCGCTGCCCAATGATTTATCCACATTCGTCACTACGACGGCGGGAAAATTGAATAAGGATATTCCTGCAGACGAAATTATACTACCTCCTGCTTGAGGAAGGCGAAAAATGGCTCTCTCGCCTCCTTCTCGTACCAGGGATTATGTCCACAGTGTTCTAAGAGAAGAAAGCGGAAGTCCTTGACTACGCGCGAGATCGGAGTTGATATTCCCTCGGCAGGGTGCGGATCGTAATCACCATGTATGGCTACCACCGGACAGCGGATGGTTCTTCCGAGTTCGAGCAATGCGCCGCTCCTTCTCAACTCTGCCGCCTCTTGCCACACGCCATCGTAAAGCGCATATCGGCATTCCAGGGTGTCATTTTTATGGGGTAAGGGATCAAAGGAATCTGCCTCAGCGATCAGCTCGCCGAGTTGAGCAAAGGTGGCATTTTTGTCGGCATGCGCTGGGTCTTGCAACGCTCGTGTCAATGCATCCAGCCGGTTTTGTGCCCCTTCCGATAAGCGGCTCAAGCGCGTTTGCATAATACTGGCAGCGTATTGCTCCTCAAAGACACCACTACTGATGAGGATGAGCTTTTTGACTGTGGAGGGATACTGAGCGGTAAACAGATAACTCAACATGGCTCCCCAGGAGTGTCCAATCAGAGTCAAGGGGAGAGATCCGTTCTCCCGCACAATGCCGTGTAATTCCTCCAGCTGCCCCTGGATGGTGGTCTTCGTTTGCAGCGGTTCCAATATACCGCACAGCGAAGAAAGTTCACGTGCCACCGGGGCCATCTCGCCTGGCGCGCCAGGCCCACCGTGAATGACCGCTACCCGGTAGGGAGCTTTCCCATAGCATCTGAGATTCTTCATCGCTCCACACCTCTTTACATGCTAAGCCTCATCTGTCGCCGCCTGGTCGTCAAGCAATGGAGGCTGCGAACGCTGCGCCAGGCGTTTTTGCTCTTTACGCTGTAGCTCCTGTATGCTCTCTTTCGGTGTCGGTAAGTCTTCTGTCTTTCGTTGCCCTCCAGAGCCCAGTTGAACCATTTTAACTTGCAGGTTAAAATGCTCCGAGACGGCCTGCCCGCTGTTCTCGCACGCCTTTTTGGCTTGCTCTAGAGCGAACTGAAACTTTTGCCAGCTTGAATATCCCAGCAACTTGTACAAATCGCGCGCACTCCAGTATTCAATCCCATCGTCACTCACCCGGCGTATCCCCTCGAATGGTGAAATATGTGGTGTATTACTCATACTCAATCTCCTTGTGTTATATGAAGTGTTATACTCTCTACTATACGCTTCATCGCACCAAAAGCGGAAAAAAGACCAGCATTGGGGACCACAACACTTCTGCTGGCATTTTGTACCATAGTACTACCCAAAATTACGTAGACAAAAAATCATCCCATTAACTGGGTAGTTCTATTAAATAACGGTTGTCTGCTAAAATCTCAGCTATCACAAACCAGGATGGGGGCCATGGTACACCTGCGGGTAAAAGAAATCGCAAAACAGAGGGGCATAAGTATGGGGAAGCTCTCGAGAACTGCCGACGTATCCTACAAGACGGTCAAAAGGATTTACGACGACCCGCATTACAGTGTGACGACAAACACCCTTGAGAAACTGGCCAGAGCCCTCGGCGTCCCAACGGCAACATTGATAGAAGACGTGCCGGATAGTCCGGAAGGAGGGCAGCGAGGATGGCTGAGCGTGTAGAACGCACAGGACAACAACTTGGCAGCTACCGCCTGAGCTGGCTGCTGGGCCAGGGAGGTTTCGCCGATGTCTGCCTCGGCGAGCACATGTATCTAGGAACGTTTGCTGCGATCAAAGTGCTGCAGGTGCACCTGGGCAATGAAGAGAAGCAGAACTTCCTGGACGAGGCGCGCATCGTTGCACACCTGGTGCACCCGCACATCGTGAGGGTCTTTGATTTCGGCGTAGAGGGGAATACGCCGTTCCTGGTGATGGAGTACGCCCCCAATGGTACCCTGCGCCAGCGTTATCCCAGGGGCACGAGGCTGCCTCTGGATGCAATTGTATCCTACGTCAACCAGGTTGCTTCCGCCTTGCAGTATGCCCATGATCGAAAGCTGATCCACCGCGATGTGAAGCCGGAGAATATGCTGCTGGGCTCCAACAACGAGATCTTGCTCAGCGATTTCGGTCTGGTGCTGGCCGTCCAAAGCGCGCGCCTCGAGAATACGCAGGACGCCATTGGCACCCTGGCGTATATGGCGCCGGAGCAGTTGCAGGGCAAACCGCGCCCGGCGACCGACCAGTATGCTCTCGGGGTCATCGTTTATGAGTGGTTAAGCGCTGAACGGCCCTTTCAAGGCTATTTTACCGAAGTGGCGAGCCAGCACATGATAGCCACTCCCCCTCCCCTGCGTGAGAAAGTACCGGCGATCTCGCCGGAAATTGAGCAGGTAATACAGACTGCGCTGGCAAAAGACCCCGCGCAGCGCTTCCCCAGTGTGCAGATGTTCGCCTCGGCATTTGAACTGGCAAGCCAGCTCTTCCTTGCTCAGCAGGGTGGACAACAAAATGCCGCTATACCAGGCCAGCTCCCCCAACCGGCAGTGGTGCCCGCTTTGGAGCAGGCAGTCCAGCCTGTATTCGTCACACCTTTATCGGGCAATCCACCAGTCATAGCGCAGGGCCAGCCATCTCAGTTCTCACCTGTGCCCGGGCTGTTCAACCCCTCGCCCCGGCCAGCTATGGCTACCCCTCTCATCGAGTCGCTTGCTACCACACCGGGCCTGTCTTCGCAGCCTACACAAACGGTTCCCGCGCCGGACGCGTGGCTGCTGCCAACCTCGGTGACTCCCGTTCCCGCCCAGCCCCCTTTCATGATGCCTTACCAGGAAGCAGCGGCGGGCTACGGTACTCCAGCTCCAGTTCAATCCGGGCAGCCTGTTTTCATGCCGGGCATGCTCAATCAACCGCCGTTGTCCTCTTCTCCTGCCTGGGCGAACCAGTCCACGGTGGCAGCATACAGGCCCGGGTTACCTCTCCGCCAGGACAAAAGAGATACTTCGCGCCGCACCTTCATCTTTGGATTGGCAGGACTGGGCGTGCTGAGCCTGGTCGGCGGTGGCATTGCATTGCTGGCACAGAAGCCGCAAACACCAGTTCTCGTTCCCACTGCGACACCTCATCCTACCCAGTCGCCGGCTGTCCAGGCAACGGCTACGCCTTCTCCTACCAACATGCCCAGTCCTACACCCACTCACACGCCCAGCCCTACGCCAACTGCCACACCCAGCCCTACGCCTAGTCCTACCTCCACACCGAGCCCTACCCCCACGCCTGTGCCTATCGTTTCAGCAGGATCGGGCGTCATCCCTGGTAATGCGTTGTTTAACTTCGACCTGGGCGCCGTGGTCACCAGTGGCGCGGATGTCCTCTGGCATATAGATAATCCGACCACCCGTACCCTGGATCCCAGGCGCAGCGCCAAACTTGCCAACATGGGCGTAGTTGACTTCAACTCAATCACGGCGGCACAACTCGAAGGTCTTACCTACACCGCTACGCCCATCCAGGGCAATGCCCTCCCCACGGGCGACGTGTTCGCGGTCTTCACCAACGGCGGCAACCATGCTAAGGTCCTGGTCACCGCCTATGGCCCTAATCTCAAAATCAAGTGGGTCACGTACAAGGGATGAGCGTAATTATTCAACAGAGGGTGCAGGGGGACAGCGTCCCCCTGCCGGGGCGTGGGGCGTCCCCACTTTTCTCTTTCACCTTTTAGAGCGGAGAGTCCATGTTGAAGGAGGGTTGTCGTGAGGGAAGAGACGTGGTAAGCTTCTGGGCAGAGAGGAAGAGGATAACGCATGATCCAGAAGCAAGAAAAGGCTGAGGAGAGCAAAGGCCTCGGACAGCAGCGCCTGGACGAACAGATATCAGCATCCAGCCAGAAGAGGAAGTATCTCAGGCTTAGTCCAGCGGTGCTCGGAGTTATTATTGCAATCGCCCTGGCTACTGGCATCCGCGTGGCTGTGATCAGCCTGGGCTGGCAGACAACGAACAGCGACGAGGATACCATGGGCCTGATGGCTCTGCACATCGCCTACCATGGTGAATTACCTGTCTTTTTTTACGGCCAGAATTACATGGGCGCGCTTGAAGCATATATTGGAGCGCTGCTGTTTCATCTCCTGGGACCTTCCCTGTTCTCGCTGCGCCTTGGCCTGGTATTCCTGTTTGACCTGTTTCTACTGGTCATGTACCTGCTGGCACGCCTCCTCTATACAAAAAGGTTGGCGCTCGCCACCATCTTCTTGCTGTGCTTCGGTTCGACCGAGACCTTCACCCGGCAGATCAAGGCCGTTGGGGGAGCTCTTGAAACCATGCTCTTCAGCTCCCTTATGCTCCTACTCGCATCCTGGCTCGTGCTTTCGTATAGCCATAATACCCTGGCTGTTGACCGGAAACGCCGCTATGCTGCCTACACGGGCCTGGGCCTGGCGATGGGCATGGGCCTATGGAGCCATTTGCTGGTCATACCTTTCATCTTCGTCGCTCTGCTGCTGCTCGTACTGTTTTGCCGCAGCGAATTGCGCACACGTGCTGTTGTGGCTTTACTCCTGGCTGGGTTCTTCGTTGGCCTCTTGCCATTGATCATCTATAAGATAGAATATCCGCTGCAAAATTCTCTGGTGACGCTCTGGAAGCTCCGCACTGATGGCGGACTGGGTGCAGTAGTGCAGATAAGCCACTCTTTTGCCGATCAAGTTCTAGGCACATTGCTGGTCGCCATTCCCATGGCAACGGGCGCCAGTCCTCTTTGTACTGCATCTACCGTGCCCGGAGCCTGGAGACAGCAAATACCCTGTATGCTCTCACACCTACAGGCCTTCTGGGGTGTTGGCTTTGTTCTCCTGTGCGTCCTGGCCACCTTTCTCGCTGTCAGAGAACTGCATGGGTGGCGGCAGGACTACCAACCTGCAAGCTCGCCCGAAGTGAGACGCAGTGTTGTGCTGCGCACTGCTCGCCTGGTGATCCTGGCAGGCGCAGGACTGACCTTGCTTTCTTACGTCCCTAGCCCGGCGCCCGCGCTCGTTCCGATCACCTCGACACGCTATCTCGTCGGGCTGCTCATCGCTTTTCCCTCGATCTTCTGGCCTTTGTGGAGAAGCGCTCGCACTGCCTGGCCTGTATCTTTTCCCCTGGCTATCATCGTAAATGTCTTGAAACGTGGCGTGCTGCTCTTCGTAGCCGTCATCTTTCTCTTTGGAACATTTGGCGTCTTTGCACGAGCTCCTCTTGATCGGGCCGTTACTCAACAGCAGTACACTATGGTCAATGACCTGTTGCGCCTGCACCTCACACGCATCTATGCGGATTACTGGACGTGTGATCGCACCGCCTTTCTCAGTAACGAACATATCATCTGCGGTGTCATCGATGCGGACCTCAAGCCGGGTCAAAATAGATATCTTCCCTACCTTTCGATAGTAGAAGGAGATCCGCAGGCGGCCTATCTGTGGCCGCTTGACTCGCCACAACTAACTGCTTTTGAACAGAGTATAGGACGCTCGGGTAAGCGCTACGAGCGTTTCACGCTGGATAACTACATTGTGTACTTGCCTGGAGCACCTCCTGGTAATCCGTAGCATAACGGCGGCGCGCCTTCTATCCCCGGTGCTAAAGGAGGTTAAGAAAATAATGCGGCATACGGATGGGCGTTGTAGGTCCCCGATTTATCGAGGGACCGACATTTATGGCGCCCAGGGGGTGGGGCAAAACCCACATGAATTTGTTGATCTTCATAAGCACGGGGTCTTACGGCGCATTTTGATAAACCGTGACATCTCCCACAGGCTTTCGCCAGGGGCTTCTCATCCTCACGAATGAGAGGTTCCTGCTTCACCGGCAACTGCCTGTCGAGCCTTCGCCCGAACAGGTCTTACATTGCCTCCACAGGCAGTGACGGAGAGCCCCTCCGCCAGAATGTTGAGAGCGGCATTGGTGTCACGGTCGTGAACCACGCCACATTCAGGACATACCCATTCACGTATGTCCAACGTTAAGGAGTCGAGGACATGCTTGCAAGCATGACAGGTCTTGGAAGAGGGATACCAGCGGTCAACCTTGACAAGGGTTCGTCCGTACCAGTTGGATTTGTATTCCAGTTGGCGGACAAACTCGCCCCATCCTACATCACTGATGGCCTTTGCCAGCGAGTGGTTCTTGACCATATTCTTGACCGCCAGGCTCTCAACGCAAATGACTTGGTTTTCATGGACAATGCGTGTCGAGAGCTTGTGCTGGTAATCTCTTCTTCGGTCGTTGATACGGGCATGGACTTTGGCAACTTTCAGACGAGCTTTGTTCCGGTTCTTGGAGCCCTTCTTTTTCCTGGCATGCCGACGTTGGGCCTTTGCAAGCTTCTTCTCATCCGAGGCCGCGTAGTGGGGGTTGCCAACGGACTCGCCAGTCGAGAGGGCAACCATGGATTTGATCCCAAGATCAAGCCCAACCATCTTTGGAGTGACGGCAAGCGGCTTCATGTCTTCTTCTACCAGGATAGAGACGAAGTAGCGATGTGCATAATCTTTAGAGACCGTGACCGAACTGGGCTTGCTGCCTTTGGGCAGCGATCTATGCCAGACAATATCCAGAGGCTCATTCATCTTAGCCAAGGAGAGCGTCTTCCCATCCCATTTGAAGGCGTTGGAAGCATAGGTAGCCGACTGCTCATTGCGTTTTTTCTTGAACGTGGGGTACTCAGCACGGCCTTCAAAGAAATTGACAAACGCCCTATCCAAATGCCTCAAAGCTTGCTGTATGGGAACGGAAGAGACAAGAGCAAGCCAAGGATACTGTTTCTTGAGAGAGGCGAGCATGGCAGCAAGATCGTTGTAGTGGAGGCTCTGTCCATGCTGAAAATAGGCTATTTTACGGTTCGAGAGACCCCAGTTGTAGACAAAGCGGACACATCCGAACGTCTGAGCAAGAATGCTTTTCTGCTCATCGGTCGGATAGAACCGGTACTTGTAGGCCCGCCTGGTCTTCTTGCTCACGAACTATTGGCCCTTTCGCTGTTTCTTGATATGCTCAGCAATGGCCGTCAAAATTTCGCCATTGAGCGAGCGATTATTCTGTTTGGCGACCGCTCGTATCTGTTCCAACATGGGAGCAGGGAATCGAACGGTCAACGTCTTTATCTCATCTTTCATATAGCTATTTTAACATTAATATGGCTACGTGTCAAGGGGATAGCCCCACATCCCAAGCCCCAAACAAGGAACGGCCCTTATATCCCCATAGCTGAAGCCAGGGGTTTTACGGGCCGGATTGATAAATAACAGGAGTCCACCTTCATGTCACAGTTCGATCCTCCAAGCAATCCCGCAGCAGAACCTCGCCCCAGACGACCAATCACGCTGGGCGCTGGCGCTGTTGTCGTCCACGAAGGGCGCGTGCTGCTCGTGCGCAACATACGAGGAGTCACCAGGGGGCGATATTTGCTGCCAGCTGGGCGCGTCAATACAGGCGAACTGCCCGATCATGCTGCCGCGCGTGAGACGTTCGAGGAGACGCACCTGCGCGTCGAGATCGAGGGCCTGCTGGGGGTGCGCCTCTGGGTGATGGAAGATGGCGAACACAACTACTTTTTCATGTTCCGTGCCAGGCTGCTCTCTCCCCTCAATGACCTGCGCCCAGACACGGACGAAATCGATGACGCGCGCTTCTTCTCCAGGGAAGAGTTGGAAGCGCTGACGATGGATGAAACGTGGCTTGGAGCCGTTGCTATCGCTGTAAAGGCCCTCGAACCTCGCGCCGTGGTATGGCCTAATGGCGCCGATCTCTCCGAAGATTCAGGCGTCGCTTCTCCTGACAGGTGGCGCATTTGGATGTAATACATTTACGGGTGAGGTCATCGTTTAACCGACATGAAATACAGCCTTCCCGTTGACCTTCCGCTCGCGCAGGGCCGTCGTGGCCCGGTAGACATTATGCCAACTGTCCTCCAGGCCTAACTCAGGGGTCAGCTTTCCTGCGGCAACCAGCGAGACGAGTCTTGCCAGGTCTTCCCCCATTGAAGCTGGCGTTCCTGACCGAAAGACGAAAAATGCTATCAAGCACGCGCCCGCGTGCTCAGCGAAGTTGGGAAAACTGATGGGCGTCTCCTCTCTGGAAGAATAGCCAAACATGACGATGGTTCCGTTGGGAGCCACTTTGCTGATTGCGCCCGCGAGTGAAGGCCCTCCGACCGATTCTAAAATCAGCTCGAACAATCCCCCCGCCTCCTGTATATTCGTGACTACTGCAGCCGCTCCCAGTTCAGGAAGACCTGCGGCACGTTCGGGACGCCCGGCAACTCCTGTCACCTCCGCTCCCGCTAGAGCAGCCAGTTGAACGGCGAAGCGCCCAACACCCCCCGAGGCACCAGTGATCAGCACGCGCTGTCCCAGCAGCAAGCCGCCATAGCGTAGGGTCCGCAGTGCCGTCAATCCCGAGACAGGTAGGGTAGCAGCACTGGCGAAGCTGACGTTATCTAGCAGCGCGGCCATGCGTACTGTAGGTGCAGCTGCACGCTGTGCCCAACCTGCGCTATCAACAAGTGCAACGACTCGAGTTCCTTCCTTTGGTCCACTGCCATCCGCGGCGGCTTTTACAACGACACCGGCAATGTCCTGGCCAGGACGCCATCCCTCGGGACGACCGGCCAGCAATGGCAGTTCGCCACGATTTAAGGAAAAAGCGTGGACTTCCACAATAGCTTCATCGGGGGCTGGTTGCGGTTCGGCAACCTCACGTAATTCGACTGGAATAGGCGCCGATGGAGTATTCACAAGAGCAAGCATCGTATCTCTCCTTCTTCTATCTATGGTTTCGCTTCACCCTACAGTTCGCGCAATACCTCGTATCGAGTCTCAGATAAGATGTCAGAGACCCCACAGCTAAAGCTGGGGGCTTGTGTCTAAGCTCCACCGCAATTCTGCATACCGGCGAAGGCGTGCAGCTTTGATTTCATCGCTTGACACATCAGGGGCAACTGACAACTGCCCCGTGCTCGCCCAGTCTTGCCGGACGAGCAACGTTCGCATCGTAATATTCCTGGCACCGACCAAATCAGCATGGAGGGTATAATGACAGTTCTGGCAGACGAACAAGAGTCCTTTGTCAGGCCGATTGGCATCACAGGTATATCCACACAGGGGGCATGCCTGGCTCGTATAGTGCGCGTCTACCTTGACTGCCATCGACCCATGCAAGAGAGCCTTGTAGGCGATCATGCTCTGCAACTCGGCAAAGGACCATTTGGAGTAGGCCGCATTGGCACGCCTCTGCTTCTTGCTCGCTTTCTTGCCCTTCTTGCGGCGGCCTCGTTCACGGATGTCTGTCAGGTTTTCCAAGCCGATCAGGCTGTGGGGGTGTCGGTCAACGATGCGTTTCGAGACGACATGATTGGCGTCTTGCTTCAACCGTCTCTCTCGTCTACTCATCACGACGAGTCGTCGCGTAGCGGAACGAGTGCCTTTCTTTTGCAGACGCTTTCTCAGTCTCGCGTAATGGTTGGCTTTCGGGACAATCCCCTTGCCCGAATGAAAGGACCGATCCCCCTTGGTGGTAGCAGTCACGGCCAGGTAGCGTACTCCCACATCCACACCCGCCACACTGGTATGCGTCTCTGGCATGGGGTCTGCTCCTTCGATTTCCAAGGAGATGAGCAGGTAGAACTGCTTACGGGGTTTGTCATACCAGAGCTTGGCAGCACCGATTTGGGCCCCTTTCTGGACAAGGGCAACATGAGAGGCGTAGCCCGTATAGGACATGATCACTCGCCCATCCAGGGTCAAGATGCTGACCTGTTGCTCACGCTTGAAGCTGTAGTCATGACCCAACTGATAGGTAAGCGTAGGCGACACGAACGAAGGTGCCTGATCCAATCCTTTATAGCGTTTCTTGGTACGGCCTGCCTTACGATGTGCAGCGTTCTGCTTGACCTTCGTCCAGAGCGTCTTATAGGTAGCACCGACTTGGCGGGGAACAGAGCAGGCCATTTGGGCGGGTATCTGGTAGCGAGCGCGTATCTCTGCATACGTAGCATTCTGCAAGCCAATCTTGTTACTCATCTTGCCATGCTCGAAGGCATACCTGCTGACATAGTTCAAGGCATTGCGGTATGCCAACTGTGTAGCCCGCAACGCGTGGAATTGCTCTGGCGTGGGATGCAATTTGAGCTTAGCCGTGATGGTTGTCTTCATGAGAGGAGTATAGCGTGATTTCATCACGTTGTCAAGTTTGAAAATATGATGAAGGTTTTTCTCTGCCTGTGGGCAGCGCGGCTTTCCTCCCCACGACTGAAGTCGGGGGCATCTCGCCGCGATTCAGGGTGAGACAGGAACTCTGTAGGATATACTATAGCTACTATATCCCTGATGTAGCCTTCTTACAAGAAGGAAGAGTGAGGAATATGAAAAAAGAATGGCAGAAGTATACGATCTGGATCGAAGCTGAACAATGGATTCCAGGAACCTGGAACCCCGAGGATGATAATACGGATGTAATTGTTACATGGGAAGATGGAAGTCGCTGGGTAGCAACCTTCTTCTCATATCAGAACGTTCAAACCTTATCAAAAAAGAATAGAAGAACAGGTGAAAATCTTTCAGGAGCTTATTTCTGGGCAAGTGATATGATCCTTGCCGATAAAGTCAGCCGTGAGCGTATCGAGCAAATCATCGAAGAGCTGATCAAAACGGGTGAATTTGAAACGATGTTTACTCCTCTTCCCTAATCTATCAAGTTCTATCACCAAGAATTGATCATATGCGGGAAAACCTCTTTAGGCAACAGCACACCGCGCAGCCACCCCAGTAGCGCAATCCCCACCCCGAGTGGAATCAGCCAGAAGACATGATACCAGGTCCCAAGGGCCATAACGAGATAGCCCGCCAGGCGCACCATCTCTATGAAGCGCGTCATGTATACACGGACATAGCGGCCGAAGGGCGATTGCTTGTATTTTTCCAGGTCGAGATACCGCACCATGAGCAAAGAAACGGTAATCGCGGAACGACCAGGTTGTGCTGCCAGAGGAAGTAAAGCGCGATAAATCCCGCGCTCCAGTCCGTAAACAGCTTGGCCGGGTGAATCTGGTGGTAGAGTTGCTTTTCGCGGAAGTCCATTGCCTTTCTCCTCACCTTTCTATACTGTTGGAGACCACATACGAATCTGAGATCAAACGTACAATTGTTTGCTAGCTAAAGTTCGTCTCCCCCTCGCCAGGGAACAACCCATCGTCCGAGTAGGGGCGACCCTTGCGGTCGCCCTGGTTTAGCTTGCGGTCGCCCGGCTCATGGAACCAGCGTACGCCGCATAGCATCGACCGTTTGATCAGAAACTTGCGCAATCGCCGCGCGGTCCAGGTCCTTCCACTGCACTAGCAGCCACTGGTCACTCGCGTCATCGAGCGCCTGGAGCCATGCGAAGATAAGCTCATCAGGAATATCAGTGCGGATGACACCGACCTCCTGCCCCCGTTTCACAATAGCCATTACCCATGTCCTGAGCTGCTTTGCAAGGGTAGCCAGCGGCTCGCGCTCCAGCGTGGCAGGCGACAGCCGCCCCGCGACTCGAAGAGATGCAAACAACCAGGGCTGCTCGTACGAGCGCAGCAGTGGCAGTCGATGCAGCTCCGCGAAGGTCTGCCAGAAATTTTCCGCTGTGAGCGCGGCAATATCCAGCTCCTGGTCAACAAGGTGCAAGCGTTCGCTCGCATACTGCACAACCGTACAGA
>WNEZ01003440.1_pt1 | contig 14580 bp, 15 predicted proteins | sample 5400521 | NCBI WGS metagenome assembly WNEZ01 (sample SAMN13153339, study PRJNA577476) | soil metagenome | isolation source: 120 cm saprolite under Douglas fir tree site 2 hole 1 replicate 1 | place: USA:California | collected 2015-04-18
ACGCCAGCGTACTGACGGTCAGCACGTGGTCGTTGTCCCTGCGCAACAGCCGGTCGGTGGCGAGCCGCAAATCGTTAAATGCAGCCCGGACCCCGGGCAGATAATCCCGCGCTTCCGGCGTCAGCGCCAGCGCCCGGTTCTGCCGGACGAACAGGCGGATTCCCAGTTCCTGCTCCAGCCGGCGGATCTGATGGCTGATCGCGGTTTGGGTGACGTTCAGTTCGGAAGCCGCATGGGTGAAGCTGAGATGCCGAGCCGCGGCCTCGAAGGCGCGCAGTCCGTTGAGCGATGGCAATCGGGCGGTCATTTTCCGGGCAATCTATACATGAGTTTATGTCATGTGAGGTGGCGCACAATGTCGTTTGCGGAAAGCCTCGATAATGCAGATATTGCAGGCAACAGATTAGCTTTAGGAGATGAAAATGTCCACTTGCACACATGAATCGATGATAAATCGTCATGGTTCCGGCGTTTTCGCTCAAATCGGCGAAACCCTGCGCCTTTGGCGGGAGCGTGCGCATGAGCGTCGCCGGTTGGCCGAACTGACCGACCGCGACCTTCACGATGTCGGCCTTTCCCGGGCTGACATCTTTTTCGAAGCCGAAAAGCCGTTTTGGCGGGCGTGAACGCCGCCAGGTTGGCGTCGCCTCTTAAGGGGGACGCCAACCGACGACTTTTCTTGATTGATGGAGCCCAGTAGTGATCGCGCTTCGACTGAACGACCTCCGACAGCATTCCGACGTCTTGCGGTCGCGCAGTGGAAAACTGTTGACCGTGCGCTTTGTCGAGCCGCGCGATGCGGACGCATTGCAGGGTTACTTCCGGTCGCTCTCGGTCGGCTCGCGCTACAATCGCTTCCTCGGCGCCATGAGCGAGCTGCCGCACTCCGAACTTGATCATTTCACCCACGTCGGCGAGGCCGGCCGCTTCAGCGTGATCGCGCTCATGACGATCGATGGCATCGAGACCATCGTCGGCGAAGCCCGCTACGCCTTCGACGCCGAGACTTTAAGTTTCGAGTTTGGCCTGTCGATCGACGACCGCTGGCAAGGCGACGGCATCGGTTCCGCACTGCTGAAGAATCTGCAATGCCGCGCCGCCACCTTTGGTGCCGAACGCCTGTTCGGCGATACCTTGCGCTCCAATGACGTCATGATCTCCCTCGCCCGTAAATCCGGTTTTGCCTTCACCAACAGCCCCGGCGACTGGAAGCTGGTGCGCTTCGAAAAACATATCGACGCGGCGCCACAGGAAATTTCCTGCGCCAGCTGGCGGCTGGCGGCCCAACAGATCGCGCTTCAGGCGGCGGTGTGAAGGCTTAGCTCCCCCTGAACACCGCTTTGCGTTTCTCAATAAAAGCCTGCACCGCTTCGCGGTGATCCGCTGTCGTGGTCAAACGGATCAGGCGTTCGGCCTCTTGGTCGCGCGCGGTGGCGAAATCGAACGACAGGGCTTCGTCGAGATTGTCCTTCATGTAGCGCAACGCCTGCGTCGGCCCTTCCGCCATCGATTTGGCCAGCGCAAAAGCCTCATCCTGGAGCTTGGCATCCGGCACCACGCGGTTGACGAGGCCGATCGCCTCGCATCTCGCGGCATCGACCTTGTCGGCGGTAAACATCAGTTCTCGCGCCCGCGATGTTCCGACCAGACGCGTCAACAGCCAGGCGATGCCATAGTCGCCGCTTAAACCCACCCGCAGATAACCGGTGGAAATGAAGGCCGATTCCGCCGCGATGCGGATGTCGCAGGCCATGGCGATGGCCAGTCCTGCGCCGACCGCGGGGCCGGGCAATGCCGCGATGGTCGGCTTGCGCACCGAGACCAGCGCGCCGGTCAGCAAGCGTTGCCGTTCCTGCAAGTCCGCGACCTTCTCGTCATAGGACATGGCGAGTTTCTTCTTGTCGCGGTGAGCGCCCATGCCCTTGACGTTGCCGCCGGCGCAGAACGCAGTGCCGGCGCCGGTGATCAACAGCGCGCCGACGTCGGGGCTCTCGCCGCAGGCCTTGATGATGGTGCGCAGCGCCGGCGTCAGATTGTCCGACAACGCATTGCGGACTTCCGGCCGGTTGAGCGTGACGATCGCGACGCGGTCGCGGATCACGCACTTTAATTCGGAGGTGCCGGTGTCGATGGTTGTTTCGGTGGTCGTCATATAATTCCTCCCATTGCGCGGTTTGCCCCGCGTTCAACTAAAACCCCCGCCGTCATACCCGCCACCGGGTCTCGCCCTTGGCGAGCCCGATGACAGGCTCCAGCGGGTATCCAGTAATCGCCGCCGTCACAGCAGCCTATCAGCCGTCGCGGAATACTGGATCATCCGCTTTCGCGGATGATGACGTCAGTATGTGGGACTGCGTCACTGACTCGAAAGCTAAAACTTCTCCACCCACGGCCGCAATTCCAGCTCCCAGGTCCAGGCGCTGCGCGGTTGTTGCAACACGTTCCAGTAACTGAAGGCAATGGCGTCGGGGTCGAGCATCGAATCCGGCCGGTCCTCAGGTTCGGTGCGCGCGGCGCTGCGAATGCCGCCGTCGATGACGAAATGCGCGACGTGAATTCCCTGCGGCGACAATTCGCGCGCCATGCTCTGGGCGAGCCCGCGCAGCGCGAATTTTCCCATCGCGAAGGGTGCGGATTGCGAATAGCCCTTGACGCTGGCGGAAGCGCCGGTGAACAGGATAGCGCCGTGCTTGTCGGGCAGCATCCGTTTTGCCGCCTGCTGCGCCACCAGAAAGCCACCGAAGGCGCTGACCGCGATCGCCTGCGCGACATCGGCCGGCACCAGATCGACGAAGGCACCGCGCGCCCTGCCGCTGGCGTTGTAGACGACCACATCGGGCGTCCCGATCTCGCGCTCGACCAGGCCGAACAGGCGCTCGACCTCGTCGGGATTGGTAGCATCGCAGGCAAAGGCGCGTGCGCCGGTCTCGCTGCAGAGCGCGCCCAGTTTTTCGATCCTTCGCGCCGCCAGCGCGACCCGAAGGCCTTCGCGGGCGAACAGCCGCGCCAGCGATGCGCTGAGGCCCTCGCCGGCGCCGACAACGAGGGCGGTTTTGTACTTTGGCTTTTCCATGAGCGTTTTTCCTTATCCTTTAAAGTTGCGTTTTCAGCCGCGCAATCCGTTAAGGCAACCTGCGCTCTCCAGAACAGGATCGAGCGCGGACTTGTCGGCAACATCGGCATATTTGGTGCGCAGCATGGCGAGCGACCGCGAGTGATATTTTTGCGGCTTCTGGATCCAGACCTTGTCGCCGAGCGCGACGCAGAATTCCTCTTGCTTCTCGGTAAGCGCTTTCTCGTTGGCGCATGTCCACGGCATGAATTGTCCTCCGACCTGTCGGGTGAGGATCGGCATCAGGGTCGGCTCCAGCGCGGACCACGCCTCAAACTGGCCCTCGGCCCTTGGCCAGAGCATGCGATGCACCCAATCCAGCACATTCGGCGCGCCGCCCTCGATCAAGGCGCCTGCGGTCGGATCGGTCCATAGCTCGTAGAATTGGCCCCAGAGCCCGAAATCGCCAAACGCCGGTCGCCCGCCGAACAAATAGGGCCTCGTTGCGAGATGCGCGTCCAGCAGGCCCAGCATCTCGACGAAACCCGCCTCGATCTGCGGCGCGGTGACCGCATTCGAGCCGACGAACCAGACCCGATCCACCATGCGGGCGCGCACCTGGTTTGCGAATGCATCATGCTCCGCCTCGCTGGCCCTTGGGCTGCGCATGCGCGCGATGCGGCCGGCCGAACTACGCTGGTCGACGTCGCGGGCCCAGCGGTAGTGGAACATCCATTTGTTGGCCCATTCGTCGCCGAATTCCTCGATCAATGCGGAAATGAAGTGCGTGACTGCCTCATCAGGGTTGGTCGGCGGCTCCGGATAAAGCTTCTCGACTAGCTCGATGATCGGCGTGGAATCTTGAATGCCAGCGCCCTCCGGCGTAACCACGAGGGGGATGATCGGCATTTTGGCGTATTTCTCGTATTCCGCCTGGCTTGCCGCATTGCGCAAAATCCACTGATGCGGGATGGCTTTGTAGCGAAAATAGGCGCGCACCTTAACCGAGTAGGGCGACATCTCGGCGCCGATGATGCGATAGCCGTCGGCCATGGGTGGTCCTCCGCTTTTGTCTCGACGGCCCGCTTTATCTGGAGAATGATCTATATCATTCAATACTGAGCGGAACGAACAAGAGTTGTAAAATGCAGCTACTCAATAAGGACGATGGTGCAGCGGCCTCGATCGATCAGCCGGGGTTGCTGGCGCCGGATACGTCCGGCGTGAATTTTTACCGGGCCGATCCGGCGCTGACGGATCTGCTTCGCATTCATCTGCCCGATGCGCTGTTTCGCCATATCGAGCCGCATCTCGACCGGCTGGGCGCGCTCGCCGGCGGTCATCTTGACGAATGCGCGCGGCTGGCCGATCGCCATGTGCCGGTGCTGCACCAGCGCGACCGTTTTGGCCGCGACACCCAGTGGATCGAGTACCATCCGGCCTATCACGAGTTGGAGCGTGCCGCGTTCGGCGAATTCGGCATTCATGCGATGTCGCTTCGCGAGGGCATTCTGGGCTGGCCGGAGAAATATCCTGTCGTGGCCAAGCACGCCTTTACATTCCTGTTCAACCAGGCCGAGTTCGGGCTGGGTTGCCCGATCGATGTCACCGACGGCTGCGCCAAGCTGCTGTCGCGCTTCGGCGACGAGGCGTTGAAGGCGAAATATCTCGACGGTCTCACGCAGACCGACATGAACAAGCTGACCCAGGGCGGCCAGTTCATGACCGAGAAGGAAGGCGGCTCCGACGTCGGCAAGCTCACGACGTCAGCGGTGCAGGACGGCGATCGCTGGATTCTGTCGGGCGAAAAATGGTTCTGCTCCAATGCAGACGCCGAAGTCGTGATGCTGCTGGCGCGGCCGCAAGGTGCCGTCGGCGGCACGCGCGGCGTCGGCCTGTTTCTGATGCCGCGCTGGCTCGACGATGGCTCGCCCAATCGCTACCGGATCGTTCGCTTGAAGGACAAGCTCGGCACCCGCTCGATGGCGTCGGGCGAGATCAAGCTGGAAGGCGCGATTGCGTATGCGGTCGGAAGGCTAGATCGCGGCTTTGTGCAGATGGCCGAAATGGTCAATTCGTCGCGGCTCTCCAACGGCGTCAAATCCACCGCGCTGATGCGGCGCGCGCATCACGACGCGATGACGGTGGCGCGAAATCGCGTGGTGTTCGGAAGCCGCATCAGCGATCTGCCGCTGGCGCGGCGGCAATTGATGAAGATCATGCTCGCCACCGAGCAGGCGCTGTCGATGAGTTTTTTGACCGCCGACGCGCTCGATCGCGCCGAGGCCGGCAGCCAGGACGCGGCGGCGCTATTGCGTATTCTGACGCCGACCTTGAAATTCCGGGCGACGCGCGATGCGCGAAAAGTCTGCGGCGACGCGTTGGAGATGCGCGGCGGCATCGGCTACATCGAGGAATTCGCCACCGCGCGGCTGCTCCGCGATGCGCATCTCGGTTCGATCTGGGAGGGCACCGGTAACATCGTCGCCCTCGATGCGTTAAAGCGGGCAGTCGGCCGCCATGGCGCCGATGCGGCACTTGCCGCCGACCTGCACGCTCGTCTGGACGACAGCGCCAACGTGCCGCAGGCCTGGCGCGACCGGTTGCGCGAATTGACCGATCGCGCCATCGGCTTTGCCCGCGAGGTCGCCGGCAGCACCGACAACGAAGCCGAAGCGCGGCGAGCCACCAGCCTGCTGTATCATGTCGCAAGCGCCGTGGCGCTGGCCTGGGAGGGCGGGCGCATCCACGAGATGCGCGGCGATGCCCGCCGGCTGCTGCTGTCGCGCATGGTGATCGATCACCGGGTGTCTGGGAACGATCCATTCCGGCTTACGGAAAATGCAGCGCAGCGCGCCATCACGGGCCATCTGCTCGGCATGGACGCCGTCGGCATGGCCGAGGTTGGCGAATTGCTCGTGGCAGCGTAGTCTCGCCGTCGCCACGAGCGCGACTTTACCTCTCCCACAAGGGGAGAGGGAGCGCGCTTCCCAAGTTTTAAGATCAAAACAAAACAAAACAAAACAAAACAAACGAGGAAACACCGATGAAGGCCGCCGTCCTGCATGAAGTCAACACGCCGCTTGTGATCGAGGACGTCAGCCTGCCAAAACCCGGGCCGCGCGAGGTCTTGATCCGCACTTCCGTCGCCGGGCTCTGTCATTCCGACCTGCATTTCATGGAAGGGCTCTATCCGCATCCGCTGCCCGCGGTGCTGGGCCACGAATCCGCGGGCGTCGTCGAGCAGGTCGGCTCCGACGTCAACTACGTAAAACCCGGCGATCATGTCGTGACTTGTTTGTCGGTGTTCTGCGGCACCTGCGACAACTGCACCACCGGCCGCACGGTGCTGTGCACCGACACGACCGTGAAAATGCTGCCGGGCGCGTCCAACCGGCTGTCATGGGCGCGACCGGAGAAACTCAATCAGTTCCTCAACCTGTCGTCGTTCGCCGAGCAGATGCTGGTGCACGAAAACGCCATCGTCAAAATCCGCAAGGACATGCCGCTTGAATTGGCGGCGCTGATCGGCTGCGGCGTCATCACCGGCTACGGCGCTGTGGTGAATACCGCGAAGGTTGCGCCCGGCGAGACCGTGGTGGTGATCGGCTGCGGCGGCGTCGGCATGGCCGCGATCAACGGTGCGCAGATCGCCGGCGCCGGCCGCATCATCGCGGTCGACACCAATCCGGCCAAGCTTCAACTGGCGACAAAACTCGGCGCCACCGACATTGTCGATCCCCAAAACGGCGACGTGGTGCAGCAGGTGCGCGATCTCACCAATGGCGGCGTGCATCACTCGTTCGAAGTGCTGGGCCGCAAGGAAACCGCGGAGCAGGCGTTTGCGATGCTGGCGCCCGGCGGCACCGCGACCATCGTCGGCATGATTCCGTTCGGCCAGAAGATCGAGCTGCACGGTTTTGACTTCTTGCGCGAACGCAAGATCCAGGGGTCGTCGATGGGCTCGAACCATTTTCGCGTCGATATGCCGCGGCTCATCGAATTCTACATGCGCGGCAAGCTGCATCTGGAGGACTGGATTTCGGCGAAGCTAAAACTGTCCGAGATCAACGAAGGTTTTGCCGCGATGAAGGCCGGCAAGACGGTGCGCAGCGTGATCGTGTTTGATGCTTGAATTCCACCGCCGTCATGCGCGGACTTGATCCGCGCATCCATTTTCTTCGCAAGAACTTTTTTCAAAGGGATGGATTGCCGGGTCAAGCCCGGCAATGACAGCCTGTGAGATCATGCTCACCGCGAGACATGTGCTGATACCGCGAGCCAGCGGCCATTTTGCCGCGCCCAGCAATCGGTGTAGCGGCCTGATGCCGGTTGACCGTCCGCCGTCGTGTAGCTGGTGCGGGCGTGGATGATGGCAAAATCGCCCATCACTCGAATCTTGACCTCGTCTGCGATGAGATTCTTGATCGTTACTGGCATGGCCGTCTGCTTGAGAAATCCGGCGCGGTCGACCAATGACTTGTCGGGATTGGAGCAATAGAAATCCTCGGCGAGGATTTCGTCGAAACGCTTGACGTCCGAGTTCTGTACCGAGTCAACATAGTCGCGATTGAGCACCGTCAGTTCGTCGATATCCTTGCTCATCGTCTGTCCTTTCTCTGACCGTCATTCCGGGATGCGCCACCGAACTCGGGTTTACCCGAGTTCGGCAATATCAATGTCCAAGTCGGCAACAGCCGACTTGGATGCGCAGGCCCGGAATCCATACTCCCGGCGGGGGTTATGGATTCCGGGCTCGTTTCGCCTCGCTCACGCCCCGGAATGACGAACTGAATTCAGTCATCAAACGCCGGCGGCCGTACAAAACCGCCGAATTCGCGCTCGATCAGTTCGGCCAATTTTAGCGGCGTGCGATCTTCCAGCCAGGGGCCGACGATTTGCACGCCGACCGGCAGTCCTTCCTGCGAAAGCCCGATTGGTATGGCGGTGGCCGGCAGGCCGGGCAGGGTCGCGATGCCGGGCCATGCCAGCTGATCGGGGTAGACATAGTCCTTGCCGTCGATGTTGATTCGACGCGTTTCCTGCTCGGGCGAATGATCGTGCGGATAGGCCGGCGTCGGCATCACAGGGCAGATCACCGCGTCGAAACTCTTGAACAGCTCGCGCCACTGCGCCCTCAAGCGCGCGCGCCCGCCTTCGGCCAGCACCCAGTCGCGGTGGCTCAGCGCGATGCCGCGCAGTCGCTCGGCGGCGAGGCTGATATCGTCAGGCGCGAGCTTTGTCGCCGCTTCGTGCGCACCGGCATAGATCTCCGGCGCAAACGTCGCGCCGAGAAACGACATCAGCATCCGCATGTAGAGCCGCGACGACGCCGCGAAGTCCGGCAACAGCGGACTTTGGCGTTCGATCTTAACGTCGGCTTTGCCGAGGTTCGCGGCAAGTCTGTCGATGGCAGCGCGCACCGCTGCATTGGTCGGCAGCACCGGGTCGGTGTCGACCACGAGCACGCGAAAGTTCTTCAACGCGCCGTGACGCGGCGGCGGCAGCGCGAGCGTGTAGGCTTTGCCGATCTCCATCGGGTCGGGGCCTGCAATCACGTCGAGCAGGAGCGAAAGGTCCGCGGCACTGCGCGCCATCGGCCCGATCACCGCGAGGTCGCGGTCGAACGGCAATGGCGGAAACGGCGGCGGCGTATGGCCGCGCGACGGCACCAGCGCGAAGGTCGGCTTGTGCGCATAGACGCCGCAATGAAACGCGGGCACGCGTAGCGAGCCGCCGATGTCGGAGCCGAGCGAGAGCGGCCCGTACCCCGCCGCGAGCGCCGCCGCCGAGCCGCCGGAGGAGCCGCCCGGCGTGCGGCCGAGATCATACGGATTGTTGGTGGTGCCGTAGATGTCGTTATAGCTCTGCCAGTCACCGAGCCCGACCGGAATGTTGGTTTTGCCGAGGATCACGCCGCCCGCACCTCTGACGCGGGAAATCGACAGCGCGTCTTCGCCCGGCACAAAATCCTTCTGCGCCGGAAAGCCCCAGGTCGTGGGCAACCCTGCGATATTGTAGGATTCCTTCACCGTGAGGGGAATGCCGAGCAGTGGTCTTGTCTCGCCGCGCGCGCGGCTTGCGTCGGCGGCGCGGGCGGCATCGAGGCCGCGTTCGAAATCCCGGACGCAAATCGCGTTGATCTTGCCGTCGTGCCGCTCGATGCGGCCAATCGCATCCTGCGCCAGTTCCACGGCAGAGACTTTTTTCGCCGCGAGGGCTGCCGATAATTCGGTCGCCGTCTCAAAACTCCATTCCGACTTGGCCACGGCGTACTCCTGCTCTTCGTTGTTCCGGTTGCACGAGATGATGCTCCGTTCCGACGAGGGCCGCTAGACAGCTATTGCTGCCAGAGGACAGCTATCCCGGCAGCAAGCACTGCCGATAATTCGATCGCCGTCTTGAAACCCCATTCCGACTTGGCCAAAGTATGCTCCCGGTCTAGTTTCTGATCACCGGATGATGCTCAGTTTGGGCGCGGGCCGCAAGAACGACGCGGGGAGAATCGCAAACGTGAATGAGCCAACACTTAGCCGTCGACAAATCCTGGCGGCCGCAGGAGGAATATTCATGGGCCAATTGATCGAGACAAGTTCCGCCGCAACGCTCGACTGGCGCATCGTCGCGCCGGCCGAGGCCGGTTTCGCCGGCGATCTGGAGGCGCGGCTCGACAAGGCGATCGCCGAGAAGCGGATATGGAATCTTCACAGTGTCGTCATCATGCGCAACGGACGGCTGGTGCTGGAGCGCTATTTCGACGGACAGGATGACGCGCGCGGCCGGCCGTTAGGCGTGGTTTCGTTCAAACCCGATACGCTTCATGATCTGCGCTCGGCGTCCAAAAGCATCGTCGGCCTGCTGTATGGGATCGCGCTGGCCGCCGGCAAGGTGCCGCCACCGGAACAGCCGCTGATGCGTTCGTTTCCCGAATATGCCGATCTCTTTGCTGACCCCGAGCGCAGCCGCTGGACGGTCCATCACGTGCTTTCGATGACGTTGGGCACCGATTGGGACGAGTCGAGCATTCCCTATACCGATCCGGCCAACAGCGAGATCGCGATGGATAGGGCGCCCGATCGCTATCGCTACGTTCTCGGCCGGCCCATCGTGATGGAGCCGGGTAAACGCTGGACTTATAACGGCGGCGCCACCGCGCTGCTGGGGCGCATCATCGCCAACGGCACCGGCAAATCCCTGCATGAGTATGCGCGCGAAGTTCTGTTCGAGCCGCTCGGCATGGGTCCGACCGATTGGTTCAAGGGAAATGACGGCGAACTGATCGCCGCATCCGGCATCCGCATGACGCCGCGCGATCTGGTCAAGATCGGTCAATTGATGCTGCGCGGCGGCGTTTGGGACGAGCGTGTTGTCGTGCCGGCAGAGTGGATCGCGCGCTGCACGTCGCCCGTGGTGCCGATCGATGAAGTGCGCGAATACGGCTATCACTGGTACGTCGGGCGTTATGCCTTCGAGACACCAACCGCGCCGCGCTGGAACAGGTCGCGGCTGGAGCGTTACTGGAGCGCCGCCGGCAACGGCGGCCAACGCCTGTTCGTAATTCCCGGGCTGGACCTGCTGGTGGCGGTGACGGCCGGTAACTACGACACGCCGGATCAGTGGGTTCCGCCGGCGCGCGTTGTCCGCGAAGTCGTGCTTCCGGCCATCTTGTGAGCTGTGTCGCCCGGGAAGCCTATCCCGGCAGCATCCGCTGCATGATGCGATCGCGGTAGATGAAGATGTGGGCGAACGCCGACGCCACATGGATGCCGATCAGCACCAAGAGTGCCCACTCCATCGCCTGATGCAGGCCGTCGATTGTCTTCCCCGCCGCGGCATTGTCCGAGGCCAGCATCGGCATCGGCACCAGATAAAAGAAGGACAGCGACCAGCCGCGAAACGAGGCGAACAGCCAGCCGGTTACGGTCGTCGCCAATACCAGCGCATAGAGCAGCCAATGCACGGCTTCCAAGCTCAGCCGCTGCCACGGCGGAAGCGAACTCTCCAGCGCGACCGGATGGGTAAGGCGCCAGGCGAATCTGAGAACGATGAGCGCGAGGATGACAATTCCAAAGGAGACATGAAACGTCATGGCGGCGCCGGGTTTCACGCCGCGATGAATGTCCGGCATCAACCAGCCGATCAGATATTGCACGAGCAGCAGCGCCACCAGGAGCCAGTGGAACACCTTGGCGGTGGTCCCGTATTGCAAACGGTCGGTCATGATTTTCCTTATGCCAGAGCCAGAACATTTTTTGGCATAATGGAAACCGAGTTGCCGTTAGAAACGCTCTAATGCCTACGCCGCGCCGATGAGAATGCCGACCGCGAGTACGATGGCGCCGCCGAGCACGATCTGGAATACCGCCTGCAGGAACGGCGTGTCCATGTAACGCGCGCGGATGTAGGCGATCGCCCACAATTCGAAAAACACCACGACGCCAGCAATGGCGGTCGCGATCCAGAATGCGTTGGCCCAGGAATCCGGAACCAGATAGGGCATGGTGTGGCCGAGACCGCCGACCGTCGTCATGGCGCCGCAGGTCACACCGCGCAGCCAGGGCGAGCCGCGCCCGGTCAGCGATCCGTCGTCGGAAAGCGCTTCTGCAAAACCCATGCTGATGCCGGCCCCGATCGAGGCGGCAAGACCAACCAGGAACGTCTGCCAGTTCTGATGGGTCGCAAAAGCCGCGGCGAACAGCGGCGCCAGCGTCGACACCGACCCGTCCATCAGTCCGGCCAGACCCGGCTGCACATATTGCAGCACGAATACACGCCGGCGCGTCTTGTCCTCTTCCGCGCGCACGTCCGGACTGAGGATCTGGTCGGTCAGCTTGGCCGCGGTTTTTTCGTGGCCTTTTTCGGCTTCGGCGAGATCGCCGAGCAGCCGGCGGACCCCGACATCCTGCGCCTGTTCGGCAGCCTTGATGTAGAAGCGTTCGGCTTCGAACTCCATCGTCCCGACTTCCCGGCGGATGGCGTCGAGCGACAGGTTTTTTGTCAGCCAAATGGGGCGGCGGCGCAAAAACCCCCTGACGTTATCTCTGCGAATGGGCGGCAGGTTCTTGCCGAAACGCTGCTCGTACATTTCCAGCAGCTTGTGGCGATGGCCCTTTTCCTCCTCGGCCATTTCCTCGAAGATCTTGGCCGATTCCGGATAACGCTCGGCGAGGTCTTCTGCGAAGGTCATATAGATGCGGCTGTCCTCTTCCTCCGAAGAGATCGCCACCGCCAGGACTTCTCGCTCGGTCAAATCGGCGAAATTCTTCACAACAGCGCCTCTTTCCAGTTTAGAATGATTCTAAAGACGTTATAGCCACGCGTTGTTGGGAGGTCAAATCATTCGGCCGTTCAGCTGCGCGTGCGTTCAGGGCCTCACAATCTGGAACTGTTGCGGTCGGCGTCCGTTCGAGTTCCTATCGCAAGATCCATCGACCCGGAGTGCTCATGAACAAGGTCAAATACCGCTTGAATGATCCGCGGCTGGCGCCCCGCCGCACCAAGCTCGAGATTCCCGGATGGGCGGGCAAGCGCGAACCTCGCACGGACGGCTCGCGCGAACAGGTGTGGCATTGCGTTCCGTTCTCGGAAGGCGCGCAATACGGGATCGAACTTTTTTACCCCTACGACAATGAACTGCACGTCAGTACCAAAGACGGCCAATTGATACTCGACGGCGATTGGGGGCCACCGCCGGACGGCGGCGTGCAATGGCCGCCATTCCGGAATTTTGGCGACCATTTTTACACCTACCAGATCCTTCTGGATCTTAAGGTTGAAAAGGGCATGGCGATCCGGACCGAACCGCACCCGCGGTTCTATACCGACCGCACCGACACCGTGCCGATCGCGGTTCCGGCGCTGGTGCGGAATTGGTGGCCAATGCTGTTCTTCACGGTGTTCAAGGCGCCCGCCGAGGGCCGTACCCACATTTTCAGGCCGAACGAACCGTTCGCGCAGATTATCGTGATTCCCGAGGAAGCTCCGTTCGAACTTGAGGCGATGGACGAAGAGGAATCCGCCGAGCGCGAACTGCAGGCGCGCCGCATCTATGCCAGCCGACCGACGCTGTCGGCCGGGACCGAGTGGACCTCGTCGACCGACACCGTGTTCGACGGGACCTATCGGCATCTTCACCGTGCGGCCAAGGAAAAGGCCCGCCAGGATTAAGCCGCACAAAAAAACAGGACCCTGAGGTCCTGCTTGTTCGTCATCCCGCGGGGGGCGCGCGCGACCTCAATAGTCGCGGCGGTAGAAGCTGTGATGATGGTGATGGTGGTGGTGATGATGACGGTAATAATAACGACCGTATCGGGGAGGCACCACGATGATGCGGGGCTCATCATAATCATATCGGCGGTAGAAGTTGTGATGGTGATGATGATGGTGGTGGTGATGGTGGTAATAGAATTGAGCAAGCTGGACATTTTCGTCCGCTGACGAGTTCGGCGGTGATTCATCGACAGCCCTGAGCAGCGCAGCGGCGTTCGGGATCGGCTCGAGCAGGTCGGCGAAAGAATTGGCGCGCAAAACGTCGGTAGGGGCCGGACTTGGAGCGGGCGCGGCTTCGGCGCCGTTGAACGCTCCGAGCGGGCGCACCACCCGGTGGTCGGCAACGCGGCCCCTGGGAAATGGTTCCCGCGACGATTTCGCGATAATGTCAGACCGATAGTGAACCGAGGATGAACTTAGCGGGGTGCTTTGGCCTGTTGCAGGAATTGCAACAGCAAGTGAGTAACCTTCTCGGGCTGCTCCTGCTGCACCCAGTGGCCGGCGCCGTCGACCAGATGACAGCCGAACATGCGCGTGCACGCGCTTGCCTGCATCGCTTCAAACACGCCGGGGCGTTGATAAGTGCCCCAGTCCTGTTTGCCCGAGATAAAGCAAGCGGGCACGTCTATACTACGACCTGAATATGTTTCAAGTTCGGCGGTGAATGTGCCCGAGCCCGGCCATGTCCCTGGCAAGATCCATCACATAGTAAGTCGGCAGCTTTGCCAACTCGTTCGCAGACCACGATGCGAGCGGATAAGGCTTGTTGTCTTTCCAGTCCGCACTCTTGTGATGATAATAGGCGCGCAGGAAATCATGCACGCCCTGTGGCGCGCGGTGCATGTCGGCGTTGGCCTCGCGCGTCGAGTAGTACCATTGATAGTGCTTGCGCGGTCGCGGCAGCGCCGCAAGCTCGCGATGCACGGGATCATCCGGCCTTGGCCTTGGCGGTGCATCCGCGGTGCTGAAGGCGAACTGTGGCGGTCCCGCGAACGGCGCGCTCATCAGCACCGCCGACCTGAACACGTCGGGCCGCACCAGCGCGCACCATGCCGCAACCCCGCTTCCGAAATCGTGACCGACCACCGTATCCACGCTGCGATAGCCGAACGCCGACACGAGGCCGAGCGCGTCGCGCACCAGATTGAGCAGCCGGAACGAGGCAAGATCACCATCGTAATTCGCGTCCCAGCCGGTGGTGCGGCCATAGCCGCGCTGATCCGGCGCGATCACGTGATAGCCCGCGGCTGCAAGCTGAG
>WNEZ01002979.1_pt1 | contig 14578 bp, 10 predicted proteins | sample 5400521 | NCBI WGS metagenome assembly WNEZ01 (sample SAMN13153339, study PRJNA577476) | soil metagenome | isolation source: 120 cm saprolite under Douglas fir tree site 2 hole 1 replicate 1 | place: USA:California | collected 2015-04-18
CGGCGCCTCCCGGATCACCTGGGGGTCCAACTACCCGGCCTCGGCGGGCCCGCTCAAGGACCTGCTGATGGTCGCGCGCGCTGCGGTGGCGAGCCTGCCGCTGTCCGATCAGGACTGGATTTTCGCCAAGACTGCGCAATCGCTCTATCCGGCGTTGTGCGACAAGTAGGTGCAACATCGTGGGGTGCCGTCATCGACGCCTTCGACCTGAGACGATATGGCCGCAGGCGATGTTCGTGCCAATCCTGAGCTCGATGCTGCTCGGCGTGATGGTGACCGCGTTGATGCGGCAGATCAAATCTTCGGTCGCGCCATGGAAAGACCTGCAGGGTGACTGACAAACTGTCATGTGGAACACAAACAAATGATCATCACGGATTCAGGGCTCCACATCTGGCGGGCCGAATCCCCGCATCGTCTCTGGCAGCCGGGGCGCACAGCGCATCTCGACACTCCGATCGGATACGAGGACCTTAGCGCCAGGATGGCCGAGGCCGGCGTCGACCGCGCGATCTTGATTCCCCCATCGTGGGAAGGCGAGCGCGCCGATTATTCTCTCGAGGCAGTCGCCCGGTATTCGGACCGGTTCGCAATCATGGGCCGGTTGCCGATCAACCAGCCGCAAGCGCGCCAGATACTGGAAACCTGGAAGGATCAGCCCGGCATGCTCGGCGTGCGGCTGACCTTCCATCATGAGTGGGACCGCCCCTGGATGACCGACGGCACCGCAGACTGGTTCTGGCCGGCGGCGGAACGGCTCGATATTCCGGTCATGCTCAATGCGCCGACCTTGCAGGCCGAGATCGGCAAGATCGCGACGCGGCATCCGCGTTTGCGATTAATCATGGATCACATGGGTCGGGTGAAGGGCACGAAGGATGATGAACTTGCGCCCGCGATCGCGCAGACCCTCACGCTTGCCGAATATCCGAACGTGTTCATCAAGCTCACTTTGGCGCCAACATGCTCGTCGGCTCCCTATCCGTACCGCAACATCCATAAGCACGTGCAGCGGCTGATCGAGGCGTTCGGTCCGCGCCGCGCGTTCTGGGGAACAGACCTGTCGGCGATGCTGAGCCGATCGACCTGCACGTATCGGCAGGCCGTCACCCTGTTTACGGAGGAGATGCCGTTCCTGTCCAAGGACGACCTTGAATGGATCATGGGGCGGGGCCTTGCCCAATGCTTGTCATGGCCGACGAACTGAGAACGCGCGCGGCGATGTGCGAGCGGCCTTCCAGTTTGCGTTCTCACCGTTGCGGGGAAGCTGGAATGCGGATGAATCGGGCTGTGGTTCGGCTGTTGAGCTTCGCCAGTCTGTGCGCATGCGCGTTGATCGTTTTACCCGCCCGCGCGCAGAATGCGGTCGAGGAATTTTACCGCGGGAAAACCGTCACGATACTGATTGGCCATCCGGCGGGCGGCTCGTACGACCTCTACGCGCGGCTCGCGGCGGCGCACCTCGGCAGATTCATCCCGGGGCATCCGCAGATTCTGGTGCAGTCCCGGCCGGGCGGCAGCGGCGCCGGCGCGGTCCAATTCCTTTACGCCTTCGGGCCGCGCGACGGCACGCTGCTGGGCCTCTTCACCGAGACCGTCGGGCTGATCCAATTGTCGCAACCCGAGATCGGCAAATGGAGAGTGCAGGACTTCGCCTATCTTGGGTCGTTTGCGAACGTGAACTCCGCCTTCATGATGCGCAAGGACTCGCCTGCCAAGTCCGTCGAAGACATGCGCCGCATCGAAACAAAGGTCGGATGCAACAGCCGCCTGGGGCAGTCTTATGTCAATTACACGGTGCTGAAGGCGTATGGCGGCTTCAAGTTGCACATCGTCTGCGGTTACCCAGGCTCGATGGAGTTCTCCATGGTGCTGGCCCGCGGCGAGGTTGACGTGATCTCGGGCGCGTGGAACGCCTGGAGGCGCAGGGCCGACGTCCTCGACGGAACGCTGCGGCCGGTGATTCAGTCCGGCCTGAAGCGACATAGCGAATTGCCCGACGTTCCGCTGATGCAGGAATTGCTGGACGATCCCAAGCACAAGCAGGTCGCAGAGTTCCTGAGCAGCGCATCGACGATCGGGCGCGCTCTCCTGGTCCATAAGGCAGTGCCTGCCGAACGAATCGCGGCCTTGCGCGAGGCCTTCGACGAGATGGTCAAAGACCCGTTGTTCATCATGCAGGCGGAGCGCGTCGGCGCCGAACTCGATCCGACGTCCGGCGCCGAGATCCAGAAAATAAGTGATGCGATCGTCGCCACGCCGAAAGAGATCGTCGACCTGGCCGCCGCGGCGCAGAAGTAGGCCGGGCAGCTGCCCCGCAGCCTATCGCTGGACTGCGCACGCCCGTCAGCTCTTCTCCGGATCAATGAAAATTTCCCCGATGGGCATCCGTCGAGGCGTCAGCTTCTGCTTGAACGCGGTGGCTTCGAGGGCCTGTATCGTGGGCAGATTTTGCTTCATCCCAAAGGGCAGCGGATCGTCGCCGACAATTTTTGCGAGCTGACGGTATTTTTTATCGCTTGCGGTACTGGCCTCTCCGGACCTGAGCCGTGTGAGCCATAGCGCTTTCGCTTTGTAGAAGGCAGCGTATAGCGATTGTACAAGCCATGGGTGCGCCTTTAGGATTTCATCCTTCACCACAATGGTGCCGTGCATGGGGTAGATGTCAGTTTTCTTATACCAGGCCGCCTCAAGCTCCTCCGCGTTGGGGAACAGCTCGGGATAATTCGCCTCAAGCTGTTTCCAACCACCGGTCGGTGAACCTGACCGACCGATTCCCGCGTTTGCATCAAATCCCGCGGATAGCTCCCCGGCTGCCATCATGTCGGCGAGCGAGCGGCCCTCCGGTGCGTGAACCACATTGGGAGGAAGTTTGAGCTGCGTCACATGTTCTTCATCATCGACGACCCAGGTGACCTTGGCGGAGTCAAGTCCATATTCATCAATCAGTATGCCGCGCGTCCACACGCCCGTTGTGACCGAGTAGGCGCGGACGCCGACCTTTCTGCCCTCAAGGTCCTTTGGATGTTTAATGCCCGCATCCGGACGGACCAGCAACCCGCTGTGATGGAAGCGACGAGTCACGAAAATTGGCAGCGCGGTGAAGGGGGCGCCATAGGCACGGGCAACGACGTAGGTGGTGGGTGCGATTTCGCACACGTCGAATTCGACCTGACGGACCATTCGACGATATGCCGCAATCTGTGGAATGACGTGAATGAAATTAGGAGTAACGCCCTCGATAGGAACCTCGCCATTGAGGAGGGCCGCCGTGTGGGGATAGCTCGCAATTGCGATGTCCAATTTGACGTGATCGGCCAAGGATCTTCCCCCGTTCTCGATGCGACGCGCGACCGCCGCTTCCGTTCAACCAGAAAAACGATTTCAAGCAGAATAGTTGATCAGCGTGGGCTCGTTCACCACCCTGCAAAATTCTTCAGACGGTTGAGGATCAGCGTCATTTCTTTCGTTCTCCGTTAATCTCCGTTACTTGAATAGCTAGTAATCTCTGTTACCTGAATAGCTAGCCGCCTGACTACTCCAGAACGATCCCGGCCGCTTTCGCCGCCGTCTTCCAAGCCTCGACTTCATCAGTAATGAGCGATGCGAAATCCTGCGGCGAACCACCTCTCGGCTCTACTCCGACCTTCATCAAACTTTCCCTCATATCGGTCGTTGCCAGGGTAGCGTTGATCTCGGCGTTGAGCCTGCTCACGATGTCAGCCGACGTACCTGCTGGCGCCAGCAGCCCCGCCCAAAAACCGTGCGTCAGGCGCGGAAACCCGACTTCCTTCATCGTCGGCACTTCGGGCAGACTATCGATGCGCGTTTCGCCGGTGACGACGAGCGCGCGCAGCTTCCCCTCCTGGACGAGCGAAGACAGGTTTTCGACTGTACCGAAATTCATCTGGACGCGGCTGCCCAGCATGTCCGGTATGGCGTCCGCGCCGCTCCGATAGGGAACTCTATTGACGTCGATGCCGGTTGCAAGCAGGAACAATTCCCCGAGCAAATGCGGGCCGGCATTCCGGCCGAATCCCCAATTCAATTTTCCCGGATTGGCCTTCGCGTGCGCGACCAGCTCCTTCAGCGAGTGTGCCGGCACCGACGGCGCAACCACCAGCACCCATGAACCCGATCCGACCGTCGCAATCGCGGTAAAATCCCTGACGGGGTCATAGCCGAGATTCTTGATCAGCGCCGGACCGAGCGTGTGCGTCGCGCTCGCGAAGAGCAAGGTGTAGCCATCCGGCGCAGCGGTCGCGACCGCTCTGGTGCCGACCGTCGTGCCGCCGCCCGGCCTGTTCTCGACAATGACGATCTGCTTGAGCCGCGCTGACAAGGCAGGCGCCACAATCCGCGCGACCGCGTCGATCGGCGATCCGGCCGACAAGGGAAACACAAACTTGATCACCTTGATCGGATAGGTCTGGGCCGACGAAGCGCCGGCTGCGAGCAGGCTCACGCCGACAGCTGCAATCGTTGGCAAGATGGCTGCACCGAGGGTATCGCAGGCGCGTTTCCAATCCGGGGCCGAAATGGTCACTGGGATCTCCTGAATACAGTGTGCGTCTTGAGAAGAGAGTTTCTTGATGCGGCCGCGGTCAATCCGGCTCCTGGTGTCTCATTGCGGCAGAATAGGGGTTGCGGCGTTACGCCATCAGCACCGATACTGAAAGATATTAGGTCTTCACTCACGATGAAGGGACCCTCGTAGCGCGCGGAACGTGCACGTAAGCTCCTCGGCACTCGCACGGGAGAGCTTAAAGTCGGGACGGCTGTATAGCGAGATGTGCGAGAAGACGGGTTTGTCGTGGGCGAGCCTCGCTCAAGATGCGGCCCGCCATCTCCGGGCTTGCGAGACGGCCATCTCGACTGGTCATCGCCCCACGATCCACGCGGCGCTGCTCGCCGACTGTCCGCGGGCGTGAGAGATGACGGTCATCACCCTACACATGCATCGTTGGAGTTTTTTCGGGTGTAGCGCGACCCGCCATCACCGATGACGTCGGGCTGCTTAACCACGAAAGCTCACTTACGACTAAGCAACGTCTGGTACGCAACCCACGTTTTATCTTTGAGCAAGTTTTTGACGTCGGGTAGTTTGTCTTCGAGCAATTTTCTGACGTCGGGATCGTTGTTCAATACCTGTCGGATTGTTGTTTTGAGCTCTTCGCGTTTTTGCTGGTCCAGCTTGAACAAATCCTCCGGCGGGTAGATGGGGAAGATGTTTCCCATAGCGCAGACCTCCTTAATTAAGGCCAAGCAAGTTACTTGTTGGCTCAATCATTTCTCATTTCAAGGACACGGATTGCTGAGATTGGCCGCTCCGGTTGTGCCACCATCTGTTCGATAACGTTTTCGAAATCCTGAAGCAGGCGATCGATCGCCTTGGCGCTGAAGAGATGCGGTTTGTAGATACACGTCCCCACGAGCCCAAGGCTGCCTTCGACCAGCGCCAGGATAACGTCGAACGTTGTTGTTGTCACTAGGGGTAGTATCATATTGGGATTGGCCTCCTCGCAAGCGAGCGTGCCTTCGAATCTCGCTGGAGGGCGCAAAGTGGCATTCTGTAGCAAGATCATAATCTGGGCGAGGGACGCAGGCCTGAGGCCGCGCTCAAGTTGTAGAGTTTCAGCGAGTTCTTCGAAAGGTAGATCCTGGTGATCGAAGGCTGCGATGGTCGTCGCCCGAACCCGACGCAGCACCTCTTGAGGACTGGGGTCGCCACCAAGATTGGTGCGAAGAATGACCGTGTTGACCAGAGGGCCGATGAGGGCTTGGGTCCCAGGACGATTGCGATTGGCAACATTCGTGGCTACTCGCAGGTCGTCCTGATCTAGGTAGCGATGCAACAGCGTCTTCAAGGCTGCCACCAGCGCCATAAACAACGTGCCACCTTCTCGCTGGCTGAAGCGTTTGGCGGCGTCCGCCAGGCTCCCCGGCAAAGCCCACCTTCGCCGCACTGTGCGGGGATCATCGCTTGTCCGTCTACGACCGGGCTTTGCAAGCTGGATTACGGGGAGCGGCTCCCGAAGCTGCTCTCGCCAGTACGCGAGCTGCGCAACGATCTCCGAATGTGATTTCCAATGCTGCTGCCAGTGCGCAAAGTCCGCGTACTGGTGCGAGAGTGGTGCCAGGGGAGATTCTCCTTGGGCGGAGAACGTGTCGTACAATGTGACGAGCTCCTCGACGAGCACGCCGAGCGACCAGCCATCGCAGATGACCTGGTGCATGGAGATGAGCAACAGGTGTTCCTGCTCGGCCAAGCGCAACAAGCGAGTCCGGATTAGCGGCCCCTTCGCGAGGTCGAAGGAATGAAGCATCTCTTCTTGAATGAGTTGGTGTCCGATAGACTCCTCATTGGAGCGCGGCGGTGCTCGCAGATCGTCAAATGCCAGGGGCACGATCAACTGCGGCGCTATGACCTGCACGTATCGACCGTCAATGACCGCAAAGGTTGTGCGCAGAATTTCGTGGCGTCGCACGATTTCGTTGATGCTTCGCTCCAGGACGGCCACGTCGCACGGCGACGTCAGCCGAAGCGCGTAGAGGACATTGAAGAAAGGTAGATCAGCCAGCGCATGCTGTAGCCTCCACAGCCGTTCCTGCGCGCTGGAAGCTGGCATAACTCCATTTGTTCGGGGCACGCGGGCAATGGCTGAGGAAAGTCGGGGCGCTTGGCCTGCGTGAATCAGACGTTCGAGATGGTCCGCCACCTCCGCAACAGTCGGCGTCTCGAAAAACCGCGAAACCTCGACCTCAACCTGCGTGACTTCGTATATGTGGCAGAGGACGTCGGTAACCAGGAGAGAGTCTCCGCCCGACGCAAAGAAGTCATCGTGAATACCGATCTGCGCGACCTGGAGGATCTTTGCCCAGCGTTCGGCAAGCAGCTTCTCCGCCGGTGTCCGCGGCGCGACGAAGGTCCGCGTCGGGGCAGCGCCGGTCGCGAGACCCAACTTGTCGGCCAAGCCAGTACGCTCCTTCTTTCCGGTTGGGCCTTTTGGTATTTCGCTGACGATGAGGACCTGGCGTGGAACCTTGAAGTCGGCAATCCGGCCAATGGCGAACTGGCGTATATCTTTCGGGGTGGCAAAGCCCTGAGACCGCAATACGACAGCCGAGGCGACGTCCTCCCCTAGAGTGGCGTGGGGGACGGCAAACGTAACCGCCTCTGCCACCGCTGGATGTTGCAGCAGCACGTCATCCACTTCCTGTGGGGCTATCTTCTCCCCACCGCGATTGATGATCTCGCGCATACGCCCAGCGAGAAACAGGTACCCGTCGTCATCGAACAAACCAAGATCCCCTGTCTTGAACCAATCACCTGCAAATGCTGCCGCGGTCGCGGTTTGGTCGCCGTCGTAGCCTGCCATAACGCTCGTGCCTCGCACCACGACCTGGCCCGTCTGGCCAGCGGGCAGCAAAACCCCTCCTTCGTCGATGATCGCAACGTCCAAACCCACCGGCAGGCCGACCGAACCGGGCTTACGCTGGCGCGGCGGTAGCGGATTGCACGCGATAAATGAGGAAGCGGTTTCGGTCATGCCGTAAGACTCGATCACGCAGGTCTCGAAAGCCTGCTCCAGTTCCGCGAGGATTCGAGTCGGCAACGGAGCCGACGCAGAGCGGATGAAGCGGAGCCGACTGTCCGCCGCCCGCTCGCGATTGCGCCTAGCCTGGGCGAGGATCGCCTGATGCATGGTCGGTACCGCTGAGTACCACGTCGGTTGAAAATCCATTAGCCAGGCAAAGAAGCGGTTCACGTCGCAGCCAGGGGTGCATACGATGCTGGCACCGGCCGCCAGCGAGGCCAGTACGTTGTTATTTAGTCCATGCCCATGGAACAGCGGCAGCATATTTATGCCGCAATCAGTTTCGCGCAGCGCCAGTGCCGAGACTGAGTTGTAAGCTGAAGTACAAATGCTGGCGTGTGTCAGAGGCACAATCTTCGGCTGCGACGTAGTGCCTGACGTGAACAGCAGCAGCGCCACATCGTGAGCGCCGACTGGCGCGTCGGACGACGCACTCCCGTGCTCTCCCGTCAGCGTGAAGAGACCGGCTTCTCGGGCTTGGTCGCATTCGGTCGAGAGCCCGATGATACGGATGCCGCGCGCGAGCGCCGCACGACGCGCCGGCGAGTCGATTCCAGCTTGAGTGATCAATGCGCGGGGTCGCAGATCAGCGAAATATCTACACAGTTCCTCGGCCCCATAGGCTTGGTTCATCGGGGCACAAGTCGCGCTCGCGGCCACGCCAAGAATCGCCACTGCCATCTCGGGACCGTTCGGCAGCACGACTGCGATTCGATCATGACGGCCAATCCCCATAGCCCGCAGCGTGCGCCCCATTTCATCGATGTGCTGATAAAGGCGACCGTAGGTCAACGGAACGCGCCCCGGAGCAAGAATCGCGCGCGCATCTGGAATACGCTTATTCTGATGTTCCAGCAGGTCTGGCAGGCATAAAAATGGAACGCGCTGCCCCGAGTCTACAAAGCGTCTGGCCGGCATAGTTTTTCAATCCGGGCTGGAATTACCGCCGGCTTCGCAAGGTTTGCAGCGGCGGGCTGAACCAGCGGCCCCACGCCGCCAGAGTCTATCATCTCAGCCCGGATCGAGTCAGAAGTCCATGTCGATGTCGCGATACATCGTCGTTGCGGCTGTCAAATGTTTCCGGCCGCGCTCCGGCGTGCCGCTGCGGCGGTGACGCTTCCCCAGGACCGAGAGGGCAGCTGCCATCGCTAAGGGATTTTGCATTCGCGACCCAGCCGGGACGCGCAATCAGATCGATCATGGTCACGCTCTCACGCTTCTCGACGGCGGCGGAGCCGCGGTTCAGTTTCCGCGGGCGCTGAGGTTGTGGTTGTGGAGGTGATCGACAAAGTCATGCCCAGCAATGATCCGTCTTGACCAAGGGATTGAGTTTGTCTGGTGCGGAGGGCGCCAATTCGGCATCACAATCGACTTCTCGCGACCCATAAAACCAACCCACAATCCCCTAATCGAGCCGTTGGACGGCAAATTCCGGGCAGGATGGTTTGATCACCCTTGGTTCATGAGCCTTGACGATGCGCGCCAACAATGCGAGCCTTCGCGCAGAGACCACAAGGGGGAAAGGCCTCACAGCGCGATTGGCGACAGCTCCTTGATTGATCAGCGGCGCACGGCCCGCCCACGCGAACTGCATTAGAAAAATTTTCGGCCGGCTCACGGATGGGCGGATACTCCGACGGGGTAGCCTCCCGAGCGAGCCGCCGTCAATCGGGGGCACGTTACTTTATTACATTTGCTTCCGGCGCAAGATCGGAGAGTGCCATGCAACGTGTCAAGCTTGCTCAATTTCTGTTCTTGGGTTTATTTGGGTTCGAAGCCTACGCCAGCGAGCCTATCGTACACACCCAAAACGGTGATGTACGTGGCGTAGCACAGGGCGAGGTGGAGTCGTTTAAGGCGTTGCCTTATGCTACTCCACCTATAGGGGCGTTACGCTGGATGCCGCCGCAAGAACCCGCCAATTGGTCGGGAATTCGCGATGCATCTAACTTCTCCCCAAAGTGCCCGCAGGAAAGATCCGATGGCGTATTCATTGGAAATGAAGACTGTCTCTACTTGAATGTTTTTAGACCCTCCGGCGCCAAGGCGCTTCCGGTCATCGTCTTTATTCATGGCGGGTCTCTTGTCAGCGGTTCAGCTAGTCTAACAGCCCCGAATCTGGTTGCTGTTTACGATGGTTCCCGGCTGGCCCAAAACGCAAACGTTGTTGTAGCGACCCTGAACTATCGGTTAGGACCACTTGGTTTTATCGGTCACCCGAAACTATCCGCCACAAGCGGATACGGGGCATCTGGAAACTACGGCTACATGGATCAGATCCAGGCGCTGAAATGGGTTCAGCGCAATATCGCTGCCTTTGGGGGAGATCCAAGCAGTGTCACCCTTTTTGGCCAATCGGCGGGCGCAAAAAGCGTTTGGGTTCACATGAGCTCACCATTGAGCAAAGATTTGTTTCATCGTGCGATTGTTCATAGCGCCATTAAGGAGCGCGCAAGGAGTAAAGACTTCGCAGAAAGAGTGGGCACGGAGTTGTCACTAAAACTCAATTGTTCAAACGCGACTGACGAACTGGCCTGCATGCGCGACAAGTCAGCGAAAGAAGTCGCGGACGTAATGCCCAGCGCCCCCGGCTCGGGTTACTATGGTGCGGTCGTTGACGGAAAGGTTTTGACGGGTTCTCCAATAGACATCATGCGAAGTGGACACCACAACCACGTGCCCATTCTCGAAGGAAACGTCGAAGAAGAGGTGTCGATACTGGGTGAGGAGGCGTCAAAGAACATTAAAACCCAGGAGGATTACGTGAAGGCAGTTTCGGCGGCGGTCCCGAATATCCCGGGCGCTTCGGCCGTCGACCTGCTTCGTCTCTACCCAATCAGCGAATATCGATCACCTCGCCAGACCTACAACGCAATCTTTGCTGATAAGGATTATGTCTGTCCCGCGCGAAGGGTCCTAACAGCGCTTAGCGCCCAACAAACGGAATTTGTCGGGCGATTCTTCTACACCCACGTGTATACCGATGGTCCGTACGTCAAATACGGCGCCTCACATGGCTTTGAGTTGTTTTTCATCTTCGACACGCTGAGCGGCGTGCAGTTTTCTCCGACAGCCGATGAGGCGGCGCTTGTGAAGACATTCCAGGATACGTGGTCAAGCTTTGCTAGAAAAGGTACTCCGCCAGTTTTTTGGAAGAGGTATGACCACGAGAAAGACAACTACGTCATCTTTGACAATGCAATGTTAGAACGTGACCACCTTCGCGCGAAGCATTGTGATTATTGGGATACTTTGCCCGTCCCTTGAAGTGATCCAGAGCGCAATGCCGTCTGGCCCCTGACGACGGGACCAGGCGATGAAGCACAGAAGGTATTCGGAAGCGCAGATCATTGCGATCCTGAGGGAGCACAAGCCCGGCATGCCTGCTGGCAAAGGATTAGTGACGCCCGCTGGCGCTTGACGAGGGGCAGCTCATGTTTTCCACTTCTGGAAGCGGGCCGACGCCAAAAGCAGGGTTCGAAGGGCCGAAGGCGCTCGACTGTGATGAATCGCTGGTCGCGGCGTTTGAGCGAGTGGCTGCGACGGTTCCATGTCGCATCGCCATCGGTTCGAAGGTGTGGGAGCCCACCTATCGGGAATTAAACGAAACGGCAAACCGCCTGGCGCATCGATTGATCGCCTGCGGAGTTGCCTCCGGCGATCGCGTCGCAATCCTGATGTCGCATGATGCGCCACTGGTCGCAGCCGTATTGGGAATATTGAAGGCGGGGTCGATCGTGGTCGCGCTCGATCCGGTTGATCCGGTATCCCGACACAAAATGCTCGCCGAGGATGCAGAGCCTTGTATCATCGTGACAGATGCGCAGAACCGGAATCTAGCCGCGGAATGCGGTCATCCCGAGTGTCGCATCTTGAATTTCGATTCGGAAGCCGCAATGGGGCCCGTCCAAAATCCATTGATCGAAATCCCGCCCGGGCAGACGGCGTTTATTACTTACACCTCAGGAACAACGGGTCGCCCAAAAGGTGTGATGCGACCCCATCGGCAGCTTCGAAAGTTAGCTGAGCACACAAGCGAGGCCATGCGGTATACGGAGAATGATCGCATTCCACTATTTGCGATGGTTTCCACCGGCCAGGGCTTGAACGGCCTCTGGTCGATCTTGCTGCATGGCGCGATGTTGTGCCCTTTCTCGCCAAAGGCAAAAGGAATCGCGGGGCTGGCTGAGTGGATGATTGCTCGCGGGCTGACTGTATATGTCTCATCGGCCTCGCTCTTCCGCACGTTGGCCAAGACAATTGATAATCGACTCGTGTTCACCAACATGCGAGCGGTCATGCTGCTTGGGGAGACGGTCACCGCTCGTGATTTCCAAGCATTCCGGCGGCATTTCCCGCGCACCAGCATATTAGTTCATACGCTTTCATCTACCGAAACCGCGAACATCGCTTGGGCGCGCTGGACGCAGGACGATAATGTCCCTGCGGGTGCACTTCCGGTCGGACATTTTTCGAGGGACACGGACGTCGTCCTTGTCGGCGACGATGATCAACCCGTCGCGCATGGCGAAGTCGGCGAAATCGTGGTCAGGAGCCGGTATTTGGCTAGCGGCTACTGGCGGGATCCGGAGCTCACGGCAAGGCGCTTCTCCGCGGACGTTGACGGTAACGGAACTCGAGTGCTGCGGACCGGGGACCGGGGGCGGATCAACGCCGACGGTTTGCTCGAATTCTGCGGTCGCAAGGACGGCCGCATCAAGATCCGCGGCAACCGCATCGAATTGCTCGATGTCGAACTGGCGCTAGAGGGGCTTCCAGGCATCGATCGCGCCGCTGTTGCCGCCGTTGCGCGCGAAAATCACGAGCCGATTCTGGTTTCGTTTGTCGTGAAGACGAGCAATGCGTCGTGGACGGCGCCACGGCTGAGACTTGCCCTGAGAGCAAATCTGCCCATCCACATGGTGCCGTCACGAATCTTGTTTTTGGATAGTCTGCCCCACAACAGGAGCAACAAAATCGATCGAGAGGCTCTGCGCCAGTATCCCCTTCCAGTCCGCGACAGCAACAAGGGTGATGCGCCGAGAACGGAAACGGAGATGTTGCTTGCCGAAATCTGGGCAGAAGCTCTTGAGCTTCCTGATATCGGACGAGACGACGACTTCTTCAACCTCGGCGGCGACTCCCTGATCGGTGCGATCGTCTCGGCCCAGGTCTATGCGGCACTCGGGATTGAGCTGAGCCTGGGCACCGTCGCCGATCATGCGACGGTGTCAACCCTCGCCGCATTCATCGACGAGGCTCGGCGCCGGGGGGCCGCCAAGACGCCCCCAATCGTCCGCGTCCCTCGCGCAGCGTCCATGCCGATGTCTCTCTTGCAAGAGACTATCTGGAACCAATGGCGGGGCCGGCAAGACCGAGCAGGCTTGACGCACGTGCGCAGTTATCGCGTCAGCGGTCCGCTCAATATTGAGATATTGAAGGAGTGTCTGCGTTATCTGGTCGATCGTCACGAAATCCTGCGAACGACCTTCGGCCTCGTGCAGGGTTGCCCGGCGCAGATCATCCATCAATCCGCACCCCCTAATCTCTCGTTTGTTGATCTCATTGACGTGGAAGATCCAGAAGCCCAAGCTGATTTAATATTCCGCCAGGAGTCCTCCCGAGAAATAGATTTAGAGACGCTTCCGATAAGGCGAAATGTGCTGACAAGAATCGCCAATGATAATCACCGGCTATTGCGCGTTTCTCATCCTATGATCATGGATGGATTAGGCTCTCAGATACTCGATGGGGAACTTGCGATTTTGTATGAGGCGATTCTGCACGGGAAAAAGCCGCCTCTCCCGAAGGACCCCCCCGTGCAATATGCCGACTACGCCGCCTGGCAGCGCCAATTCATGCGGCCTGGTGGTCCCTATTTTAAAGAAGTCATGAGCTGGTGGGAGAGCCATTTTTCAACTGCTCCGCCAGCAACTCGACAGCCGTTCAGGGGGATGATACCTGGCGGGCCCCTCGATCCGAGCGAGGGCGTCCTGCAATGGAAACTTGAGGAGCAGACGGCAAAACGATTGGATGAGATCGCACGCAACGCGGGCGCAACCCATTTCACAATCCGATTAGCCGCTTTCGCCGCATTGATTGCCGATATAACTACCGACTCGCCCGTCGTTATCGGAACAGGCTTCGCTAATCGCAATCGCCTTGAGACACAGAACCTCGTTGGTCCGTTGCGAAACCCGGTTCATCTCCTATTTTTCTATGATCCGAAGAAGACATTCGTGGAATGGTTGGAGTATGTCCGCGACCAGGTATTTGAAGCAACTACGCGCGCGGAATTGCCGTACGACAACATTCGCGAGCAGCTGCGCGCATCGGGCGTGGAAGTGCCTGAGATGCTTTTTTATTTCACGATGTCGAGGGATAATTCTGACCAACATTTCGCGAACCTTGTCATGAGTGCTGAGTTCTGGAGCGTTGGAACAATGCCGTCCGGATGCACGGTCTTCGTCGACGAGCAAAAACCGGAAAACTGCCGAGTCAATTTTGATGCCAACGCTTATGACCGGAACGAAATGCGGTCGATGTTTGATCGATATCTGCGGCTGCTCGAGGCCGTTGCGGAGGAGCCCGAACTGCCGCTTGCGAAGCTGACGATGATCATGCGATGGGATGCTGCCTTCGCCGAGATCATCGCGGGCGAGGATGGCGATGAGTTGTAGCTGCGACGAGCGGCCCCACAGTTACGCCACTTGGTCGCGCCGCTTGCGTGGCCTGGGCCAATTAAGTAGCATTCCCTGCAGACGGTGAGGACCTTGAGCATCGAGGGGTGGCCGGCTTTTCTCGTCATCGCGGACGAGGAGATCGAATGAGACGGCGCGGCTTCATCGCACTGATTGGCGGCGCGGCGGCGGCGTGGCCGCTGGAAGTGCGCGCTCAGCAGGCCGAGCGAGTGCGCCGGATTGGGGTATTGTGGCGTGGCGACGTAACTGAGGGTGTCGTTCAGGCCCAACAAGGCGCCC
>WNEZ01007395.1_pt1 | contig 14578 bp, 13 predicted proteins | sample 5400521 | NCBI WGS metagenome assembly WNEZ01 (sample SAMN13153339, study PRJNA577476) | soil metagenome | isolation source: 120 cm saprolite under Douglas fir tree site 2 hole 1 replicate 1 | place: USA:California | collected 2015-04-18
ATGGATCTGCATCGTCTGCGTATCGATGTGCGGCTCAAGCGCGTTGTAGTCGTAAGGCAGTGGTGGAAGTTCGAATGCCATAAGACGTCTCTCCTTATTGTTTCCAAAAATACGAGGTGTGTACCTCTACATTGAGGCGACAGTTTCGCCCGCTGCACGCACCATTCACTGGGTGATGCTAGGAGTAGTACATACTCTGCAATTCAGTGCAAAACGTGCATACTTAAATTGTATCACTTTTGGGAAGATTTATGGATGCAGGAAGGTCAAGGCAGGCTATTGATACCCAAAAACAGAGGAGAGCGCCTGAGCGCTCTCCTTGTTGTACCCCCATACAAAATTCAAATGCTGAGTCACTATATACTCCCCCCAGAGCATCCCCACGTGACTTTATCCCCTACTATGTATGATAAAGCCTGGACAGTAAGATCAAGGTTGACGATGTGTTAAGATGTTATTGAGATTTATGTGAATGCAGCAATTCTGGTTGAGAAAAGAACACTTATTCTCCATTTCTCTATTTCCCAATTAGAAAGAAGGTCAGCAAGGATGTTTACAGCGATCACACAGCTAAGCTATCGAGGGAAAAGCGGGCGCGAGCATATCTGGGATACAGGCAGAGGTGATACTTTGAACTGCATGCTTGCAGGTACCGTACTGGGTAGTGAGATAGTGCGCATACGCGCCCTGCGGGGGGCCGTGTTTGATGAAGCGTGCTATCAACTGGTCGATGGTGGAACGAGCACGCTGCCCTATCACTCCTGGATCGTCGCCAGGGGTGATGAACAGTGGCCGGAGGGTATGGGCGATACAGAAGCGCGCGAGGTACTGGAGCCGTACTTACAAGGGTTTGCTTTTTCTGCCACTGCAATGCGCCTGGCACGGCCACTCGCGAGTGCAGAGCGTATCTACGGGATGGGGGAACATACCGGCAGCATGGATAAGCGCGGCCAGGCATATCCTATCTGGAATATCGATCCACCCCAGTATCACGGTCCACAGACAGTAAACATGTATGTGTCCATTCCCTTTTATCTCGGTTTTCATGTGGATGATGGACGCGCATCTGGTGTGCTGATCGATCATACAGGGCTGGTCGAGATGGACATGGGCAAGAGCAATGAGGCGGAAGCCAGCATGACCGTGCAGGGCGATAACCTGGTCGCCTATTTCTTTGCCGGTCCGACACCTGCCGACGTGATGCGACAATACACTGATCTCACGGGTCGCATGCCGCTGCCACCGAGCTGGACGATAGGCTACCACCAGAGCCGCTGGAGCTATGACTCACAGCAGCAGGTACAACAACTTGCAGGCAAGCTGCGAGAGCGTAACCATCCCTGTGAGGCGATCTGGCTAGACATTGACTATATGAATGGTTTTCGCAATTTCACCTGGAATCCTGAGGCATTTTCTGATCCCAAGCAGATGCTGGACGACCTGCACGCACAAGGCTTTCACCTGGTGACGATTATCGATCCCGGCACGAAAGTTGACGAGAACTACAGCGTGTACCGGCAGGGTATGGAGCACGATTATTTCTGCCGTCACCGGGATGGCGAACTTTTCCAGGGCAATGTCTGGCCTGGGCGATGCGTTTTCCCCGATTATTCACGCAGCGAGGTACGTACATGGTGGGGGAATCTCTATAAAGATTTGCTTGAGCAAGGGGTGGATGGCATGTGGAACGATATGAATGAACCTGCATTAACGAAAATCCTATCCGGAAATGAGCCTCAAGTTCATGGCTTGACGATGAGCAGCGATGTGCTGAATCGCGCCGACGATGACCAACCTACCGGACCTGATGGACCACCCACGCTCCACAAGTTCTTTCATAATGCATACGGCATGGAGATGGCGCGCGCTACGCACGATGGGCTTTTACGCCTGCGGCCCGATAGCCGTCCTTTTGTGCTGACTCGTTCCGGCACGGCGGGAGTGCAGCGCTACGCCGCCGTGTGGACCGGAGACAATAGCAGCGAGTGGGAGCATATCTTGATGGCGATGCCCATGTGCCTCAATATCGGCATGAGCGGCGTCCCTTTTGTCGGCGTAGATATTGGAGGTTTCTGGAAGGCCGGCAACGGGGAACTCCTGACACGTTTTACACAGCTTGGCGCATTGCTGCCATTCTGCCGCAACCACAATGCCGTAGATAATCCTGACCAGGAACCATGGGCCTTCGGCGAGCCGTATGAAGACGCCTGTCGCAAGGCCATCGAGGTACGTTATCGCCTCATGCCGTACCTGTATACGCTTTTCCACGAAGCAGCTACTACCGGAGCACCCATTATGCGCCCGCTCTACTATCGTTATCGCCAGGATGAGCAGGCACATGACGTGGAGTCCGAGTTCCTGCTGGGCGACTCTTTACTGTCAGCCCCTATTTACGAACAGGGCGCGATTGGTCGGCGCGTCTACCTGCCAGAGGGAACATGGTTTGACTACTGGGATGGCACAGAATATCCAGGTATGGGCTGGAGCGATATCGCTGCTCCGCTTGAACGCTGGCCGTTGTTCGTACGCGGCAATAGTGTTATTCCCAGTGGGCCACTGATGCAGTATACAGGCCAGCGCGCAACTGATCCGCTCACCTTCACCTGCTATATGGCAGAAGATGGCCTGGCGAGCTACACTTTGTACGAGGACGACGGATCAACCCTGGCGTATCAAAACGGCACATCTGCCCAGACTTCCATCAACTGTCGTGTGAGTGGCGATCTGACCGAGGTAGAGATCGAAGAACATTTCGATGGCTACCGTCCGCAGCGTGAGTGGTACGAGGTTATTGTGCAGGTGGGTGGACGCACCTTGCAGCAGCGGGTGAAGGCGGGTCTGGGGAGAGTAGTGGTCAGACTGGTAGCCCAGTAACAACAACACGAATGCTAGCCACTACGAATGCTCGTAGTGGCTTCTCTTGCCCCTGGCCTCGGCCATGATGACGGTAGCTCGTTCCATAGCGAGTTCACTGGGTATTGCAGTCCTGACGACCATCTAAAAACATTGACAAACGTGTACGACAGCAGTATACTTGAGGCAAGAAGAACAGATGTTTGTAGAAAGGGCAACTCCAGACGGGACAGGCAGTACGCACCACCAAACTCGCCCTCGATCTGGGAAAGCGTGAAGAGGGAGGAGCCAATACCGGCAAGCGAGCGTACCTGGACGCGACTGCTGATGTGCTCAACCAGGCACGCGCCTTCTACATCAACTTTTTTCTCGCGCACGCCGAAAAGCTCGCAGAGCGGGTTCCCTATTACTCTGCGAAGCACCTGGAGATGCGCGAGCGGAGTATCGGCCCCAACGAACTGCTCACCTGGGCCGAGTCCTGTACCGTGGCGACCAAAGACCATCCACACCCCTGCACAGGCTGGAACTGGAGTCGGCGCTTTCCCGGCATGCCCGTTGTGTACCGGCGCGCAGCCATCAAAGATGCCATCGGCAAGGCCCGTTCCTATCTCTCTCATCTTTCCAATTGGCAAAAGAGCGACAAGAAGCAGGGGAGACCTGGTCTGCCGGGGGCTGCCAATCACCCTACGCTCTACCAAGGAGTTATCGAGCTTGATCTGAGCGGAAAGGGGAAGGAGCGCACGCGTTTTGTGCGGCTCAAAGTCTACACTGGCACGAGCTGGCGATGGCACAACTATCCTATCAAGGACAGCCGGTACTTCCAGCACCGCCTTCGTGATCCGGCCTGGGAAAAGCAGAGCCCGAAACTGGTCCTGCGTAAAACCGCAGCGGAACTGCACTTCTCGCAGACCAGGGAGATCACCGCGAAGAAGATCAAAGACAGCAAGCTGGACCCAGACCTGGTGACAGTGGCGGTCGACGTAAATGTCAAGTTCCTTGCCGTCATCACGGTGAAACAGGGAGAGAGGATGATCGAAAGCCTCTTTGTCTCGGATCAGGGACTCGATCAGCACCGCTTCAGGCATCTCAAACGCATTGCCAAGAAGCAGTGGCAAGCGGGCAAACCGGTGAAAGGCGAGCAGAGCAATCAGCAGCTGTGGGGGCATATTCGCCGGATGAACGACGCCGCCGCTCACCGGGTAGCTCGCAGCATTGCCACTGTGTGTGCCAGATATCCAGGGTGCGTGTTACTGTTTGAGCGACTACGCAAGATCAAGCCCAAAGGCGGGAGCAAGTCGCGGCGCATGAACCGCAAGCAGGCCAACCTCCTTCGTGGCAAGCTGAATCAGCTCACACGCGAGAAAGCGTATGTGACGGAAGTGGTCACAGCAGAAGTCAATCCGCATGGCACCAGTCAGTATTGTTCCCGATGCGGCGCACGGGGGGAGAGGTTCTCCTTCCGCAACGGGAAGCGTCTCAAGGAACGTGGCGGAAAACTCTTCGCGTGCCCCATATGTCAATACGAGGCACATGCTGACTTCAACGCATCTGTGAATCTGCACCATTCCTTCTATGGGGAATATCACTGGCAGCCACGCCTGAAGAGGAGCGGCTGACCAGCGCCACGCCCTCTTCGGCTACAGGTCGGAGGGGAATAGCCTGTGGAGGGACACCCCGGTGAAGCAGGCCAGGCCCGTCTGCAAGCGAGCAGACACGACAAGGTGGTGGGGCTATCGTTGGTCCAACGGGGGCACGTTCCAGCCCGTGTGCTCTCTGGGACATGACCTGGATCGATCACCTGCTGGAACGCGGAAGGAACGCTGGCAGGCTGGACTGATCCAGGGCGGCGAGAACGCGGTTGTCTAAGATTGTCTACGATTTTGGGCAACTGTTGACACCACGCTGGTGCAGACACAGAGCAAGGTGCATTACAGTCACCTGGCTGAGCAGGTGACTGTTACTTCACCGCTGGGCCAACTCCTGCCACGCATCTCGGCGTTCTTTATGGCGCACGGAGCCAGCGCCGAGGCTGCCAGAAGGGCGGCGCTGCAAGTGATTGCGGGGCTAGTGCAGAGGCAGGCGACGGTCCTGGCGATACAGGATGCCTTCTTCTTCGCGGCCATCTTCGTCGGCGTAGCGCTGATCGCCACTTTGCTTGTGCGCGAAAAACGCGCGTCGACACAACGTTCCCACGGCATAGGTGCCCCTGCTGAGGGCGTGGAAGAAGAGCTGTCAGCCAGTCCAGATAAGGCTGTGGAGGTGTTTTAATGGTTGAGCTACGCCATTTGCGCGAGCAGTCGGCACAGTTGAACGGCGGCTAGATGCGCCGACTGAGATGATTGAGCGTATTATGGTTCATAGTGGGGAAGCTTCTAAGAGAGCTTCCCTCCGATATCATCCCGTAATAAGTTGATAGCTCAATAGTTTGTCGCCTTTAATATTCACCAGTGCTGCTCGCAAACTTCCGTCGCTATACTCGCTGCCGGGATTGATACAGGTTGTGCGGCCGAGCCTGGTCACGGCCCGCGATTCGTGGACATGACCATGGAGGGAGACGAGTGGCTGGTAGCGCTCGATCGCTGCACGTACGGTTTTGCTGCCAACGGGACCTGATATCACTTCCCCAGCGGACACGATTGGCTTCAGTGTCTCATCCAGCAGCGGAGCGATATCGAGCCCGGTAGCGTAGGGCGGCACGTGGATGTTGAAGATGGCGCGTTCGGGAGCACGTAACTGGCTGGCCATAGCATCGATAAATCTGCCCAGGTCTTCGTCTGGAATATCACGCGGCGCGTGCCACGGCGTGGTGTTGGCAAAGCCTGAGCTGACCATTTCATGCTCATCGTCGATCATGAGGACACGTCCCTCCGGCATTTCGACGTAAGTGGCCTGCTTCAACACTTCGACGATCTCGAGCTCGTCATCGTTACCGGCGTCGATCAGACAGCGTACACCACTGCCACGCAGCCGCTCTCCGGCAATATCACACCAGCGCTGCACACTTTCCAGCATCAAGCGGCTGAAGAGTTGATCCACAAGTGTACGATCGGCCTCCATCGCCGCCACTTCCTCCGGTGTTGTACGGAAGGGATAGGCTCCGGCATGGCGCACCTGACGCTCAAAATCAACAACGGCCTGCTCGGACTCAAGTGTGGCAGCCTGGCCGAGGAAGGTCGCACGGTAGTTGTTGCCTCCCGTTTGGCGCACGATGGGCACAAGAGCCTTGCCTGTGATATCGCCACCGAGAATCAAGACATTTGCCTGGTAGAATTTAGCGGCATTGATAAATTTGAGGAAACAGCGTTCCGATCCATGGATATCGGTAGCGAAGAAGATAGTGGTCCTCCGACTCACAGCGTCACACCTTTCTAGAACATAATGGCGCCGCCGGTCACGTTCACGGCCTGGCCCGTCATATAGGCTGCGCGGTCGCTCAGTAGAAACACCACGACGCGGGCCACATCTTCCGGTTCTTCCAGGCGCCCAAGCGGAATGGCCCGGAGATAATCTGCACGCACTTCTTCCGGCGTTATACCGCGCAGGTTCGATTCCCATACTACCTCGCGCGCTTGCATGGAGGTACGTACATAACCAGGACAGATCGCATTGACACGAATACCATCAGCAGCCGTTTCGAGGGCAAGCGCCTGCGTGAAGCCGATTACCGCGAACTTGGAGGCGGAGTAATGGGCCAGGAGCGGCGCGGCCTTTTTACCAGCCATGGAGGCGGTATTTACAATGCTGCCGCCCTTACCCCGCCGCAGCAAGAGGCGCACTTCTGCCTGGCAACAGAGAAAAATGCCCTTGGCGTTCACATCCATGTTGAAGTCCCAATCGGCCTCGGTCAGGTCGACTACCTTCCCCATCGAAGAGACGCCGGCATTGTTGACGGCCAGTTCGAGGCTGCCCAGGAGGTTTACTACATCCTTGAGTCGCGCCGCTATACCTGCCGCGTCACGCACGTCAAGTTGCCCCGCGCCTATGCGCGCTTCTGGACGGAGAACCCGGGCCTCGTCCGCGACTCGCTGCGCAGCTGCTACATCCATGTCGGTAATATAAAGATCAGCTCCTTCGCGCACCATTTCGAGCGCAATGGCACGGCCAATACCTATGCCAGCTCCGGTAATAAACCCGCGCAGGCCTGCTAACAGCATTACCAGTTCCTCTCTAGCTCGTGTCATCAAGTTGACTCAGTTCGGGTAAGTAGGTTTGTAGGCGCGTATAGAGATCGCGGTAGAGCGCAAAGCCTTTTTGATAGCGCTCTACATGCGCCTTGTGCGGCTGGTAGAGCGGTCCTTGAGAGATGAACCGTGTGACTTCGTGCCAATCGGCGAACATGCCTACACCCATTGCAGCTACGAAGGCAGCGCCCAGCGCTGAAGCTGCTTCACCGGCGACTACCTGCAGTGGCTGATCCACGACATCCGCGGCGATCTGCATCCAGAGTTTGCTGCGACTTCCACCGTCAGCAGCACAGATACGGCGAATGGGACGCTTAGCTTCAGCAAGCAGCGTGAGATGATGCGCAAAGCCGTAGCAGACCGCTTCGAGAATGGCACGGTAGAGATGCGCACGCGTATGATGCAGCATTACCCCGGCGAAGACACCCCGGGCCTCCGGGTCAAAGATGGGCGTTTTCTCGCCCAGGAAATAGGGCAGGGCGATGATGCCTCCTGCGCCAGGAGGGATCACTTCAGCTTCGGAGTCCAGGACTGCTAGAGGAGTACCACCAGCCAGTGTATTTGCGAACCACTTCACTAATGAACCACTGGTGGCCATGCAGCCACTGATGAGCGTGAGGCCCGGGATATCGTGATAATCAAAGTAAAAATGGGGATCGGGCTCAGGGTGATCGGCACAATAGAGAATGTCGCCAGCGCCGCCAAACTTTAGCAGTACATCGCCATCCAGCGTCAGCCCGGCAGCCAGGGCAGCCGCTATGTGATCGGCGCTCCCAGCCACGACCGGCGTATCCGCTCGTAGTCCGGTCTGCACCGCAACCTCTTTGCTGACGCCTCCGACGATTGCGGTTGGTTGTCGTAGCGGCGGCAGGATGGCGGGGTCTATGCCGGCATGCTCCAAGTAGGGTACGTGCCAGCGGTGCTGCCGGATATCATAGAGCCCGCTTTCAACCGCCCAATTTTCTTCCAACGAGTACTGGCCTGTCAGCCGGAAGACGATGAAATCGTAGGAGCCGCACAGGTGCGCCGTACGCTCTACGCTGGCTGGCTCGTGTCGCGCCAGCCAGCGCCAGCGCGGGTCAATATTCTGCTGGTTGGGCATGCCACCGGTGATGGCAAAAAACTCGCCAACATCGACACCAGCACGCAATTGCTTCACTTCGACGGTCGAGCGCGCATCATTTTGCTGTATGCTTGCTCGAAGCGGCAGGCCTGCCGCATCCAGCAGGACCATAGCTGGCACCATGCCCGAAACGCCGATAGCCGCGACCTGCCCGGCAGGGATAATCGTCAGCAATTCACGCACGGCCTCGATAGTGGTAGTCCACCAGCGCTCCGCGTCCTCCTCGGCCCAACCTGGATGAGGAGATAACAGTTCGTGAGGTTGCTCTGCCTGCGCGACAATGCCACGATCGCGCTCCAGTGCAACGGCTTTGAGGGCCGTTGTGCCAACATCGATACCAAGCACATAGCGAGCAGTCATAACTTAATTCTCACTTTGCTCGCGCGCCGCACGCACCTCGTCCATAAAACGTTGTACACGTTCGGGGTCCACAGGGTTCCAGGTATAACCGTCACGCTTGAGGCCGGTGCCGACGATCACGCCATCGGCGACAGCCAGGGTCGCTCGCACCGTCTCGATGCGCACGCCTGTATTCGCCAGAACCGGCGTAGTGGGCACTGCCGACTTGGCCTCGCTGATGTGGCTGAGATCGGCTTCAGCGCCTGCCATAGGACCCGAGATGAGGATGGCGTCGGCAAGGGACGAAACAACAACGCTGCGCGCAAGGGCGCCAACGGAGCGCTGAGCAACGGGGCGCGCAAACTCCGGCTCGATGTTGAAGAAAAGGCTCACGTCGTTGGCACCAAGGTGATATCGATAATCCAGAGCAGCGGCAGCATCAGGCTGCCACAACCCCATATCGCTATCATAGACGCCGGTGAAGACTTCCCGCACGAAGCTGGCACGCACTGCCCTGGCTACGGCAAGAGCGGCCATGGGGTCCCAGAGCAGGTCTACACCATAGGGCAGCCGGATATGGGGGCGTAGTTCACCGATGGCTGCCGCCATAGCCGCAATGGGTGCGCGGTCGGTGTGCAGGGGATATGGCCGGTCGCCTTCATTGCAGAATAACAAGCCATCGACACCACCTTCTTGCAATATAGCCAGGTCACGGTGCAGAGCATCGACAACCGCCGCCATTCCGCCGTGGCTATCATAAAGCGGACGCCCAGGCAGAGGCAACAAGTGCATCATTGCGATTACCGGCTTGGGGCGGCCAAAGAGCTTTTCAAGAATAGAACAATCATCGCTATGGACATCGGACATGAAGTGTCTCTCCCCGCTAACTTGGATACCTTCCGCTTAACCGAGGGCATTTGGATAATCACGGTGATTATCCAAATGCCGAAGGGCTTACTCGGGCGGGATCTCCTGGAAAGCCGCTTTCAGATGGACGCCCTGTCGTTCACGCACCAGACGTATTACCAGGTAGTATAGCACCCCCAGGATCGGGACCGCAAAAGCTTCGATCATCGATTTGGGGGCAACCTGCCCAAAGGCCGTCGTCGCGAAAGTGACGTAGAGCACGAAGGCCCAACTGAGAAGCATCACAACACCGGCAATGGTGAGCCAGGGAACGCCCGCAATGCTAGCGCGGACCATAGCTGGCGCCGAGTTCAGGACGAGTAAAGGGCATCACAATGGCCGCCAATGCAACGACGATGAAGGCAACAGCCATCACTGCAATTACGTTGATGAGTAATGCACTCAACCGTTCTCCGGAATCTACCCATGTATGGGCAAGCCATATGTGGTATCCGGTTCCTGCTTCGCAGAGGGGAGTTTCACCGATCCATCTTGCGACGGGTCAGCCAGCGCTCCCCTCTCCACAGGCGTTTCACCCTTCCCGAGAAACTCCCGGTAGGGACCTGGTTGATTGGTTGGCAAAGCCAGCGCTGCCAGATTCAGCGCAGCATTCACATCCCGATTGATGACCAGATCACACGCTGGATTCTCGCACACGTAGACACGTTCAGAGAGATCCATCGCCTCTTTGACGTTCCCACACCTCGAACACCTCTTCGTGGAAGGAAACCAGCGGGACGCCAGGAGCAATGTTTCTCCCTGCCATGCGGTCTTGTAGGTCATTTGTCGCCGGAACTCGCCCAGACCCACATCGCTGATGGCAAGAGCTAGCTTGTGGTTCCGCTTCATGCCATCCACATTGAGATCTTCCAACACCACCACTGCTGGGCGCGAGATGGCGTCAGAGATCTGGGCGAGCCGAAGCAGGCGTTTGATCTGCTTCTCTTTCACCGCTCTCGCGATCTTCTCCGGCAGCGGAGGCACATCATTGGGCCCAGATCGTTTGCCTTTCCTTGTTTTGACCTTGGTTTTCGGTTCTGGCAAGGAAGCCGCGATCTGGGCATGCTGTGCCGCGCGTTCTTCCGCAGTCAGGCGAGCGCGGGTGAGAGAACTGGTGCCCTTGTGCAAGGCATCCCGGCGAATGTGGGCGACGCGGGCGTACTTGCGGGCGAGCTTGATGCGCGCTTTGGCACGATTCTTACTGCCTTTGGTTTTGCGCGAAAGACGGCGATGCAGGCGTTTGAGGCGTTTGAGTTCGGAACGCAGGGCTTTGGGATTCTCTACCACCCGGCCATCGGAGCATTGGGCGAGCCGATTGATCCCCACATCTACTCCGATCGGCTCGCCCGTTCCAGCAGGCGGATCGGGCACCTCTTCTTCAACCTGGACGGAGACAAACCACCGCCCAGCTTCTTCCGAGACGGTCGCAGCAAGCACGTTCACTTCAAAAGTCGGGAGATATCCACATTCTTTCAAGCGAAGTCGGCCCAAACGAGGCAGGTCAATGGCTTTCTCGTAGACATGAATAGACCCGGTCAGCCTGAAACTGCCAAGCCCTTGCCGTTTGGTTTTGAAGGTGGGAAAGCCGAACGGGCCTTTCCATGTGCCTTCTTGTTTGAGTTGCACCCGGCGGAAGAAATGTTTGTAGGCGTTGTCCAAATCGCGCAGAGCCTCTTGTGGAGCGCACTTGCTACAGTCGTACATCCAGGGGAAGTCGGTCGGCTTGAGCGCGTTGAGTTCACGGTGAAGTTCCATCGCACTGCTACTGCGCCCCGTCTGCTGGTAGACCTCTTGCTTGCGCTTGAGTCCCCAGTTGTAGGCGAATCTGGCACACCCGGCGTGCTTCTTGCAGATCGTAATCTGCTTGCTATTGAGGTCCAGTTCCGTGCGATAGCCCCGTGTGATGTGCATCCTTTGCTCTCCCAAAAGAAGTTCTAAAAGAAGGTTTTTATGAACGGGCCGACTCATCCAACTCGATGTCAACGCGAGAAAAGAACTCGTAGTCGCCACATGCTACCCTGCGCTCGACAAATGGCGAGTTGGTCGAACTCAGTATGTCGCTTCTCCCACAGTTCGATAGAGCGAGCAAGCGCTTGCTCTTCGCTCCATTCAATCATCAGATCTCCTGTTCATAGGGATAAACTACTACAAAAGGGATGAAATGTCCATATTTTGTGAGTTTATTTTCTACCCTTGATAGATGTTCAGGTAGTTCAGCACCTCAATCCAGAGCGCTACGACTACCGTTGCCACTACAGGAAGCACAGGCGCTCATTCGCTTAGGTAGCGAACTGCGTCGCTACGATTACGCACTACAACAACTGAGATAGAGATTTATCAGGCCGCATTGCCTCTTGCCAGTATTGCACGCTCTTCCGCAGATCGCGCAGCACCGAGGCATCACCGGCCTCAAATGGATGGATCGGCTCAAGAAACAGGTAGACGTCGACGTCATCTGGCCACTGTTTGATGGTCTCGAGGGTGCTTTCTGCGCTGACGATGCCCTGGCCGTTGTACTCTGGAGTAAAAGGCCAGTGGTGATCGCCAGTGCGGTCGGTCTGCTGCAGGTGTATCACCGGCGTACGCGGCCAGGGGTGAGCAAGCCATGCCAGGTAATCATCGCTGGCCGTCCCTGCATGCAGGGCGCAAGAATGTCCCACGTCAAGGCAGAGCACAATTGGAACACCTCCAGCGGCTACAAGGTTTGTGAGCGAATACGCTTCCTCGATGCTATGCCCCCACTCCCGGGACACAGCCATATTCTCGAACAAGAGGAATTGCAGCCCCTGCCGCGCGGCATAACGAGAGAGCGCCGCCAGCCGCTCACGCAATTCCTGGATAAGGGCTTGCTTGCGAAGGTCGTTTGTTGCATCGCGCACGCTCAATGCTCCGATGTGGCCGCCGGTTCCAAGGGCGCCAAGATGTGCGGTAAAATCGATGGCGCGTTCATACCAGCGCGTGGCGGCTTCCCGCATTGCCCCATCTGGATGCAGCAGCTGGCTCCAGGAGTACGCTGCCAGGCCGGTGAAGGTGCTGTGCAGGCAGATACCCCGGGCAGCAGCGTACGTGCGTACGGTATTGGCATAGCTGGTTGTCGCGACCTCGTCAAGCATTGGGTCCACGAGATCCAGGCTGATCTGGCAGCAGTCCAGACCGAGCTCCTGTTCCACGATGGTCAGCCACTGCTCCGGTTCAGGCCAGCGCTTCACGGCAAAGCATGTATTGATGCCAAGGTGTAGATGTGGCATACTGCCAGTTCCTTCCAGCTAGAATGTGGCTTTGACCCAGTGAATTCTTAACCACTGACCATCTGGTAGCCTTTGAGCTTGCCTTTATCGAGTGTTACCAGCACACCGTGAAGGATACCTTCGCTATAATCGCTGCCAGGGTTAATGCAAACAGTGCGCCCAATCTTGCACGAGGCATGAGCTTCATGAACGTGGCCGTGCAGTCCCAGCAGTGGCTGGTAACGCTCAATTGCTGAACGCACCGCCGTCGAGCCGACGGGCTTGAAACGTGTCTGTCCCAGACTCGTCTGTACCCTCAGCGATGCATCCAGTTCCGGCGCATCGTCCAGTCCACTTTGAAAAGGAGGTACATGAAAATTCATCACTAGCGCTTCCGGTCGCCTGACCTGGGCCATCAAGGCATCGATGCGCTTTCCCAGTTCGTCCTCGCTACACTCTCGCGGGGTGTGCCAGGGGGTCGGATTCGACCAGCCGCAACTGATCATCTCGTTGTCGTCGTCGAGCTGCACGATAAGATGTTCAGGATCGCGGACAACGCTTGCGCCGGACAGCGCCTCCAGGACGGAGGGCGGGTCATCATTTCCGCCCATGATGAAGCAGCGCACTCCTGTTCCAACGAGGCGTTCGCCGGCCAGGGTCAACCATGCCTGAAGCCGCTCTTGCATGAGCCGCTCGAAAAGAGGTTTGAGTTCACCTGAAGCGTGCAGTTGCTGGGGCTCACCCTGGCGGCAGCGATAGGGATAGAGGCCCTTATCACTGGCCCTCGACTCGAAAGCCTGCGCTTCTTGCTCCGTGGTGAGTCGAACCTGGCGCCCATGCTCTTCGGTTACGTAGACGCCAGGATCAACCTCTTCCAGGAAAACTATGGCTTTACCGAGAATGTCGCCGCCCATTACGAGCACGTTCGCCTGGTAAAATTTCGCTGCATTCAGAAATTTGCGGAAGCAGCGGTTGGACCCGTGAACATCGCTGGCGTAATAGATGCGTGTTACAGCCATGATTTTACCCTTCTACGCCTACGTGCATACGCTGGCGCTGACCATCTACGAGAGAGACCTGCAAGCCACATGCCCGCAACTGCTCCAGCATCTCCACAGACGCAGCGTCATCGGTAATCAGAGTGTGTAGCAGCTGCACTGGAGCCACAACCGCTGGTGCGCGGAAGCCCAGCTTGCTATGATCGGCAAGCACCATGACGTGACGCGAGCGTTCCATCATCAAACGATGCAATGCTGCAGATTCATAGTCCAACTCTGTCACTCCAACATGTGGATCGATTCCCGCGGCCCCCAGGACGCAGATATCGGCATAGAAGCGACCGATGGTTGCTTCTGCAATGGGACCTAGCATGGTCAACTCGTCCGCGTGCAGCTTGCCGCCGACGACAATCACGGAGATGTTACGCGAACATAAAAGGCTGGCATGGGAAAGCGAGGCGGTTACCACGAGCAGGCGAGGATGAGGAGGCAAGAACTGCGCGAATTGCTCTGTCGTCGTACCTTCTCCCAGAAAGAGTGTCTGACCGGGTTCAATCAGCCTGGCGGCACTTGCTCCTATGAGGCGTTTTTGCGAAGAGAACTGCAATGCCCGGCTATTGAAGCCCAGTTCCACGCTTTTTGTGACGTGTACGGTTGCTCCGCCGTAGGTCTGGCGTAAGAATCCATCCTGCTCGAGACGCTTGATATCGCGCCGGATGGTCATTTCGGAGACGCCAAGCTCTTCTGCCAGCGCCTGGGTTTCAATCGACTGGTGCTCGGCAACTCGTTCCAGGATCAACCTGCGTCGCTCGCTTGCCAGCATAGGGTATGCTCCCGCTGCATCCTTGTCTCGATCACAAGATCGAACATATTCCAACAATTTTCATTGACTAATGGTGTTGCTTATTGTATACTTTAGTCAATAATCTCTTGCTTGTCAAGCCTGAGGAT
>WNEZ01002983.1_pt1 | contig 14573 bp, 14 predicted proteins | sample 5400521 | NCBI WGS metagenome assembly WNEZ01 (sample SAMN13153339, study PRJNA577476) | soil metagenome | isolation source: 120 cm saprolite under Douglas fir tree site 2 hole 1 replicate 1 | place: USA:California | collected 2015-04-18
GCCCCGGCGCTGCTCGCCTGGATGTGGGGCTTTCATCTCTTGCCCATGACCATCGCCCCCGACCTGCGCCTGCGAATAACCGAACTGGGCTCGGTAGCCTGCTTCGCTTTCCTCATGGCTGGCGCGAGCCGGCTGGCGCGCTTCAACATTGCGAAGAATCCGCAGCCTTCGAATCCGGGACGTCCGGGAAAGAAATATTTCGTGGGCATGCCGATCCCAGCCGGCGCGGGAGTGATCGCGGCGATTGTCCACTACTCCGCGGGTGTGCCGGTGACTTCATGGGTGACGGCGATGAGCTGGTTGATGATGGTCGTCGTGGTCGGTTATCTGATGGTCAGCACGTGGCGCTTCTACAGTTTTAAAGACATCGATTTTCGCTCGCGCCATCCTTTCCGCCTGATCGTGATAATCGCCATAGTGATTGCCTCGATCTGGTACTTTTCCCGGCCGGCACTGTTCGTTATCGCGATTCTATACATGGCTTCTGGCGTCCTCTGGCGCCTGCAGTGGATCTTCCATCGCAAAACTCCGCCTGCACCTCCGGCGTACCGGGAGGCATCTCAAAGTTGATGACCCCCCTTTCGAAATCCGCCAGTTCGCCGGCCGATCTCCGCGGCACGAACCTTTATCGCGTGGCCATCGTCGGCGCGGCTACACTCAAGGGGAAAGAGGTCGCCGAAGTCCTGCGCGAACGGAATTTTCCCGCCGTCGATGTCCGGTTGCTCGATGACGACGAGTCTCTTGGCCGGCTGGAAGCGGTCGGCGACGAGATGAGCTTTATCCAAAGCGTCCGTTCGGAGCAGTTCGAGCGCGTGGACTTCGCCTTCTTCGTATCCGATCCGCGCTCTACGCGCAATAACTGGAAGGCGGCGCGCGACCTGGGCGATACCATCGTCGATCTCTCGTTCGCGCTGGAAGGTGAAGCGGGAGCGTCGGTCCGCTCGCCCTGGATCGAGCGGCAGACTGGCCAGCCCATTGCCCCGGAGTTGCAACCGCGCCCAGTGGTGGTGGCCCATCCGGCGGCTACGGTCCTCGCCATGCTCGCTCTGCGCTGCGAGAAGGCTGACAAAATACAACGCATGATCGCGACCGTGTTTGAACCGGCGTCCGAAAACGGCCAGAAGGGTATGGACGAGCTGCACGAGCAGACCGTGAATCTGCTCTCCTTCCAGGAGTTGCCGAAGAATGTGTTCGACATCCAGGTGGCCTTTAACATGTTGGCGCGCTACGGACAGAGATCTCAACTGGCGCTGGAAGCTGTGTCGCAACGAATCCTAACGCACTACCGGCACATCGCCCGCGGCGCAGTCGAGCCTTCGCTGCAGGTGCTGCAGGCGCCTGTCTTCCATGGGCACGCGTTCTCGGTTTACTTGGAGATGGAGAAGCCGGTCGTGATCGCAGATGTTTCGCGGGCCCTCGCGGGAGAGCACGTGGTCGTCAGCGGCAGCCCGGAAGATACCCCCACCAACGTGAGCGCCGCCGGTCAGGGCGACATCCTGGTCTCACTCACCAGCGACGCCAATCACAAGAACGGCGTGTGGCTCTGGGCAACCACCGACAACCTGCGCGTTGCCGCCTTGACCGCGGTAGAATGCGCCGAGACCATGACCGCATCCCGGCCACGAGGTCAGATCCAATGAGCCGCTGGGCGGCCGCTGTGGCTCTTGGAGTAGGCCTGGCCTCCACGTTAACCGGCTGCGGCTACCACGCCGCCGGACATGCGGTCGAACTGCCCCAGAACATCCACACCATCGCGATTCCCGGCTTCGTCAGCCAGAGCCAGACTTTTCGCATCGAGCAGCTGCTAACGGACGCCGTGGTGCGCGAATTCAACGCCCGCACCCAGTACCGCGTGATCCGCGAAGCGAAAGGCGACGCGGATGCCGTTCTGAAGGCGACGGTCTTATCGGCGTCGGCGAGTCCGCTTGCCTATGACTCACAAACCGGGCGCGCCGCCAGCGCTCTGATCACCGTGAGCATACAGGTGACACTGACCGACCGGCAGGGCAAGGTGCTCTTCCAGAATCCTTCCTATCTTTTTCACGATCAGTACGAACTCTCGCGCGATCTCACCAGTTTTTTTGAAGAAGATTCTCCGGCCGTTGATCGCCTCTCGCGGGATTTCGCGCGCACTCTGGTGGCGAATATCCTGGAGGCTTACTGATGTTGCACCATGAGGACTACTGATGTTGGAGAAATACTGATGCGAGGATTCAGTCAGGCCGACCGCTTTCTCTCCGAACTTGAGTCGCGCAAGGTGAAGCCGGCTTATGTGTTGGTTGGCGATGAAGCGTTTTTTCGCAAGCGCTGTCGCGATGCCATTCTTGAGCACCTGGTCGCGCCCGACTCGCGCGACTTCGGCTTGTTTGAGTTCGACCTCAGCGAGACTTCGCTCACTGAAGTTCTGGATCGCGCCCGCACGCCCTCGCTGATGGCGCCGTTTCAGGTATTCTTCGTCCGCGGCGTGAAGACCTTGTTTGGCCGCGGCTCGAGCTCCAATGCCGAAAAAATCGGAGCCATCGAAGCGTACTGCAAGAATCCCAACCCAGATGCGCTCGTAGTTTTTGTTGCCGATCACATCAGCATTCCCGCCGACGTCCGCCGCATGGAACTGACGGACAAGGACCGCTACCAGAAGATCCGCGAAGAGCTGGGCCCGTTTTGCGGCATTGTGGAACTGTCTCGCGTGGAAGAGGGGCAAGCCGTCCGCTGGATTGGCGAGTACTGCGCCACCCGCGCCGTCAAGATCGACGCCGACGGCGCCCGCGAGTTGGTAGATGCCCTCGGCGGAGACATGATGATGGTGTCGAACGAACTGGAGAAGCTGATTCTTTACGTCGGCGAAAAGAAAAAGATCACGCTCGGCGATGTCGAGACCATGGTGCTCGCCGCGAAACAGCGCTCGCTATATGAGTTGACCGATGCGATTTCCTCCAAAGACCGCGTCCGTGCGCTGGAAATCCTCGATGCGCTGCTTTCGTCCGGCGACGGCGAAGAAGCTGCCATCGGCCATCTCTACATGCTGGCCAAGACCTTCCGCCAGATGCTGGTCATCCTGGAACGCAACGTGCGCGACCAGCGTATGCTCTGGGCGGCATTGTGGCAGGGCTTTCGAGTGCCCCCGTTTGCCGCCGACGATATCATCCGGCAGGCGCGGCGCTACAAATCGAAGCGCGACCTGACGCGCTCCATTCGCCTGGTCGCAAAAGCCGATCTGGCGCTGCGCTCGAATCCTACCAGCAAGCGGATGGTCTTGGAAAAGCTGGTTCTCGATCTAGCCAGCGAGCCCAAGCTTGAAGCCACGGGCGGATGGATGCAGGAAGAACTGCCAGTGTAGAGACGGGGCTTGCCCCGTCTCCTGCTGCCGACATGGACGTCCAAGCATACCTCCGGCGCATCCGCTACACGGAGCCCCTGATACCCGGCGTCGATCGTCCCGGCATTGATCTTCTAGGTTCGCTCCATCGCGCGCATCTGTTCACAGTCCCCTTCGAAAATCTCGATATCAGCCTGGGACGAGCGATCCTCTGTGACGAAGGCCGCATTCTTCACAAGATCGTCAACGAACACCGCGGCGGCTTCTGCTACGAACTGAATGGAGCCTTCGCCGCGCTGCTGCGAGTGCTTGGGTTTCGAGTGACGTTGCTTTCCGGTCGAGTCGCTCGCGCAGAGGGTGGCTACAGCCCCGAATTTGACCACCTCACGCTACGCGTCGATCTCGAAGAGCCCTGGCTGGCCGACGTCGGCTTTGGAGAGGGCTTCCTGGAACCGTTACGCCTCGAGCCCAGTATCGAGCAGCCACAAAACGGGCGCATCTTTCGTTTAACGCCCATCGAAGGCGCATTCGACCTGGAGGTCATGGTCGAAGGCAAGTGGAAAAAAGAGTACGCGTTCGCCCTCGTACCGCGCGAACTCTCCGAGTTTGCGGGCATGTGCCGCTATCACCAGACATCACCTGAGTCGCATTTCACGCGCCAGCGAATATGCTCCTTGGCCACTCCTGAAGGTCGCATCACTTTATCGGACGAAAAGCTGATTGAGACGCGCGGAGGTTCACGACAGGAAAGATTGCTCTCGGGAGACCAAGAATGGCGCACGAAGCTACGCGAGCTGTTCGGAGTGGTCCTGCCAGAGTCCCCGCAAAAAGAAGCCATGTAGAGACGGGGCTTGCCCGGTCTAGCCGCGTGCCGGCTGATGACCTCTACCCACTCTCTACCCTTTAACCTCCGCCACTGCCCGCCGGAGTTCGTCCACTTCCGGAAAATTCGGCTTAATCTTCACCACGCGGTCCAGTTGTTGCCGGGCCAGCGCCGCCTGACCACTCTTGGCGTAAGCCAGTCCCAGGTGGTAGTTGAAGAGCGCGTTGTTTGGCTCCTTTTTCACCGCTTCTTTGAACAGGCCAATCGCGGACGTGTAGACGTGCTTGTGGTAGAAAGCCCAGCCCAGCGTATCGGCGGAGTTCGGATTATCGGGAAGCTGACGCCGGGCAGTCTGCGCCATCGCGAAAGCCACGTCCACATTGCCACCCTGCTGCAGCATCACGTAGGCCAGATTGTTGGAGGCCAGCGGATTCTCCGGCTGAATCTCAAGCACCTTCTGGTATTGCTGCTTCGCGTGGTCCCAGTCCTGCCTGCTCTCGTAGATGCCGCCAGCCAACAGGTAGAAAACGATCTCCTTGGGATTGGTCTTAGACCCCTCCAGATAAGTTTGCAGCGCCTGATCGGTGGCGCCGCGTGCGTTCTGCACCAGGCCGAGCTTAACCATCGCCTCGCTGTTCTTCTTATCCAGATCGGAGGCTTGTTTGAATTCCGCTTCTGCTCCCGTCAGGTCCTTTTTCTGTTCCATCAGCAGCTGGCCCAGTATGATGTGAAACCCGACGTTCTTGGGATACCTGTCCAGCTGCGTCTTGGCGGTGGCGATGGCCCTGTCCGGTTGCTTTTGCACCAGGTCCACGTTGAGCACGCCGCCCAGCGCGTCGGTGGAATTCGGATCCCGATCCAGCCCCTGCTGGTAGGCCTTTTGCGCTTCGGCAAGCTGGTTCTGCGCCATCCGCAGGTTGCCCAACTGCACATACGCGGCAGGATTGTTGGGCTCCCTCTCCAGCGACCGCTTTATATTCTCATCCGCCGTTGCGAACTGCTTCCGATCGATGTCCGCCACCGCGCGCAGCAGATATCCGTCCGGAGCCGCTGGCTGCAAGGCGATGATCTGGTCGGCTTCCTGCGCAAGCCCGCCGGCATCCCTCCGGTGGATGGCAACGCCCGCCAACGCCCGGTGCGCCTCCACAATGTCAGGACGCAGTCGAACAGCATCGCGCCACTCTGCCTCCGCCCGGGTGGTATTGCCCAGTTGGTCGTATGCCAGGCCCTGCTGATAATGTGCCACCGCGTTATCTGGATCGCTCTTCAAAACGGCTTGCAGTGTGTTGATGGCCTCGCTCGCCTTGCCTCCACGAATCTCGATCTCGCCCTTGTAAACCTGGGCGTCGGCGTCGTCCGGCTTCGCCTTCACCACCTCGTCATTCAATTTGCGGGCATCGTCGATCCGGTCTTTCAGGATCAGCAGCTGAATGTAATTCTTCTTGACCACCATGTCCTTGGCATGGTCCCTATACAGCGCGGCATACTCGGCCGTCGCTTTGTCGAGCTGGTTATTGGCAAAATAGAAATCGCCGAGCATGCGGTAGCCCACGGAATTATTAGGGAAATCCTTCTTCGATTGGCGGAGGAATTCCTCGGCTTGGCCGGGCTTGTTCTCGGCCATGTACAGGCTGGCAAGAGAGAGCCTGGGGCTGGGATCGTCCGCCGCGGCCTCAATGGCTCGCCGGAACAACTGCTCCGCCTCGGGAAATCGCCCGCGCGTCTGGTAGAAGTTACCCAGCGAGACCAGACCACTCGTAGACTTGGGATTCAGTTCGACCGCTTTCTTGAAACTCGCTTCTGCCGCGTCCCACTGCTGCCCGTGCATCTGGAGCAAAGCCATACTCAGATAGGAGTCGGAACGCCCCGGATCCAATTGCAGCGCCTTGTGCATGTCCGCCAGCGCGGCGTTGGTGTTATTGCTGGCGGAATAGTAGTTGGCCCTTGCGATGTAGACGTCGGGGTTGTTCGGCTCTTTTTCCGTGAGCAGGTCCAGATGCTCCTTCGCGTCCTTGAGCTGATGGCTGAGGATCAGCAGGTTGGCCATGTCAAGGTGCGCCGCGTATTGGTCCGGTTGCAGCTGGACGGTCGTGGACAGCTCCTGAAAGGCGCTTGGCCACTGCTGCAGCTTCATCGCCGTCAGCGCCAACTTGTAGTGGGCGTCGGCGAAACGCGTATCAACCTGGATGGCATTCTGGAACTGAATCGCGGCTTCCCGGTACTGCCCTTTGTCGAAGTAGCGCTGGCCGCTCTCCAGGTACTTCTGCTTGCGGACGTTCGGATCCCGCGAGCAGCCCGTCAGCAATACCCCCAGCAAGCAAACCGCCGCTACTGCATACTGAAACCTTGACCCTTCAGCAATACGCATATCCTGAACGCCCTCGCATCGCGCAAACTTTGTCTTATCAACGGCCTACTGCACAACGGTACTCTCTCGGCACAAGCCCGGAAAGTTACTGCCGTTATTATCGCAAACTTGGGCAAAACGACCGACCCAGATTGGCCCCATCTTTAGAATGAAGAATACGCTCGTGTACAGCTGCTTTCGTAATCTGCCCCTGGGGTCCGGAGCATGGCATAGTTTAGTCGGCTATGACCCACTTCCCCCAAAGCAACCTCAACGAGCGTTCCCCCCGAGTACAACTCCATGGCTCTGTTGCGGCCGCAGTAATGGCCGAGGGCGGCCAGCGCGCGCGCGCAAAACTACAAACCATTTCCATCACCGGCGGATTGCTTCAGTTGCAGCACCAGCTTTCCACCGGAGACTTCGTCGAAATCGCTTTCCAAACCCGATCGGGCCCCATCCACGGCATGGCCGAAATGCTGCACCCGACGCGCAAGTTTCAGAGCGCGTGTTTTCAGCCCTTCCGCTTCGTTGCCCTTGGCGATGAAGACCACCGCAAGCTAAGCATGGCGCTCGATTCCGCTATGGACCGCACTTTTCTGGACGCCGTCTCCGAGCAGACGCCGCCTGCATTCTGACACGGTATTGAGCTGATTCTGCGTTGCCGGGTAAATGAGCTACGAGCTGCGAGCCACGGCCAACCGGTTAGCTCGAAGCCCGAAGCCCGAAGCTTCCTGCTCCTTCGCTATACTGAACCCTCCGGATGACCAGCGATACCATCACTCACTCCGCCGAGGAGACGATCGCTTTCGGGCGGAAACTTGCCGCCGAACTATCTCCTCCGCTCATCGTGCTGCTGCGCGGCGACCTCGGGGCGGGCAAGACGACCCTCGTCAAGGGGATCGCGGAAGGCTTCGGAGCCGCTCGCGCCGAGGATGTGACCAGCCCTACCTTCACGCTCGTCCACGAATATCGCGGTCCCCACACCACCCTCTACCACATTGACCTTTACCGCGTCGATACCCAGCGCGACCTGGAAACCCTCGGCCTTGACGACTTGCTCGCTCCCAATAGCATCTTATTGATCGAGTGGGGAGAGAAGTTCCCTCGATTGCAACGCGATCGGAAGGCGGAAATTACCTTGGGGCGAGTCCAGGAAGGGCAAGTGGGAGAAACTGAGCGCAGAATCCAAGTGACCACCCCTTGAATCTCGCGCATGGTCAATGGCCCCTCAGAAACCGGGTCCGCTAAACGGGTTTACTCCGCCGTTTGCCACCGGGGACGAACCCGGTTCCTCATCCCACCATTCTTCATCCAATCCCGTGATGCCGCCGAGAACCGAAGCAACCATCGCGAAAGTTACAAAACCATATCTGGAAGTGGGCCTGATCTGCGCCGATCGCGACGGCAATCGCATTCGCATCGATCGCGTCGATCGCGACGCCGGAACGCTTTCCTATCATTTTCTGAACGACGAACTGCGTGTGCAGGAAGGCGTTCAAGAACGCTCAATCGACCAATTTCTAGCGGAAGGCTGGTTCATGGCAGCCCCGGGAAGATCGCTGTAGCACGCCGCCGAAACGGCGGAAATTTGTAAGTAGGCCACTCTACGAGCGCGGAAAATCCTCCCGCAGCCCCGACAAGCGCGAATAGAGCCTGCACTCCCACCAATTATTTTTGTCCAGCGCCAAGCATTTCCTCGCTCAGGATGCAACGAATGGAGGCTCTTCGACACAATCTTGTTGTGGGGCTCACCCCCGAGAGGAGTGTATTCAAGATGCCGAACTTTCGCTTTGGAAAACATCCACCGAAGGTGGACTATCGCGGCTTGCGCTTCAAGAACTATCTAACGGCCGCTGTCGCCGCGCCTCCTGCCACTTACAACGTTTTGACGACCCTCGTCTATCCCAAGCTGAAGACGACGGACCCAACAAAGCTGTTCCCGATGGACGGCAACGATACGTTAGGAGATTGCACCATCGCGGCCCTGGCGCACGCCGAAACGGTGTACCGCGGGATTCTCGGCAAGCAGAAAACCATGGCCAGGCAGGCCGTGGTCAAGTTATATATGCACCTGACCGGCGGCGTGGACTCGGGCCTGAACGAGCTTGATGTCCTGAACTATTGGCGCCAGAATCGTGTTTACGGCGACCAGATTGTCAACTACGTGAGCATCGATCCCAAGAATCACACCCACGTCCAGCAGGGCATCCAGCTCTTTGGTGGCGTTTACCTGGGTTTCCAGGTTCAGCAAAACTGCCAGCAGGAATTCGACGCCCACCAACCCTGGACGCCCGGCCCACTCACCAATGACGGCCACGCGGTCTATGCCGTTGCCTACGATCAAAATGGCGTGACCGTGCTGACTTGGGGGAATACACAGCAGGCCACCTGGGCCTGGTGGGACGAGTGCGTGGACGAGGCGTACGCCATACTGCCGCAAGAAGCCGAGAAGAACGGCTTTGCGCCAGGCTTCAACTTCGCGCAGCTGCAAACCGACCTTCAAGACGTGGCAAGTTAATTTAGCTGTTGTCTGCTCGTTTCGACGGAGTGTTCCTTTAGCCAACTTAACAACCGGTCCCGAGAGGGACCGTTTTTTATGCGTCAATTAATCGGATTTCAGGCCCCGCCCGTATTCCGCACCAGCGCCAGCGTCGTTAGATCGTTGTGTGTGGGAGTCATCGGTGTGAACTTCCGAGCCGCCTGCAGCATGGTCAGGCACAGCTCAGTCGCGCTGTGCGCGGTCGCCTGTTGAAAGCTTTGCTTCACCCCGTCCAGTCCGAATTCCGCACCCTGATTCTCCGCATTGACGTAGTCCGCTTCGACGATCCCGCGCGAGACCACCAGAAGCGCCGAGCCCGGCACCAGGTGACAGGTAGCCGCGCTCTGCATCGTGTGCGAGAACAATCCCAGCGGCAGCCCGGTTGCCTCGAGCAGTGTGATTCCCGTGTTATCGCGAAGCAGCCCCGGAGTGTGGCCTGCGTTGGCATAGCACACCGTCCCCAGATCCTCGTTGTAACAACCGATGAACGCCGGACAACTACGAAGACCGCCACGCAAAATGGTTAAGTTCATCTCGCTACACAGTTCGATCATCGCGGTCGTCTCGTTGAAGTCTTCTCCAGAGAGAAGCTCAGGCGCCAAGGTTCGGAACGTCTTCTGCACCGCGATCAGGATTTCACGCGTGTCCGCCCGCAGACCGGCGATGTCCAGGAGCACGAACAGCATCCGCGACGGCCCCACCCTCAGGAATTCATAGAAATCGCCAGCCACGCGCTGGCCGGTGTACACCGCGGCAATCTCGGCGTGACGCAGCACCGGTGTATCGCAATGGAGCGGGTCGGTGGGACGCGCATCTTCGCGCTGCTTGAACAGCAAGCGCCAGAACCGCGCCGAGGGCGCCTTGAGTTCCCCGGCGTCGACCTTCTGCCTCATGGCTCGGTAATCGGCAGATTGGCTTCGATGCTTTACCGGAACCAGCAGACGCCTGTAGAGACGGGGCTTGCCCCGTCTCCGAAACGCGGGAGACGCGGCAAGACGCGTCTCTACGGGAAAATCAGACGTCTCGTAACAGGGAAACCCACGCCTTCAGAATCCCATGATGTTGTATCCGCAATCGACGTGGATGATCTCGCCCGTGATGCCCGAGCTCGCATCGGAGGCGAGGAACACGCCGGTGCTGCCCACCTCGCTGACGTCCACATTGCATTGCAGCGGCGCGCGCTCGGCGTGCGCACGCAGCATGTCTCCGAGGCCGGAGATGCCGCGCGCCGCCAGCGTCTTGATCGGCCCCGCCGAGATCGCATTGACCCGGATCTTCCGTCGTCCCAGATCGTGCGCCAGATACCGGACCGTGCATTCGAGCGCCGCTTTGGCCACGGCCATGACGTTATAGTGCGGCACAACCTTTTCCGCTCCGTAGTAAGTCATCGTAATAACGCTGCCCCCGTCTTCCATTAGCGGCGCCGCCGCCCGGCACACCGCGATCAGCGAATAGACGCTCACGTCGTGCGCCACACGAAAGCCCTCGCGCGTCGTGTTCACGAAGTCGCCCTTCAGTTCGTCGGCCGGCGCGAAAGCCACGCTGTGCACCAGCGTGTGCAGCTTGCCGTAGCGAGCTTTCAGTTTTTCGAAGAGCTGCGCGATTTCTTCGTCTTTCGAAACATCGCACATGAACGCTTCCGCGCCCGGCAGCGACAGAATCAGGTCTTTCGCCTCCATCTCCATCCGCTCATTCTGATAAGTGATGGCGAGGTTCGCCCCCGCCGCGCGCAATCCTTGCGCAATTGCCCAAGCGATCGAGCGCTTGTTCGCCACTCCGAAAACGACCGCCGTCCGGCCTTTCAAGTCCTCAAACATGAATGGAAGTTCCCTCGGGAAAAAGAATAACAGCATCCTTTGTTTGTGTGGGGCGGACACTCTTGTCCGGCGCTTTTGATCTTGGGGTTGATCTTGATCTTCAGAATCAACTGCGAAACCAACGTCAACGCCAGCGGACAAGAGTGTCCGCTCCACACAAACCTACAGTCTCGCTAATCCGCTATCGAAGCTGCCACAGCCTGCCGTGCTCTCATCGGCCAGCAAGCGCTTCCAAACGCGACCGCATAGACCGCGGCAATCACGCCAAACCCGGCCGTAAGGCTGATCCGCGACGCGATCCAGCCCACCCCCAGCCCCAGCGCCACCTGCAGAAACGTCCCAAAGAAATAGAAAGTGTTTTGCACACGTCCCATGAAATGCGGCGGGACTTGCTCCATCAAACTGGTATTCATAGCTACTCCGCTGATGCCCCGAGCGGATCCCATCAGCCCATAAAGTAGTACGGCCATCGCCAGCCACGGCGAAAACGGCGACAGCGCCATGGTAAAAGTCAGCAGCAACATCGCCAGCGCAATCGACCAGCGTGCCCCCATCCGCGCAATCAGCGCCGGAGCATAAAGAGCGCTAAGGAATGCGCCGACTCCCCATCCCCCGTTCAACCATCCGTAGCCCGTAGCACCGGCGTGAAACACGCGATCGCTGAGTGGAGCCGTGACCACCACACCCGTCATCATCGCGCCCAGAAATAAAGCCCAACTCGTCCCCAGGAAAACAACACTACGATGTTCGCGCAGAAACACCAGCCCTTCGCGCATTTCGCGCAGAAACCGTCCAACTGCGGTTTCCGCTGCTTCCAGATCGTGCCGAAGTTCGACCGCCCGCGGCACCACATGCCTCCCCTGGCGCACCGCGAAGTAGCACGAAAAAGACACGACGTACGTGCTCACGTCGATGAGCAGCACCCCTCCCAGCCCAATGTGTTCATAGACAAATCCAACGATCGCGCCCGCAATCAGCCAGCCGCCTTGAATCCCCGCCAGAAGAAATGTATTCGACTGCACGAACTCGCCCTCGGGCGTGAGTTCCTGGATCAGCGCCGTGATCGTTGGCCAGAACATCCAGAAGCCCGCCGCCACCAGCGTATTCATCAGGTAGAGTTCCCACACCTGCACGCGGCCAAGAAACGCGAGCACGGTCACCACGAGAATCACGACCGCGCGCCCCGCATCCAACCACATCACCAGCCGCCGCCGGTCTTCGCGGTCAATAATGACGCCCGTGAATGGAAGCATCAGCATGGCCGGAATTGTTTGCAGCGCCGCAAACGTGCCCAAAGCCATTTCAGAGTGCGTGCGCTGCAGAATCGTCCAGGCCACCGCGGCCGAGTTCATCCCGCTGCCCAGCATGGAGATCACGTTCGCCGCAAACACAAATCGCAGCGAGCGTGTTTTCTGAATTGAGCGCATTCTTCGAATCTAACATGAGAAGTTTTTGCTCTCAGCTGTCAGCTCTTAGTTCCTGAGGGGGACTGTTTGTTGAAAACTCCGAGAATTTGTCATCCTGAGCGAAGCGAAGGACCTGCTGTTCGCGCGTCACGTTGACTCTTGCACTGGAACTCCGCTCCACCCCGACCTAACAGTAGTCGATTCCTCCCCCAGGATTTGCGCAGTACACTCGTAGCGACACAAGGTGCCATAGGACCTTGAGAGCGTGGTCCGGCTGGCGAATTCCGAAGCGAGGAGGAAAAGATGAAGAATAGACCGGCTCGACTGACATCCCGCGGAGTAGTTGCAGCGCTGTTGTTGTGTTGTCTATGTGCGTGTAACAAAGGCGGACGGTCCAGAACGATAATCTGCGGCGAAAACTGTCCTTCCTACCAGCACACGGATTCCCTCCCCGAGCAACCTCCGCAAGGTACGATCCGCCTCGCCATCGGGGGCGACTCAAGGGACGACATCCGCGAGGTGGTGCCGTGGGCGTTTAAAGAAGCCCGGAGGCGGGGTGCGAAGGCGTTCCTGTTCTTGGGCGATTTGGAACTGACCCCTGCGGAAGACGCGCTGTTCTTGCGGAAACTTAACGACCTTGACGGGATTCCGTTCTATCCGGTGATGGGGAACCATGAGGTCGAGAGTTTTGGATTCATCTGGCGATCCGAGTCCAAAAGCCGGGATAGAGTGAAAACATTCAAACAGAGATTCATTAAGGTGCCGGTGAATTTCGCGCCGTCCGAAGATAGCGTGGTCTACGCTGCGGACCTCGAAGGGAACGTTCACTTCATCGCGCTGGACAATGTGAGCTGGAAGGGCGGAGGGTTTGGAGCCGAACAGTTGGACTGGCTCGAGAAGGATCTAAAGGCGGCGAATGCCGCGAAAAAAGTCGTCCTCGTTGGGATGCACAAAGGACTCGCGAACAACCCCGTTACCACCCACGCCATGGACGAGGACGGGGCAGCCGCCATCAAAGACTCGGACGCCGCCCTCAGACTCTTCAGCGCCTACAATGTCGCCTTGGTGGTCGTAAGCCACAACCACATGTACGCGGCGTATAACCAGCACCCGATCAACCAGCACGAGATTGCGGTGCGGCTGACCGGAGGGCTGGGAGCGCCACTGGTCAAGGGCCTTCGTGCGGACGAGGGAGGGTTTCATCATTTTCTGCTGGTCGATGTGCCGCCTGGGGAGAACAAGACGCCTCTGCGCGTGGAAGTGGTTAAGTTCCAGGGTACGCCCATAAAGGCCGATGACGAGGACGAAAAGTAGAGAAGTTGAGTCAGTACCTGACCGAACTCGTCATTGAAGCAAGAGGTGAGCAACCGCGCTCACCTCTTGATCCAGTCGTCTTCCGCCGTGAACTAGGCGGCTTTGCCAGCGGCAATTTTGTGAGGTGTCGAGGTGTGGACGTTGAACGTGCTCACTTCGGGAGGGCCCTCCAGGAGAGGCGAAAGGATATCAGTCACCCTGGCGTAATGCTCCCGGTGATAGCGGTCCGCGTCCTCCTTGGTCTTCCAGAAACTCAGCGCCAGGACTCGATTCGACTCCACGTCGGATGTGAGCACCGTCTCGTCGAGGAAACCGGATTGCTGGCGGAGTATGGGCAGGACCTTTTCGTTGATCGTATTTGCGGTTTCGTGGGATTTTCCGTGCTTCGTGCTGATTTCAACTACTCGTGTGAACATGGGAAGTTCTCCTTTCGTGGACTTTCGGATTGAAAGGAACGTCGCGCGAGGTGCGCGGCGCAGGACGTCGACCCAATTTTCTAGACTGAATACAACCCTACTCCCGTCAACCGGGGGCGTCAATACAGGGAAGACCGCAAACGAACCCGCTCCTCAAAGGCGTTCAGACTGCCGGCTGGGTTGTTAGCGTAATCGCGATTCTGCGCCGGCAATCTCATGGTTTTCCGGCTTTCCGACAATTTGTCCAGAAGAGAACCACTGAGAGGAACACTGTCAAAGTATTGCCCACGCCCAACAAATATGTTCCAAAAAAGATATTGTAAGGTGTCGATCTCGCTGTCTCTCGTTCGACGTCAGAGTAGAGAGCCGAAGTTGGACCGATTGAGACAGTCCGGGAACCCTGCCCCGAACCGAGGATAGAAGGAGACAATTGCGATGCGATTCATGATGCTGATGATTCCCAAGGGATACGAGAAGGCTCAGCCGGGCGCCATGCCAGACGCCAAGGCCGTCGCCGCCATGATGAAGTACAACGAAGCTCTGCAGAAGGCCGGAGTGCTGCTGGCGCTCGATGGCCTCCACCCGCCGTCGATGG
>WNEZ01002984.1_pt1 | contig 14572 bp, 17 predicted proteins | sample 5400521 | NCBI WGS metagenome assembly WNEZ01 (sample SAMN13153339, study PRJNA577476) | soil metagenome | isolation source: 120 cm saprolite under Douglas fir tree site 2 hole 1 replicate 1 | place: USA:California | collected 2015-04-18
CTACGAGGGCCGCGGGGCCGTGCCGCGCGCATGCGGCATCGCCCTTCGAGCCTCGGCGAGCACGACGAGGACATGCTCGTCGCAGATGCCATGAGAGATCGCGTCGCCCTGGGGTTCTTTGTCGGGAAGCACCACCACGTTTCCAAGCCGCTCGCACCACGCACACACGACCTTCATGTGGACCCTCCTTGAGTGAGCGTGGGGCCACTGTAGGCGTCGTGGGAGGACCCCTTCCATCGGGCGTTTCCCGGAAGCGTGCGGGGGAAATCCCCAGGGGCTCACCCTTCGGGGACACGGTCTTGCGCAGGGTGGGCCACGGCGTTATTGATTGGCGGCGTGGTGCGAGCCGCGGGCCGCGGTGCGAGCCGCAGGGCCGCCCGGGGGCTGGGGCCCCAGGCCGAGGCGAGGTACCAATGAGAAAGCTCGACGGCAAGGTCGTGGTGGTGACCGGCGCCTCCCGCGGCATCGGAGCCGAGATCGCGCGGCTCTTCGCCGGCGAGGGCGGGCGGGTGATCTGCGCTGCGCGCACACTGCGGGAGGGCGATCATCAGCTGGCCGGTTCGCTCGAGACGACGGTGGCGGATATCCGTGCCGCCGGCGGCGAGGCGCAGGCATTCACCGTCAACATCGCCGAGCCCGCCGAGTGCGAGCGGCTGATTGGCAGCGCGCGCGACACCTACGGGCCCGTCGACGTCCTCGTCAACAACGCCGCGCTGACCTACTACCTGCCCGTGAAGGACTATCCGCTGAACCGCTGGATGCGCTCGTGGGCCGTGAACTTCCACGCGCCCTTCGTCCTGAGCCAGCTGGTGCTCGTCGACATGATCGCGCGCCGCTCGGGCGCGATCGTCAACATCTCGTCGGGCGCCGCGATCGGCCCCGGGCGCGGTCCCTACCGCGATCCGACCGTCGGCGCCCGCGGCGGGACCTGCTACGGCGCCGAGAAGGCCGCGCTCGAGCGGTTCACCCAGGGCCTCGCCGCCGAGGTTTACCAGCACGGTATCTCGGTGACGTGCGTGTCGCCCTCGCAGATCGTCCCGACGCCAGGCACCGTCTACCACCGGCTCGTGAAGAGCATGGACGACCCACGCGGTGAGCCGCCGCTTTTCATGGCGAGGGCCGCGCTTCTGCTCGCGACGCAGCCGTTCGAGAAGATCTCTGGGCGCGTCACGTACAGCCAGCAGATTCTGAAAGAGTTCGGCTGGATCACCGAGGGGCGCGGCCGGGGCGTCGAGACGCGCGGCAGTGGATACTCGGAGACATAAAGCGAGCGACGATCTGGAGGCCGCTGAATGAGTCTCTGGCCCATGACCCCGGCAGGGTAAAATCAGGCCGGTCATGCGGCACGCGCTTATCACCGGGGTCACCGGTCAGGACGGTGCGTATCTCTCGAAGCTGCTGCTCGAGCACGGATACAAGGTCTACGGGCTGGACCGCCGCACGAGCACTCCGACGACGGAGCGGCTCTACTACCTGGAGGTGGCCGATCGGGTTGTCCTGCTCGATGGGGACGTGACGGATCAGGGATCGATGGTCCGGGCCATCGAGGTGGCCGAGCCGGATGAAGTGTATAACCTCGCCGCCCAGTCCTTCGTGGGCTCGTCCTGGCGGCAACCCGTCCTGACCATGCAAGTCAACGGAATCGGCACGGTCAACGTGCTCGAAGCCATCCGCCTCGTCAACCCGAAAATTCGCTTTTACCAAGCGTCCACGAGCGAGATGTTCGGGCTGACCGCAGAGCCGGTGCAGTCGGAGACGTCGTCGTTCCACCCACGAAGCCCGTACGCCATTGCCAAGCTCGCTGCGCACTGGACGACCATCAATTATCGCGAGAGCTACGGAATGTTCGCGTGCGCCGGCATCCTGTACAACCACGAGTCGCCGGTGCGCGGTATCGAGTTCGTGAGCCGGAAGATCACGGATGGGGTCGCGCGGGTCAAGCACGGTCTGGCCACGGACCTCCGAATGGGGAACCTGCAGGCCAAGCGGGACTGGGGTTTTTCAGGTGACTATGTTCGAGCGATGCGGCTGATGCTCCAGGCCGACGACGCCAGGGAGTATGTCGTCGCGACGGGCCGCGCTGTCACCGTCCAGGAGTTCTGCCGCATTGCCTTCGCGTACGCGGGGCTCGACTGGCAAGAGTACGTCAGGGTCGATCCGCAGATTGCTCGTCCGGCGGACGTGCCCGCGCTCTGCGGAAATGCCGCGAAGGTGAAGGCCGAGCTCGGCTGGCAGCCCACGACCACGCTCGAGGATCTGATTGCCATGATGGTCGAGGCCGATCTCAAGCGAGTGAGGGATGAGCGTTGCTGACGGCCACTGCGGGCACTATGGCCTACCGACCCGCCGCCCGGCGGTAGGCTGCGGCCGTGCCGTCCACCATCGCGCGGATACTGAACTCCTGGCGGACGCGCTCACGCCCGGCCTGGCCCAGGTTCTTTCGCCGGGCGGGATCCGTCAGCAGGGCCGCGACGGCCTCCGCCAGCGCGGCGGGGTCCTCGGGTGGAACCAGCAGGCCGGTCTCGCCGGGGACCACCACGTCACGGTGGCCGGGCGCGTCCGTGGCCACGACGGCGAGCCCGGCCGCCATGGCCTCGAGAATCGAGAGCGGGAGCCCCTCTTTCCGGGAGCTGGCCACGTAGAGATCGAGCACCGGCTGGATCCGCGCTGGATTCTCGAGGAAGCCGGTGAAGATCACCTGCTCCGATAGGCCGCTCTCGACGACGAGCCGGCGAATCCGCTGCTGCTCGCCGCCGCCCCCGACGAGGACGAGGGCCAGGCGCGGGAACCGCACCCTCAGGCGTCGAAGGGCCTCGACGAGGAGCTCGATCCGCTTGATCGGGTCGAAGCGGCTGATGCAGCCGATGACGACGTCGTCAGCCGTGAGCCCGAGGCTCTCCCGGCGGATCGGCGCTTCGAGCAAGGCCCGCTCCATGTCCTCGATGTCGACACCGTTGACGATGACGACGCTCTGCTCCGGCCGAAAGAGGCGCAGGCCGAGCCCCTCGAGGTGCTGGGAGCGGGAGACATTGATGATGGTGTGACTCCAGCGCGAGAGCTGTCGCTCCAGAGCCAGGTAGAGATGCCGGCTGAGCGGGGAGTAGCCGCTGTAGTGAAGTCCATGGAAGGTGTGGATCGCCGGCACGCGCATCCACCGTGCAACCGTCCGGCCGTAGAGTCCCGGCCCCTTGCCGTGCGTGTGGACGACGTCGATGCCGAGTCTCGAGATCAGACGGCGGGTGAGGGAGAAGTGCCGCGCGCTCAGGCGACGGGGTGGAAACTCGACGACCTCGAGGCCGCGATCGCGAAACCGATCGAAGAAGATCCCGTCGTGCGGAGCGCCGATCACGAGCTCGAACTCGTTCCGCGGGAGGTGCTGGACCAGATCCCAGACGTGCTTGGGCCCGCCGCCGGGGCTCGTCGTCACCAGGAGCTCGAGGACGCGGATGGGCTGTGTCACGTCGCCGAGGGCCCCTTCCCTGTTTTCACGTGAGCGATCGACGATACCGCGGCCAGCGGCGGCGCGGCAAGCAGGTATCGAGTACACTCTGTAGCGCCACGCGAGAGCGTCGGACGGAGGCCGGCATGGACTGGCAAAAGGAGCTGGACGAGCTGAGGCGCCGCGAGGAGCTGGCCGAACGGCTCGGCGGGCCCGAGCGCGTCAAGCGCCAGCACGACGGCGGCCGGTACACCATCCGCGAACGGATCGCCACGCTCGTGGATCCCGGCACCTTCCACGAGCTGGGCAAGATCGCGGGCCGGGCGGCCTACGACGAGCGAAACGACCTCGAGGACTTCACACCGTCCAACTTCGTCTTCGGACGGGCGAAGGTCGACGGCCGCCCGGTCATCGTCGGCGGCGACGACTTCACCGTGCGTGGGGGCTCCGCCGACGCGACGATCAAGGGCAAGCACAACATGTGCGAGCGGATGGCGAACGAGCTGAGGCTGCCGCTGATCCGCCTCGTCGAAGGCTCCGGCGGCGGCGGCTCGGTCAAGACCATCGAGACGACGGGGCGCGCCAACGTCCCCGCCGTCGACGGCTGGGAGATGGTCGTCAACAACATGGGCGCCATCCCCCGCGTGGCGCTCGGCCTCGGCTCGGTCGCGGGGCTCGGCGCGGCTCACCTCGCGGCCGCGCACTATTCCGTGATGATCAAGGACAAGTCGGCGCTCTTCGTCGCCGGGCCGCCCGTCGTCGAGCGGCTCGGCCAGAAGCTCACCAAGAACGAGCTGGGGGGCTGGGAGATCCAGCTGAAGGCGGGCGCCGTTGACCACGCCGTGGACACCGAGGAGGACGCCTTCGCCTGCGCGCGGCGATTCCTCTCCTATCTGCCGTCGTCGATCGACGACGTGCCGCCCCGCGGACCGCGCACCGACGACGCCGACCGGCGCGAGCCCTGGCTCTTCGAAGCGATTCCCCACGACGTCCGCAAGCCGTACAAGATGCGCGCGATCGTCGACGCCGTCGCGGACCGCGGCTCCTTCTTCGAGGTCGCGGGCCTGTACGGCCGCGCGATCATCACGGGCCTCGCGCGTCTCGATGGCTGGCCCGTGGCGCTGATGGCGAGCGACCCCTTCTTCTACGGCGGCGCCTGGACGGCCGACACCTGCCAGAAGGTCGAGCGCTTCGTGGACATCGCGCAGACCTTTCACCTGCCGATCGTCTATCTCGTCGACTGCCCCGGCTTCCTGATCGGCAAGGATGCCGAGCAGACCGGCACCATCAAGCAGGGCGTGCGCGCGATGTCGGCGATCTGGCAGACGACCACGCCCTGGTGCGCGGTGATCGTCCGTAACGTCTTCGGCGTCGCCGGCGCCGCCCACCGGAACGGCAGCCGTTACTGCACGCGCTACGCCTGGCCCTCCGGACGCTGGGGCTCGCTGCCGCTCGAAGGCGGGATCGAAGCCGCGTATCGGGCGGAGATCGCCGCGGCTCCGGATCCGGAGGCGAGGATGGCCGAGATCGAAGAGCGGCTGACCAAGCTCCGCTCGCCGTTCCGCTCGGCGGAGACCTTCTGGATCGAGGAGATCATCGACCCGCGCGACACGCGGCCGCTGCTCTGCGAGTTCGCCAACCTCACGGCGCCGCTGCGGCGCCCGGGGCCGTCGACGCACCACATGCGCGGCTAGGCGGGGGCAGCCAGGCTCGATGGCGGGCACCGCACGCCGACCGCACACGCTCGACGCGTCGCTGACGCGGATCCTCTGCATCTCGGCGCACCCGGACGACAACGAGTTCACGATCGCCGGGAGCGTCGCCCGGTGGGCCCGCGAAGGGCGCGACGTCGTCTTCTGTCTGGTCACGTCAGGCGGCGCCGGCACCAACGAGCACACCCCCGACAACACGGGCCTCGTGCCCGTGCGGGAGCGCGAATCGTGGGACGCCGCGAAGATCCTCGGCGTCAAGGACCTCGTGTTCCTCGGGTATCAGGACGGCGTCATCGAGCCGACCCTCGGGCTCCGGCGCGACCTGACACGCGTGATCCGCCGCTGCCGGCCCGACGTGGTGGTGTCCGGCGACCCGACGGTGCGCTGGTACGGCAACGAGTACCTCAATCATCCGGATCATCGTGCGGTCGCCAGCGCGGCGCTCGACGCCGTCTTTCCGTCCGCGGAGACCCGCGTCATCTTCCAGGAGCTGCTGGCGGAGGGCCTCGAGCCGCACAAGGTGAAAGAAGTGTTCATCAGCGGCGCGATCCCGCCCGACACCTGGATCGACATCGGCGACACGCTGGCGCTCAAGTGCGCGGCGCTCCGCGCCCACGTCTCGCAGGTGGGCCCGGGCGAGTGGATCGACGCCTTGCTCCGCGCCTGGGCGCTTCGCGACGGCAAGCGGGCGGGCGTGAAGTACGCCGAGGCCTACCGTCGCTTCGTCCTCGATCGTGGCTAGCCAACCCGGTACCGGCCTGATGCTGGCGGGGGCGATGGTCGCCTTCTCCGGCCTGTGCATCGTTCTGGTCAAGGTGTTCGGGGTGCCGGAGTACGGGGTCCTCCTGGCGGTCGGGATCGGCCTCATCGCGCTCGGCCTCGTTCGCCGATTCACGCACAAGGACCATGACGGCCAATGACCGAGCGCCGCGTTACCCGGATTCGACGACCTTGTGGCGCTGGGTGCCGAGGTTGGTGATCCCCATCTCGACCACGTCCCCGGGCTGCAAGTACCGCGGCGGCTTTGCGCCGTGTCCCACGCCGGCGGGCGTGCCGGTGGAGATCACGTCGCCCGCGCGCAGCGACATGAACCGGCTGACGTAGGCGACCAGGGACGCGACCGAGAAGATCATCTTCGCGGTGTTCCCGTCCTGCCGCCGCTCACCGTTGACCGTCGTCCAGAGCGCCAGGGCCTGCGGATCGCCGGCCTCGTCGGACGTGACCAGCCACGGGCCTGTGGGACCGAAGGTGTCGGCGCTCTTGCCCTTCGTCGTGGTGCCACCGTGCTCCATCTGGAACTCGCGCTCCGAAACGTCGTTCACCAGAACGTACGCGGCGACGTGGCGGAGCGCCTCGGCCTCGCTGACGTAGCGCGCGTCACGCCCGATCACGACCCCGAGCTCCACCTCGTAGTCCAGCTTCACCGAGCCGCGCGGACGCACGATGGCGTCGTCGGGGCCGCAGATCGCGCTGGGCGCCTTGATGAACAGCGTGGGCTCCTTGGGGAGCGCCATGCCGACCTCGGCGGCGTGGTCGGTGTAGTTGAGTCCGATGCAGACCATCTTGCCGAGACCGGCCAGCGGGCAGCCCAGCCGCGGGCGTCCGCGCACGACCGGCAGGCGCGCGAGGTTAGCGCCGCGCAGACGCCGGAGCGTCGCCGGCGCGAGCGCGGCCGGCGTCACGTCCTTGATGACGCGCGACAGATCGTGCAGCGTGCCCTCTGCGTCGATCGCGCCGGGCCGCTCGGCGCCGGGTCGGCCGTATCGCACGAGCTTCATGTCAGGTGTGCCTCACATCTCTCAGCTGTGCCTCACGCCTCTCAGGCGTGCCTCACGCCTCTCAGGCGTACCGGATGCCGATGATCTCGCCGACGAGCGCGGGGCGCTCCTGCCCCTCGATCTCGACCGTCATCTCGGAGCTCACGCGCACCCCGTTGCCAGGCACCTCTTCGGCGCCGGTGATGCGCTGGCGCACGCGGATGCGCGAGCCCGCTTGAACGGGGGAGATGAAGCGGATCTTGTTCGAGCCGTAGTTGATGCCCCGGCTTCGCTTGGTGACCTCCAGCAGCGTGGAAGCCATCCGCGGGACCATCGACAGCGTCAGGTACCCGTGGGCGATCGTCTTGCCCCCGGGCATCTCGCGCTTCGCCCGCTCGACATCCACGTGGATCCACTGGTGGTCGCCCGTCGCGTCCGCGAACTTGTCGATCATCGCCTGATCGACCGTGACCCACTCCGAGGGGCCGAGCTCGCGTCCGACGAGCTTGAGTAGATCCTTGGGATACTCGACTTTGAGCGTGGCCATCTCTCCCTCCTGGAATTAGGTGCTCACGCGGGGGGGCGCGTCATGCTCTCGCGACGCCCGACATCACCGACGGCGGCCGGGTCGGGCACGCGCGCGGTGATAGGCAGCGCGTCCTGGGGGCCTGGTGCCCCAGGTGACGGTCGGGGCGATGTCGCCCGCGGCGAGCGCGACCTCCCGATCGAACGCGGCGCCGGCATCGCTCGGCAGCGTCTTCCAGTACGCGCGCGCCTGGCTCCAGGCGTCGCCCCGAGGCGCGAAGGGCCTGGCCTCGACGTAGGCGAAGGTCGTGTCGTCCGGCGCGATCATGCCGGCGCGCGCTCCCGCCTCGATGGACATGTTGCAGACGGTCATGCGCTCGTCCATGGACATGGCATGGATCGCCGAGCCCGCGTACTCGATCGCGTGGCTCACGCCGCCGCCGGCGCCGTGCGTCGCCGTGTGCGAGTCGCCGCAGACCAGCATAATGCCGGGGACCGTCAACCCCTGCTCCGGGCCGATGACGTGCACGATCCCCCCCCGCCGCGCTTCGCCCACGCCGAAGTGGACGATATGCTGGTCGCCGGTGTGGCGTGCGAGCGCCTCGACCATGCCGCGCACCTCGGCGTCGGGCGCGGGCGATCCCGGTGAGGTCAGGACGTAGTGATCCGCGGTCGCAAAGCTCAGGTCCGGGCGGCGCACCCGCCGCCCGCTCTTCGCGAGCCGTCCGAAGGCGGCGGTCGTGCCTTCGTGGAGCAGATGGCGGTCCACGTAGAGGAGCACGTGTCCCCCGGGCCCCTCGGCCACGACGTGCCGGGCCCAGATCTTCTCGAACATGGTCTGCGGTGTGGACACGAAGGACGGCCTCCCGGCGGAAGAGTACCCGGTGCCCCTGGTCACCTCAACTACAAATCGCTATCGTATCGCCGGTGGAACATGAGCTTCGGGGCAAGCCGCTCACGCGGCGCGCGGTGCTACGTCTGATGGCGGCGGCGACGGGGCCGGCAGGGGCAGGCGTCGCGCCCTCGCCCCTGGAGCGACCCATCCCGTCCAGCGGCGAGAAGATCCCCGCCGTCGGGCTCGGCACGTGGCGAACCTTCGACGTCGGCGCCTCCGCGACCGAGCGCGCGCCGCTCAAGGACGTCCTCCAGCGCTTCGCCGAGCTGGGCGGACGCGTGGTCGACTCCTCGCCGATGTATGGCGCGGCCGAGTCGGTCGTGGGCGATCTCGCCACCGACCTTGCGATCACCGACACGTTGTTCCTCGCCACCAAGGTCTGGACGAGCGGGCGCGACACTGGCGTGGCGCAGATGGAGCAATCGCTCCGACGGCTACGCAGGCAGCGCCTCGACCTCATGCAGATCCACAACCTGCTCGACTGGCGAACGCACCTTCGCACGCTGCGAGAGTGGAAGGCGGCGGGCCGCGTCCGCTACGTCGGCGTCACACACTACACCTCGAGCGCTTACGACGAGCTGGAACGGGTGCTCCGCGGCGAGCCTCTGGACTTCGTCCAGGTCAACTACTCGCTGGGCGAGCGCGAGGCCGAGCGCCGCATCCTGCCCCTCGCCCGCGACCGCGGCGTCGCCGTGCTCGCGAATCGCCCCTTCTCGGAGGGCGGCCTCTTCCAGCGTGTCCGGGGCCGGGCGTTGCCCGAGTGGGCCACCGCGCTCGACTGTGAGAGCTGGGCCCAGTTCTTCCTGAAGTGGATCCTCGCGCACTCCGCCGTCACGTGCGTGATTCCCGCCACGAGCCGGCCGCAGCACCTCGTCGACAACATGAAGGCGGGCACCGGCAGTCTTCCAGATGCGGCGACGCGCGAGCGCATGGCCGCCCTCGTCGCCACGCGGTGAACCGGGTGGTCGGTGCGTAGCCGTGACCGACATCCTTGCCTTCCTTGTGCGGCACGGCGAGGTGGTCCTCTTCCTGTACGTTTTCGCCGACCAGCTGGGGGTCCCGCTCCCGGCGGTGCCGATCTTGCTCGCGGCGCGTCAGCGCACACGCCGAGCGGGTGGGCAAGGCCTTCGCGGTGGCGCTTGCCGCCGTCATCGCTGCATACGTGGTCTTCAAGTGGATCCAGCGCCAGCGCTTGCTGCGCAGCCTGAGGATCGCGCGAGTGTCGGCGGAGGAGCTCAAAGCCTGGCTCGACGGCCCCGAAACGCCTCTCGTCGTCGATCTCCGCACGGCGCTCGATGTGAAGGCGGTGCCGTACGCGATTCCCGGTGCGGTCCGCATCGCCGCCGAGGACCTCGAGCAGCGACATCCTGACCTGCCTCGTGACCGCGAGATCGTTCTCTACTGCAGCTGACCGAACGAGGCGACGAGCGCCCGGGTGGCGCTTCTCTTTCGGAGGAAGGGCATCACGCGCATCCGCCCGCTGGCGGCCGGGCTCCAGGGCTGGCGGCAGCGAGGGTTCCCCCTCGAGCCGATTGCTTCAATCGAGAGTCAGCGGTGAGCCGCGTGCTGAGCAACCCGCTCCTCGTGTCCGCCCAGGCAGAACCAGCCCACCGGAGGGATCGGCTCCATCGGCCCCTTGCAAGCCTCACAGATCGGTTCGGCATCGGCGTTTGCGAGAGCGAGGTCGAGCGCGCCACGGAGGTCGTCGACGCGTTCCCGCGCCACGGCCTCCATGAGCAGATACTCGTGCGCGTCGAGCCAACCCATGGTCTTTGGATGCCTGTCGTGAGGCTTGCGATGCAGCCGGACGAGCGAGGACGAACCTCGCTCGCCCTGCGGCCTGCATCACGCGCGCGGCGACGGCACCTCATGGCCGCGCGGCGCCTGGATGTCCTCATTGCGGTCGCGCGGAGCCTGTACATCCTGGTTGCGCGGCGCCTGCACTTCCTGGCCGCGTGGCGCCTCGACGTCCTGAACCGACGCGGCGTGCGCGGCGGTAGCCATCAGCACGGTTGCCAGAGCGAGAGCGACTGCGTTCGTGAGCTTCATGTCTTTTTTCTCCTTTGTCGGTTGTGTCCAACCGAGCGCTTGCAAAGCAGCGGGCATGCCAAACGCAAACCGAACGAAATCATTGAGCATGGCGCGCGCAGCGAGCCCGGCGCCGGTTCCAAGCCGAAACCCAGGGTTCACGATGAAACTGCGCGTGCGGTCGCCGTGACTTGCCGGTCGGCCGTTCCGCATTGGAACGCCGTTTCGAAGTGGAACGCGGGCGTATCGGTGTTTCGCGATTCCACGCGGGCCCGCGCGTGGCACGCGATTTGCCCCTCAGCGTAGACTGATTCGGTGGGAGGATGTGATGCCGGCGCCGCTCATCCTGACGTTCGTCTCGACGCTCGCCTTCGCGATCCAGCTCCTGATCTTCGCGTACCTCTACTCGTCGCACCGTGTGCGTTTCTTCCAGTACCTGCTCCTCGCGTGGGGCGCGTACACGCTGTCCAAAGGCCTCCGGCTCGTGGACGGGCTCGTCCTGGACGTCCACCATCCGAGCTTCGCCACCGACGCGGCCACCGTCGCCGCCGTCGGCTTCACGCTGGCCGCCGCCTTCGCGCACCGCTGGGACTATCGACTGCGCGGACGGGACGTCCTGATCGGAGCCGGGGTCGCGGTGTTGCTGGCGCTCTCGAGCAGCGGTGACGCGGGTCAGCGGATCGTGGGCGGGAGCCTCGGCGTCGTCCAGATCGCGGCCGGCGTGCTGTTCTGGCCGGCGCGCGGTCGCATCACCCAATTTCGAGGCGAGCGACTTCTGGCCGGCCTCCTGACGCTCTGGGGTGTCCATCGAATCGCGACGCAGTTCGTGAACACCGACCCCGGTTCGGCCGGGTACATGGCGGTGCACGCGGTGTTCATCGCGCTCTACTTCCTCTCGACGTTCGCCGTGATCATCATGGTGCTCGAGCGGGCGCGCGGTGAGAGCGAGCGGCTCCACGCGCGCCTGCGCGAGGCCGAACGCCTGGGGACCGCCGGCGAGCTCGCGGCCGGCATGGCGCACGAGATCCGCAACCCGCTCGCGGCCATCGTCAACGCCACCGCGCTGCTCACCGACGAGGCGGGGCTCACGCCCGACGAGCGCTCGGCGACGCTCACAGCCCTCCGCACCGAGGCGCGGCGGCTCAACCGCATCCTCTCCGACTTCCTGCACTTCGCGCGTCCCCAGGAAGCGCGGCGCGCGCCCGGCGACATCCGCGAAGTGGTCGAGCACGTGAGCGCGCTGATCCGCGACGACCGCTCGCGCGCCTCCCGCGTGGACGTGCGGGTGGCGGTCGACCCGGCCGTCCCGCGCTTCGCCTTCGACCGCGATCAGGTCATCCAGGTGCTCTGGAACGTCGCCCTCAACGGCGTCGAGGCGATGAACGGCCGTGGCCGGCTGTCCCTCGAGGTCGCCCGGCAGAACGGGGACGTCGCCCTCGCGATCAGCGACACCGGGTCCGGGATTTCCCCCGAGAATCTTCCGCGCGTATTCGAGCCGTTCTACTCCGGCAAGCCGAACGGGAGCGGGCTCGGCCTCACCATCGCCGAGCGCATCGTCGGCGCGCACGGCGGTCGCATCGAGATCGACTCCAAGCTCGGCCGCGGGACGCGCGTGACGCTGCTGTTTCCGCTCGAGGCCGCCTGACGATGGCCCACCTGCTGGTCGTCGACGACGAGCCGTCGGCGCGGAGCACGCTGGCCCTGCTGCTCCGCAAGCGAGGCCACCGTGTGCTCGAAGCCGACGGCGTCACCGCCGCGACGAAGTGCCTCGCGGAGGAGGTGTTCGACCTCGTCGTCACCGATCTCCGGATGCCGAACGGCGACGGCCTCGACGTGCTGCGGGCCGCCAAGGCCCACGCCCCGGCGACCGAGGTGATCCTCCTCACCGCCTACGCCGAATGGAAGTCGGCCAAGGAGGCGATCCGCCTCGGAGCCCTCGACTACTTCGAGAAGGGGCAGGAGCCGGACGAGCTCTATCACCGCATCGACAAGGCGCTGGCCGGTCGCGCGCTGCGCCGCGAGAACGAGAACCTGCGCGCCCAGCTCCGGGAGCGCTACGGCCTCCCGGGGCTAATCGCGCAGTCCCCGGCCATGCAGACGGTCCTGGACCTCGTGGAGCGCGTGGCGCCCACCGACGCCACGCTCTTGATCCAGGGCGAGTCCGGGACGGGCAAGGAGGTCATCGCCAAGGCCGTCCACCACGCGAGCGCGCGCGCGGCGCGCCCGTTCGTGGCCGTGAACTGCGGCGCGGTGCCCGAGACGTTGCTCGAGTCCGAGCTCTTCGGCTACATGCGGGGCGCCTTCACCGGCGCCACCGTCAACAAGCTCGGCCTCTTCGAGGAGGCCGACAGCGGCACGCTGTTCCTGGACGAGATTGCCGAGATGCCCGGCGTTCTTCAGATAAAGCTCCTCCGCGCGCTCCAGAGCGGCGAGGTCCGGCGGCTCGGCGCGACGCAGTCCTCGACCATCGACGTGCGTGTGATCGCCGCCACCCACGGCGACCTCGCGGCGCTGATCAGCCAGGGAAGCTTCCGCGAAGACCTGTTCTATCGTCTCAACGTCATCCAGGTGGTGCTCCCGCCCCTTCGCGACCGCCGCGAGGACATTCCCGCGCTGGCCGAGCATTTCCTCGCGCGGTCGGCGGGCAAGCTCGGCCGCCGGCTCCGCCTGGCGCCCGAGGCCCTCGAACGCCTCCTCCATTACCCGTGGCCAGGTAACGTGCGCGAACTGGAGAACGCGATCGAGCGCGCGGCCATCCTGACTCGAAGCGACTCCGTCGGTCCGGAGGACCTGCCGCCCCACGTGTCGGCCGGCCTCCAGCTCGGACCCTCGCCGGCGCTGCCCCGGCAGATCAGTCTCGCCGACGCTGAGCGCGTCCACATCCTCCAGACGCTGGAGCGGTTCGGCCGAAACCACTCCGGCGCCGCCGAGGCGCTCGGCATCGGCCGCACCACGCTCTGGCGTAAGCTCAAGGAGTACGGGATCGAGCGCTAGCAGGCCAAGGAGCACGACCATGGCGAGCGTGAAGCTCATCGAATACGCCGCGGCGACCGCCGAGGTGCGCGCCGTCTACGACGACATCATGGCCACGCGGAAGACCGACTCCGTCAACAACTTCTGGAAGGCGTTGGCCAGCCATCCGCCCACCTTGCGGCGCACGTGGGAGACCCTCAAGTCCGTGATGGCGCCCGGCGCCCTCGACCCGCTCACCAAGGAGATGGTCTACCTCGCGGTGAGCGCCACGAACGGGTGCGACTACTGCATCGTCTCCCACACCGCCTCGGCGCGGCGGCAAGGCATGACGGACGAGATGCTGGGCGAGCTCATGGCCGTCGTGGGCATGGCCAACGAGACGAACCGGCTAGCCAACGGCTACCAGGTCGAGATCGACGCGATGTTCCGGTAGGGGCCGGACCCTCGCGTTCGGGCGGAAGACCCGCCTGCGGGTATTCTGTCCGACCGCCGCTCACACCGTCCGCCCCCGGCGCCCGGGCACCATTTCGTGGCGCAACCCCGCGTTCTGTTTCGCAACGCGCGCGCCCCGGGAGCGCTCACAACCGCTCGCAAAAGCCACGGCTCACGGGTGGCACGGAAGTTGAGTCTTTCGACTGTCATGATCACCCACACAGCGCTCTTCAAGACGGACTCGACTCGTCGGATCGATGGCGTCATCGACTACTTCGGTGAGACGTGGACATCCGCGTTCTGGCGCACGACGGGGCTGACTCGCCGGCGCGACCTGAACCTGTTGTCACGGCGGCATCCCGGGAGCATCCGCAGACGATACATCCGGGTCGGACGCTGAAGGCTTGACGCGCGCCTGCCCGGCGGACGATGATTCGTCCGCCGGAGGTGACGCCATGTTCAGGACGAAGCTGATCCATCACGTCAACGTCCAGATCAGCGATCGCGACCGCGCTCGGGACTGGTACACGAAAGTCCTCGGCGCCGAGTTTCTAGACCGAGGCCCGGCGCTCAACCGACGACAGCTCCAGTTGCGCCTGGGCAGCAGCGAGATTCACTTCACCGAAAGGGCCGAGCCGGCCACCATTCCTTCCAGCCATTTCGCCCTGGAGGTGGACGATTGGGATGCCATGCTCGCCCGCCTGGACGAGCTCGGCGTCCCGCACGTGCGGACGTCGGCCGCCAGCACCATGGCGAACATCGGTGGCACGGACCCGCACCACGGGCGCCGCGAGGATACCGGAGAGCACTA
>WNEZ01007307.1_pt1 | contig 14569 bp, 19 predicted proteins | sample 5400521 | NCBI WGS metagenome assembly WNEZ01 (sample SAMN13153339, study PRJNA577476) | soil metagenome | isolation source: 120 cm saprolite under Douglas fir tree site 2 hole 1 replicate 1 | place: USA:California | collected 2015-04-18
CCGGCGATATCTATCGCGTGACGACAGTTTCCGGAAGGACTGCCTCGTTTTCGGAATTTGACGTGCGCTTCAAGACTGATTCCAGCGCTCGCGGACCCGCCGAAGGCATTCCGGTTTTGATCCCCGCGAGCATACGAACCGACCGGGCCTTTGTCGTGTTTGCAAGCCCGCGCGAAATCAGCGCTTTCATCGAACGAGCGGCTTCGCTCTAGGTCCATCTCTACACGGAGTCAGAATTGAATATTGCGAAACGGAGAACGAAGATGGCGCCGGCGGTCGGGCAAGAGAAGACAAAAGTCACTCTTTACAGAAATCCGAACTGCAGCTGTTGCATGAATTATGCCGAGTATTTGCGCGGCGCTGGTTTCGAAGTCACGGTCGACTCGAAGCAAGACCTGGCGGTCGTCAGGAAACAACTGCACGTCCCGGAACAGTTCGATGGCTGCCATGTGTCGGTGATCGGGAATTATGCGGTCGAAGGCCATGTTTACGCGGATGTCATCAAGAAGCTCCTGGCCGAACATCCTGCCATCGTCGGCATTTCGGTTCCGGGCATGCCCCCGGGCACGCCGGGAATGACGGGCCGCAAGACAGGGCCTCTTTCAGTCTACGAAATCGGAAGCGATGCCGCGCCCGGAAAGGTTTTTGCGACCCAATAGAGCGGAGGCGGTCACGATGGTGCCTATGGGAGATTCCGATTTGTTCTGGGAGTTCTCCATGGTCCTAGTCACGGCCGCTTGTCTGCTTGCCATATCGGTCGTCATGGTCGGCACCGTGCTGCTGCTCCGACGCTTTGTATGGCAGCCGTCTATCACCTTCGGAAGGGAAATGAGCGCCCACATCATTGCGGCAAACGGCCTTGCGGTGGGCGACGCGCGTTCTGGAATCCGACGGATTGCGTTTCTCATTCCTCTCACGGCTTTTGTGGGACTCGCGCTCGTACTTGCCTGGGGGATGACCCGCGACCCCGGCACACTCCCCTCGGCGCTGATCGGCAAGCCGGTGCCAGAGTTTAGGCTGCCGCCGGTCAAAGGCCGTGCGCTCGGCCTGGCAAGTGCCGATCTCAACGGCGAAGTATCGCTGGTTAACGTCTTCGCCTCATGGTGTACGGCGTGCCGGGAAGAACATCCGGTATTCATGCACTTGAACGCCATGGGCGTCGTCCCCATTCACGGCCTCAACTACAAGGACCAGCCCGACGACGCCGAGAGATGGCTCAACACCATGGGCGATCCGTACACGCGCACCGGCGCCGACGTCAGCGGCCGCGTGGCCATCGATTGGGGCGTCTACGGCGTCCCCGAGACATTCGTCATCACGAAGGACGCTCGCATCGCTTACAAACACATCGGTGCGGTGACGCCGAAGGTGCTTGATGACACCATTCTGCCACTCATTCGGAAGTTACGATCGCAATGATACCGGCGATACGATCGCTTGCACGGAACATGAGTCGCGGCCTCGCGATAGCCGGGCTGATCTCAGTGACTTGGTCGATTGCGGTAGCGCTGGAGCCGAGCAGGAACTTCATCATCCACGAAACACCCAAGCCGATTGCAGCAATTCAATTCGAGGATGCCGATGGTCAGTCCCGAGGTCTAACCGACTTCCACGGCAAGATCGTTCTCCTCAATATTTGGGCGACCTGGTGCGTGCCATGCCGCAAGGAGATGCCGACACTCGACAGACTTCAAGGCGCGCTGGGGGGAGCCGACTTCGAAGTGGTGGCGCTGTCGATCGATCGCAGCACGGATGCGATTCACAAATTCTTCGTCGAGGTCGGCATCCAAAAGCTTGCGATCTACCGCGACGGTTCCGCCAAGGCGACGCGCCAATTGGGTGTGGTGGGGCTTCCCACCACGCTGCTGATCGATCGCGAGGGGCTGGAAACCGGCCGGCTGATCGGCCCCGCGGAATGGGACGCGCCTGAGATCGCTGAGTTCATCGGCTGCGTCATTTCCGGGACCAAGGGAGCACAATCGAAAGCCGAAACGAAATCCGCCGCCACACGCTGCGGCAAACACAGCCTTGATGTTCCGGCAAGCGGCCCAAGCAGCAACACTCAACCTTGACGGAGACGCCCCATGAGCATGCCCCAATCCACGAGGCCGACCAGGCCGACGCTCGAGCGCGATGCCTTTCTTGCCGCAAGACACTATCTCGGAAATCGATGGGGGGTGCTGGGATTTGGCAGCCTTGCCGTCATCGCAGGCTTGTATTTCGGGGGCTGGGGTTGGCTGGTAGCGGCGGGTCTCGCCCCTGTCATTCTCAGCGTGTTGCCTTGCCTGGTCATGTGCGCATTGGGCATCTGCATGATGGGCCGTTCCGATAAACCGCAATCGACGGCACCGCATGATGCGACCGACGCCACAACCTCGTCTGCAGTTTTTGGCGTCGCCAAGAGGGATCAAGTCGCCGGCTCAAGCTGTTGTCATGACGAAGCGACTGAAACGCGGTCGCCGCAGGTGAAACAAGTTCAATCGGACGAAGAAAGGAGAGACTCTCATGCGTAAACTCACAACGTTGCTGGTGCCTGCTTCCATTGTTCTCGCGGCCGTTCTGACCGCGCCGCCTCTCCACGCCGAAGGCGGCATGATGAAAGGCGATCGTGGTGGGATGATGGGCGGAATGATGGAAGGTGGTCGCGGCGGCATGATGGATCGCGGCATGATGCAAAACGAACAATGCGACATGATGCGCGGCATGATGGGTCAAGGTGGGATGATGCAGCGCGATCATGGCGGCATGACGGGAGGCAGCGGCATGATGCAGGGAAGCCACGAGGGGATGAAGAGCATGATGAAGCAAATGAGCCAGATGATGAAGCAGATGGGTGACATGATGGAGCATTACAGCGACATGATGGGAGACAGTCGCCCGAGCGACCGGGAGAAGAGCGCGCCTTCGGAGCCGGAGAAAGAGAGGAAGTGATGATGGACAAAGCCAAAGCGGCCGTCGCAGCCGGCGATCAGCGCTGCGATCTGACGCGATTGAAACCTCGTGAAGGAATGCAATGAGACGGCTGGTGGCGTTCGTGCGCGGCCTCGGTGCCGCCGTGCTGGTGGTTCTGCTTCTCCTCGGCGCCGGAGCAATTCGCGCTGCCGGAGCAACTCAGCAGGACGACCGCATCGTTGCTCTCGCCTATGATCCCGGCACGGATACGCTGCTGAAAGCTTATCCCCGAGCGCTCTTTCGGAGCAGCGACAGCGGGCAAAGCTGGAACCCAGTTGGGATTCCCTCATCCGGGAATGGCCCTATCGCTGGCGTGGCAGCATCACCTGCGGGCAAGAGCGTCACTTACGTGGTAGGGAAGGGGCTGGGCGTGCTCCAGACCGAAGATGGCGGCAATAGCTGGATCGGGCGAAACGAGGGGCTTCCGAGCCGTGACGTTATCGCCGTTGCCGCTCATACCACCCAGCCGGAAACGGTCTACATCGTCGTGCGAGACCATGGCGTGTACCGTAGTCAGGATTCCGGGAAAAGCTGGCGCCTGATGGACCGCAGCTCTCAGGGCGACGTACGACAGTTGATTCATTCGAATATGGCGGGGAGCATGCAGACGGGCTGGCTGTTTGCGGCCACGTCCAAAGGCGTTCGCCGTTCGATGGATTGCTTCTGCCTTTGGCAGGACGCCGGAAAGTTGGAGAGCGAAGCTTACAGCGTCACGTACGATCCGGCCCGGCCTGAGCACATTTACGCCGCTACCGAAAAAGGAGTTTTCCGTAGCCGGGACGGGGGAGAAAACTGGGTTGAGGCGACGTCTCCGGGCCCCAAGCTGGCCGCCCTGGTGTTTGCCCGGACCGGCATCCTCTACGCCGCAGGTGAGGACGGCACGTTATTCCGAAGCACGGATCAGGGTAATACCTGGAATCCGGTGAATGCGTAAGCTCGTGGTGAGTGTGATGATTGCTGCGACAAGTCAGATCGTTTCTGCCGACGCGAACGATGGATCGCAGTCGATCGATCCCGAGCGCGTCAGGTCCGGCCGCGCCGTCTACGAGCAACACTGCGCGTCGTGTCACGGGGCCACGGCCGAAGGCGCGCCAAATTGGCAGGTGCGCGACGCAAATGGCGAGCTTCCAGCTCCGCCGCACGACGCGGAGGGGCACACGTGGCGGCATTCCGATGCGGATCTTTACGAGATGGTGAGCAAGGGTTGGCGAGATCCGTTCAACAAAACCACGCGGCTGACGATGCCGGCCTTTGGCAGCGTGCTGTCGCCGGACCAGATCCGTGCGGTGATCACGTATCTGAAAACGCTTTGGATGCCCGAGCAAACAGAATTTCAGTCAGAGGAGAGCAAAAGTCACCCGTTCCCGTCCGCCGGGAAATGACGCGTCAACCTGCGCTTGAGGAGCATCATGATGAAACGGACACCCAGACTACTTATCCTGGTTCTTGCCCTGATCGCCGCAGGCGCTCTTGCGGTCGTCGGCGTCTTGCGCGTGATGGGTCCAGCGCCTCGGACGCTCACATCGGGATCAGCCGTCGTCGGCAAGGCGATGAGAACGGGCACTGCCGCGATTGGTGGGCCGTTCACGCTGGTGTCCACCAACGGTGAGAACGTCACCGATCAAAGCTTCCGCGGCAAATGGCTGCTGATTTTCTTTGGCTACACGTCCTGTCCGGACCTGTGCCCGACGGCGCTTGCCAACGTCAGTGCAGCCCTTGAGAAATTCGGTCCGGATACTAGTCAGCTACAGCCGCTGTTCATCACAGTGGATCCGCAGCGCGACACACGTGAGGTCATGGCCAATTATCTGAAGTCTTTTGATGCACGGATTCTCGGGCTGACGGGAACTCAGGCGCAGATCGACGGCGTAACCAAAAACTACCGCGTCTACGTTGCGCTGGATAAATCGGAAAGGGGCGGCGACGACTATCTCGTCTCGCATAGCGCCTACCTCTACCTAATGGATCCTCGGGGAAAGTTCGTGAACGTCATCGAGGGTAAGGAGGATGGCGAGGCGATTGCCGCCTGGCTGCGCAAGGAAATGACCCGTCCGATATGGTGAAGGAGACCCGGAATGAAATTGATAGGCCAACTGATCTCGATCTCGCTGCTGTTATTGTTTTCCGGCGACTCCGTGTACGCGCAAGCATCCGGTCAAACGACGATCGTCGCTGAGCGCCCATGGGCGCGTGCAACGCCTGCCGGGGCCAGAACCGGCGTCGTCTATGTGACGCTGATTAACAATGGCAGCTCCAGCGACAGCCTCGTGAGCGCGGCAACGCCTGTAGCGGACCAGGTCCAATTCCACAGCGCTACTGAAGAAAACGGTGTGTCGCGCATGCGTGAGATGCGCACCGTTGACGTCACGCCTGGAGCGAAGGTCGCCTTCAGTCCGGGAGGCCTCCACATCATGGTGGTCGGACTGAAACAGCCGCTCAAGGAGGGGCAGACCTTTCCGTTGACCCTGACTTTCGAAAAAGCCGGAAAAATTGAGGTGACCGTTCCTATTGAGAAGGTCGGTGCCATGCAGGGCGGGAGCATGGGGTCCATGACACACGGAGCCGACGAGCAGATGAAGAAATGAGCAATGATCGAGCGGCGAAAACACCGACGATCAATCTCGCGCGACGGAGAAACTTGAAGGTCGTCGCGCCGGCCGTCGCTGTCATCGGCATTATGCTTGGGCTGGTCGCGTATTCACCAACGCTCTACCGGCTGTTCTGCGCCGCAACCGGCTACGGAGGGACGACACAGCGGGTCGATACCGGTACGGGCACGGCCTCCGATCGTGTCATTACGGTGCGCTTCGACAGCAACGTCGCACCCGGCTTGGCGTGGCGGTTCGAGCCGGTGCAGCGCGAAGTGAGGGTCCATCTCGGCGAACAGCAGCTTGTATCGTTCACGGCCGAGAATCTCACGGATCAGGCGATCGTCGGACACGCAACGTTCAATGTGACCCACCAGACGACCGGCATCTATTTCAACAAGATCCAGTGCTTCTGCTTCGACGAGGAACGCCTCAACGCCCATCAGAAGGTCGATATGCCGGTCGTCTTCTTTGTCGATCCGGCGCTGGCGAACGATCCCGAAACCCGTGACGTCGATACCATTACGCTGTCATACACCTTCTTCCGCTCCGCGAATCCCGACAACGCCAAAGATCTTTCGCGGTTCGTTGCGACCGCCGAACCTGACGCAGGCCGCGGCGAACAGCTTTTTCGCGAACGCTGCGCCGCCTGCCATGCGCTGAACGTCAACAAGACGGGACCGATACTTGGCGGAGTATTCGAACGCAAAGCCGGTACTGCCCCGGGTTACAAATATTCCCCTGCGCTAAGCAGCACCGACCTTAGCTGGTCTGGGGCCAACCTCGACCAGTGGCTTGCCGATCCTCGCAAATTCGTCGCTGGCGCAAGGATGCCGGTGCGCGTGCTTGATGCTGCGGCACGGAGAGACATCGTTGCCTATCTGGAGAAGGAAAGCGGCGAAGTGCACAACCAGCCCGGGCCGAGATCCGTCGCGCAAGGCTCCGCGGATCAGCATCGGAAGGATTAAAGGGGGTTCGGATGACACGCAGTCTCTGGATACGGCGCTTGATCTCGTGGTTGGGCCTGCCGCTTATCTTGCTGGGTGCGGTGGCCGCATGGCTTGCTCTCGATCCTGGATTTCGACGGGAGCATCAGATCGCGAATCTCGCGGCAGAGGCACCGAAGGACAAATTTGAACGTCGCATGCACGACTATCTGCTGGCTCATCCCGAGGTCATCATGCAGTCCGTCGCTCAGTTCGAAGCGCGTCAACGCGCAAACGAAGAGACGGAGGTGCAGGCGATCGTCCAAAGCCGCGCCAATGAGATATTTCGCGACGCAGCAGCCCCGACCGGCGGGAATCCGCAGGGCGATGCCACTCTCGTCGAGTTCTTCGACTACAATTGCCCGTATTGCCGGCAAGTCGCGCCGGTTATGATCAAAGCGGCGGAAGACGATCCTCAGTTGCGGATCGCCTACAAGGAATTTCCGATCCTTGGACCAAATTCCACGTTCGCCGCCAAGGCGGCGCTGGCCGCGAACAAGCAGGGCAAGTACGTTGCGTTCCATAGAGCGCTCTATCAGGTTCGCGGTGCGGTCGACGCAGGAAAGGTCAAGCAGGTCGCGGCCGCGGTCGGCTTGGATGTGGATCGCCTCATTGCGGATATGGCCGATCCCGCGTTCCAGGCTGCGATCGACCGGAACCTTGCGCTGGCTCAGGCGCTTCGCATCAACGGCACGCCGGCCTTCGTCGTGGGCGATCAGATCCTGCGTGGCGCGACAGATATCGACACTTTGAAAGCCATGATCCGCGCAGCGAGAGAGCACCGGCAGTAAATCGGGACGAGGGGGCAAGGTACTGGTACATGATGGAAACTTCGATCGCCTCGCTAACCGCTGTATTTGCCGCTGGGACGATTTCATTCCTGTCGCCTTGCGTGCTGCCGCTTGTACCCGCATACGTGTCATATATTGCGGGTCAGTCGATGGCAGATTCGACCACGTCCAGGGCGCTGATCGTGCGTGTGCAGGCACTTGGCTTGAGTGCATGTTTTGTCCTGGGGTTCGCGACGATCTTCATCATTTTGGGGGCGAGTGCGACGACGCTCGGTCAATCGCTCATTTCTTATCGGTACGAGCTGAATCTGATCGGCGGCGTGGTTGTCATTGGCTTCGGCCTTTTCGCGACCGGGTTGTTGCGTCCTTCGTGGCTTCAGCGTGATTTTAGGATTGAGGTTGTGCTTCCAGGCCGGCATCCGCTTGCGGCCTATCTGTTGGGCATGGCGTTTGCGTTTGGCTGGACTCCCTGCATCGGTCCTATACTAGGCGCCATCCTTACGGTAAGTGCGGCCTCCGCAACCGTTGCCGAAGGGGTGAGGCTTCTCGCCGTCTATTCGCTCGGGCTTGGCATACCGTTCTTGCTAGTGGCCGTGTTTACCGGCGGGCTTTTCGCAAGGCTAAAGTCGATTGGTCGGATCGGTCGCGCTCTCCAGGTTGTTGCCGGCGGAATCATGGTGGTTATGGGGGCAGCCATGATAACCGGTCAGCTTTCGACATTTTCGTTTTGGCTCTTGGAGACCTTTCCGCAGCTATCCACGATTGGATAGGGCAGGGTAGCGTTGGTCGGCTACCGAGTGCGCTGCAAGAATTCTGAAGGCCGTCCAGTCGCCGACTGCGCCCACCAGCCTGCGGGTGAACGCTTGATCGAGCTCGCGGCCTTCCCGGTCATTGGTTGTCTCGTCGCTCTGGTCCACCGCCCCCGCTGGGCTTTAGCTCGTCAGCATCCGGGACAGAGGACGCGGGAACCAAAGCCGAATCCGGATTACGAGGACGTAACCTTACCGCTTGTCAGGACGTATTTAATGTCAGGCGAGCTGGGATCGGCCCGCCAGTGAGGCGACTGCGTACGGTCGCACAGTCAACCCGCAATCGGAGGAACAGAAATGTCCAATCGCATGCTGTCCGCGCTGGTCGTCGGCGCCTTCGTCACCGCACTCGGTTCCCTTGCCGCTGCTCCAGCCAGCGCCCAGGAAAAGAAGATGAGTCATGCCGAGATGGAAAAGATGATGAAGAAGGCTGCCAAGGATATTAAGGCCGGCAAGATGGAAAAGTGCTACGGCGTCGCCCTGAAAGGCCAGAACGACTGCGAGTCGGGAGCGGGCACTACCTGTGCCGGGACCAGCACGGTTGACTACCAGGGCAATGCGTTCAAGCTCGAGGCAAAAGGCACCTGCACGACCATGCAGACGCCGAAGGGGCCGGGAAGCCTGACGCCCAAAGCTTGAGCGCCCAAGGCTTGAGGTAGATCGAGTCGGGCGAGCTGCGTGGACGCTCGCCCGCGTCGCCTTTCCTTCCGGAGGCCGTCATGTCTTTTCCGTCGTTATCTGCTGCCAGGAATTTCGTTCCGCCGCGAGCCGGCGTCGGTCTCAAGGCCCAGCATTACCGCACCATTATCGAAACCTTGCCCGACATCGGTTTCTTTGAGGTCCATGCTGAAAATTACATGGGCGCGGGAGGTCCGCCGCACCGCTATTTGTCGGCAATTCGCGAACGCTATCCGCTGTCGCTCCACGGCGTCGGATTGTCGATCGGCGCCGATCGGCCGCTCGACTGGGATCATCTTCAGCGCCTCAAGGAACTCATCGGACGTTATGCGCCGGGTCTGTTCTCGGAACATCTGGCCTGGTCGTCGCACGACACTGGGTTCCTCAACGATTTGCTGCCGGTGCCATACACGGTGGAGACGCTCGCCCGCGTCTCGGATCATATCGACCAAATCCAGGAAGCCCTTGGCCGGCAAATGTTGCTGGAAAATCCATCGACCTATCTCGCCTTCGCCGAAAGCACGTATTCGGAAATCGACTTCATCGCCGAGGTGGTGCGACGAACGGGGTGCGGTCTGCTCCTTGACGTCAACAATGTCCACGTTGCGTCGACCAATCAGCAGTGGAACCCCATCGCCTATGTCGATGCCTATCCGCTCGCCCATGTCCAGGAGATCCATCTGGCAGGCTATACGAGTGAGGCCGACGACAAGGGGCGGCCGCTTCTGATCGATACGCATGATCGCCCTGTCGACGGCATCGTCTGGGACCTGTTCGCGCATGCGGTCAGGCTGATTGGTCCGGTTCCCACGCTGATTGAATGGGACGCCAACGTTCCTTCCTGGCCCACGCTCAAGGCGGAGGCGGAGCGCGCGGAGGCGATCATGCTCGCCGCCAGGCCGGGGGAGGTGCGCTATGCAGCGGCTCGCTGAAAGGCAACGGGACTTCGCTGCGGCGCTGCTCGCGCTGCTCGATCCCGGGTTACCACTGCCGCCCGGCCTTGTCGGTCCCGACGGAGAGCCGAGCGCAAAGCGATTTGCCGTTTACAGAAACAATGTCGTGGCAGGCCTGACGGAATCTTTGAAGGATGCTTTTCCGGCGGTCAGGCGCATCGTCGGGGCAGACTTCTTCCAGGCAATGGCGTGCGCCTACGTTGTGACAGAGCCGCCGCAAACGCCGATCCTCCTGGACTACGGAGCGGGTTTTCCGGACTTCATCAGAGAATTCGAGCCCGCCGCGACTCTACCTTACCTGGCGGATGTTGCGAGCATCGAGCGAGCCTGGACGGAGGCCTACCACGCGCCCGAAGCCTCGCCGCTCGACCCGGGGACGTTCAGAGCAATCAAGCCCGACCAGCTTCCCGGGATCCGTCTCCTGCTTCACCCTTCGGTCCGTGTTGTCCGATCGCAATTTCCGGCACTCACAATTTGGCAGATGAATGTCGAACGTCCCAGGGTCGAGCGGCGAGGCTTCGGGCGAGTGGTAGGCCTCCGTCCAGGCTAATTCAAGCCCGCCGCGACCCTACCTTACCTGTCGGCCAATCTTTCGGGGCTCATGCAAGCTGGCGCCTTGGTCGGTTACAGTTTCGTTCAAGAAAACAAATCACGGAAATCGGCGAGGCGATCATGACCGTGATCAAAACGCATGTGAACGTGACCAGCGTCGAACACGCTGTACAAGATGTCGCAGAGGTGCTCGGTCGGGCGGCCTTGGTCGTGGCGCCGCCGCTTCTCCGTATCGCTCTGGCCGTGCCCTTCTTCAAATCCGGGCTGACCAAGTGGGATGGCTTCCTGTCGCTATCGCCGAGCGCGGCCTATCTCTTCGAGGAGGAGTTCAAGCTCCATATCTTCGGCGGGGCCTATGATTTCCCCGTTCCCCTGGTGGTGGCTCATCTCACCGGCCTCGCCGAAATCACGCTTCCAATCCTGCTTGTGCTGGGCCTTGCCACGCGGTTCGCAGCGCTCGGCCTCCTCGTCATGACCGGTGTGATCCAGCTCGTCGTACCGGACGGGTGGGCTAATTTCCATCTGCCTTGGGCCGCCTTGGCGATTGCCATCATTGCCCTTGGCCCCGGTGGGCTGTCGCTCGACCATCTGATCGGCAGGCTCCGTCACCCTCGGATACCGCGAGGAGCCGCGTGATGTCTGTTCGCCGCACCACGAGACGTGCCGGTTTTTTCGCGATGCGCGCCGCGGTCGTACCTGCGTGGGGAGGTTGTCGTTAGATGACCGTAGAACGACCCAGCCGCGTTCCGCCGCTGAAGCTCGTCGCGAGGGGCGGGCACTGCTACCGAGCCACGAGCGGCAGCACCCACAGCGCGGATCTGGCGAGGCCGGTCGTCCGTGACGTCGATTGGACCATCCTCATGGCGCGTGCCCAGGAGGGTGACGGAGCGGCTTATCGTCGACTGTTGGAGGAGGTAACACCGTATCTCCGTTCTCTTGCCGCGCGAAGGCATCGGGACGCGAACGACGTGGAAGACGCGGTCCAGGACGTTCTGCTGACCGTGCATTCCATTCGACACACCTACGATCCGGCTCGGCCGTTTGGCCCATGGCTGGTGGCGATTGCAAACCCTCGCTTTATCGATCGGGTACGCCGCCAAGGTCGTGTGAGGGCCCGAGAGACGCCTCTGACCGTCGAGCATGAAACCTTTTCGGGGCCTCGAGCGAACATAGAAGAGGGTGCGGATCGGCATGAATTGGAAGGAGCGATAAACAATCTACCTCCCGTGCAGCAGCAAGCCATTCGGTTACTGAAGCTCAAGGAGATGTCGTTGAAGGAGGCCGCGACAGCAAGCGGAATGTCCATAACATCTCTCAAGGTCGCGACCCACCGCGCCTTGGCGAGCCTCCGGAAAGTGCTGGCCGATCGGAGCGACACGTGATCAAGACATCCGATCTCATCGTATCGCTTGCCGCCGATTTGGAGCCGGTACGGCGCCTACGACCACCGATCATGCGGGCGATGTGCTGGCTTCTGTTGGCGGCTGTCGTGCTGACGCTGCTGGCCATCAGCCAGGGGATTCGCCCCGACCTCGCGCCGCGGCTGCAGGATCCAACCTTTGCCATCAGCATGGCGGCCTCGCTTCTGACCGGCGTGTTGGCGGCAATCGCTGCCTTCCAGGTCAGCCTTCCGGACCGGTCGCGTCTTTGGCTTTTTTTTCCCGTGCCGGCCCTCGTCGTCTGGCTGTCAAACATCGGCTATCAATGTCTGGTTCGGTGGATCGCCATCGGCCCTGACGGCGTCAGCTTCGGCGAGACGGCGCGTTGCTTTGCGACCCTGGTGCTGACCAGTCTGCCGTTGTCGCTCGCGATGCTCGTGATGCTGCGCTACGCGGCTCCGCTCCGTCCGATATCGGTGGCCCTCATGGGCAGCCTGGCCGTGGCCTCGATCACGGCGACGGCTCTGTCGCTGTTCCACGCGATAGACGCCACCGTGATGATCCTGATGTGGAATGTCGGCACGACGGTTTTGTTCGTTGGACTGGCGGGTGTGTTCGGTCGGAGAATGTTCCGATGGGTCGCGCCGCGGACGTTCGCTGCCCGAGATTGAAGCCCTGAACGACACTCCCTTAGGAAGCAAGGGACTCCGGGCGGAGCCGTGCTCGACGAGAGACTGGTTTCCCCATCCACGCCCCAAGCGCCATTCTCACGGTCAGTTTGAGACCTTTCCGCAGCTATCGACGATTGGATAGGGCAGGGTAGCGTTAGTCGACCACCGAGTGCGCTGCAAAAAACTCTGACCGCCGTCCAGGTCTTCTCTCTTGGGTCCAAAAGCTGATGGCGCTTAGCTGCGCTTCCTGCTAATTAAATGACATGCAAGTCGGCGCGCGTTTAATTCCGGTGTTGCTGTTGGCTTTGGCATTGATGGTGCCAGCCCACGCGCAGCCGAGTGAACCGGCAAGCCGTCAGTCCGAGACGCTGAGCAGTTCGGTACAGTCCGTAACCTCTGCACGATTTGCGAGGACGAAATGTCCTCGCTGCGAATGGAACAACTGTCGCACACTATGCGTGAAGTGCAGTGTGTATTGCAATGCAACCAGCGTTCTTAGTCCGGTTACATCCACTCCTTCGATTCTTTCGCTCCAGCCAACAAGGGCATTTGTCTTTCGCACCCTTAGGGGGCGTGCCATTTCGCCCGATCCACATCCTCCAAAGCGTATAGCGCTTAGCTGAACGGCCGCTTGCGGCCGTTGCCCATCCGCGCGTGCAAAGCCGGATTGCTGGCGCTTCGACGTGTCGCCCCGACGGCATAGCCGTCACGTATCGGGGTTCGCTCACGATCCGCATTTCGGAAGCGCAATGGTTAGGTTGCCGCTCAAACGGCTGAACCTCCCACACATTCGCTGGCAGTCCGAGACATATGATTGGGAGGAGAACATGTTTGCCTTTCAAAGTGCGCTGGGAAGTCTGGCCGTCCTGCTGCCGGTCGCGCTGCTACAGCTTCCGGCGAGCCTCAACCTGCAGGTCCAAACCGACGATCCGCAAATAGCCGGCATCGATCACCATCAAATTATCAACACACGGCTATCGCCTTACTCGGCGATCGGAAAATTGAAGGGAACAATGACGTGCACGGCAGCAATTGTTCTTGATCCAAGGATCATCGTAACCGCTGCTCACTGCGTCATGGACCGAGACGGCGCGATTAGACGGTCAAGCTTGTCGTTCCAGCCCGGCTATCAATTCGGCAGCAATCTAGGATGGATTGGTGCGACCGTCTGGGCAGTTGGATCGAAACAAAGCGTCAGGCACGAACTGGTCAGGGACGCGGCGAGAGATTGGGCGATACTCGTTCTTGATCGGGCGCCTCCAGACGTAAGACCCTTGCGCCTAGATGGTCGCTCGTTTGAGACCCTAGGCTTGGGCGAGCCGCGGCTCCTGCTGCCCGCCTATTCCAACGATATCGCTGGCACCGAAGCTGTCAGTTTGGATCCCTCCTGTTCCGTTCGCAATCTGATTTGGGACACGCTTGTCCACGACTGCATGGCGGCTGCCGGGTCCTCTGGAGCGCCGCTGCTGATGCGCGAGGGGCGTGAGTACGTCGTGGTCGGCATCCACGTCGCATCTTTGTTTGCAAGCGACGAGGATGGTCGTGTTGCGGAGCTAGTCGGCAACCAAGCGGTCGGTTCCTGGATGTTCGAGACGGCGGCGTCGGCGCTTGTTCGAAAGCTGAACGGCGACCCGGTCCAGGCGGTCAACTCGGGGGAATACTGACTTACGAAGTGGAGAACGGGTCTCTTTGTCAGGGTGAAGACCATGAGCACTGATCAATTGATCGCATTGCTAGTTGCGGACCTTAAGCCGGTCGATTCAAACCGTGCCGTTCGATCCCTCCTCATTGCAATAGCAATTGGCGCGGCGGCGGCGTTCGGCGCAATGCTCATTACCGTTGAGCTTCGTCCTGAACTGCTCGACAGGAGAAATTTGAAGTTTCTATTTGTGAAGTTGTTCTTCGCGTCGAGTGTCGCTGGGATCGCGGCGGTGTTTCTGACCAAGGTCGTTCGCCCAGGCGCACAATTGCACTATTCGCCTGGTTTGGTTTTCCTTCAACTCGTTGGGATGATGGGAGTCGCGGCCCGGGCGCTCGCGTCCGCTCCATTCAACGCTTGGCCCGGCATGATCGTCGAAAACGATTCATTGACCTGTGTCCTTGCGATTCCGCTGCTCTCGGCTTTACCGTTCGTAATTCTCGTCCGGGCACTCCGGGTGGGAGCGCCGACCGATCTGGCCCTCGCTGGCGAGATCGCGGGCCTTGTTGCG
>WNEZ01002987.1_pt1 | contig 14567 bp, 12 predicted proteins | sample 5400521 | NCBI WGS metagenome assembly WNEZ01 (sample SAMN13153339, study PRJNA577476) | soil metagenome | isolation source: 120 cm saprolite under Douglas fir tree site 2 hole 1 replicate 1 | place: USA:California | collected 2015-04-18
AACGATGAAAGCGCGTCAGTGGCCAAGCTCTCAAGTGATGTTGCCGAGGTGAAGACGAACCTGAGCAAGAGCGCGACCTCGACCCAGGAGGAGCAGAAGCGCCTCTCCCTTCTCGAGGGCGTGGTGGGGAGATTCCGGTTCGGAGGCGATGTGCGGGTACGCGACGACAGTATCTTCCAGAGTTGCGCAACTTGCCGGGATCGAAATCGCGCGCGGCTCAGGGTGAGATTCGGCTTCGACGGAAAGATCAAAGAGGACTTCGTTGGCGGCTTTTATCTCTCAACGGGTTCCCTCGGCGACTCCAACTCGACCAATGAGACGCTGACAAACTTTTTTAATCGGAAGACAATTGGTCTGGATCGTGGCTACGTCACCTACCAGCCGGTCGCCCACAAATGGCTGCAATTGACGGGTGGGAAGTTTGCCTATCCATGGGTGCGGACGTCCGTCACTTTCGACCCTGACCTGAATCCTGAGGGCTTCAGCGAGAAATTCTCGTTTGACTTGAGCATGCCTGTCCTTAAGAACTTTACTGTCCAGGGCATCCAGCTGCTCTACAGCGAGAACAACAGCTCGAAGTTTCTGACGGCTCACGATTCATTTGCCGTGGGTGGGCAAGTGTCGGGCAAGCTGGACCTCGGCTTCATGACCAGTACTCCGTCGTTCACCCTTCTCAACTGGCGCAATACAGACGCGATTCTGAATGCGTCGGCCTTTGCGGTGCAAGCCACCACGACCGGGGCGGGCACGACGAACAATGGCAACGTCCCGGGGGAGGGTCCGGGATGTGCATCTGGCCTCAACCTGCCCAGCTTTCCAGCTTGCGTTTATGGACCACAGGGCTTCACGAACGCGACTACGACGGATGCGTCCGGAAAGATCCATTTCCTGTCCCAATTTCTGTACGCCGACTTCATCCTGAACAACCAATTCAAAACAGGAAGCAGTCGTTTTCCCTTGAACCTGGTGCTCGAGTACGAAAACAACCTGAATGCGGCCAGCCACCCGCTCGACGCCCTGGGCAATCCGACCAGTCTGGGCAAACAGTCGCATGGCTATTTGGCCGATCTCAGTCTGGGACAGTTGAAGAACCAGAATGATGTGCAGTTCGGTTATATGTTTGAACGGGAGGAGCAGGATGCAATCATCTCCTCTTTCTCGGAGAGCGAGCAGCGCGCTCCGACCAACATCGTGCAGCACAAGATCTACGCTCTGTGGAAACTGCGCCCGAACACAACGGCAAGCTTCAACCTGTGGGTGGGACGCACACTCAATAGCAATCTGGAGCATGCGATTGTAGCGCCCGGAACGACAGCGGGAACGATCGAGCCGTGGCTCAAACGGATGCAGTATGACTTGATCTACACCTTCTGACCGGCAAAGGGCGGGCAACCCACCGACGACGATTCCGCCGTAGACACTGCCAACTAGTGGTGTAGAATTCGCCCGGAGTCAAAGCGGCAGACAAAAATATGCTGGAGGAGAGCGTGAAAAAAACACTGCTAACTGTGGGAGTGGCGACGATGTTGATGATTGCGTGGTCCATTGGGCGAGTGCAGGGAGTGCACGCTCAGTCGAAAGGAAAAGTCATCTTCGTCTCCGCTGATCAGGCGGATTTCCATGACACGGGCAACGGGGCGTCCATGGCCGCAATCTGGGGCGATGCGGATAAAGGAGCGCACGCCACATTCACCAAGTTCAAGCCGGGATTCGATGCCGGGATGCACACCCACACTAACGATGTTTGGATCGTGGTTGTGAAGGGCGCCTATCTATATAAGGATGAGGCCGGCGAAAAGCGTGTGGGGCCAGGCAGTTTCCTGCGAGTTCCCGGTGGATGGAAGCATTGGAGCGGGGGCGATCCCAAAGAGGGAGCGCTCTTCTATGAAGAATCGTCGGGCAAGTTCGATTCGATCCCTGCTAAATAAGAAGCTGTTTCATTCGCCCACCTCTTGCCGCGATCGGCGGGAGGTGGGCATTCGGCCTTCATGGGTGGAAGCAGACGTTGCCGTCCTGCTGCACGCTGCGAGGGCAAGATGCCCTCGCGACAGCCGGCAGGATGCCGGCGCTACGGCCGTGCTAACCTGCAAGTCTCTCAATAGACGTCTAGGTCGCGCCCCACTACTACCTCGCCAGGATCGCAAGCCTCACGATCGCAGTCCCTAACAACCAACACACCGTATTCCGACGAAGCATGCAGTCATGCAGTCCTTTGCCGGTTACCTTTTCCAAAGTCTCAGTTCTTGGGACGGATTTCCATACCGAAGTCATGCTCCATGCGCCGGTACCAGGTTTCGTCGTCGGCGGCATGCAGGGCCACCCATTCTTCGTCGGTCATGGAGTCACGCCATTTAAGAAATGGCACGGCATCGGGTCCGACCGGGTGCCGCAGTTGCCACGTCCCGCTCTCGATGATTTCCAAAACCTTCTGACCCACCAGGGACGACGGCGCTGGATTCTTGAGCGCTGCGGCAAACAGATGGGCAAACCGCCGTTTCTGAATGTAAGGGGAAGCGTCCGGGGGCTCCTCCAATCCTCTGGCCATGGGGGTATCGATGATGCCGGGTTCGACGATAGCAACCCGAACGTTAAACGTTTTCATCTCCTGCGCCAGTGCGTCACTAAGCGCCTCCAGGGCGAACTTGGATGCGGCGTAGGGAGCTAACGGTGAAGTAGCGATGCGTCCGGCCCCCGAGGTCACATTGATGATGCACCCGCTCTTGCGTTGGCGCATCTGCGTCAGCACCGCCTGGATGCAACGCAACGCCCCGAAGTAGTTGGTCTCCATGACCGCGCGGAAATCGGCCAAAGTAAGTTCTTCGACCGATCCGTTACGTTCCACCCCGGCGTTATTGACCAGCACATCGATGAGGCCTGCGTCCTTCTGGATATTCGCAATCGCCGTTTTTACCGAACTGTCCGAATCAACATCCATGACCGAAATCTTGATTGGAAGATTTTCTTGCTTAGCTGTCTCGCCGAGCTCTGGGGCTCGGGAAGGATTGCGCATAGTGGCGTAGACTTTGTGGCCCGCGCGGCCAAGGGCGAGCGCGGTCGCCAGGCCAATCCCTGTGCTTGTCCCCGTGATGAGTACAGAGGCCATGTGTGTATCCCCTTCAGTCGTGATTGACGATCTTAGACCAACTGCCAATTGGTTGCTGTTGTAACCAGGCGGTACCACCATCTACGTTTCGGTCCACACTACACTACTTCTTCGCCACCAGTTCCCTAGCCCGGCTAAGCTCCGGACGCGTCGAACTCCCTCCATCGCAAACCTTCAGCAGTAACGAGTAGTACTCCGCCGCTTGACTCTGCTTGCCCGCTTCCTCCGCCGCGCGCGCGGCGCCGTAAAGTCCGTTGAAACGATTCGGATTCATCTTCAAGTCAGTCTGATACTCCGCCAAAGCCTGTTGCGGACGCTTCGCCGCCATCAGAATTTCGGCGATCATCTCACGCGTAGGAATACCCTGCGGCTCCTCCCCGAGCGAATCCTCCTTGTCGGCCATGGGACGCAGCGTCGCCACCGCGTCATCATACTTGCCTTCAGCAAACGCGAGCCAAGCCTCGGCCTGTTTGCGATCGGTTTCAACCGCCTCGGCAAAGTCCTTCTTCTTCTCCGCCACCAGCTTCTGATGAATGCCTTCGATCGCCGCAATGTCCTGGCGCACCACGTCCCCTTTGCCCAGATGAGCCGCCCCGATCGCCTGCGCCCAATAGCCTGCGGATTCCTCCGCAGTGCCTGGAACGGCCACGGGAGTTAGCGCCGCCGCGGTAGTCCAGTCATGAAGCTCAATGGGATACAACGCCTCAAAGTGCGCCAGCGTGGCCAGATGCGGATCGAATCCCATGCCGTACATGTCGTGCATGGCGGGCATGGCTTTGACTTCATCCATCAGCGCCCTCGCGTCGGACTCGCGTCCGCTCTGCAGGTAAGCGTAGAACAGAAAACTCATAGCGTGAAACTGGTGGCCCTCACCGCCCATGTGCATGGCCGCAGTCTTGCGAGTCGCCGCGATCGAAGCGAGGTTGGAGTTGATGTCGTCCTGCCACAGGCCGACGCGCGCAAAGATGTGCGAAGGCATGTGCAGCGCATGCGGAGCCGCAGGCGCCACCTGCGCATATCGTCGCGCAGCGGGAATGCCGAGCTGCGCCAGTTGCGGCTTGTCATAGCTGTGGATCAGGTAGTGCGCAACTCCCGGATGATCGGGCTCGGTAGCGAAGAGCTTTTCGAGCACGGCGGCAGCTTGCTTGCGCTTGGCGAAAGTCCCGTCTTCGTGCGGATCGCAGGCGAGCAACGAAAGCGCATAGAAGGCCGCCGCTTCGTGATCGTCGGGATAGGAGTCGTAGACCTTCTTCATCGCGTCGGAATAAGCCTGGGCGCGAGCATCGTGATCATGCGTCTTCGAGTTCCCGTAAAACCCGTGCATGGCCGCGATGTAGGCCCTCTCGCGAGCCGTTGCCTTGCGTTGGTTCTTCTCTGCCGCGCGAACTTCATTCCAACCGCGCGCCACGACCTTCGCGTCGGGCTGGTTCCAGAGCTGATGCCACAAGCTCATCGCGACTCCCCAATGCGCCATGGCGCAGTGCGGATCGTCCGTGGCAATCTGCCGGAATTCCTTCTCCGCCTCCTCATACCAGAACGAATGCAGCAGCGCGACCCCGCGCTCAAACGGCTTCTGCACCGCAGCGGCGCACGAAACGGGAAAGTGCACGGTGCCTAGCTGCGTGCTCGTGAGATCCTCGTGGTGCCGGTGTCCCTGGTCGTCGTCCGCTAGGACGGCCAACGAGACGGCGAAAGGGAAGAGGAAGAACAAAGGCAGTATCCAGGCAAGACGTTTCATGCGAACCCCGCTGAGAGGCGAGTCTAGTAGAGCCAGTGAATAGGGTCAAACGAGGGAGAACAAGACGGAATTCGGCTTACTCCGGCAATCCGAGCCGGCGCATCATATCGGCGTAGCGGCGATCGGAACGGATCGGGTCCAGCGTGGGATAACGGACGCAGAGTACCAGTTCAATTTCCTGGGCGGAAAGCGCTTTGTCCAGATAGTCGAACGCCTTGTTGCGCTCACGCGTAACCGACATCGCCAGGGCCACCCAGGTCATCGAGTCGGGTTTGGACAGTGCGGGCTGCGCCAGATCGCGGTAGCCTTTGGCGTCCGGACTCGCCGATCCCGGTGTAGGAACGAACTTTTTCAACTCATTTACCGCATTTGCGAAATCGCCCGTCGCGGCAGGAACTTTAGAGCCACGAAACGGTCAAGCCGGATATCTTCAGCCTTGTAAACCACTCTCATCCCACCCCCGCCGAGCTTCTCGATGATGGGGTAACTCGAGATGGTCTGGCCAATCATTGGCGCGAATCTTATGAGCAAGCAAGAATCAAGTCAATGAAAGCAGATGAGATGCGGGAAACCTAAGCGGATTCTGAGCGTAGTGGGGCGAGACGGAGGCGGCGACTCTGTTTAGGACATCAAGCGGCGGCGTACTGCGCCGGCGATAGCAAGCAAGCCAGTTCCAAGCAGCCCCAGTGTGCCGGGCTCAGGAACTGCCGATGGGCCGGTGATCGCAAAGCCAGTGCTGGCGCAACTGCCTGCATTAGCGAGGACGCAGACGTGGATGCCAAGGCCGCTGATCTGGTTAACATTCGCATTGAGAATGGTGAAGCTCAGGGTTGTGGGGAACTGTTGGCCATGATCCAACGAAGTCTTGAAGAGCTGGCTAAATGTAAACCCCCCTACTGTTGAGTTGGGCTGGAGCTTGTCGCTCATCCCGCTGATGCTGAAATCGGTCAAGAAACTGTTTGTCAGTACCAGTCCGTTGGTAGTGTTGAAGCCAAGGAAACCACCCTGGGTCAGGATCGCGTAACCGGAGTTCATGGTGATAGTGACGTTCACATTGGCGCCGTCCTGAGTTGTCGTCACCATTCCAAGAGTCCCGGTAAGCCCGAGATTATTGGTGGTAATAGGAACGCTATTCGCCGAAGCCATCGGAGCCATGGCAAGGGCTGCTACAGCGACCAAGGACAGAATTGAGAGTTTAAGGCATGTAATCTGCACAACCACGTTCCCCCTGGTTGGAGAAATGAAACCCTACTTTCCAACGCTACTCTGTAAGCACGAATGGGGCCGTTCCGAGGGACGAGAGAATGAGGAGTTAAGCTGCTCATTTCACGAATGATGGAAAAGACCGGGCTTGGTTTTCTTGATCATACTTTCAAGGGCAGACGGCATGTTGCTGCATATTTCAGCTTAGCTGTTGTACCCTCGACACTTCACTTACTGACCCGTCGTGAGTGAAATGGCCTTCCATGAGAAGGCCGGTCAGTGTCAAGAGTGATTTTCGATCAGTCCTTAATCGTGGCTCAGTACCGGCGAACTTGTTTCACGGCGCCCTGTTTCGGCTGAACTGACGACCTCACTGGCTTGTCGCCAGGATTGGATCTAACACAAAGGAGATCAGCGCAATTGTCCTCAAGAATCGGAGTTGCCTGCGTCATGGCACTCCAGTGCCATTCACTTCACCAGTGAAAATATCTAGAGTTATGCGGTTTGGACCAGGCCGAATGAAGTCGCCGGTGGCCTGATCCCTGCGTTCTCCGACAGTCTCGGTACGAACCTCCCCAGGTAGCTATCGTGCCTAGATGCCGTAAAGCCTTTTCTTGTCGGGACTGACAAATCGCCATTCTTGTATGAGTCGCTTTCTGCACAAGGCAGTCTCAGACGACTCCGGCCAGGACATCGCTGAATACGCGGTGATGGCCGCAGTCATGATCACGGTCGTCCTGGGCATCCTGGCGCTCGTCGGCGTCAACGCGAATCAGGTCTTCTTCCAGGTCCAGCACGCTCTCCACTAGAGTTCCGGCTCCTTCCACGTTTAGCAAGCCGAAAACTGCAACCGATGGCAACGCTCTTCCTAGGGGCGTCATCCTGACCGCAGACGCTTTTCAGGCGGAGGGAAGGATCTCGCGCGGACCGGCAGAGTGTTGCGCGGAGTTCCCACGTTACCCGGCTGAACTGCGCCGCGCGTAAGGGACGACGCCTCCGAAAAAGGGCAAAGGTCCAAACTGACCCACTACCGAGCCGAGCCAAAGCTTGACCACGACGCCAATCCGGTGTCAGCATAAAAACTCCTCACACTTTTCACATCAACAAACGGGGATATGACGGACGCACCAGACCAACGCCTGCTTGAGGTTCTGCTGGAGTCCTGGGACCGGAACAACAGCATCCTGCTCAACCTGCTCCGCGCCCTCCCGGAGGGCGGGCTGGAGGCCAGGGCGATGGAGGGTAGCCCATCCATCGCGCAGCTGTTCACACACATCCACTTTGTACGACTTGTGTTCGTCTTCGAAGACGCCCCCGAGTTCGCCAGGCCCCTGCCCGAGGAAGAGTGGATGGTCGAGCATGACCCTGGTCGCATCGCGCAGATGCTGAACGAAAGCGCCCAGACGGTGCGGGACGCGGTAAAGAGCAGAGTGGAGGCAGGCCGGGACATGAACCTTCACTACGACCACCCGATCCTCCTGCTCCAGCACATGCTCTGGCACGAGGGCTACCATCATGGTCAGATCAAGCTGGCCCTCAAGATGACAGGCCGCCCAATGACCGATGAGCAAGCCGGGCCGCTCACGTGGGCCGTCTGGATGCGCAAGAAGTGAGCTCTCGGCTTGGCATACCGGGCCAATTCTCAATGAGTGCTGTCGCCTTGTTGGTAGTGTCTTAACTCAGTGTTAAGACACTACACGCCTGTTTTCGACAGTCAGCAAACAGCTCTCCTTGCCATAGAATTGCGGCTTAGCCGTCGCTTGGAGGTGCAAAGTGGCGGAGGGGAAATTGTCGCTCAGGAACTCGAAGTCCGGCTGAAAGAGCACGTTGAAGGCACATCTTGATAATGAACACGTGAATCATGGCGAGTAAAAAACGTGGATCCTCGGGATGTGCGGCATACGGGGTCAGGTCCGCCGAGGCGCGTTCAATCTTTTGCGATCAGTCGGCGGTCTAGGTGCGGATTATTTCGAGGTTGGCCAGTGCTAAGTTCACACTTCTCTCCCGCAGCGGCTCCGCAAATCGGACAGCGGACGGCGAGTATCTGTTTTAGGCTGAGTTCCTTTTTCATCGCAAGCCCCTATGTACATTGTCAACTCGACCAGTTGCGGGAACCCCCATCTGCGCTGTTTACGCCCTCCTGACAACGGACATGGGCCGATTTTGCAGAAAGGAGTTGATAAGTAAGCTATTTATTTGCAAACCGCCATTGTAGGAGACGAAGCCCTTCTTCTTGAACACATTCATGAATTTACTTACCCTTGCACGGGTGGTACCAACCATTTCCGCGAGGGTTGCTTGGCTCACCTTCAGGGGGTTCTCCGGCTTTGATTCCTTGGTTATTTGCCCAAACAACAACAAAACCCGGGCCAGTCGCTTTTCGCTGAAATTGAAGAATTGATCTGCCAGGTCTTCCTCGACTCGAATAACTCGGGAAAGCAGATATGCATTAAGCAATGCAGCAAACTGCGGGTCGCGCTTGAGCGTGCGAAGCGTGCTCTCCTTCTGCAAGCGAGTGATATTGGAGGGCCCAATTGATCTCGCCGTGTACATCCGCAGCGATTGCCCTCCTAGACAGCCTTCGCCAAAAAAGCTACCCCGCAGCAGGACGGCGATTATCGCTTTCTTGCGCCGCGTAGCGGCCATCGTGAGCTTCACTGTGCCGCTCTGGATGTAGAAGACTGCATCGGCTCTGTCCCCTTGCGCAAAAATGATCTCATTGTCTCGGTAGGTCCGCACAGTCATCCTGTCCCGGAACTTCTTGCGGAAAACTGTGGAACTGAAACCGAGAGTTTGTTTCGCCATCTGTCTCCCACGGCACGATCAGTTCACGGAGTGCCGTTCTCCTTATAGAGAAAGAGGCTAAATGATATGGCTCGGGAACCTTGCTCGGCTGGTCAATATAGGTCATACACAATTGCACACAGTACCTAAATGGTTAATCTCGGGCGAAACCGTTCTAACGGCGAGACTCCACACCCAGAAGTTACATTTCTGCCAGGTGTTTGTGCGTGCGCATTAGCGGCAGATGTCTTAATTGTTGCAAAATCGCCATAGGCACTCGTTGACCCGGTTTTGCGAGTCATGGCCTGTTAGCGACAGTTACTTCCGGTCAGGCCGTTACTCACCAAGTAGGTTTTCGAGCGATTCGAGACGAACAAGCCGATCCGTACTCGGCCGTCAAAATAAGCCCACAATTGCTATAAAGGCTTGCCCGGACTAGCCTTGGCAGCCTTCCAACAAACCCGGCAGAAACTATGTCTGTCAAGGGGTTTGGGCGCCCTGGGTCTCGACGTAGATCGCGTAAAGGGATTGACTCGCAGTCATGAACAATCTGTTCTTCTTGGCGCCGCCGAAACAGAGGTTCGCGCACGTTTCGGGAAGATGGATCTTTCCGATCAGCGTGCCGTCGGGTGCGAACACGTGGACCCCGTTGTAGCCTTCTCCCGCCCATCCGGCGGCGGACCAGAGGTTTCCGTCCACGTCGCAGCGAATACCGTCGGACGAGCCCGGCGCCATATTCACAAACAGCCGCCCATTCTTCAGTCGCACGCCATCCACGACGTCATAGACGCGAATCGGAACCGGGTCGCCAGGGTGTTTTGGAACTCCCGTATCCGCGATGTACAGCCTTTTCTCGTCGGGAGAGAAACACAGGCCGTTGGGCTTATCCAGGTCCGTGGCAACAACGGTGGCGTTGCGGGTTTGCGGGTCGAGCCGGTAAACGTTGGCAGGCAACTCGAAGGGAGCTTTGTGGCCTTCGTAATTCGACATGATGCCATAACCAGGATCGCTGAACCAGATGGCCCCGTCAGAATGCACAGCCAGGTCGTTCGGCGCGTTGAGCTTCTTGTCCTGAAAATGATCCATCAACACGGTGATCGTGCCGTCACATTCGGTTCGCGTTACCCGGCGCGTGTCGTGCTCGCACGTGATAAGTCTGCCCTGCCGGTCGCGACTGTTGCCATTGCTGTAGTTTGACGGGCTGCGGAAAACACTCACTTCGCCGGTTTCCTCGAGCCATCGCAGCATTCGGTTGTTGGGGATGTCGCTGAAAAGGAGATACCGCCCATCCGCAAACCATATCGGCCCTTCCGCCCACCGCGTGCCCACGTATAAACGCTCGACCGCAGCGTTGATGACTTTGTATTTTGCGAAGCGCGGATCAATCACTTCCACCGCCGGATCGGGATAGACCACGAGACTCTTCCGTGCCTGCTCCTCAGCACGCGCCCAAGGTTTGAAGGCCAGCGCCGTGGCGGCACCGGCCGTGATGCCCATAAATGTGCGTCTGTGCATTCGTCTCTCCCAATGGTAGAAAATCCGCTACGAGGAACCCTATCACGGCCTTTTCTGCGATGGAATAACCGTTCCTGTTGTCTAGGGTCCGGGTAGTCGGCGAACCGGAAATAATCCCGAAAGCTTGAGGCCTTGTCCTTCCCTTTGGAAAACTTGACGAAATAGGTAACTGTTGAAAAATCGACATTTCACTCATAGACGCAGCAACAAGGGGTTTTGAGTGTAATTGATTCCATAACAATGTCGGCTCCCAGGACCGAGTAAAGTTGGTGGTGCTAAAGCCAACCAACAGGCTCGGGAAAAAGGAGCCGAAGATGATCATTATTAGGAGTAGATTTCCACCCCGAGTTTCAACAAATTGCTTCGGTGGATACCAACGGCATGAGACGAGGGTATGATGAATGTTTTTGCATATTGACACGATTGTTGACCGACCACATACTCCTGAGGCCCTGGCTCGTCTTAACTGAACGCCAATGATTTCCGCCGAGGAGCCTTGGAAGAACTGTTGGTGACCACGTTGACCGTGGTGGTGTGCAACATGGCTTCATGCGAAATTGGGCGCAGGCCTGGCCATAGACTCGCCTGCCGTTTGTCCTGCTCAAAGGAGAAGTTATGCGGTCGGTTGCTAGGATCCTCACGCCACTGTCTTCATTGCTACTGCTCCTGACAATGGTTGGCCCTGCTCAAGCGAGCGTTCCCATCTTCCGCGATCCTACGGTGTACTACGCTGGACCGGATCCCCAAACTGTTCAGGTTAGCGACCTGAATCAAGACGGCAAGCTTGACCTGGTGGAGGTGAACCAGTGCTGCGGGACGAACCAGAACACAGTCGGCGTGCTCCTGGGCAATGGCGACGGAACTTTTGGCACGGCGACTTTCTACAACGTAGGCAAGATGCCTACCTGGGTAGCGATTGCCGATTTCAATAGTGATGGGTATCCAGATTTGGCTGTCTCGAACGCCGGCTCCACATTTGGCGCAGCCTCTGTCAGCGTGCTATTGGGCAACGGGGATGGCACGTTTAAGACAGCGGTGAACTACTCCGCTGGGACCACGTGCCAGTTCGTGGCAGCAGCTGATCTTAATGGCGACAGCAAGATCGATCTTGCTGTGGCCAACAAGGGCAGCAACAACGTAAGCGTCCTGATAGCCAACGGTGATGGCACCTTCAAAGCGGCAGTGAATTATGCGGCAGGCACTGCGCCGGCGGCGCTGGTCCTGGCTGACCTGAACAACGATGGAAAGCTGGATCTGGCAGTAGCGAACAATGTGACGTCACCTACCAGCAGCGTACAGGCCCTGTTGGGCAATGGAGATGGCACGTTTCAGGCGGCAAAGGCGTCCACGGGAGCAGCGAACACGACGGCCATCGCGTCAGGCGACTTCGATGGCGATGGCAAGCAGGACGTGGTCGTCAACAACTCCTCGGGTAATTCGGTCTCCGTTCTGCTGGGCAACGGTGATGGGACATTCAAGACACCCCGCTCTGTCGGTGTCGGTCTCAAGCCCAGTGGCGTCGCCGTGGGAGACCTGAACAACGATCATAAACTTGATATTGTCGCTGCCGATGACCAACTCAATTTGAACAGCGTTGCCTTAGGGAATGGAGACGGAACATTTCAAACCCACCAGGACTACGTTGGGGGCGGCCTCTCAGTAACCCTGGCGGACCTCAACGGAGACGGCAATCTGGATACCGTCTCGGCACGGCCTCTAGGGAATAGGGGGACGCAGAGCCCGGCTGAGGTCGACGTTACTCTGGGAGTTGGAAACGGCACGATGCCGCAAGATGTCTACACTGCGTTCTCCGGCGCACTGAGCTTGGGCGCGGTAGCGGCGGACAACAACCACGACGGCATTCTCGACGTAATTGCCCCTGAGTTCAGTGCAAACACCGTGGATGTGTATCAGGGCAATGGGGACGGCACTTTCCAGAGTCCCCGCAAGTATGCGGCTGGCACCGGCCCACGGAACCCAGTGCTGGCGGACTTTAATCGGGACGGTATCCAGGACGTCGCCGTGCTGAACTGCCACGATTTTGGGGCGGTGGTTTGCTCGCTGGCGGTCCTGCTGGGCAATGCAGATGGCAGCTTTCAAGCGCCAGTTATTACCTCATCAGTTGGTACCGGGGAAACCCTCGCCATTAACGCCGGCGACCTGAACGGCGATGGCTTTGCCGACATCGTCGTCCCTAACTTCAATAACAACACCCTGGATGTGTTCATCAACAGAGGTGACGGCACCTTCCAGCCGGGAGTGAGCTATGCCGTGAACATTCCTTTCAGGGCAGTGATTGCTGACCTCAACAACGATGGCAAGTTGGACGTGGCCGTGACTGGATTTGACAGCAGTGGAGGAGCATTCGTGGACATATTCCTCGGAAACGGTGATGGCACCCTCCTACCCCCCACCATGTTATCTATGCCATACGAAGGCGTTGGAATCGCAGCGGGCGACCTCAATGCGGACGGAAAGGTTGATCTCGCGGTCGCCAGAGCGCTGGAGGTGGCAATCTTTCTGGGTAATGGGGACGGGACCTTCACCACCGGCAACGCATACACTGCTCCAGGATACCTGCAGAATCTGACGGTTGCGGATGTGAATGGCGATGGCAAAGCGGATGTAGTGACCGCGAACCTTTACTATATCGGGACCTTGCTAGGCAACGGGGATGGAACGCTGCAGCCGTACGACTGGTACCGCGTAGCCGGGTACGATACCGAGGTTTTGGCAGCAGATTTCAATGGCGACGGCGCAGCCGACATCCTTTACAACTATGGGGGATTTGGGGTCGTCCTCAACGGCGGCGGAGTTTTCATCATCAGCAGCAGCACGCCAAATCCTTCGACCTTGCGGCAATCGGTCACGCTTACCGCAAATATCACTCCGACATTCACGGGAGCGCCTGTGCCTACAGGTTCCGTCACGTTTACCGACGGCACTACGACGCTCGGAACCGCAAGCCTCTCTAACGGCCAGGCGGTGCTCTCTACCGAATTTATCAAGGCCGGTACTCACACTATTCAACCTTCGTATTCGGGGGATAGCTACTACAATCCGCGTACGGGCGCGAGTATTAGCCAATCAGTTCTAAGCCCCACGGTCAATTTGAACCCCACTAGCTTGAACTTCGGCAACCAGAAAGTGGGCACCACGAGCAATCCGCAAACCGTGAAGCTGACCAACCGCGGCTCCGGCGCTCTGCTGATTTCCAGCTTCACTATTAGTGGAGACTACCAACAAGCCAACAATTGCCCTACTTCCCTGGCGAGGAACACGAGTTGCCTCATCAGCGTGACATTCACACCGACAAAGACTGGCATTCGGCCCGGCTCCATCACCATTATCGACAATGCCACGAACAGTCCGCAAAAAGTAACGCTTACCGGAAACGGAACCTAGCAGATCCTGGCAGAGGGCAGACCAGAGCCCGGCATCATTCCCTGAGAACAGCATGAAAGCCAGTGCGATCAGGGCGCCCTCCCGGGATGCCTCATCAACCCGTGCGGGTCATACAGGTTAGCGCCCTCCGCACACTGAGATCGGAAGAAGCCCGGCTAATGATTATCGATGGCATCAACTACGCTGCCTACAAAGAGACGGACTCCTCACTCCACGATTCTGACAAGAACCGCCTCTTTGGTTCCGAGCATTACAATTCTGGCCGCGAAGTCGTCAAACCCAGCCCATGGGCCGAGGGCGATTTCGAGGAAAAAATGGCAATGCTACTTCGCTGGGCGAACGCGCTAAACCGTTCTGACCCCGGTTTCGCGCAGGCTCAGAGCCTTTTGGAAGCAGAGGAGTCGCTTATCGGGCACGTCATTCGGCGCACCAAGGCTCATGCGGGTCAAAACGTGTAATGGCCTGGTTACATCAATGACTAGGCAGAAGGCCTGAGCAGCACTACAATCCGGCTATGAAACGTTCGGTAGTCTGGCTGTTTGTGCTCCTTTGCGGGTGCATTACATTCGCCAAGGAGGGCCAGACCGTTTCCTCAGTGCCGGACCGATTTCTTATCGCCCGGCATACATTTATTGATGTTGGCCCACCCAACGATTTTTACGAAATCATTTTGGTGCGCGGAACTGGCAGCGGCACGACAATTGAAAGGGTCACGCTCACTCCGGCGGGTGACGCCTGCATCCAACCCCCAACCGTTGAAGTGGTATCGTCCGCTATTCCCGAAACGCTTAGTGTTGTGCTGGAAGGTCGCAATCCCTG
>WNEZ01002988.1_pt1 | contig 14563 bp, 19 predicted proteins | sample 5400521 | NCBI WGS metagenome assembly WNEZ01 (sample SAMN13153339, study PRJNA577476) | soil metagenome | isolation source: 120 cm saprolite under Douglas fir tree site 2 hole 1 replicate 1 | place: USA:California | collected 2015-04-18
GTTACCTCGGCCTTCTGAGCTTACGAGAGGTCAGGGCGTGCGACTCCATTTCGCGTCCGGGAGCTTCTGCAGCCCGGCGCCCTTCAGCAGGTACCCGGGAGCGACGGCGGCGGGCGGCTGCTTGCGAAAGCCCCGCAACAGCGGCGCCGGCGACCTGCGGGCTGAGCGACTCGCCGAGCTGGGTGGATGCGAGCTGGGTAGGCAATGCGGGATATCGGACCACCATTGGGTTCCTTCAAACGCCGAGAGCCGAAGGTGAGTGTCAGCTTGGTCCGGCGGCCCGGGCGAGCTGAGCGGCCTGGCTGACCGGTCCGTGCCATGGGTCGCCGTGCCCCGGGAGGATTATCTCCGCGTTGAGGTTCTCCAAGGCGCTGAGCGAGGCCAGGGCTTGGGCCGTGTCGCTGTTCAGCCCGGCGGGCATGATCTGCGGGCCGATCCGGCCGGTCAGCGGATTGCGGGTGACCAGGCTGTCGCCGGTGAGCAGGACTCGCCGGGATTCGAGGAACAGCGCGGCGCTGCCTGGCGTGTGGCCGGGGATGTGCACTGCACGGGGTTTGCCTGGGACGTCGAGAACCTCGTCGTCGGCGAATGTCGACACCTCCCGGACCGGGATGATTTTCGTGGAACCTGCCCGCACCAGGCTCCACATCGTCCGGTAGAACTCGGGCCGCAGCATATACGAGGCGAACTTCCGTTCCATGGCACCGGCCTTCCCGGTGGTGGCCGCGCCGGTATCGGACGCGTGTACCCAGACCTTCGTGTTTGCCGTAGTCCGTGCCTGCTCGGCCATCCCGGTGTGATCGGGGTGGGCGTGGGTCAATACCACCGCGTCCAGGTCGTCCAGGCGACGCCCGAGCGTGTCGAGCGTTCGCAGGAACAACTGCCAGTCCCCTGGCGTGCCGGCATCGACGAGCGTCAGGCCGCCGGGCTGTTCGACCAGGTAGAAGTTGGCAACTCCACCTGTGAGCCGATGTATCCCCGGGGCCACTTCGGTTGGCGGGGATTGTGGTGCGTGCGACATGTGACTTTCCTTTCTTGGATGCTGGTGGCGTTGTGAGGTTCACCGACTATGTTCGATTGGCTCAGCCGAGGGGCCGCAGCCCGTCGGCTGCCAGGTGGTACGCCGGCGCCGAGTATGACCCGTCGGCGATGACGTCGACCACATGCCTAGCGACCTGGTCGGGCGTGGCGGTCGCGCCGGCGCGCTCGATGAACTCCTCCTCGGTGATACCGGCCCGCGCCGCATAGGCACGTACTCCGAGGCGGCCTGTCCCGAAGTTGGTGATGTGGGGCAGGATGGACACGAAGCGCACCGGGATCGTGCGTCGCGCCGCCTCTTCGGCGGCATACGCGCTGATGAACCGCACCGTGGCCTTGGCGCCGGCGTACCCGCCGCTCATCGGCGATCCGGCCAGCGCGGCCCCGCTCGACATTGTGACCATGACCCCGCCATTCGGGGGCGGCGTGCGCAGGGCCTGCTGGACGAAGTGGAAGGCCTGCCGGACGTCGACGTTCCAGTTGACGCTGAAGGTGTCCCAGTCGTGCTCGTCCAGCGGGGCGATCACGGGGGTTGCGCCTGCGTTAAGGACGACTGCAGCGGGCCTGTAGGTGCCGAACAGCCGCGCCGGCAGTTCGGGGTCGGCCACGTCACCGGTCTCGCAGCTCAGCGCATCGCCGAGTTCTCGTTGCAGTTCCTCCAGCCCACCGCGGTGGCGGGCGACGCCGACCACTTGCGCGCCGGACTTGGCCAAGGCGACGGCCGTGGCCCGCCCGAAGCCACGGCTGGCGCCGGTGACGACCACCGTGGCGCCGTTGAGATCTACAGCTGTCATTTCGTCGCTCCCTTCTGGCTAGCTGGATCGGCTGCTTTGGTGGTACTGATCCGGGCCGGCCCCGAAATCCATCGCTCCGTGTCCTGCGCGAAATGGGCCTGAGCATTCGATGGCAGCAGGCCCGGGGCTGGGCCAGGCACGGCCCCACCAGCCGGGCGGAGGCGTCTTGGTCGCCGTTACGGGCTGCGTCAAGCAGACCGTGCTGATCGGTCATCGCTTCGGCTGCCACAAGGCCACCTCCCCGGCGACCGGGCTGGACACGACACTTCGCCAGCCCGACGGCCCCTCCCGTGGTTCGAGCAGCACCGCCGCGCCGAGCCGGCGGGCGTGCTCGGTCGCATCGCCGATCCGCTCGACCTCGGCGTACGGCAGCCACAGCGGACGCCGCGTCTGGCACTCGATGATCCCCCCGCCCACAGCCGGACCCAGGTCCAGAGCCAAATAGCAGCTAGAGCCGGCTCGGACCAGCTCCGGCCGCCACTGCAGCAGCTCCGCATAAAAAGCGCCTGCTCGCACCTGGTCGCCGGTGTGAAGTTCCAGGTGTACTACCCGTCGAGGCCCTGTCCGGATTGCGTTCATAGCGGTGCTCATACCAGTGACGATCCGGGCCGGCCGCAAGATCCATCGGAGGACGCTGTCAACGCCGGGCGGTGGCTTGCCGGCGAGGACGGTCTCGCCGTGGTGAGCATTGCCGGCACCTTCGTGCGCTCCCGCCCTTGGCAGGTGTTCTGCCCAGCTGCCTCGGCGCGCTCATCGGCTTTTGGGCCTCCGTGCACGCTCCAGGGCCCTCCCCGCCGAGCGCGGATGAACCGGGAAGTCGAAGGACTCCCCGACCCGGTGCGCAAGCTCGCCAGCACAATCGAGCGGGCCCCCTGGCTGCCGGCAGTGGCGATAGATATCGCGCCCGGCACGGATCACTACCCGTACCGGGCGAGCAGCCCGAGTACCCACTAGCAAAGGAAGCAGTCGATGTCCCCAACCCCGGCCATAGCCCCCAAGCAGCCCACCAGGGCAGGCTGGGCGCTGCTCCTCACCTCGGTCGCCTTCTTCATGGTGACCCTCGACTCCCTGGTGGTCGTCACCGCCCTGCCCGCCATCCACCGTGAGCTGGGCGGGCAGGTCTCCACCCTGGAGTGGGCGGTCAACGCCTACCTGCTCGTCTTTGCCGCCGGGATCATCACCGCGGCGAGCATCGGCGAGCGCTTCGGCCGGCGACGGGTGTACGTCGCCGGCCTCGCGCTGTTCAGCCTGGCCTCGGCGGCCTGCGCCCTGGCGCCCAGCACAACACTCCTCATAGCCGCCCGGGCCATACAGGGGCTCGGGGCAGCGATCGTGACGCCTCTCAGTCTCACGATCCTCACCACGGCGTTCGGGCCAGAACGCCGTGGCCGCGTGATCGGGATATGGGGCTCAATCGCCGGCCTTGCCGTGGCCGCCGGGCCACTCGTCGGCGGGGGCGTGACCCAAGGGCTCAGCTGGCACTGGGTGTTCTGGGTGAACGTGCCCGTCGGGTTGGCAGGCGCCGCCTTGTCGAGGCTCCGTCTCCCCGAGGCGCCTGCGAGCGGAGCAGCCCTGGACCTGGTCGGGGCCGTCTCGGCCAGCTTGGGCGCCCTGGCCGTCATCTGGTCGCTCGTCGAGTCGGGTGGCACCAACTGGGACGCCACCAACCTGGGCCTCATGGCCGGGGGGCTCCTGGTCCTGGCCGCGTTCCTCGCCTGGGAGCGCCACGCCGCCGCCCCCATGGTCCCCACCAGGCTCTTCCGGGACCTGCAGTTCTCAGCAGCCAACGCCACCGCGTTCTTCGCCTACGGAGCCATTTTCTCGGCAGCTTTCTTGATGTCGCAGTACTTCCAGATGAGCCTCGGGTACGGGCCGCTGGCTACCGGCCTGCGGTTCCTGCCCTGGACGGCTACACCTCTGTTCATCGCACCATTGGCGGGCGCCCTGTCCGACAAGCTGGGTGCTCGGCCACTGATGACGCTCGGGCTCGCCATGCAAGCCGCCGGGCTTGCTTGGGTGGCGCTCCTGGCGGGTCACACGGCCAGCTACGCCGAGATAGTGGTCCCGCTCGTCATCGCCGGGGTCGGCATCTCCATGGCAATTCCCACGATGCCGCTGGCCGTGATGGGTGCAGTAGCCCCACGGGACATGGGCACCGCTTCGGGGTGTTCAACATGCTCCAGCGCTTCGGCGGGGTCGTAGCAGTGGCCGTGGCCTCGGCCGTGTTCGTCTCCAACGGGCACCTCGGCACCGCGGTCAGCTTCGACAACGGGTTCCGTCCCGCCTTGCTCGTGTCGGCGGGCGCGTCCGTACTTGGCTCTGTCTCTGCCATCTTGGCCCGCCGACCCCGGGCCAAGGCCGTCGACCTGACCGGCGCCGGCGGCCAACAGGAAAAGACCACGGCCGGAGCCGCAGCAGCCTGAGAGCTGATATCCCAGCCGCAAACTTGCAGAGTGAAAGAGAGAAACCCCATGTTCACCAGCGCCGCGCAGCTCCTCGGCACCGCGGCGACCGCCTACGGCGTGCTCGCCGCCCTCACCACGCTTTTGCAGGCACGGCAGATGCTCGCCCGCGGCACATCGTGTGAGGTCTCGGGCCGCTTCTTCGCCTCCTACGCCGGCGGCTACGCCATCTGGCTGGTCTACGGGCTCAGCACCGGCAACCTCCCCCTCATCACCGTGGACGCCGTCGGCCTGCTCTGCGCAGGGCTGACGCTCGCCGTCGCCCTGTCCCTGCGCGGCTCGCTCCTCCACCCAGCCACCTGGACCAGCTGCACCGATCCCCGCCCCAACCCAAGGCCCGCCGCCCGCCCCGGCCCAGAGAGCCGTCTCGGCTGGCGGAGGCGGCCGGCACCGGCTCAGCGAACTGGTGACCGGCGCGCGGCGGATGCGGGCCCCGGCCGCGTTCGCCAGCGACCCAACGACCCAGCCGGCCTACCGGGCGCAGAACCGGCCTGAACAGGGCCGACCATCAGAAGACCGGGCCTGGGGCTTCACACCCTGGGGTCGACCCGGAAACTCACCCGGTCATGACCGGCCTTCAGCCCACTATCGCCACTGGCCGTTCCGTTGTTGCTCAAGCCCAGTCACGGCCCCCACGAACGTGGCGCCGCTCCCAGAGCGCTGGACGACCAACGTGGCGGTACAGAACTGGAAATCCCGAGCGACTCCCCGCGTTATCGAGCCTCCCACCACCCCGCGCCCTAATCGGCAGCGTGAGCATCCGGCTGCCGCCTTCACCGGGTGCTCACCTTCCGTAACGGCCACTGTCCGCGTCGGCTCTCGTGCTCGGGCGTGCTCTCGTGCTTATTTCGGGCGGCGTGACAGCGTGATCTGCCCCGAACATTCCGGACAGCGGATTTGTGGTTTAATTCACGCTGCGAGCTGCCGTTCCAGGTATTCTTCGTGGACCTGTCGTGGGGTCCGGTACTGAAGCGCGGAGTGCCGACGTTTTGAATTGTACCAGAATTCGATGTACCTCACAACGTCCCGGCGCGCATGCTCGCGGGTCGGATACTGGGTCCGGTGGACGCGCTCGTTCTTCAGCGCGGCGAAGAACGACTCGGCCATCGCATTATCGTAGCATATCCCGGTACGGCCGACGGACTGCCGGAGATTAAGTTTCTTCAGCGTCTTCGCGAACTGCTGGGACGTGTAGTTGCTACCGCGGTCAGAATGGAAAACAGCATTCTCGGCAAGGGGATAATTGCGGGCAGCCATCTCGATGGCCTTCTCGATGAGCGGGGTCTTGTAGTTATCGTCCGTCGCCCAGCCGATCACTTCTTTCGTATGGCAGTCGATGACCGTCGCCAGGTAAAGCCAGCCCTGCCATGTCGGAAGGTAGGTGATGTCACCGACCATTTTCTGGCCGGGCGCGGCGGCGGTGAAATCCCGCTTCACGAGGTCGGGAATGTCGTGCTCCTGGCCGTCGCCCTCGGTGAGGCTGAACCGCCACGGCCGCGGCTGGCACGGCTCCAGGCCCAGCTCACGCATCACCGACCGCACCAGCTCCGGCCCCGCGGACACGCCCCAGGCCACCAGGTCCGTGTGGACCCGCCGGTACCCGTAAGTCCCGTCCGACTCGTCGAATGACTTTTTCACGATCAAGGCGAGTATCCCCCGCCTTCTCGCCGTCGCCGATTCCGGCGCATTCCGCCATTCATAGAACCCGGACCGGGACACCTCCATCCACCTGCACATTTTCACGATCGACGGCACGTACATATCGGCAGACTCCTGGTAGACCGCATACTCCGCGTCGATGAACTCGAACTTCTCGGTCACCGATGGTCGCGGGCGAAGTATGCTGGTCGGGTGGCCCGGGGGAATCTCACCCCCGGGCTCCCACAGATCCCGGCGTGACAGTCTCCCGTCACCGGGCTCTTCTCAGCCTCTCTACCAGAACGCGTGGACCCACCGCCAGTGCGCGAAGAAGCGCGGGTACTGACTTGTTGTCCGCTTCCACGCCGCGTGCGCCTTCTTGAAGGTCCTCAGTCGCTTATACTTCTTTCGCAGCCAGCGCATCAGGTAGGCATTGATGCGCCGGAGCAGCGGATAAAGCTCCGTACGGTAATACCGTCCGTAGTAGTTCATCCACCCCGACACAATGGGGTTAATCCATCGCGCGAGATCCTGCTCGGAGAAAGTAGTGTAGTGGTGCAGTCGCCACGACCGCACCTGCTGGCTCATCCTCTTCCGGGCGGTCTTGCTGACCGCCGGGCCGAATCCGGTGAACACATTCCCGTTCTTGCTGCGTACGCCCCTAGCCCGGAACGTGAATCCCAGGAAATCAAACGACGTGTGCTCGTGCGAGCCAGGCCGCTTGCCGTCCTTGCAATAGACGATCCTGGTCTTGTCCGGGTGCAGTCGCAGCCCGACCTGCTCCATGCGCTCCCCGATCGCCGTGGCCACCATGCGGGCCTGGCGTTCGCTGCGGCAGTGCACCACCGCGTCATCGACATACCGCTCGAACGGCACGGCCGGAAACTTCCGCGCCATCCAGATGTCAAATGCGTAGTTCAGGAACAGGTTAGCGAGCACGGGTGAAACCGCGGACCCCTGCGGGGTGCCGCGATCACGTTCGGCCAGCGAGCCATCGGGCATCTGGATGGGAGCGGCAAGCCACCGCTTCACATACAAGACGACCCAGGGCTGGTCAGTATTTGCTTCAACCGCCTTGACGATAAGATCCCAGGGCACGCTGTCGAAAAACTTCTGGATATCCAAGTCTATCACCCAGTCGAATTCCCAGCAGCGTTCCCGGCATCTGCCCACCGCGTCCAGCGCCGACCGGCGCGGCCGGTACCCATAGGAGTCGTCATGGAATTTCGGTTCCACAGATTTCTCCAGCCGGGCGGCAACCACAGTCTGCGCGATTCTGTCCGCGACAGTCGGCACGCCCAGCATTCTCGTGCCACCACCATGCGGTTTCGGTATTTCCACCGCCATCACCGGGGGCGGGAAATAGCAGCCCGACGACATCCGATTCCAGATCTTATAGAGATTATTCTTCAGATCCGCTTCGAACATCTCGATCGAGCAGCCATCCGCACCCGGAGCGCCCTTGTTGGCTCGCACCTTCAGATAAGCCTCCCACACCTCCTGCCTTGAAATATCGAACGACCTGCCTGACAGTCCCTGCTCGCCCACGCGACTCCTCCCAGGCTCCTGCCCGGTTGATCAGATGCACGAACTACGGCTGAGCCGGTCCCTTCGCTCCCCTCCCACCGCACCAGGCAGGAGCATCCGCGCTACTACGAACCGGTCCGCCTGCGCGCCCCGCGACGGTACTCACCCCCTCGCGCTTCACACGCTTGGGGAACTCCCTGCCGCCCCGGCCCTTTCCCAGGCCGGAGCTATGTCGGGACGCGCCATCCCACGTTCCGCACAAGAGCAGCAGATCAAGCTCGCGCCACCTCCGTGCCGGGCACCGCCTGGCCAGTCATCGGGCACCCGCCAGACTTATCCCGGGCTAAGCCGTAACACCCGGTTCCGATGCCACTTCACTAAATAACGACACTTCAACAGTGAATCCCCGAAGGGACTTTTGATGCAACGCCTTCTTGATCCCCACCTGACACCTCATGGATGCCTTTTCCCTCATCGCTCACCACGACAGTCTTCAGCTAACGCAGCAGAGGGCAGTTTGAAGCCTCCCCCCGAAGGGCGGCTCCGAAGGGCCATCAGTCCTTCATCTCTTGTGCAGCACCGCGTTCAATCGCATTGCTACCTCACGCGACCTCCCGCGCTCGTGGCACACCGGCTTTTTTCAGGAACTCGTTTTCCATCTTCAGTTCCCGGGTTTCCCGCTCGAGCTCGCGCAGCCGCGCGCGCTCGCTCACGGTCAGCGGCGGTTCATCGCCGGCATGCTCACGGCGGTAGATGCTCACCCAGTTACCGAGTGTTCCTTCGTTGATTCCGAGCTCCTTCGCCACTCGGGCAATCGGGCGCGACGTCTCGATCACCATCTTCACGGCTTCATCCTTGAATTCAGGTGAGAAGCTCTTCTTCGGTCGGGGCAATTATTTCACCTTTCCAGACGGCCCATCCTATTGGATGGACTGTCCGGAAGGCTCGGGGCACCTCAGGCAGCGTTTGACGTTCATGTGACGGCAGGTCTTGGTGATGCTGGCCGTGGTGTTTCTGGGGCTGGCAGGTGAGATTGCCGGGGCGGTGGTCAGGCTGCGGGGTTGCGGGCTGATCGGGTGCGCGGAGCAGGCTGGCGAGGGCGGCGATTGCCTCGAGCAGCAGGGCGTTGACGCGGGCTTGGTGGTCGGCGGCGTGCCGGGCGCGGAACTCGACGATCGCGCGGCGGTGATCGGCCTGGGCGGCGATCTGGCGTATCCGGGCGGCGACGGCGGGGTCATGATGGCTGCCGGGCCGTTTCGCAGGGTGTGGCTAGTCACGGGTGAGCTCGGCGACTGCTTTCCTGGCGTAGGCATCGTCGACGAGGTCCTTGCTGCCGGCGGCGGCGGCGATGATCGCGGCGGTGGCGGCGTTGTTGAGGGCGCGGGGCAGTCCGTTGGAGACGCGGTGCAGCCGGGCGATGGCGTCGTCGGCGAACAGCGGGTCGTCCCGTCCCGCCAGCGCCAGGTGGTACCGGAGGTAGGCGGCCGACTCGGCGAGGTCCATCGGCTTGATGGAGAACCGGGTGGCGATCCGCTGGTCGAGGGCGGCGAAGGCGCCCATCGGTCGGCGCGTGACTCGGCTGGGTTCAGGCCACCCAGTACACGCTGGCCTGCGTGCTGCAGCCGATCATGTTCGGGCTGTTCTGCAACGCCCTGCTGGCCGGTGTTGGGGCCACGGCCACCTTCACCACCGCGGTGGCCGGCGGGCTGGTCGTGGTGGCCTTGGTGGCCGCCGCGACCTACAGGCAGGTGCAGGTCTCGGCGCGGGTGGTTGGGGTGTTCATGGTCATCGAGGCGGCCTTCGTGGCCGCCCTGGCGGTGGTCATCATCGTGGCGCAGGCCATGCGCGGTGGCCTCAGCACGGCGCCGCTCGACCCGGCTGCGGCGACCAGCGGCGCCCACGGGGTCATCGCCGCGGCAGTGTTCGGGATGCTGGCGATCAGCGGCTTCGACGTGGTCGCGCCGATCGCGGAGGAGACGAGAACCCCGAGCCGCCGGCTGCCGCTGGCCACCATCCTGATCACCGTGCTGCCCGGCCTGTATTGGATCTTCACCTCCTACGGGATCGCCTCGGCCGCGCCGGTGGGCACCTTCGTCCACCGGTACATGGGCTCCGGCCAGGTGACCCCGGTCTACCTGGTCGCCGGCCGCTACATCGGGAACCTGAAGGTCCTGGTGCCGCTGACCGGCATGACCGCGGTGCTGGCCTGCTTTGGCGCCAACGCCCTTGCTGCCGGCCGGACGCTGTATGCCGTGGCCCGCGAGGGGCTCGCGCCGGGTGCGCTGGCCAAGGCCAATCCGCGCAGCCGCACGCCGTGGAACGCCCAGCTGGTTGCCCTGGCCGTGGCCGCGGTGGCCCCGATCGGGCTGGGCATATGGCAGGGCAGCTACCTGGCCGCGTTCGGCTGGACCGGCCAGGTGATCGTGTTCTTCATCCTCATCCCCCACCTCGCCGTCAACCTGGCGTACCAACGGCGGCGACCGGGCCTGCTCGGACCGCCCGTGCCCGTAACGTGCGAGCGCTTACCGTGACTGACTGGGTAGCCGCAGGACAGCGCAGGACAGCAAGGAGGCATTCATGCCGGAGATGATGGCCCGTGTCGTACCGAAGACTTCGAGACGTGGCTGCGAAGCCACGGTCGCAGGCCGGGCAGCGCCGCGGCTATGGCATGGCCGACGGGCCCATCTACCGCGACGTCGATGACCCGAACGCTGCGTTCGTCCACATCCACGTCAAGGATCTCGCCAGGGCCGGGCAATGGCTCCAGACGAACGAGTTCATGGAGGCGACCAGGCAGGCGGGGGTCATCCGGCGAGAGTTCTATCTCGCCCACAAGCAGGAGCGTCCCGCAACCTAACCGGTACCGGATGACTGCCGCCAAGTTCCATGATCGCAGTTGGTTTCCCGCCAATAGGGCTGAAAGCCACGGCGATCACGGGATGAACCGGCCGAACAGGTCCGGCACAGAGGCAGCCGCGATGAATCAGATCACACCCACCCCGGCGAACCACGACGGATCGCGGCCACGTCTTCCTGAGGCCGGCGCCGGCCAGAAGGTGACGGGACAACGCAGGCCATTGCTGACGGCTGCCATTGGCCGTGTGAGCGCGGGCGGGCGTTCGCTGTGGCCTGTTGGCGTTCGCTGCGCGGCGGCGACCGTGTTCCTGATCTTCGGCGTGAGCAAGTTCGTCAATCATGCCGCCGAACTGGCCTCGTTCCGCCACTACCCTCTCCCCGCGCCGGGCACGCTTGTGTATGCCGTTGGGGTGATTGAGATCTCCGGCGGCCTGCTGCTAGCGATCGGCCTGCTGACCCGGCTGACCGCGCTGGCGCTTGCCGCTGACATGCTCGGCGCGATTGTTGTCTCTGGCCTGGCGCGCTGGGAGCTCGTCAGCCTGACCCTGGCGCCGATGCTGCTAGCCGCGATGATCATCCTGACCCGATTCGGGCCGGTGACTGGTCGCTCGACCGGCATCTGGCCGCGAACATGAGCCGCCGCTGCCCGGCCTTCCTGTTGATCTTTTCCGGGTGCCCGTCTATGGAGACCGGCGATTCGCGTGCCAGCTCGCCCACCCAGTGACAGGTCAGGAGTGTCAGCCGAGGATGTTCCCCGCCCGGGCGATCACGAGCGCTACGGCCGCAACGACTCCGCCGGTCATGACCTTGGCGACTTCACCGCCCGCGTGGCATTCCACGACGTTAAGCACCTTGGTCCAGCGCATGGCGGTGTCAGTCCCAGCTGGTGGCGTCTGGCGTGTAGATGCGGCCGCGGTCGAGGACGGGGTCGAGGATGCCGTCGGAGATCTGGTCGGCCGCCTCTTCCAGGCGCGCGGGATCGCGCCGCTGGCCGGGATATCCGATCCTCGCGCGCACCGCTGGGATGAGGAGCCAGGCGCCTGCGACCACTGCCGACAGCGCCTGGAACTGCTCGGGCTGCTCGGCGTGCAGGGCTCGCAATTTCTGGTCAATCACCTCCGGTGTAGCGCCGTCGATCTGTGCGACGAAGACGGTGATGGCATCGAAGGCATCGGCGCGGGCGTCGATGGCGCGCGCAAGCCATGCCTCGAAATCTGGCTCTGCGGTCGCCGCCGGGTTATCGCCTGCGGCTGGGATGAGCACGTCGGCGATGGCCCGCAGCGTGCCTACCTCGGCTCTGGTCAGCTGGCGGGGAGCGGCGAACTTCGGGGGAACCGACAGCCGCAACGGCGATCCGCCGGGGGTATTGGTTGTCATGCACTCACCTTCTGGTCTTTCGCAGTTGCCGCGACGTGCTCGGCGACCCGAAGAGCGAGTGCGGAGATGGTGCACGTCGGGTTGGCGGTGCCACTGGTGACGAAGATGCTGCCGTCGGCGAGGAACAAGTTCGGCACGTCGTGCGCCTGGCCGTAGGAGTTGACGACCGACGTGGCGGAGTCGTTGCCCATGCGGGCCGTGCCCAGCAGATGACCCGGCTGGTCGACCCACAGCTCGACCGGGAAGGTCCTGGCTGCTCCGGAGGCTGCGTGTATCTCCTCCATCCGCTGCACGGCGCAGCGTAGGAGCTTGCGGGTGTTCTCGCTGATCCGGTAATGGATCTTGGGGGCTGATACCCCGTCGCCGTCTGTCAAGTTCGGGTCCAGCGTCACTCTATTGGCCTCGTCGGGCAGGTCCTCGGTGTTGGCCGCCCACAGGATGCCACGGGCGTGGGATCGCGCTACATCGTGAATGGCACTGCCCCACAGCTGGTCGTAGGGCAATGCGCGATGGACCTCGATCGCGTTCAGCGGGCCGGGGGTGGGCAGTGCGTGCAGTTTCACGCCGCGCACGAAGTCATGCTCGGCGCGCGTGTCGTAGAACTCCATGGAATGGATCAGCTGGCCTGCCGGGCCCCGCCAGCTGTCGAGGTTCTCGTCGTAAAAGCCGGTCACGGAGCAGTTCGGATGCAGCATCAGGTTCTTGCCGACAAGACCCGAGGAATTTGCCAGGCCATCCGGGTGCCGCGGCGATGCCGCCAGCAGCAGCAGCCGCGGCGTCCCGATGCCGTTGGCGCAGACGACCACGGCGTGAGCTCGCTGGCGGTGCTCGGCGCTATCACGGTCGATCCACAGAGCGGCGGTCACCCTGCCGTCGCTGCCGGTTTCGATCTTGCGTGCCCGGGCACCGGTGTTCAGGGTTGCGCCCGACCGCAGGGCATGGGGCCAGAATGCTACGTCAGAGGACGCCTTGGAGCTTTCCGGGCAGCCCCACTCGCACGTTCCCCAGCGGGCGCACTGGGATAGTTCCTTGAACTTCTGGCTAGGGATGGCGTTGGTCCCGGGCCACCAGTGCCAGCCGAGGGCATTCATGCCCTCGGCGGCCTTGCGTCCCGCCTTGCCGAGCGGGTGCGGCGGGAGCGGATAGTCCAGGCCGCCGGGGTAGGCAGGATCGCCACCGAGACCGGAGACCCCGATGAAAGCGTCAATCCGGTCGTTCTAGTACGGCAGCCGCACTTTGCTAGCTGGCCAGGGCGTAGTCCCGTTTTAGGCGCGCGCGTTGGTGGTACCAGCGTGCGCGGGCCTGGTGGCGGCGGGTCCAGGCGTCCCAGTGGATGACGAGCGGCGGCGGCATGGGCCGGGCGGTCAGCGCGGCGAGGATCCGCCTGATCTCGGGGACCGTCAGCGGGATCATGCCGGGGTCTGCCGGGGGTGCCTGGCCAGGGGCGCTGGGCGGTGGCGCCTGGGTATCGGTGCGGGCCCGGAGCAGGGCGGCAGCGACCGCGCAGATCGCGAGGGCGGCCATGACCAGCACGATGTGCCGCAGGATCGCGGTGTAGAGCCGTGCCTGGCACTGGTCGAGGCCGAAGCAGTCCTTCCCGAACTCGAATCCTTCCTCGACTGGCCAGCGCAGGCCCGCTGCCCTGATCAGCCGGGCCTTGCCCGAGGGCTGCCCTTCCGGCACGTAGCAGTAATGAAAGGCCAGCTCACCGGTCTTCAGGTGACGGCGGACGAGCAGCGAGTGCTCCCCGGAGCCGGTCCCGATCCAGGCCCAGGCGTACCACCGCTGGCCCTTGGAGCCCTTGCCCGCGGACCGGACCTCCCATGCCCGCCTGTCCTTCAGCAGCGTCTTCACCGCCTGCGCGCAGGTGACCGCCGTCCCGCCGGCGATCGTGACCGTGAAGTTCGAGGCAACCCGCAGCACGTACGCCTGGCCGCGGGATTCCAGGTATTCCCGCAGGTCCGGGCTGGCGCCGTAGACCTCATCCCCCAGGATGAAATCGAACGTGACCCCGCCGGCGTACGCGTCCGCGCAGATATCTCTCGCCAGCTGCCCCTTCGTGCGGAACCGCAGGTCAGGAGGCAGCCCCGTGACCAGGGACGCCACGGGATCGGTGACCTGCTCGCGGGGGATCCACTGCCGGGCGCCGATCAGCGCGTGCCCGGTGCCCTGCCGCACATACGACAGGTGCACCGTATTGATGCCGTTGGCGACCCGGCCGGCGCACCCCATGTACTGCCGCTTGACGCCGGCCGTGGCGGTCCCCTGCTTCTCCTGCCCGGTCTCGTCCAGCACCCCGGCCCGCATCCCGCCCGCCCGGCGGTTCCGCCGCGCGGCCCCGTCCAGCCCGGCCACCGCGAACCGGCGCACCGCGCTCATCGCACCCAGCGTGTCCCAGCTGGCATGATTCAGCAGCCGCTGCGTTTTATCCGGCGTCGCGTCCCCGCAGAACCGGGCGATGCTCCACCCGTTCCGCTCCGGCAGGTCACTCATCACCGCCGCCACGTACCTGCCCGCCTGCAGCCACACCTGCGTCCGCGCGAAGCACGGCCGCAGCAGCCCGGACAGCTCGCCCCGTTTCTCCAGCGCCAGCCCGGCGCCTATCCTGACGGCAGCAGCCGCCTTCGATTCAGTTGTCAGCACAAACACATGGATCGACAGGCGGCTGCCCCTTTATGCCCGCCCCGCAGCACCGCAGGTCAGACCCTCAAGTGCGGCTGCCGTACTAGTCGCAATGCCGGGGAGTTAAGGCTCTGGTGAGGGTGTCAAGCACCGTCGGTGGCGTGTCTGATTTTCCTGCTGGTGATCTCGGTTGATGGCGGTGGTGATCCTGGTGACCCGCAGGTTCTTGCGGGGCTTGCCGGGCGGGTG
>WNEZ01004737.1_pt1 | contig 14563 bp, 16 predicted proteins | sample 5400521 | NCBI WGS metagenome assembly WNEZ01 (sample SAMN13153339, study PRJNA577476) | soil metagenome | isolation source: 120 cm saprolite under Douglas fir tree site 2 hole 1 replicate 1 | place: USA:California | collected 2015-04-18
GAATTGCCTGATGACGAAATGACGATTCATTTTTCGTTTCCCCAGCCGCCATCCAGCGGGCGCATGGTGGCTGAGTTTCGCAATGTGGCGAAGAGCTACGGAGAGAAGCAGGTATTTCAAGGGGTGAACTTCGTCATCAATCGCGGCGACCGCATCGCGCTCGTGGGCGTGAACGGCGCGGGAAAATCCACGCTTATCAAGCTGCTGGCGGCCGCGGAAACCGTGACGCGCGGCGAATTCCGCCTGGGACACAACGTCGAAGTGGATTATTTTGCGCAGGACCAGTACAAGGCGCTCGACCCCTCTGCCCGCCTGATCGACGACCTCGCCAGCATTGCGCCCACAGCCGTAAGCGATCAAACGCGCCTGCGCACACTGCTCGGCTGCTTTCTATTTTCCGATGACGACGTGTTCAAGCGCATCGGAGTGCTTTCGGGCGGCGAGCGCAACCGCTATGCGATGGCGCGCATGCTCCTGCAGCCGCCGAATTTTCTTCTGCTCGATGAACCGACGAATCACCTCGATCTCCAGGCCAAGGATGTGTTGCTCGAAGCGCTGCAGAAATTCAGCGGGACAGTGGTGTTCGTCTCGCACGATCGCTACTTCATTGACAAGCTCGCGACTCGCGTTTTTCAGATCGAAGGCGGCGGGCTCTACGATTATCCTGGCAATTACGAAGACTTTTTGTGGCAAAAAGAGCGCCGCGAGTCCGGGGAGCCCGCTTCACCCAGTGAATTGCAGCCCGCGCATGCAACATCGGGATTAGGGAAGAGCGAAGAGGCGGAGACGCCGGCCAAAAAACTCAATCCCATTCTCATTCGCAAGATGAGGAAGCGCCGCGAGGAGCTGGAGGAAGAAATCGCGCGCTGCGAAGCGGAAATCGCGGCCTACGAGCTGGAACTCGCAAATTTCAGGAGCGCGCAGGAATCGATCCGCGTAGCAGCACTGATTGACGACCGCCGCGCGCACCTAAAAGAAATGATGAAAGACTGGGAGGAAATCGAGACCACACTGGAAGAGCCATCTCCTTCGCAGCAATCCGAGAATTCTTTCGACTGACGCAATATTTCGCCCTGCAGTCTTGTCTCTTCCACATCCATCTCTGTGATCTCTGTGCCCTCCGTGTTAAAAGCTTTTGATTTTCGCCGGGTCCCCTCGTCACCGCCGCGCAGCAAAAAAAGACTGAAGTAGCGCAACGGATTCATCGGCAAGGACACCTGCCGTAACCGCGACCCGATGATTGAGCGTGCCCGCATCGAGCACTTGCAAGCAGGTCCGCACAGCTCCGCCCTTGGCGTCATCGGCGCCGTAAATCAGACGCGCGATGCGCGCCTGCACCAATGCCCCCGCGCACATCGCGCAAGGCTCGACAAGGCTCGATAGTCACGTATAGAGCAGCGCCAGTGAGGCGATAGTTGCCGACCGCCGAAGCGGCCGCGCGGAGAGCGACGATTTCCGCATGCGCTGTCGGATCGCAATCGGCAATCGTGCGATTGCCGGCGGCACCCACGATGCGCTCATTAAGCACCACGACCGCGCCAACGGGAACTTCCCCCCGGACGCCGGCCGCTCGCGCCTGCTCGATCGCCAGATGCATGTACTCGTTGTCGATCACGTATGCGGCACGGGCATGGAAGGGATTACATACTCCACCATCATCACGTCGTGGAGCCCGTTGTTCAAGCGCGCGTGCGCCGAGTGGCGGCCCACCTCGCGCCAGCCAGTCGCGCGGCACAGCAGCAGCCCATCGCGATTCTCCACCAGAATCCGGCCGATGAGTTTGCGATAGCCAAGCTTCCCGGCGGCTTCCTGAATGGCGCGCATGAGCTGCCGGCCCACGCCATAACTGCGGAATGACCGCCGCACGTAGATGAACACCTCGCCGATATCGTCCAGCGCGATGCGCGTGTCGTAGGGCCCGAGCGCAACCCATCCGCCGATCCAGTTGCGGACATCGGCGACCAGAATGGGGTGCTTCGGGTCCTGCCCCGCTGCGGCGATCAGCAGCCGCTGATCCTCCACCGCGCGCGCCTCGGAATCAAACGTCTCCAGGCGATCCTGCACAGCTTCATTGAAAATTTCACACAGCGGCGCAGCGTCCTCTTCGCGCGCAGGACGTATCTCCAACTGTGGCCGTATAGTCGCGGTACTCATAGTCCGCGATTTTATCACCCCGGCGCGATATTGGTCATGGAAACCCAACCCGAAGCCCCGGTGGCCCGGACGCCAAGTGGAGATGAATTGGGTGCCCCACGTGTCGGGTTTACACGTGGGGTTTTTGGTCTCGTTGTTCCCGGGTGCGGCATCCTCGCGCAGTTTGCAGGGGTGCGGGTTTTTTGATGATTGAATTTGTGATGATGCAGGGAGGCGCACACGAAACCGCCAAACCTTGAAACGCGCGGCACGCCTCCGCGCTCCTACAGATCAGGCATCTCCCGGCCGTCCGGCAGCACGATCTTCATGAGGCGCAGGAAGTTCGTTCCGTTCTTGGTTCGATGACCACTGGCAGTGATCACGTCGCCGACCTTGACCGTGTTCTTGTCCCAACCACCTATCCGGGCCAGCATGCTGGGGCTCCTGGCTTCACCGACCCATTTTTCGATTTCGCCCTTATCGTTTTTTACATCCAGGGAAATTTGTACGTGAGGATTGATGAATGAGAATTCTGTCACTGTTCCCTTCACGGACACGACTTTCGTCGTATCATAATTGGCCTCTCCGTGATGTGCCAGCAGCGGACCCGAAGCGACAAGAACACCGAAGATTATGGCCAGTGAGATAATCAATTTTTTCATTTTCCACGGCTCCTGAAAATAAAAGATCCAGTCGAACGTACGATTGCCGTTACATTCCGCGCTAAGGCGCCGTCTCCTTCTTTTCGAGGTCTTGGAAGCTCTCTCCCTCTTCACAGAATTGTTCCCCCAGCGTCCAGGTCGGCCTCAACAGGAAGGGCAGATGCACCGTCCAAGGCTTCGTGTAGGCCTTCGGGTCCTCGATGGTAATGTCGTCCACCAGGTGGTCGTGATCAATCCGCCGGATGCGCTCTACAACGTGCAGAGCGTCGCTGTGCGGGTGGCCGATTCGGTCAATCCAGGTTTTATCGTTGAAGTTTATGGTGTCAACGACGAGTGTGTCCCCCCGCCATTGTCCAATCGAGTCTCCCATCCACGTGGGGCCGAGACTGGTGTCATGCGCGCGGCCGTCTGTGAAAATCTGATGCCGCATGGAGTCGTACTCGAACAGCATCACGACCTCCCCGGGCGCCTGAAGAATCTGCAAGGGGAAGGGGTGAAGAAAAATCCGCGGGAAACCGGGTGGATAACAGTCATGGTAAACGGGGTCGGTCGTTTTCGCGAGGGGGTAAGCGTGAGGTCCGAAGGAGGACTTGGCAGCTTTGTATTTCGCCAGGCCCCAAGCCGTCATGGGAGGTTCCTCTACGGTAAACTTATAAATAATATATAGATCGGCAGTGGCTGGAGGGTGGTCTTGCATCCAGACTCCCGTCAAGTCAGGTGTTTGGCCCGAATCTTGCGCCTTCGCCGGCATGGATGGCTGTTTGTTTTGAGCGGACGACGCAGGCGAACAACTCAATACAATCGCGAGCGCAAGGGCAATACCCAGCGAACGATTCCGCATTTCGAAACTCCTCCTGTGTCTTTTTCATCGCGTTGAAACTCAGCGGTCCAACACGCTGCGGAAAAAGTTGTAAGGTTTGTGGGTCGTGCCTTTTCATCCTGACGAAGGAAGGATAAGCACGGCAAAAATTCTGTTTTCTTCTGGGGTTTTAACCCCTGAAGGTCTGAAAACGCATTTTACCGCAACCTGCTAAAGACGGAACAGCCTTGCCGCGTTTCCCCTGAAAATATGGTCGCGGTCCTCTGCGGACAGGCCCAGTTGCTCGACGAGAGCGTTCGGTTCCGCGACGTCCATCGCTGCGTAGTTATCCGTCCCAATCACAACGCGGTCGGCCCCCACAAGGTTAATCAGGAAGCGCATGGTCTCGGGATAAAACGTGAGGGAGTCGTAATGGAACCGTCGAATGTATTCCCTGAATGGACGCTGCAGTTTGAACTTCTTCGCGACCAGGCCACGCTCGACCCGCCCGGCGATATAAGGGAAGCAGCCGCCGGAATGCGGCAGCACAATTTCAAGGTTTGGGAATTTGTCCAGTGTGCCGGTGATAATAAATTTGGCCGCGGTCGTGGCGCTTTCAAACGGGAATCCCAGAGTGTTATTGATGTTAGCCGATTGCCCCAAGGCGTTCCCCAGCCGTTCCTTTCCGGCGTAGATATTGTCCTCGCCGTCGAGAGGATGAAACAGCAGCGGATATCCCAGTTCCTCGCATCGCGCCAACACCGGCTCGTATGCGGGCTCGAACAAATAGTCGCGCCCCTCAAACGAGTTAGGGAGGTGAACCGCGCGCATTCCGGGTTTTCCTGCCACTCGGTTGAGTTCCTTCAAACACATCTGCGGATCCCGGACGGGTATCTCGATGCCTGCCATGAACCGGTCGGGGAATTTCGCATGGGCTTCCATGCCGGCATCGTTAATGACTTGGGCGAGGTGCGCACCATCAGCCGGAGACGCCCATTGCCACGGCATACCACCGCTTAGAGTCAAGACCACCATCTGGACACCGTGCTGGTCCATCCATTGGCGTCGCTTTTCCAGATCGTGTTCTAAAGGATTCGTGCTTGGAGGTGTGCTCGGCCTGAGTTGTGCCACGGCTTTGGCGTACGATTCCGGCACCCAATGGGAGTGGATGTCGATGGAACCAGAATGACTGGTATCAGCTTCCGCGAATGCCGTAGGGGCGCTCAGCGCCGTGATTGCCAGCGCGCCACCACCTGCTCCCAACTTAAAAAAGTCTCGTCGCCCAATCTTGGATGCACGCGAACCATGCTCTAAATTCTTCATCATTGTCCTCCTGTCTAATTCTTCTGCTTCGCTGCCAAATCACAATTTGGGAATTGCACTAGACACCCTGCGCAAATACGTCCCTGAATACGCGCCGCGTCCTTTTCTACTTCTACGGGGCGACTGCCCCCTTGTTCGACTAATCCTCGAATTCGTCGCGCCGCGCGCAGAATTTTCGGATCTCCTCGGAGGGCCGGGCTTCAGCCCGGCCGAAGCGAAGGTTCTTTCAGTCGGCTTCAGCCGCTGAAGTTGAGTTTGGTTGCGGCTACATCGCGCTGTGAATTTCAATTCACGGGTGCGGCTCCAATTGGAGCCTGCCAATATATTGTCTCGTGGTGAGTTTCCCTGCGCAGTCTACCGTTTGAGAGGGGATCTTGCCAAGCGATCTGTGACGCCAGTCAAGTCGCCCGCGGCCCGGAAGCTTTGCGCCTTGATCGCGCCTTCACTCTTATCGAGCGCTACCCGTCCTTGCAGCGCGGAACACAGCCGCACGATGGCGTACACCGTGAAAATCGTCATAAACGGATCGATTGGATGCCGGTAGCGCAACGCCGTATGCGTTATGTAGTAGGGAATCGGGAACAAAAGGAGGCACATGGCGAGCGGCAAGGAATCAGGAAAATTGGCGCGCAAAGCGAGGATCATCCCAGCGAACGAAACTCCGGAAAACACCGAACAAAACCAGACGTCCGCCCGGCTGAGATGAAGCATGGGGATCCAGGGGTCGACACGGGAATCGTACGTGGCCGCCCAGGTATCCACGAAGCGATCGTATAAGTTCTTCAAGAATACACGTGGGTGTGCCCGAATGAACGCGATGGCTTCCCGTTGCTTCGTCTTATTGTAGTTAGGCTCACCGCTCAAAATAAGCTGAACGCGCTCCAGGTAGCTGCTCATGGGATGTAGGTCTGGCGAATAGACCGTCTTCACCGCGGGATTATTTCCAAGCCAGAGTTCCAATCCGAAATTTGATTTGACGAAAACAAAGCCATCGACCGCATAGTAGTTGCGAATCGTCCAGGGCAGTAGCGCAAGAACGAACATCAATACTGTCCTCATGACGAGCCCTGCCAAAGGCCGCGCGGATTGCCATCGCCGAAGAACGAGCCAAGCGAGAAAGAAAGGCAGCAGGATACAAAGCGTTGGGTTAACCAAAGCCGTAAAGCCCCACAGCAACCCATATCCGGACCAGCGCAGCGAAGATGCCGATTCGCGCAGAGTAAAGGTCGCCCACACAATCAACGCAAGCATGAGCGCAGCGAGGGTTTGATCCCAGGTCCACTCCAGCGGAAAAAGCACCGCGTAAGGAAGGAACACCCAAAACCAGGCGGAGGCCAGCCCGACCCTTTCGCTAAAAAGCCTCTTTCCAACACCATGGATGGGCCAGCACGTTACCGCGGAAAACGCGCTATTCATCGTCTGGGAAAAAAGCACCGCGCCAAACCCATCGAGATGGAAAAGCTTGTAACCGATCGCCGACAAGAACGGGTAAACCGGAGCAATGACCGCGGTGATGGCTGCGTAGCCGGGGTATGGTCCAAAGAAACCTTTGCCCGTCGCGAGCGAAATGGCCACAAGATCGTTCTCCATCCCCACGGTTTCAAACCTGGGGTGGACGGGATCTTCGTTGTGATGGGAAAACCATAGTAGGGCCATCCGCAGCGCGTACGCCACCACGACAGCGAGCGCAGGTGAACGAAGGACGGACGCGACCGTGCTGTTTTTGCGGTCAGAAATCATTACCAGCCGAAACCTCCTCCGCACGATAGTTCTTGTCCCCCGAGCGTAGCCCTCGGACAGCAGGTATTCAATCGCCGCAATACGCATTTTGGGTCTGCTTTGCCTTAATCAGCATGATTAGTGGTATAGACACAAGCGCAGCAACGCCCCGTTTGTTGAACCGGGGATATCTCCTCCCCCTTCGTCGTCCTCCCCACCTTGGCAGCGACCAATCGCGTCATACGGGCCTTGACAATCGCGCTCTTCGCCGACAGACTAACGTCATGAATTCATTCTTGAGTCGATTGTTCCTGGCGGATTTTTGGAAGGGAATGCTCCTGACTTTCCGCACTCAAAACCCGAAAAATGTGTACACCGAACAATATCCGCTGGAGCGCCCGATGGTGGCGGAGCGGTACCGGGGCGCGCCTCGCTTGAATATGAATCCAGAGACAGGCGAGACGCTTTGTATCTCGTGTAATCTCTGCGCTTTGGCCTGCCCGGAAAATCTGATCGTCGTCGGTTGGCACCGTGACGACGCGACGCGGCGCAAAGTGCTCACGACGTTTACTTATGATACTTCGCGCTGCATGTTCTGCGGGTTGTGCGAAGATGCCTGCCCAACCGATTGTCTCGAGCTCACCCAGGACTTCGAGATGGCTTCCTACACTCGCGAAGGCGCGATTTGGGACCGCCACCGCCTCGAAGAAGGGCCCACGCCCGCGCGGTACACGCGCTGAGTTTCAGGCCTTCGGGGTTCGGGCTCTACTTTTAAGCTGAACGTATACCCTGAGCCGTTCACCCCTGCGGGGGTGAAAGCGAAGGGCCTCAAGTGAGGCGTGGAGCCCGCCGCATTCTTGACTTTGAGGCAGGGGCGACCCCAGCGCTTGCACACCCCGCACGGCTGCGCTATAAGTGCTGTTTTCCTATGAAGCGATTTCTTTTCCATCCGTCTGCCACACGGCTTCCCCATGGAACTGCGTAAAGATCCCATCACACGCAGTTGGGTAGTTGTGGGCCATCGCGAAGGCGCCACCGAGTCCGTCATAGGCTGTCCTTTTTGTCCAGCCAAAGCCGATTCCCAGCCGTCCTTGTTGCGTCTCCCGGCACAGGGCGCCTGGCAAGTGATGGTGCTGCCTCAATCGGACCCGCTGTACCGCGTCGAGGGCGAACCCGGCCGGAAGGCCGACGGGATTTACGACACCATGCACGCGGTGGGCGCGGACGAGATTGTTATCGAAACACCGGAGCACGACCGGAAGCTCGAGGATTTGAACGAAGATCAGATTCTGCTGGTGATGGAGGCCTGGAGGCAGCGCGTTGAGGATCTGAAGCGCGATCTCCGGTTCAAGTATGTTTCAGTCTTCAAGAATTATGGGGCCATGGCGGCCCAGGAAGGATCGCACGCGCTCTCGCAAGTGACCGCTACCACTTTTGTGCCGAGGAGAATTCTGTATGAATTGCGCGCGGCCCGCGAGTGGTACGCCGAGAAAGAGCGCTGCGTATTTTGCGACATCGTGAAGCAGGAAGAGCGCCAGGGAAAGCGGATCGTGGACACGCAGGGAGAATATGTGGCCTTTTGCCCCTATGCTTCGCGAGTGCCCTTTGAGATCTGGTTGCTCAATCGCAGGCACAACTATCTGTTCGAGCAGCCGCGCCCCGGCTCGAATCGGCGCAATCTGGCTGCGTTGCTGCGGCGCACCCTGCTTCGTTTACGGCAAGCGGCGCCCGCATATCACCTTGTCGTGCACACTTCGCCAAACACCACTCATCCCAAGGGCGGGCTATCCAACTACTGGAAGACGATCGCGGAGGATTATCATTGGCACATCGAAATCCTGCCGATCGTCGGGAGCCGCAGCAAGTCCTATAGCATCAAGGAAGTGTATTTCAACTCGTTGGTGCCCGAACAGGCGGCCGAGCGCCTGCGCCAACTGGACCCGAAACCGTGAGGCGGGCCGAACATGGCGGCATCTTCCTCCGGCTCATTTTCCTGCTCGTTCTCCTGGCCTTTTTCGCGCTCCTCTATGGAGTGCGGCACCCGCTCATGCGTCTGGCAGGGCAGCTCTGGGTGGTGGACGAGCCGGCAGAGCACGCGGATGTAATCGTGGTGCTGGGCGACGACAACTACACGGGGGACCGCGCGGCTCATGCGGCTGAACTGTATCGCGCGGGACTCGCTCCGCAGGTTGTGGCGAGTGGCCGCCTCCTGCGGCCCTACGCAGGGGTTGCGGAGATGATCGAGCGGGATTTGGAATCTCGCGGCGTGCCGGCAGCGTCAATCGTGAAGTTTCCGCACAGGGCCGAGAATACACGTGAGGAAGCGGAAGCGCTTGCCGGGCTCGTCGCCGGTCGCGGTTGGAAGCGAGTCCTGGTGGTGACCTCCAACTATCATGCGCGGCGTACGCGCTTCATTTTCGGGCGCGTTTTTAAGCCCGACGTAACTGTGCGCGTGGGTGCAGCGCGTGATTCCGAGTTTGATCCCTCTCACTGGTGGGAAACGCGTCTGGGGGAAAAATTGTTTTTCAACGAAGTGCTTGGCTACGCTGTCGCGTGGTGGGAATTGCGAGGCAAGACGTCGGCGGGTGGTGGCGCGACGTTCTTACTTTGCACACCGGGGCGGTCACGTCCGTGGCCTTTTCCCACAGCCGCTTTCCTGGGGGCCGCTCCCACCCGTGTCTGATTGGAAACACGCCACGTTTAGGAGCACAAGCCAGTTTACAGGGCTATGCCCCTATATTATAGTCCCCATTCTACCGTCCTCTCCGGGCTGCTTTGCGTTCCCCCCGGCCGTGTGGCTACGGAGTTTCGGTTGGGAGGAATCCATGTGGCGTAAACCAGAAGACCCCAAACCGTCATCGCCCGTTGCCGAGGTCCCCTCGACTCCACGAGCCGAACCGGTTCGCAGCCTTGCCGGGCATACCGCGGAGGTTGTGCAACCCTCTGGCGGGGTCTTGACATCTTCGCTTATAATCAAGGGCGAAATTCGGGGCCGTGAAGATCTCTACATCGACGGCGAGGTACAAGGCTCAATCCATCTCGTCGACGGCCGGGTCACCATCGGACCGCACGGCAAGATTTCGGCGGATGTGGACGCGCGAGAGATTATTGTTCGAGGAATCGTGAAGGGTTCGCTGCGCGGCCGCGATCGCGTCGAGGTGGGACGCACCGGCGAAATTCGCGGGGACATCTCGACGCTCCGTATTGCCATCGAAGAGGGAGCGCAAGTTCACAGCAAAGTGGAGATTACGCGCGGTGAGGATTCGCGGGGTGCTCGCGTCCCCGAAAAATTATCCAGCGCGTCTTCGGTCCAATCCCTGGCGATGAAAGCCGGCGGAGAATTCTCGAACTGAAATGAGCCTGTTCAACAAATCGCGCACCGGCCACGGCGAGAGTGTCCCGCGGCAGGGGATGGCCTCTGCGCGTGGGCATCTCGGGGCCGCTATGGCCCCTTCGCCGATGAATGTGACGAAGGCCGGGCCAGGGTTTGTCGCCCGCGTATCGCGTCTTTCAAATGGGCTGAAAGAATTCCTATGGCAGTTGGATGGAATCGGTCGCGGCCATCTGCTGGACTTGGGGCCCGCTCGACAGACAACGATCACATTCTTCATCGAGCGCGGCTTTAAGGTTTACACCGAAGACCTGCTGGTGACATGGAAGAATTTTCTGGATGCGGAGGAGAAACAGTGGCGCGAGCTGCCGCCCGGCACGCCCGGTCTGGAAATGACGCCGGCGGCGCGTGCGGAGCGGTTTCTTGAGACCACCATGCGTTATCCGGAAGAAACATTCGACGCCGTGCTGGTGTGGGACCTGCTGGATTACCTCGATGGCGACCTGGTGTCGAGGCTGGTCGCGCGGATCACCTCGCTCGTTCGCGATGGCGGAGTCGCCTTGGCGATCTTTCACACTCGCAAGCCGGAAGCATTTCATCGGTATCGCGTTCTGGACGCGCAAAACCTCGAGCTGATTCCCGCCCCCTGCCCATTCGCTCCGCAACGTGTTTACCAGAACCGCGAAATTTCCGACCTGTTCCGGAGGTTTCGTTCCTCCAAGACTTTTGTGGGCCGCGATCAGCTTCGCGAAGGTCTTTTCGTCAAGTAAGCTCCCCAGCTATTTTTAATTCGTGGATTTCCAGGGATACGCGTCAGTCCTGGGGCGTTGGGCGTTGGAATTTTTTGCCTCCCTGACCCATAAAGGGCTCTTGCCAAATCTGGTCCACAGGAGTAAAAAGGAATTGTAGTGCAGAAAGCCATGGAGGCAAGGATGACTCCACCGGGCTTAGCGCAAAACACAGCTTAGATCACACCGCGCACGCGGTGCGTACTGTTAGCGGCGCCCAAGCGACGCCGCCACAGCAAAAGCAAAGTGTCACAACGGGGAACCGCCAGGTTCCCCGTTGTGCGCGTATGTGCTTAATCTTTTCCCCAATCCAGAAAGCGCTCGTGTGGTGACGCTTTCGTCCGTGCCCCGCCCAGACTGAGCGGCAAAAAAAAGGCAGCGCACTAGGTGCACTGCCCACGCTCATCCCCCGGATAAATTCAACCATCGCACGAAATCTCACAGGGATTCCCAGTCCTGGGCCCCCTGCGACTTGCAAAACAGGTCTCGGAATTAACCGCCAAACTTCGTGGACCACATCCATTGGATGACGTCGCGCTGGCTCCCAATGATGGTGGATTGCCACATGATGGCGCAAAGCATCAAGCCCATTGCCACGGCCGCGACTGTCAGTGCCACCGCTAGTTGTGATTCAGATGCCGGTTCGCCTAGACGGCTCAGCATTTTCATCATTGGGTTCTCCCCGCGCAGTCACCCATGAACCGGTTTCGAATGGGTTCATTTTCCCAAGTTGCGAGCGCCGGAATGATCTCCGAGTCGCCGCTCGGTGCGAACACTTTGGCAAGTGCGGGGCCAAGTCATCGGAAAACCCATCAAAACTGTAAGTCCCTAGCTACAAGTGAATTGCTGAGTCCGAATCGAAATCCCACAAAAATCAAGTGTGTGATTCAGCCTCCGAATGTCACTTGGATTTCCACGACTATGCAAAGGGATGCTCCTAATGTACAGTTCTATAAGTACTGGAACTAGCTGATAATGTTTAGGATAGAAGCGTTCCAGCCAGTGGGTCCAGGAGTTTTGTTGGGGGTATCGTTCCCGTGTTGGATGGCATCTGGATCCTCGGAATCCGTCCCTGGGCCGCCCAGCAGCACCGCATGATCCACGGCGCGTAGCCACGGAAGATCTTCTGCGGCTGGGCCAATCCCTACAGCGCGCAGTTTGATCCGGGTGGCATCGCGGAACAGCTTCGTCACCAAACGAACTGCCCTTGCAGCGTCGCAGCCCGAGGAAAAATGCCAGAAGGTTTGGCCGGGGCGCACGTCGAAGCCACGCTCCTTTGCCGCCGCCACAAAGCTCGCGATGGCTTGTTCGTTCGCCGAAGTGAAGAAGAAGGGTTCGTCAAATTCACGGCTGCGCGCAAGCTCGGCGTCTCGCGGCCTCAGCCCCATGTTTTCAGCGACTTCCCGTGAACCCATATGGTGGAAGCCCGCCACGCCAACACCGCTCTCCCCGGCAATGTCGTCGAGTGCGGCGCAGACTTCTTCGTAAGGGCGTCCCATGGCCACGCAAAGATAACGTCCAGACCGCTGGGCGCCTGGGATCTTGAGGTTGAAATAACCATCCGGAAAAAATATCCCGCCGCCGCTTTCCGTAATGAAGGGGTGGCCGTGTCCCAGCTTGCGGCGGAGCGGCTCTATTTCATCGCGCGTACGCGAGGTCACCAGTACCAGAGGAATCCGGCGCCGATCCAGCTCAGACAGGGCTTCCTCGGCTTCGGCAAAGGAACCTGTGCGAGGGTCCAGCAAAGCGCCTTCAAGGGCCGTGAAAATTAGATGACGAGGAGCAAGCAAGGCAGGGAAGAGTGTAACGCGGCTGAACGATGCGCGGTACATCCGTTTCTTAAAGCACAAACGGCGGGTAGGACGCCCCCGCGTCCTGCCCGCCGTAGTCAATCCACGCCCGCTCAGCCAGGCGCGGGTTTCCAGCTCCGCTAGTTCCCGCTCGATGCGGTTTGAGCGGTGCCGGCCTTCGGAGTGCTGATGTAACCAGTCACTTTGTCCTTGGCAACTTGGTTGACCACCAATTCCAATGGGCGGCGGTCGTTGCCCTGATGGAAGAAGACCGGCTCGTTCACCGGCATATTTTTCTTATCGATGTGCACGTCGTCGACGATCAAAGAGACGCTGTAGCGCTTCTTGTTGAGGTTCGTGCCGCGAAGTTCGACCACGAAGGCGCCAACCTTCTGAGGCTTATTCTTGGCGTCAATGGTGAACTCGATGTAGTCCCTCTCACCCAGTCTGCGCAGTTGTTCCACATCCTCGTGGTTCCTGGCAATCAAGGTCCCCAGCTCGCTGCGTGCCATCTTCAGATCGTTCTGTGTGGTATCAAGATCGGTGCGGACCCCGGTCACCCGGCCATCCACGGTCTTAACATCGTCCGTGGAGGCTTTTGTGGCCAGTTCGGTCTTCACCGCTCCGTCCATCTCGGCGATTTTCTGCTCACTCTCGGTCTTGATTTCCTCCGCTTCCTGGCGCGCCTTCCGAAGGTCGCCCTGGGTGAGGCGGAGTCTCTTGGTCACAACACTCAGGTCGCTCTGCAACCCGGAGTTGGCTGTGTCGGTTTGCGTCTGATGCTGTTGTAACTGTGCCACTTGGCCGGTGAAATCCGTCTGCAGCGCCTTGACTTTGTTCTCGAGCGACTGCTGGATTTCCTGGCCCTGCGTGGAAGCATTGTGCGCCAGCACCAGCCCCACTAAAGCCACTACCCCAAGGACCGCCACCGCCGCGAGCATCCATCCCGGTGTGCCTCCGCGGCTGTCCGATGCACGATCAATTTCGTCTGACATATGCTTTTTATCCCCCTTTGAAGTGCGAACACTGTCACGTAGCTAAGCACGCAGCCCGCCATGCGATTGCCAGACAATTGAAGCTGTATCCTAATGATTAAAGGGGAGATACCGAAACGCGCTCCATTCTCCCCCGCCAGCTCTCCATGCAAACTTTACTTCCTACAGGAGTTTTCTGGATATGTTGGATGGCATTCCGGGTCCCTACTAAAATCGGAGCTTGGAATTGAAGCTTGGAGGGAGTTGCCTACTTGACCTCTAACCCCTCGAAACACAGCGAGGGATCGGCCACCCGATACTTCAACACATCTCAAAGGCTTCGCCACCCGCCCCTGAAGTTGGCCACACAACTCAACACAAGCGCGATTTTCAGGAGTTGGCCGCCAGAGCCTTGCAGTCTTGAAGTGGGCGAGGCCCATTGGGACGAGTTGTGTCTTTCGCTAAGGCGGTACTTCCGCGCTATGGCTGATCCTTCAATTCAGGAGTCACAATTGTCTGCACGCCCCTGGATGGCTGCAGGACGCTTCCAGTTTGGTTTTTGGAAGAAATCGCGGACTGGCGAAATGTCAACAAACTATCAGGCTGACTATAAGGCTGAGCAAGGGAAAAAACTATTCGGAACTGGTGTTTTCTCATTCGCACATGGTCTTATCTGGTTCCGCTCCTCCTCGCCGGGAGGTATTTTTACTCTCCGGTCGTTGAATATGTTCGATACATTCTTCCGTGCCGAAATTGTGATAGGGGCCATCTTGGCAGCGTACGGAATACTTGTATGGCGCAGCGCATTTCGTAAACTTTCCCTTGCGAACTACATAATCGCATTATCTTGCGTGCCCGTTCTCCTCCTATGCGTGTCTAAGTTGACCGAATGGGTTTATTTTTTAGATCAGCAGAGAGGGTTTTCGATTTTGAATGATCTTGCAGTCGGAGTCATCCAAATCACGATGGTGCTTTGTATCGTGGTTTTCGGTGCTTGGTGGGCCGACAGCACATACATGCGCGCACGGTTTCACAGATAAATGC
>WNEZ01003083.1_pt1 | contig 14552 bp, 11 predicted proteins | sample 5400521 | NCBI WGS metagenome assembly WNEZ01 (sample SAMN13153339, study PRJNA577476) | soil metagenome | isolation source: 120 cm saprolite under Douglas fir tree site 2 hole 1 replicate 1 | place: USA:California | collected 2015-04-18
TTTTCTTGGATTGGGAAAACAGCGGGCGCGCCGCACCGTACAGCAGCGTCTTTTCTTACTTCCTTATTTTTTTATTTCTTAATGATTTTTTCGTCACTCGCAATCGCTCCATCGCGAATGAAAATCACGCGATGCGCGTGCTGCGCTATGTCCAGTTCGTGAGTCACCAGGATGATGGTGTTCCCCTGCTTATGCAGGTTTTCAAAAAGATTCATGATCTCTTCGCCGGTCTTGGAATCCAGGTTTCCCGTGGGTTCGTCCGCCAGTAAGATTGAGGGATTATTCACCAGTGCGCGCGCAATGGCCACGCGTTGCCTCTGGCCTCCGGATAGCTCATTCGGCCGATGACTCATCCGCGGAATCAGGTCCACGCGTTCCAGCGCCTGCTTAGCGCGCTCTATACGCTCTTCCGCCGGCGTGCCGCTGTAAATCAGCGGCAGTTCCACGTTATGCAGAGCCGTTGTAGCGGCCCGTGCTCGGCGAATCCAGGCAGCCAATCAAGTTCATCAGCGTGGATTTTCCGGAGCCGGACGGCCCCATAATGGCCACGTACTCGCCTTTGTGGATCTCCACATCGATGCCGCACAACGCGTGCACCTGCTCCGACCCCATCTCGTACACTTTCGCCAGCGCTTCCGTGCGAATCACCACTCCCGAATCCACCAGATCCTGGCGGTACGCTTCCGGGCTTGCAATGTCAGCAGGCATCTTCGTCTCCGTCTGTTTCTTCCGCACGAGCGGCATTGTTTACGGCTGGTCTTCTGTCAACTTCTTCGGCACGGTGTTGTCGACCTTGATCCTGGCGTCCGGCTTCAGAGTGCGCAACGCTTTGTAATTGCCCACCACAATCTCGTCTCCTGCCTGCAGACCTTTCGTGATCTCGATGTCTGTCACACCGGAAATTCCCGTTTCCACCGGGCGGAACGTCGCTTTCCTTCCGTTGACCACGAATACTCCTTGCAGATCATCTTTCTTTGGGTCGCTGGCCGCGGGCGGTGGGGGCGCGGCAAGAGTCACATTGCCGTCGCTCTTTGCGTTCTTCGCGGCTTCTTCCAGATCCTTGCGCGAGCGCAGAGCCAGTGCCTGAATCGGAATAGCCACCACATCCTTCTTTTCAGCCGTCTTGATCTTCGCCGTGGTGGAAAGCCCCGGCCGCAAATTTTCCGGCGGGTTTGCCAGGGTCACAACCACCTTGAAATCCTTGGCTTCCTGATTGCTCGTGGTGGATTGCGTCGTCGCCAGCCCAGACGTCCGCAAAACCGCTTGCGAGCCGATCTCCGTCACTTTGCCCTTGAAAATTTTCCCCGGAACCGCGTCGATGGTTACATCGGCTTCCTGCCCGATCTTCACGCTGACTATGTCCGTCTCATCCACCTTCACTTCGGACGTGACCACGCTCATATCCGAAAGCGTCATCAGAAAGCTTCCGTTGGCATTCTGAATACCCGGCACCACGTACTCGCCGAGGCGCACCGGGAGGTAGCTCACAATTCCATTGATGGGCGAAACGTAAGTCGTTTTGGAGAGCACGTCTTTGGTTCGTACCAGCACCGCTCTACTCTGATCCAGTTGCGACCGCGTCTGCTCCATCTGCGCTTTCTGCGCCAACATACGCGCCTTGGAAGCTTCGACCGCAGCGAAAGCGGCATCGTAGGCTGTTTTGCGCTGATCGTAATCCTGCTTCGCGATCAGCCCATCCTTGAACAAGCCCTGCCCGCGCTCATTGTCCAGCTTCGCCCTTTCCAGATTTGCCTGCTGTTGAATCAAATCCGATTGCGCCGCACGGTAGCTCGCGTCCGCCGCTTGAACGCCCGATTGAAACGAATTGATCGTCGCCGATTGCGCCTGCACATCCGCGTTAGCCTGCACGTTCTCCTGCAGCAACAAGCGATCACCCTTCTTGATGTGCTCGCCTTCCTTCACGATAATTTCGGTAATCCGCCCAAATCCCTGCGCCGTTATGTTGGTATAAGTGGTCGGCTTGACTTCGCCGGACGCAGTCACCAGGGAGATCAGCGTTTCCTGCTTGGCCACCTTGGCCGTTTGGACCGTCACCACGCCCTTGTTCGCCTGATTGATGCTGAATAGCACCACCCCGGTCAACACTGCCGCTCCAGCGACAGCGATCCCCACTTTTTGCCACGTCTTCATGCCGTTCCTTTCACTGGTCCGCGGCGGACCACCCGCGCGGTGACTTCTGGATGTCTTTGGGAGTGTTCTCGTCTGCCCTTCATACGTTCTTTGCTGCAGAAATGTTTCGCCGGGCCCGTCCCTCCCGAAGCGACGGCCCAGTCTCGCTTGTCTAATGGACGCCTGAGGCGTCGCCAAGATGCCTCGCGGCCAGACTCAACGATATTGTAGTTCTATATTGCACGAAAGAAAACATTTGCTTGGCCGCTGGAAACACCCCCACCCGCGGATTTTCACACCTTTAGACGCGCCAACCCCGGTTTTGGTCAGCCTCCTGACTTGGTTTCCTATCTGTCAACAACCCGGGTATTCAATGTCATGATTTCGTGGCAGAATCAGCTCTAGAACTACCCAGCCCCCGGTGTCTGCTGCCGATTTCTGCCCGTTTGATCCCCGGCCGCGGTCATCTGGAACCCTAGCCGCACGCTTCGCACTCCGGTACATTAGGTTCGCGGCGGCCAGGGATTGCCCACAGGGGGTGTCTTATGAGCGACGATGTCTGGAAGCATTACGAAGGCCAAGTCGTAAGCCGCAAGTATACTCTGCTGCGCCATGTCGGCGGTTCCGATCACAGCGTGGTCTTTATCACCGAGCACGATGAAGCTCCCGAGCGCAAAGCGGCCATCAAGTTCATCTCCGCGGATTTTCCTTCCGTTGATATTCTGTTTTCCCGTTGGCAGCGCGCTGCTCAACTCCGGCACAAGCATCTCCTCGGCGTATTTGATGCCGGCAGCTGCCGCCTGGCCGAAATGGACCTGGTTTACGTCGTCGTCGAGCGCGCGGAAGAGGATCTTTCACAAATTCTGCCGCAACGCGCACTAACCGTCCCGGAAACCAAGGGCGTGCTAGACCCGCTCCTTGACGTGCTTGCCTACTTGCATGCCGAAGGTTTCGCGCATGCACACCTGAAACCTTCCAACATCCACGCGATCGCCGAACAATTGAAGCTTTCAAGCGACACTCTGTTGGCCTTTGGGGAATCGCCTGTCGCTCCTCGCGTTCACGATTCGTTCGACGCGCCCGAATCAGAGCGCGCACCCTTTTCGGCTGCGAATGATGTGTGGTCTTTGGGTGCGACGGTATTCCAAGTCCTCACGCAGCAATTGCCAGCGGTACCTCTCGAGCAGTCGGCGGAACCGATCGTTCCGCAGGAGTTGCCCGAGCCCTACCGGAAGATTGTCCAGCACTCTTTGCGGCAAAATCCGGAGCAGCGCTGGAAGCTTGCGGAAATTGCAGCTGCGCTGAACCCGGTTGCCGCGGCACCGGTTCCTGTTCCTTCCCCAGTTATGGCGCCGGTTGTCACACCGGCTGTTGCGCCAGTAGTCAAGCCGGATGCCGTTCCTTCGAGAGCTGCGGTTACTCCAACCGTCGCGTCCGTCTCGCCGCTGAGCGTGCCGCTCTCCGCCGAGCCTGCCATTCCCGTGGCGAAATTGCCCGCGCAAAACATTCGCCCGGCTGCTTCAGCCAAACCATCGCGAGAGCCAAACGCTCCCGTGGTGCTTCCGAATTACGTCATCCCGGTCCTGCTCGGCGCCGCGATTCTTCTCATGGCAGTTTTCGCTCTGCCAAAACTCTTCCATTATCGTCCTTCGTCGCCGGACCCCTCGCAGACTGCCAGCGCTGATTCGCGCCCGGCAGCTCCGCCAGTTCGTTCTTCCGGCGTGGCGACAACTCCGAAGGACGCCACCAAGAGCGCTTCTCCAAGATCAACTCCACCCGCCACGACGAAGCACCCCGCAACGGAACCTACACAATCTCATTCCGTGACTCCTGCTCCCGCGGTGCTGCACACAGACAATTTCCCTTCGGCGGTCGCAGCCAAGCCTTCCAAGTCAGTTCAGGGTAGAGGGGAAGTCCTCGATCCTGTGCTGCCCGAAGCTTCTGCGAAAGCGCTCGCCACCATTCAGGGTACCGTCCGAATCGTGGTTCGCGTAAACGTCAATGCTGCCGGCAGCGTCACCAACGCAACTCTCGATTCTCCCGGCGCCAGCAAATATTTCTCCAGCCTCGCGGAGCAGGCTGCGCGCCAGTGGGAATTCAGCTCCCCAGAGGTAGATGGCCGCAGCGTTCCCAGCGAATGGCTCATCCGCTTCGAATTCACCCAAGCCGGCGCGCACGCGTTTCCTTCTCAAGTGCAACCGTAGCCGAATCTTCCTCTATCTCCGATTTTTCTCTTCTCCTGTAGGGGCGGCTTTACGCCGCCTCTTTTTTGCTCTCGCAAGTTAAACTAGAAACCAGAGAGGCAACCGCCCTGTGGCCAATTCCAAAAAGCCCCGCACATCCAATAACACGCGCAAATCTTCTCCGAAAAAAACTTCCCGCAAACTCGATCCCGCAATCCTGATCTTCGACGTCGATGGCGTCCTCGTGGACGTTCGCGAAACCTACTGGCGCTCCGGGCTGCAAACCATGCGTCACCTCACCGGGGAAAAAGTCACTTGGGCGGAATTTCACAAATGGAAAAGCCGCCCCGGCAATAACGACGACTGGCGCATGGTCTCGCGCTGGGCCACCGCGCTCGGAGTTCCTACGACCTATGAGCAAGCACGCGAGGCGTTTCAGCCTTTCTATTGGGGCACGCCGGAAAAACTCGGCAATGTGCACAAGGAAAAACTGCTGGTAACGCCCAGGCTCCTCGAAAAGTGGGCCCGCCGCCGTGAACTAAATCTCTTCACCGGACGCACCCGCCGGGAATTTTCCTACACCTTCGATCGTTGGCCGGCAGCCAAATTTTTTCGCAAAGTCATCACCATGGACGATGCCCGCAAAAAACCCGATCCCCAGGGTCTGCATCTCATCTTAGGCAGGCGCGCTCCCCAGTCTGCGCTCTACCTGGGAGACAACATCGATGACGCTCTCGCGGCGCAGTCCGCGGGCATTCCCTTCATCGCCATTCTTCCGAAGGGTGCGCGCGATTATCGCCTCCGCGCCCGGCAATTCCGCGAACTCGGCGCGCTGGAACTGCTCGACCGCGCGCGCGACCTTGCGCCTCTGCTCGCGTGATTTTGCGGCCTTTGCGAAGGGAATCGTTCGCACTTTGTCAGGGAACCAATTATCGTTCATCGGGGAATCATCTTGGGGAACTCTCTTCATCCAGCAAGAAAGGCTTTCAAAATGTCTCGAATTCGCTATTCGCTATTTCTTCTCACCGCGGTCGCTGGCATCTCGCCACTGCTCTGTGCCCAGGCGCCTCCGGGTCCCTTGCAGCCGGCCAATCCGCAACCTCCTTCGGCCTCTGCCCCTGCGCCCGCTGAAAAAGTGGCCGCGCCCATCGTGCGAAAAAATATTCTCGGCGCCTGGCGCATCAACCGCGATGAGAGCGACGACCCGCGCAAGAAGATGGAACAGGCCCGCGACAACGGCGGCAATCGCGGCTCTTCCGGTGGTAGCCCGCGCGTCGGTGTGGGTTGGCCCGGTGGCGGCGCGGGCGGTGGAGGTGGCTACGGCGGACGCCGCGGCTCTTCTAGCGAAAACGACGAGCAGCGTGAACGCATGGGCGAACTCCTCAGCCCCGCGCACATCGTCACTCTCTCGCGAAAAACGTCCACCGATCCGGAGGTGGACCTCGCCGACGATCGCCAGCGCAAACTCGCTTTCTTCACCGACGGCCGCAAACTGGAAAAATCCAAGGACGAAAACAACCAGCAGGTTGCCGCCCATTGGGACGACACCCGCCTGGTCACCGATGAGAAAAGTCCGCGCGGCGGAAAATTGTCGCGCACCTACGAGCTTTCTGCCGACGGCACGCAGCTGACCGAATCCATCCACTTCACCTCGGGCCGCAACAATACGCCCGTAACCATCCGTTACGTTTACGACGCCATCGACGCTACCCAGGTGGAATAGCCAGAAATTTCGTTCGGAGGTCGGGCCTTATGTTTGACCACACTTTTTTCTGTCTTCACCGCAACGCGCCCAACGCTTGCTCCAAATCCCCCAATAAATCTTCTGTCGCCTCCAACCCAATGCTCAGCCGCACAATCCTGTGCTCGTACGCCGGCCGCCCGGGAATTCTCCCAATCTGGTACGCCAGCGCCAGGCTCGTCACACCCGCCCAGCTGTAACCCACCTTAAAAAGTTTCAGCGCATCCACAAACGCGTGCACTTGCTCCTGCGTCGGACCCGGCTTGAATACCAGCGAAAACACTCCGCTCGAACCCAGAAAATCGCGCTTCCAGAATTCGTGGCCAGGGCAGGACGCAAGCGCCGGGTGCAGCACCCGCTCCACTTCCGGCCGCGCCGCCAGCCACTTCGCAATCGTCAACGCGGATTTCTCAACCGCTTCCAAACGCACCGCCAGCGTCTGCAAGCCCCGCAGCGCCAGGCTGCAATCATCCGGCGAAACCGCGCAGCCGAGCATCTGTTGCGCCGCGCCCAGCTTGCGGTAAATCGCTTCGTCGCGCACGGTTACCGAACCCAGCAGCAGATCGCTGTGCCCGCCCACGTATTTCGTCAGCGCCTGCATCGTTACGTCGACGCCATGCGCGAAGGCGTCCAGCAGCACGCCCGCCGCCCACGTATTGTCCAGCACCACCAGCACATTTCGCGCGTGCGCCGCGGCCACAATCGCCGGCAGGTCCTGCACCTCCATGGTGATCGAGCCCGGGCTCTCGCACCAAACCAGCCGCGTGTTCCCCTGGATTAGCGCGGCAATTCCCGCGCCGATTTCCGGCTCATAAAAAGTGGACTCCACCGCGAATTTCGAAAGCAGTTGCGTGGTCAGCTTGCGGTTCGGGTAGTACACGCTCGCGGGCAGCAGGGTGTGATCGCCCGCTTGCAGCATGGCGAAGTTGATCAGCGAAATCGCCGCCTGCCCGCCGGGCGCCAGAATCGTGTGCGCCCCGCCTTCCAGTTCGCATACGCGCGCCGCCAGCTCCAGCGCCGTCGGCGTTCCATACAACCCGTAGGTGTAGCCCACGCGGTGCTGGTCCCAGGTATCCCTCACCGCCGCCGCCGAAGGAAACACCGTCGTCGATCCCCGGTACACCGGCGTCGCCAGCGACTTGTACCCCTGCGGTATCTTCGCGTCCGTGTGAATCAGCTTCGTCTTCCAGCTCTTGGCCATCGCCGGACCTCGTGCCTGTCTCCCATCGTACCCGGGCCAGTGTAACCGATTCCGCTCATTTTCTAGGGCTGGGCGGACCTTGAGTCAGATTCTGGTTACACAGTTCGTTGGCACAAGCGTGCACTCCTTGTGAAAGGTAGAAATATCCGATTTTCCCCTGTTTTTATTGAGTTTTTATCACTTTTGTTCTTGACACTTGGCAGGTTGAAGCGTAAGAGTTTCCCATCTCGAGTGGTCGGCAGCCTGTCCCAGCAGAGCCACGATCCGCGCCGCAAAAGTAATTGCTCTATTACTCTTAGAACTTTTTATTTCTTGCGGGCCACCGGGCCCCTTTTATAGCTTTTCGAACCAAAAGGAGGTTCGACCATGTCTCTAAGGATTGCCGCATTTCTCGCCTTGGCTTTTTCGCTGTTTGGTACCCAGTGTTGGGCACAAGAGATTGGTGGATGCTCCACTATTGGGCCAGGGGTTGTGTCTTGCCAGTTCGGTCAGGGTTTGGGCAATAACGAACGCGTATACGACTTCACTAGCACTGGCGACGGCAAGCTCGTCGTTAATTTTGACACTGTGCTGACGACGTTTACGCTCACAGTGACCGTCCACTTCCCGAAACCAAGCGACCCGCTTCCACTGGATCCGACCGTGTTCCCCCCCAACACTGTATGTGTCAAATACCCGATAAATTTTGTCTCTCAGCAATGCGATCAATACGATTTCTCGGGGAATAAGAGCGGCCCGAACGGTGTGCCGGTCAAGAACGTCGATTATAAAAAGCTGATAACCCTAACCCTTAGTTACTTTAATTCCCAGACGACCAACTTTCCTGCTTTCGGCCATGCGCCTGGCGACATCACCACTTTTACTGAGAACATCTTAACAAGCTATTTCGAGCCTCTGAGTGACCCAACGATGGTAGGGAAAACTCCAGGCCTATCGAGCGTGGTCGCCCTCGACGAACCCGCCAACCAGACCAACGTCTTCTGTTTCAAATCTCCGACGTCGCAAACATTCAATGTTGGACAGGAAATTGAAGTTACATTCCAATTATTCGCTGGCGGCAACTGCTTTACTCCCAGCGGGCCGCCCATCCGGGATAAGACAGCCAGCTCATCGCTAGCGAAGACCGACTCCAGTGGAAATTTTGTCTCTTTCCCGCCGCTGCTGGACAAGGAAGAGGGAAACAAATTCCATTGGTACGACCCCAATGGGCTCAACGAATTCGATTTGAGCACCATAGGGCTTGCAGCCGGGACATATACCATCACTGTGATCGGGAGCAAGTTCTCGCCACAAAGCATAAATATCACCTTAAATTAAGGAAGGAAGGAATAGGCCGCTCCAGACCGACATCGGTCTGGAGCGGCCTTACAATCCAATTTCCTAGGGTTTCTCCGCGGATGGCGACGATATCGAGCGCAGATCCTGGCGCTTGAGGATGCCGTCACTCCCCGATTCCTGGCGAATGGTATCCAGAATTCGACGCGCAGCCGCATACTGGTTCGCGGCTTCGGCGGCGCCCCCACCTCCCGCAGCTTCTAGCGTACGCGCAAGCAGGTAGTGGCTTCGCGCAATCAGCGCCATAAGGCCAAGCTTCTCACTCGTCTTCAGCGCGGTCTCCAATTCCTTCTTAGCTGCCACATACTGACGCGCGTCGATCAGCCCTTCGGCTAGTACCAACGTGGCTTGCGTCGAAAGATATTTCAGCCCCACCGCGTCCGCTTCCTGAGCGATCGTCTTCAGTGCAGCGACCGGAGCCGGCCCTTGCTTTCCTTCAACCAGGCATTTCGACGCGTTCAGTTTGGACAAAAGGACGACTTCCTTTTCCGCACCGTTCGCAGCAGCATTCGCTTTCGTGAATAAGTCTGCCGCTGACTTGATGTCCCCTCGATAATAGAAAACGTCTCCCTGAAAATTCAAAGTCTGCGCGATCAATGTCTTGTTCTGCAGTTCCAGCGCCAGCGTCAATGCTTCGGAGAGATTGTTCTGTGCCTCATCGTAGCGCCCCACCTGACTCAACGAATGGCCGTACCCGCTCAGAATTTCCGCCATCCAAAAACTGCGGTCTTTCAATTCCCGGTAAGTTTTCAACGCTTCTTCTTTCGATTTCAGGGCCGCGCCATACCTTCCCTGATACTCAAAGACCGTTCCCATGCTGTAGGTCTGAATCGCGGCTCCGCTCTTGTCGCCCGAACTGCGGAACAGTTCCAGGGCCTGCAGGTGATAGTCCAGACTCTGCCCGTAATCGCCGGCTTTCAGCGATGCTTCCGCGAGATTGTGCAGCGTCTCCCCAACCTGGCTGGGCACATTGGCTTTCTTGCGCAGTTCCAGCGCCCGCTCATAAAAGGTGAGTGCATCGCTGGATTGCCCTTTGGCGAGATAGACATCACCGATATTGTTCAGGCAAAGCGCCTGGCCATTCTCGTTGCCGACGTCTCGCTGAATTTGCAGAGCCTCCTTGTAGCTCGTCAACGCCTCATCATACCGTCCACGCTCGGTGTACAGCCCGCCAAGATTAATCAGTGTGACGCCAAGCCCCTTCTTATCTCCGATCTCCCGCTGCAGTTTCATGGCCCCCTGATAACTCTTGTCCGCCTCTTCCGGCTTCCCCACACTGGCCTGGACCCGCGCGATGTTGGCCAGTGTCAGCGCGACTCCGGGTTTCTGCCCGAGGCTCTTCTTGATGGCCAGCGACTCTTCATAATTTCTAAGCGCCTCGTCCGGCTTGTTCAACTGCTCATAAGCCGCTCCCGTGGCATTCAAAATCGTGGCTTTGCCGTCGGGATTGTCGAGCTGTACAGCCAGCGTCAGCGCGCGGTTCAGGTAATCCAGCGAGCCCTTCGGATTGTTGCTTCGGATTTCCACCCGCCCCGCGGCCAGCAACGCATCCACATGTTTCGGCTCGACCGCCAATACCTTCGCGAGTTCTTCACGCGCCTTATCGTAAGCCCCGGTGGATTCATAAAGGCCGCCAAGGCGAAAATGCACATCCATGTCGCCTGGCGAGGCCTTCTCCAGATTTTCGTAAGACTCGATCGCCTTTCGGTTGTCGTTCGAGATTTGCGCGTAATTCGCCTGAATCAGATACCGTTCTGGCGCCGAAAGCTTATCGCTCAGGTCCACGGCCTTCCGAGAATACTGCTCCGCTTTCTCGTCATTTCTGAGGTCGCTGTAGGCTTGCCCCAGCTTTGAATAAGCCAGAGCGAACTCCGGGTCCGCCTGCACCGAAGCCTCAAACCGCTTCGCCGCTTCCAGATGATTTCCCTGTCGCGCCAACTCCATCCCTTCGTTGTAATAACGCAACGCCGGCAAGGATTGCGAAGACGGCTTCAAAGATTTGGCGCGCAACTCCGCCACAACATCGGAAGATAGCGAGAGGTTTTGCTGAATGGTTTGAGCGAGTTGCGCGATGGCCGTCAGCAGGGCTTTTTCATTCTCTGCATCCACCTTCACTGGTATGGTGCGCTCATGCTTCACGTCACGCAGCGTCGCATCAATACGGATCTGCTCGCCGAACTTGACGTATTGTCCCCAGACCACCGTATCCGCATTGCTGAACTCCGCGATGCGCCCCACCATGGTCGGATCCAGGCTGGTCCCCGGCGTAATCCGCAAGTCCGACAGCACCTGACCCAGACGGTCCGGCGAAATCGTGCGCAGATGCGTCGACTGTCCCACGTCCGTATTCAGCATGTCCGCGAGGCTTTGCCCCAGCCAGTCGAGGCTGGAATCACTGGACCCATTGCGGAACGGCAAAATCGCCAGCGACACTTCCGGCCCTGTCGCCTTCCCCATCTTGGACGTGAGCTTGCCGCTCAACGCCCACCCTCCAATCGCCAAAGCCACAGCGAGTGTCCCCGCGGCAATCCATTTCCACGGCACCACGCGCGGCGGAGGCGGCATCGGTTGCACCACCGAAGCCAACAGCGGGCGCTTTCCCTCCCACGCGTCCAGATCCGCCAGAATTTCCTGCGCGCTCTGATAGCGCAAGTTCAGATCGCGCTCCAGGCACTTGCTCACAATGTCGCTCAATCCCTTGGGAATCGTCGCGTCAATCTCCGCGGCCGGCAGCGCGCGCTCCTGATTCCGCTTCAGCAGGCTGGCCATCGCCGTGTCGGCCTTGAACGGCATCTTGCACGTCAGCAACTCGTAGAAAATCAATCCCACCGCGAACAGGTCGGACCGGCCATCGAGATGCTTCCCCATCCCCTGTTCCGGCGACATGTACTCAATGGTCCCCAGCAGTGCGCCGGTCTGGGTCATGCCGTCCGTCTCCAGCGAACGCGCCAGTCCAAAATCCATCACCAGGATTCGGCCCTGTTTGTCCTGCATGATGTTTTGCGGTTTCAGGTCGCGGTGAATTACTCCGGCGCCGTGTGCCGCGTCCAGCGCCAGGCACACCTGACGGATCAGTGCCACTGCTTGTTCGGGGGGAAGTTTTCCTTTGTCCAGTAAGAGCTTGCGAAGATCGCACCCTTCGACAAACTCCATGGTGATGAACTTCACGCCATCGGCTTCCGCCAGATCGTGAATGCGAATCACGTTGCGGTGCGTGACCTGCCGGGCCGTCAGCAATTCCTGCTTAAAACGCGCCAGAACGGCCGGATGCTCCGCCATCTCGGGGCGAATCAGCTTCAGCGCGACGAGAAGATCAACCTGGCGGTCGTGGGCCTTGTAAACCGTGCCCATGCCGCCTTCGCCGAGCACGTCCACAATCTCGTAGCGCTCCCCGAGCACGTCGCCGGGTTTCAGTTGGTTTCGTTTTGAAAAAATTCCGGAAAGGCGCCGTTTACCTGGACTCGGCAGCGGAGACTGATCCACAAATGTCGCGTCATCTGGCGCAGCGTTCGAATCGCCCGGCGGCGTCGCGGCTCCACCAACAAACGTGGCACCTTCGTCCTCGCGGGGAATGTCGCCGCCCGAACTCTCACCCTTCGCGGGAGCGCGCAGCCCTCCCGGTCCGCCCAGGCCGGTACCTTCGGGGTTGGCCTTTTTTGGTTTGGGCTCTTCCATACAGTAACTACGCGTTGATCTGACACACCACTAATTGGCTCTGGCTAGGGGCGGGATGCCGGCCAGTTCACGCCAGTATATACCTTCGAGGACTCCATTTAGCCCATGTTTCCAATCCGAAACGCTACCCGCCACTGTCCAGCCAATCGCAAGGTAAGAAGCAGCGACCCCATCGAAACTGACGCTCCCGCATTCTCCGCTTCGTTGACGCGACCTCGCGTCGAATGTTATAACTTTATATTCTGTAAGGCGGCTCTGAGCGCGCTGTATCCCCATTCTGGGTCGGGGAGCGGCGAGCATGCCAACCTGAACTTTTTAGGCGACACTTTCGAATGTCAGACTTGGTTCACCAAATTGGAGAACTGTTCCTCAGGGCTGTGCCTGTTGCCCTGGTAGTCCTCCTTTTTTACGCCATCTTCCGCTCGCTCTTCTTCCAGCCGCTCCTGAAAATTATGGCCGAGCGCGACGCCCGCACCATCGGCGCGCAAAAAGCAGCCGAAGCCGCGCAAGCCGCCGCCGCCGAAAAAGTGAAGCAATATCAAGACGCGCTGAAACAGGCCCGCGCCAAGGTTTACGCCGAGCAGGAACTCGAACGCAAAAAAATTCTCGACGAGCGCACCGCGCTGCTCAAAGACGCCCGCGCGAAAGCCAACGCGGAAGTTTCCACCGCCAAAGAGCGCGTCTCCGCTGAACTCACCGCCGCCAAATCAGAAATCGCCGTCACCGCGCCACAACTTGCCGCGGAGATTGTCCGCCGCGTGCTCGAAATTCCCGGTGGCCCCTCCAGAGAGGCTCGATGAATCGCCTCTCCAAAATACTTCGCGTGATTTTCTGTCTGGCAGTTTCAATTTTTGCTGCGATGTCTGCCTTTGCCGCGGAAGAAGGCGGCAGCCCCGCCAATCAGCCCATCGGCACCACCTTCAAGTGGATTCATTTCGTCATTCTCGCGGGCCTGGCCTACTGGCTCTTCGCTAAAGTTCTTCCCCCCGTATTTAAACGCAACGCGGAAAACATCAGCGCCGCCATCACCAAAGCCACCGCCGCCAAAGCGGAAGCCGATCGCCGCTTGAACGAAGCCGCTGCCAAACTGGCTAGCCTGGAAAAAGAAATCGCTGAATTTCGCGCCGAAGCCTTGCGTGAAGCAGCCGCCGAAGCCGAACGCCTGCGCAACTCCGCCCGCCTCGACGTGGAAAAAATCGGCGCCGCCGCCAAATCGGAAATCGAAGCTGCCGAACGCGCCGCCCGCCTGGAATTGAAAGCCATCGCCGCAACTCTCGCCGTGGACGACGCCGAATCGCTCGTCGCCAAACAAATGACTCCCGCGGTGCAGGACGCGCTCATCAACAATTTCGTGCAGACCTTGCAGGCGAGGCCCAATTGAAGTCCGCCAGCCTCCAATATGCCAACGCGCTCGCCGATATTGCCCTGCAACAAGGCGCAGCCGAGCCGGTGCTGAAGCAACTCTCCGAATTGAATACCACGCTCGGCGGATCAGCCGAACTGCGCAATTTCCTCGAAAGTCCCGCGGTCTCGCGAGCGGACAAGCACGCGGTCGTCGAGAAAATCGCCGCCCGTCTCGGCTCCAGCAAAATTCTTCGCAATTTTCTATTCGTCGTCGTCGATCATCGCCGCACCGCCGCGTTGCCCGAAATGATCGAGTCTTTCCAACAAGTCATTCGCCAGCGCCAGGGTCTCGCCGAAGCGCAAGTCGCTTCCGCCGCCCCTCTTTCCGACGCGCAAAAATCAAATTTGTTGCAGACCCTGGAACGTAAAACCGGCAAGAAGCTTCAGGCTACATATTCGCTGGACCCCGCGCTGCTTGGCGGCGCGGTCGTTCGCATCGGCGACACCATCTATGACGGCTCCCTCAAGAATCGTCTGAACCAGATGCGTGCGCGCCTCGCGGCGGAGTAGGAATTCGGGAACGGAGCAGGCATGGCAAACATCAAGGCAGACGAAATTAGCAAGATCCTGCGCGAGCAGATCGCCAATTACGAGCAGACCGTCAGTGTCGACGAAGTCGGCGCGGTCATTAGCGTCGGTGACGGCATCGCCCGCATCCACGGCCTCGAAAAGGCTATGTCCGGCGAAATGTTGGCGTTTCCCAACAACATTTTCGGCATCGCGCTGAACCTCGAGGAAGAGCAGGTCGGCGCCGTGCTCCTCGGCGAATCTTCCGAGCTCAAGGAAGGCGACACCGTTCGCCGCACCAACACGATTATGTCCGTGCCCGTGGGCGAACAGCTCGTCGGCCGCGTCGTCAATCCCCTTGGCGAGCCGGTGGATG
>WNEZ01002995.1_pt1 | contig 14551 bp, 6 predicted proteins | sample 5400521 | NCBI WGS metagenome assembly WNEZ01 (sample SAMN13153339, study PRJNA577476) | soil metagenome | isolation source: 120 cm saprolite under Douglas fir tree site 2 hole 1 replicate 1 | place: USA:California | collected 2015-04-18
CTGGTTCAGGTGTCGTCAGCACGGGAATCAATCCTTCTACATGCGCCAATGCCGGCCTGGCGGAAGGGGTAAACTGCCGAACCATACCGGGCCAGGGGCTGAATATCGGCACGCCTTTGACGACAGGCTTGGGTACGCAGGATATGGGCTGGACTAGTCCCACCAGTCCCGGCACCGGCGGCGACGGCAAAGGCGGTGCCAACAATCTAGGCACCGTGGCCGACATTGCGAATTACCAAACCTCTAGCGCGACCAACTCTAAGAGTGAACAGTACAATGGCCGCCTCGATTGGGATGTCACCCTTAAGGATCATATTGACTTTGCGATCTACTACGTTCCGCAGTCATCCAGTTTCCTTAACGGCGGGGCCCGTGCCTACAATTTTTTCCATCACACGCAAATCAATGAGGCGTACTCTGCTATCTGGAACCACACCTTCTCGTCGACCCTCCTCAACGAAGCTCGCGTGAATGCTGCCGGATGGCGCTGGAATGAAGTCAACTCCAACCCGCAGTCGCCGGTTGGGCTTCCCTCCGACACCATTGGTGACCTTGGCACTATAGGCGCGCCAAATTCTTTTGGACCTAATGTCGGCAGCATCTTGAATCAGTGGACTTACACCTTCAAGGATGTGGCAACCAAGATTTACGGACGGCACACCATTAAGTTTGGCGGTGAAGTGACGCGCCTCTTTTACCTGAACGACTGCGCCGGTTGCGGCGTGCCAAACTACAACTTCTTCAACATGTGGGACTTCCTCAACGATGCGCCCCGTCGTGAAGGGGGAGGCTTCAATCCTTTTACCGGATCTCCAACGACGCTTCGCCAGGACGACCGCGAAGATATCTGGGGCTTGTTTGCACAGGATGATTACAAACTACGATCGAACCTGACCGTCAATCTCGGCCTGCGTTGGTCGTACTTTGGTCCGCTCTCCTCCAAGGAGGGCAACATGTTTGTGGCTGTCCCTGGCGCAGGGGCGAATTACCTGACTGGCCTGACCGTTCGGAAGGGAAATTCTTGGAACGCGCAGAAGGGTAACTTTGGGCCCCAGATCGGTGTTGCCTGGAGCCCGACTTCGCTGTTCGGCCATCAGTTCCAGAACCGGTTGGTGATTCGCGGCGGTTACGGCCTGAACTACAACCAGGAAGAAATCGCTATTTCAGCCAATATTGCAGGGAATCCCGGGTTAGTGGTCTTTCCGTCGTTCACCCAGAACACCCCGAAACCCTCGGATTGTGCGCAGCCGTTGCCGAACTGCGGCATTATATATGCTGTTTCGTCGGGTGTGCACAACCTTACCGGCTATCCGGCGAACCCCAACTCGGTTGCGACCTTTGGCTCGAATGGGCTACCCGCATCCGGCTCGGTTGGTGTCAGCATCTTCCCTCGCGATCTCCCCACTATGCTTACTCATCACTATTCGGTGGATGCCCAATACGATCTGGGTCACCAGTTCGTAGCCTCGTTGGGATATCTGGGAAGTTTATCGCGTAACATCTATTTTCACGAGAACCCGCTTGCCGTTCCTGCAACCTTAGGTTTCGCCTTCAACCCGCAGATTGGCGGCGGGGACCTCTGGGGCGTTTCCGGCCGGGGTAACTACAATGCTTTGCTGGCCGAGGTGAAGCATCAGTTCTCGCACCAGTTCATGGCCGATGCTCAATTCACCTGGGCCAAGAGCATGGACACGAGTTCCGCGCCTTACTCGGAACAGGACTACCCGTATAACCTCAGCCTGAATTACGGACGCTCTGACTACAACGTTAGCAAGGCATTTAAGCTTTACGGCTTGTGGCAGCCGGTCTTCTTCCACGGCAGTAACAGTTGGATGGAAAAAATCGCTGGCGGCTGGTCGCTCAGCGGCATCTTCAATCTTCACTCTGGATTCCCCTGGACCCCAGTGGTGAGTGTTGTCGGAGGAAACCTCTATTGCGGACAATGCGGTTATTCGGAATTGCTCCCCATGTACTTAGGCGGCGCGGGCTCTAGCACCAGCAACGATCAATTCAAGACTGGTTCGAACTATCCCAAGGGTGCCGAGGCGTATTTCGCGTTTCCAAGCTACACTCCTTTTGGCGGTAGCAACTCCGGAACCGCGCTTCCCCAGACCGGAATACGTCGCAACTCGTTCACCGGGCCTGGATACAGGGACGTGGACATGACGTTGGCCAAGGCCTTTGGCCTGCCCAAGATGCCCGTACTCGGCGAAAGCGCCAGGGTTGAATTCCGGATTAATGCCTACAACCTGTTCAACAATTTGAACTTCAAGCCGGATAGCATCTCGAGAAACATTGGCTGCAAAGCCACCATCCCACCCGACACAAGCTGCGTAGCCCCCCCGGGCAGCCCGGGCATAAGCAACCCGAGCTTCGGCAGAGCTCAGTCTGCTCTCGCTGCACGCGTCGTCACGCTGGGAGCCCGCTTCAGCTTCTAACCCTTTCCGGAGGCGCTTTACCCCGGCGCCTCCGTTTGTGTAAGGCGGTAACCTGCCAACGAGTTCCCCACACCCCGGGAAGCTCTCTCGTTGGCAGGTTTTCACAGACACTCTTCGAGTGCTCATGAGGTTAGAGAGGCCTTATGAAGACGTTGCGCCTTTGCTTTGCTCTGGCAACCATTCTGCTGCTGCGCTCTACCTCTCTTGAATCTTCGCCGCGCGAGGACTCGCCCGCCGCAGCACAAGAGATCACCGTGGACGCCAACGCCGCCGCGCATCCGTTCCCGCATTTCTGGGAAAAAATGTTTGGCTCGGGGCGCGCCATCCTGAGCCTTCGCGACAGCTACCGCAACGACCTGCGCGAAACCAAGCGCATCACCGGCTTCGAATATGTGCGCTTTCACGCGATTTTTCACGATGAAGCCGGGCTCTACGACGAGGACAAAAACGGCAATCCCGTCTACAACTACTCTTACATCGACCAGATATACGACGGACTGTTACAAGAACACGCGCGTCCATTCATCGAGTTGAGCTTCATGCCCAAGAAACTCTCCTCGGACCCGAACGCGCTGCATGCCTTCTGGTACAAACAAAACGTCGCCCCGCCTAAAGACTGGGGCAAATGGGAGCAGCTCATCGAGAATTTCACGCGCCATCTCGTCGAGCGCTACGGCGTCGACGAAGTCGCGAAGTGGTATTTCGAAGTCTGGAACGAGCCCAACATTGATTTCTGGGCCGGCGATCCGAAAGAAGCGACTTACTACGAGCTCTATGACGGCGCCGCCCGCGCCGTCAAACGCGTGAGCCCGCGTCTCCGCGTCGGCGGCCCGGCTACCGCGCAGGCCGCCTGGGTGGACCGCTTCCTGGCGCACTGCAAAGAGAAAAAAATTCCGGTGGACTTCGCCTCCACGCACGTCTACGGCAACGACAAGGCCGAAGATGTCTTCGGCACGCACGACAATATTCCACGAACGCAGATGGTCTGCCGCGCGGTCAAGAAAGTTCACGAGCAGATCGCCGCTTCTCCCTACCCGAACGCGCCGCTTATCTGGAGCGAGTTCAACGCCAGCTACATGAACGAGCCCGTCGTGACGGACACCGCCTTTATGGGACCATGGATGGCCGACACCATTCGCCAGTGCGATGGCCTAACCGAAATGATGAGCTACTGGACGTTCTCGGATGTCTTTGAAGAACAGGGCGTAGTGAAGGCCCCGTTTTACGGCGGGTTCGGTTTGCTCGCGGAGCGCAGTATCCCCAAAGCTGCTTTCAACGACTTTGCGCTTCTGCACCAGCTTGGCGACACGCGGCTAGACGCCAACTCCGACAGCGTGCTCGTGACGCGCCGCAAAGATGGCACGCTTGTCATCGCGGCTTGGAATCTATTCCTGCCGGAGGAAGCGGGCTCGCCAAGGACTGTCACATTTCATTTCAAGGGTCTGGGAAGCGGCAGCTCTGCTCGCATAACCGTTGTGGACGGAGAGCATGGCTCGCCGCTGCCTGCCTGGGACAAAATGGGCCGCCCGGCCTCTCCCACGCTGGCGCAAATCGATGCGCTCCGTAAGGCGGCCTCCCTGCCTTCTGCAAGACAAGAAAACCTGAAGAGCGGATCCTTGGCGCTAACTCTGCAGCCGCATGCCCTTGCCTTGATTGAAATAGGCAAGTAGCTTCGCGCGTTCCTACCCCGGCTGAAATCCGGCCAGTTTCATTCCACTCTGCGCCGCCGGATCTTTCATGAATGTGTTCCACACAAACTGCGTGCGCTGATTTTCCGACATCAATACGGAAATTCCCAAATCGATTCCGATTACATCCGGGTCGTACCAGCCGGTCAGAGGATTGAAGGCGTCAACATAGCTATAGCGCTGCCACGCTTGCGGGTAATGGCCGCGGATCCATCGCAGCACGCGAATAGTGTCCGCAAAATCGAACGGCAGCGAACCCGCCGTTGCGCAGGGCACGATGCTGCCATCGACGGGTCCAATCGACGTTCCCTGTGCTGATGGACCTCCCCACGCAACGTAGCCGTTCTTGGAGTCAGAGGCGGTTATTCCCCAAAGATCCGCGCTGTAATCCGAAAATTGTCCGGCAAGGGAAAGGCAGAACAACCGGTGCGCCTGCGTTGCCGTGATCGAATTCTGAAAATAGTTCGCGAAGGCGTCCTTCTTGCCCCGGAAATCGAACCATGCATGTGAATACTGATGCACGAACAGCGGGTCCGAACCGGAGATGTAGGACAGCCCTTGGTATTGGATCATCGGCCGCGACCATGCTGACCAACTGGACGCCGGAATTGGAAATGTCGGCGAGGCCATCGCCAGCAGGTACAGCATCATGAGCTCGCAATACGCGTTCCACCTCGCTGCGAGAAAGCCCTTCTCAGGTGTCCAGCCCATGGAAAGGGTGGTGCCGCCATTCAACATCCAAGCGAAATTCACATTTTTGTAAATCTGCGTGGCTAGGCTGGGAATTTGTGGGTCTTGCGAAAAATGCTGCCTGCACATCAGTACACCGCAGAGCAAGATCGCGGTGTCAATGGACGAAACCTCGGAATTGAAGGCCCGCGCACCCGTCGTCATGTCCACGAAGTGATAGAGGAACCCATTCATCCCATGCGGCTGCAATCGGTTCAACACAAAATTGAGCGTCGTTTGCACGCGAGCCGCGATGGCTGCACTCGGTTGGTAGCCACGTTGATCGCCAATGCAGAGCGCCGTCAATCCGAATCCGGTTGCCGCTATACTCGATACCTTTCGTGTGTCGTTTCCCGCGGCGAAAGCGCGGTCCTTCACCTGCCCAGTCGTTGGGTCCGCCTGCTCCCAGAAGAAAAGAAACCCGGCCTTCTCGATTTCCTCGAGCAATTGGTCGTCAGTCCCTGAGTAGCTATCTCCCGGCGATGGCGATGAAGTCCCGCTACCGCAACCGAATGGAAAAAACGCCATGCTCGGCAATGAAGAAATGACCGCCATTCTGCCGAGCTGTGCAAGAAGTTGGCGCCTAGTGAAATCGTTCCTCAACGTACTGTTTCTCCGGTTCCTTGCGGAAGAATTCACCCCTTACTTGGATGCCTAGCGAGGGCGGGCAGTGTCCTGGCTGAATCCGTCACGCTTACCCTGCTCGGGGAGATGCTAGATTCTTCCGGTAACTCGCCTCTTATCCTACCGAACGCGATGAACTTTGAAAACACCGATTCGTGTGCCGCATGCCCAAGTAAAGCGATTTACTTATGGCTTTCGACGAGTAAGAATCGTGGCGGTATTCGGGCAGAATTGTTCCTTTCGGCTCGCGACACGTATTTGTGCAAAACCTACTGCAAATCTCCAACGTACGCAGCCCCAGTTGGTTGGATGACGCACGGCAACCGCTCTGTTTGCCAGGGTGCAACAAATGGGAGAGTTCGGGTGAGAACGCCTTCCCGCGCAAATTATGGAAAAGACAAGGGAAGTGGCGCGCCCGGAGAGACTCGAACTCCCGACCCTCTGGTTCGAAGCCAGATGCTCTATCCAGCTGAGCTACGGGCGCTGAAAGGCATTATAGCAATTAGAAGAAGATTTGGGTGGTGGCTTGAGTGCGACGATTGGGTGAGCAAGGGCGCAGCTCACCGCGGCAGGCGCTCCTGCAAGAGAAGTTTTTTCACCGGGCCGCGGCATCTTTGGCGGCGACTAGGCGATTTCTGAGGGAGCCGGAGCTAGTTCGAATTGCAATTGCTGCGCGCCGAGATACGGGTGCGTGGCGGTGAGCTTCACCATGCCGGGTTGTTCCTTGGCGCGAATCCAGACCGCGCCGGTGCCGCCAATCAGCGCGAAGGGATTGTCGCCGATGATTTCGGCGGGGCCTTCCAGATCGAACTTGATGGCGTCGTTGGCGAAGGGGCGGATGGCGCCGAACTCATCGGTTACGCGCAAAACGACGCGAGTGGTGTCGGCGCCGTCGGCGTTCAGCTTGTTGTCATCGGGAAGCAAAGTAAACTTCTGATCGATGCCACGGCCGGAAAGCGTTTTTGAAATTACCTGCTTGCCTTGCAGGTAGCCATCAATGCGCAAGTCGCCCCAGTGGCCAACGGCTTTGCCCAAATCGGCGACAAACGGGGCATAACGAAGGTGAGCAAATTCGGTTTTGTTGGGATCGGCTTCGGCCACGAGTTTGTCCGCAATATAAAACTTCAAGTGATCGCAGTTGGAACAGACTACGGCTTTGGTGAAGCCGATGGATTCGTCGCCGCGGGCCCAGTGGAAGGCGGGCTCGAGGACGATTTCTTCCTCGGGATCGCATTGCGATTTGTAGAATCCGGCGGCGGGCTTGGGTTCGCGGAAAATGTCGGTGACGCCGTGATAGCAGATGCGATCGCCAGAGCCAAAATCGCCGTGGGTGTTGTAATCGAAAGCGCACCAGCCGATGCCGCCAGCATATTGCGGATTGGAAGCAAGCTGGTCGTGAATGCGCGCGTGGCGCATGGCGTCCTCGGTGAGGCGCTCGACCTGGTCAATGGTCTTGGTGGGATAGGTGTGGCCAACGAATTCAGTGTTCAGATAGCGTGGGTGGTTGGGCGGCTTCAGGGGAAAACCGAAATCGTTCATGGTGAAAACATCTTCGAGGAATTCAGATTCCTGGAAGTAGCGGATACCGCCTGTTTGCCGGGTGGGATCGAGACGATGAGCCAGGGCGTTGGTGCGGACGTAGAAGTCGTGATCGTCGCGCGATTCGTTGATGCGCACGCCCCACAGGACGATGCTGGGATGATTCCAGTCGCGGCGGATCATGCGGCCGACGTTATCAATGGAGATCAGCTTCCAGGGCTCGTCGCCGATGTGCTGCCAGCCGGGAATCTCTTCGAGGACGAGAAGGCCGATTTCGTCGCAAGCATCTAGGAAATGGCGGGATTGCGGATAGTGTGACGTGCGCACGATGTTGCAATGGAGCTTGTGGCGGAGGATGCGCGCATCGCTGCGTTGGGCGCGGCCGGGCATGGCCTGTCCAACGAAGGGAAAGGTTTGATGACGGTCCAGACCGCGGAGCTTGATGACTCTGCCATTCAGCTCGAAGCCGTGGTCGGTGAATTGCGCTTCGCGGAAGCCGACAGTGCGCTTTTCCTGATCCACCAATTGCATGCCGCGCATGAGGCGGACGTGGACGGAATAGAGATTCGGGTGAGTGAGGTCCCAGAGTTTGATGGCGCCGAGATTGTCCAGGTGCACGGTGTGGGCCATTGGCTCGGCTGCTGCGTCCGACGGCAGAACTTTCTGGGTACCTTTGGCTAGGATACGCTCGCCGTCGCGGAGTTCGATTTCGAGAGTGAGAAGCTCGCGGGAAGGCTCGAGATGCTGGAGGAAGCAATCCACGTCCAGCGTTGGATGTCCACTGAGCACGTCTTTCGGCTTTGCAAAAATATTTTCAATGAAGGTGCCGGGAACGATGCGGAGGGAAACTTCGCGGTAGATGCCGCCGAAAGTGAGGTAGTCAATTTGGTGGCCGAAGGGCGGGATATCCGGCCGCTCAGTGGAGTCGACGTCAACGGCTAGAACGTTTTCTCCGTTGAAATTGATGTGGGGAGTGAGATCGAAAGAGAAGGGCGTGTAGCCGCCTTTGTATTCGCCGAGACGCACGCCGTTGATCCAGACAGTGGAGGCGGTCATGACGCCTTCGAAGTCGACGAAGACGTGGTGGCCGGCGGCTTCGGGAGGCAGCTTGAAGCGCCGCCGGTAAATGGAGACGAATTCATAAGTTTTGTCGTCGAAGCTGTGCCAGGGGAGACGGATATTGGTGTGGGGAATGACGACGCGTTCGAAACCGGAGTCGTCGAACTCGCGCGCGTGGGCGCCTTCGACAAAAGATTTGTTGTATCTCCAATTGCGATTGATTGGAAGAACCATGCGTCCCTCGGATTTTGGGTCGCCTGGAAGCGGGGGATCGGCCGCAAGCGTCCGGTGCGCAATCGTTGCGCCTGCAATCACCTTGCTCGTTGCTTTGAGGAAGTCGCGTCTGTCCATGGTTATCCTTTCGATCGAATATGAAAATGTGGGTTGCTGTTAGCTTGCCCAGCTCAACAACTGCTCCAAGCCGGCGGCAGCATTGGATTCGGTGCCGCGCGGCAAGGAAGGTCCGATGGCGATGGCTTCGTTGTGACCTTCGAACCAGACTAAGAACGAAGATTGCTCGGCGCCCGGGAGGCGCTGCAGGTTGAGCCAGTTATAGTAGGCCCCCATGTCGCCGTCGATGAGGGAGCCGAGGGGATCGAGTTCGGCAATTTCGTGGCTTGCGGAGAGCATTTCGTTCATGGGCTTTTGACGCTGGCGCGGGGCGAAGCGAACGAGCAGTGTGAGCGGTTGGGCGCGGCGCAAGGCTTCGCGGGCGGTCCATTGGGCGAAGGTGGTGCTGAAAACTTGCGTGCCGGAGCCCTCAGTGAGCATCTTGACCTGAAAGCGATCAAGCACTGCGTCGCCGGCTTTGCCGTGGACGAGATCGGTGGGGCGCAGTTGCGCGAGAAGCGTGCGCAACGTCTCCGGCCCCATGCCGGGGCGCGCGATTTGCGCGCGAATTTTTTCGGACAGCGCAGCGCGAACGGGTTCGAGGTCGTGATAAGAGACGCAGGTGAGCGCGGGGTCGTGAGGGGCGGCTTGCCCACCATCAATGTACCAGTGGGCGTAGGGAAGGGGATGCGCCTTGGCCCTGGCGGCAACGGCATTCAGGAGCAGTTCCAGGCCATTCTCCGGCTGGACGGCGCGGAAATGGGCGCCATGAGGCCGAAGCTTGCGAAAGAGGGGCTCGTCATGCGCGGCGACTCCCTGGCCGATGACGGTGATTCCGAGACGGGGCACGGGAGGTTTTTCCGGCGGGACAACGGCGCGCAAACGATCCGCGTAGGCGAGCGCAGCGGTGCGGAAGGCATCGAGCTGATGAGTAGTCCAAAGATAGGAAGAGAGCTGTTCCACAAACTGAGCGGGAGCGTTGACCCAATCGGAATGTTCGAGCTGGGAGGAAAGGCGGATTTGCGCGAAGGCTTGGAACCAGTCTTTCAACTGCTCTGCGGCAAGGGAACTCAGATTTGCAAGTTCCTTATCGAGGGCCTTGCGCTCGGCAGGGAACTTGAAATCATATTCAATGGCTTCTCGCAACAGGCTTGGCAAGAAGCTCAATGGGAGCCGCTGCAGCGTGCCGATGTAGTTTGTGACAAGTCTTCTTGCCTCTGGCGGATAGCCGTTGAACTGCTCCGGTTTGAGATCAGATGGAAGCATGGAAGCTACGTTAGTTCCCGTATGGGTTTGCCCTGCGCGAGCGTGGGAGAAAAACCGAGCATCGAGCCGAGGGTGGGAACGAGATCGGTCGACTCCATCGGGCGGTCGAAAACCACTCCTTCGCGAACGCCGGCGCCCAGCGCCATCATCCAGGTAGTGCGTGAGAGCGCATCGCCGGTGCGATGATGCTGGAAGCCATTGCCACCCGAATCGTCGTCGGAGTCGCGGCCAAAGTCCGGCAGTATAAAGAGAGTCGTTTTGCCAGCGTATTCCGGCTCGCTCTGGATAGTCTTCCAGATGTCGGCGCAAAGGCGGTCGGTGCGCCGGATACCGTCAATGTAGAGGGAGTAGGCACCGGCGTGGGCGATATCAATATCGTGCATTGTAATCCAAAGAAGGCTAGGCGCTTGCTGGCGCATGAGCTGGCGAACGATGTAGACCGAGAGTTCGTCTGGGCTCGACAATGTGAGCGCATGGGCCTTGAAGTCGTCCACCGAGAGCTTCAACATCATTCCTAGTTGCTGCAATTCAAACTCGCTGCCGCCAAGTTCCGGTGTGTAGAAGGGCGTCTCGTAATTGTCGCGGAGCAGATGTTCGTAGTCGGCGCGGCCGCCGGACGTTGCGGCCGTCAACAAGTGCTTCGGCAGAATTACCTTCGCGCCCAATCCCGAGCCGTAAGAACGATGGCTGCTTTCTCCAATGCGATTGAAGCCGTTGCTGGGAGCGACGACCCAGGCGTCGGAGGCCGGGCGTTTCAAGTCCTTGCGGAAGTACTCGAATACCGTGGGATGTTCCGGGGGAAGGGAAGCGAAGTTGTTTATTGTTTCATAGACGCCAGTTGCGAGGCTGGCGGTGGCCACGTAGTGGCCAAGGATTCCTCGGTTCACCACTTGCGTAAAGAATGCGGATTGCGGGATGAGTTCGCGCATCAGATGCGGAATGTTTTCCTGTCCTTCAGGAGCGAAAGTCTCCTGGTCGCGCGCGCCACCACCGAAAGTGATGACTACCACTTTCCTCTTGCTGGCGGAGATGCCCGCTCGAGCGATCAGGCTGGAGGGCAGCAGGGAACTACCCAGGGTTATCCCTGCGGCGTCGCGCAGGAATTCGCGGCGGGTCCAGGCGAGGCGACGTGCGAGTTCTTGGGGAGCGGAGGCGTTCCCTGCGGCCAGGCGGGCACGGTCCCTTGCGCTCAGCGGTGAAACGTGTGAACTCATGGCAAATCGAATACTTTCCTCAAAAAACCTATGTCGCGGCAGAATCCGTGTCAAGACATCCGTCAGGTGCCGCTGAATCTTACCCCACTGCGACCGCGCCGCAAAAAATTTGATGAATCAAGGTTTTGCGGAAGGGGAATCTTTCGCCGAATAAACAAACTGGCGAATTTCGGCTCTTTGCTTGTCGAGATCAGCCAAGTGTTGTTCGCGGATTTTTTGGTAGACCTGGAACTGCTCCTGGGCGCGGTCCTTGGCGCCGGTGCGAACATAAGCTTGCCCAAGACGGTAATGAGCGTCGGCAAGATCGGAATCGAGTTCGAGCGCGCGCAAATACTCCGGGATAGCTTCCGCATATTTGTTTTGATCGGAGAAAAGATTGCCTAATTGCAGGTGCGCCTCAGCGAGCTTTGGATCAAGCGCCAGCGACTTACTGAGCAACGATTCAATTTGCTGGAGATCGAGACCGGGATCCTGGGCGCGCTTGCCCTTCCATAGACTCATCGCGTAGTAGTAGAGGGCGCGCGCGTTGTTGGGCTGAAGTTCCGCGAAACGGCGGAAGCGTTGGATGACCTCGTCTGCCTGGCTCGGGGAACTGTCGTAGGCCTTGGACAGAAAAATATAGCAGCCCGGGTCAGCGGGATTCAGGTCGGCGGCCTTCAACAAGGACTTGACCGCGTCGTCATAATTGCCGCGCGCGTAGAGAGCCATGCCGAGACCGACCACCAGGCGCTGCGAAGCCGGATAGCGCTCGGAGGCTTGCTGGAAGACTTCGACGGCGGGCCCGAGAGTGCGGTGGAGCAGGAGTTCACTCCCCCAGTCAAACAGGTTGCTCTCGCTCGGATCCATATGTGCCGCGATTTCGTATTCATTTGCCGCGGGCACGAATTTGCCGTCTTTTTCTTCCAATTCGCCGAGCAGATTGTGCAATTCGGCCGAGTTTTTCCTCTTCAAGAGATCCTGGAGCAACTGCCGGGCATCCGCGAGACGGCCGATTTGGATGTAAGCCAGGGACAGATCGTAGCCGTTATCGTAGGACGAGGGATTGATTTGCTGGGCCTTTTCAAGAAAAGGGGCAGCCTGGGAAATTTTCCCAGAGCGAACGTAGGACTCACCCAGGTTGTGGTTGGTGTCAAAGTTCTTCGGGTCGAGCTCGACGGCCTTCTTGAATTGTTCGGTGGCGAGGTCAAGCTTCCCCAGACGCGCGAGATTAGCGGCCAGGTTCGTTCTGGCGGGTACCGAGTTCGGCTTGAGCAGAACCGCCTTCTGGAGGTGTTGCGTAGCTCTGGCGTCCTGCGATTGCGCGGAATAGACCAATCCCAGGAGTTCACGGACTTCAAAACTTTCGGGAGCTTCGCGCACCAAATTCTCCAGTTTTGCCGCAGCTTCGGTGTACCGGCCCGAGTCATATTGAGCGACGGCCGCCTGGAAGTCGCGATCCAGATCGCGATTCTGTTGCGCAGCGGCTCCAGCTGCTGAAATGACCGCCAGCGGGACCAGGAAAACAATCCACATCGACCGGTTTCTCATGATCACAGTCTTGCAGATTACCATCGCGCCGCGGAGGGCGGGAGTAGGGGATTCAGAGAAAGCCAGGGTGAAAACAAAGGGCGCCCCGACACGGTCGGGGCGCCCTTTGCGGGGTGTCACTTGGGGCCTAGTAGTACAACTTCAAAGCGAACTGGATCTGCCGCGCGTCATAGGGAGCGTCGCGGGTCGAGCCGATTTCGCCGAAATTGGAATTGCCGAAATCGGTGGATCCGGAAATGGCGACAACACCGTTGCCGCCGAATCCGGGAGCGTTAAAGTTGGGGTGGTTGGTGACGTTAAAGATTTCCGTTCTGAACTGCAGGCGGATGCGCTCGTTGAATGGAATGTCCTTGAAGACGGAGAAGTCAAGGCGATGGAAGCCCGGTCCGGGAGCCTGTGCTGGGCCACCGCCCAGCGCAGAAATCCCACAATTGACCAGCGGCGCTCCAATCGCTGCCTGTGTACACTTCGGTGGTTGAGTGAAAGCTTTGGGGTTTCCAAACCAGCTAAGCTTTCCATTTGCGTCGGTGTGCAGGCCCAGATCCAAGGGTTGCCCAGCAACAAGGAGGTCATAGCAGCCTGTCCCGGTTGTGGTGCCGTTGGGGCAACCAAGTGTGATGGGCTGGCCACCTTGCAGGGTGGTGATCCACTGAACGCTCCAGCCACCGACAAGTTTGTCCGCGGCGCCGGTAGCGCTGGACATTAACTTCTTGCCTTTGCCGAACGGGAGTTGATAGCCGCCGCTCAAGTGGAAGACGTTGCGGATATCGAACGAAGCAAGTCCGCGATCGTGCTGAATCCCGACACCCGGAACGTCGGGAGCCCGATAGCCTCTGAGGCTTCCGCCGTTCAGCAAATCGCCGGCGTCCGACAGTGTCTTCGACCATGTGTAGGTGGCCAGGAAGTTCAAGCCTCCAGCAAATTGCTTTTCGACCTTTGTTTGCAGTCCGTGGTAAGCACTGCTGCCCTCGGTGGCCGCGTAGCTTGCCCCTCGGCTAAAATCCGGAAACGGCAGGAATTGTGACGTCTTCTCGCCGGCTGGCAAGCTGGCAGGCAAGATTTGCCTGACGTTGTTGGAACTCGGAAACGACTCCAAATGCCGCGCCAGCGACGTCACGTAAGCTGCTTGAACGGACATCGAGTGAGTGAGCTGATACTGCAGGGTGAGGTTGCCGCTCATAGAGTAAGGAGTCTGGTAGTTGAATTGGATTCCACGTAACGACAACCCGGATGCGAGAACCTGAAGTGGGCTGAGTGGGTTGCAAGAAAAGCCGGACTCAAAGGTCGGAGTGTTACCCGTGGCGGCGGTAGCTGGGCAACCCACATAATTGGTCGGGATTTGAGAGGGAATTGTGGCCGTTCCACTACTGCTGTCTCCATAAGAGAAATTGAACTGGAAGGGATAGTTCTCGCCGATGTTGGGCGAAAATCCGCGGTTTTCAAAGCCGTTGTAAAAGATGCCGAATCCGCCGCGCGCCACGAACTTGGGATTGACCTGATAGGCGAACCCCACCCTGGGCGCAAAATTGTTATTCTGAGAATTGCCAAGACCCCCGCCGTAAGCATTGCTAGCTAGGCACTTGATGTTGTCTTGAGCAAGCAAAGTGGTGAAGCTTACAGAGACGAAAGTGTTGTTGCAGGAGTTCTTCCCACCGGGCATTAAGTACGTTGGACCGTTGAGCGGACCGCCCGAGGGAATGAAGTTAGCCTGATTTCCATGGTGCTCGTAGACCAGTCCAAAGAAATCCCAGCGCAGGCCGAGGTTGACGGTCAGCTTGCGAGTGAGCTTGATGTCGTCGTTGCCATACACACCGTAATAGTTCTTGCCGTTGTCGGTGAGGGAGATGTTCGAGAGGTAGATCTGGTTTGGGCCTCCGAGGAAACCAACAGTGCCGCCATTGGCAGCGGCAGCCGGGGTCAGCAGGAAATTTGCGATGCCGGTGTTACTATGTGCGTTGCTGGGGATGTCGGTGTAGTTACCATTGTAATCGAATTCACCGCGGGACCAGGGTGGCTGGAGCGTCGAGAATTTAACGTGCTGATACTCGATCCCCATTTTAAAGGTATGTTTGCCGTAGATTTTGGTGACGTCGTCAGTGAGCTGGATCGTCGAGGTCACTTCGTCCGAGGGCAGGAA
>WNEZ01018407.1_pt1 | contig 14549 bp, 12 predicted proteins | sample 5400521 | NCBI WGS metagenome assembly WNEZ01 (sample SAMN13153339, study PRJNA577476) | soil metagenome | isolation source: 120 cm saprolite under Douglas fir tree site 2 hole 1 replicate 1 | place: USA:California | collected 2015-04-18
TGCTTCAACGTGCGGCCCTCGAGAAACTGCATGGCGATGAAGGGCTGCCCGCCGTCCTCACTAATCTCGTAGATGGTGCATATGTTCGAGTGGTCGAGCGCGGAAGCGGCGCGGGCTTCGCGCTGGAAACGCTCCAGGGTCTGACGATCTCTCGCAATTCCTTGGGGCAGGAACTTCAAGGCCACGAATCGGCCCAGCTTGGTGTCTTCGGCCTTATAGACCACACCCATCCCGCCGCCCCCGAGCTTCTCAAGAATGCGATAGTGCGAGATGGTTTGGCCAATCATGGTGAATTCATTTCAGCGACACTATCATCATTTTTCCGGTGGTTCCAGAGCGCATTGTCTTGCTCTCAGCGCCGCACAGAGTTTGGCAGCAGCAAAAAAGGAACCTCAGCAGGGCAAAAAAATTGAGTTAACGCCCTAATCGCGAAGCGCCTCTCGAACCGCCTGAGCGACGCGCTCGATTTGCGAAGGCGTGAGCTCAGGGTAGAGAGGAATCGAAAGCACTTCTCGGGCAGCACGCTCGCTAATGCGTAAATCGCCCGGCTTGCCCCCAAATGAAGCGTAGAGCGGCTGGAGGTGGAGCGGAACAGGATAATAGACCACACTCACGATGCCTCGGTCCGCGAGGCGCTGCTGAACGATGTCGCTGCGCGTTGCCCCGCCAGGGTCTTTTCCCGCCGCACCACCTGCTAAGCGACCCGGTGCGCGGCCGGAGACGGAAATTGTGTAGAGGTAGTAGACATGCTCTTGTCCATCCGGGACGCGCGGAAGCGTGATGCCGGGCAAATCCCGCAGCAAAGAATTGTAGCGGTGTGCGTGTGCCTGGCGCGCAGCGGTCCAGTCCGCCAAATGGCGCAATTTTACGCGCAGGATGGCCGCTTGCAGCTCGTCCAAACGGCTGTTCCAACCTCGCTCCGTGCTGAGGTAGCGGCCGGTTTGCCCGTGGTTGCGGAGAGCGCGCAGCCGCGTGGCAAGCTTTTCGTCATTGGTCACGATCATTCCCGCATCGCCGTACGCGCCCAGATTCTTGCTCGGGTAGAAACTCAGGCAGCCCGCGCGTCCCATCGAGCCCGTCTTGCGCCCGTGATAGCCCGCTCCCATGGATTGCGCATTGTCTTCGATCACGGGGATGCCGTGATTTGCCGCGAGTGAAAGAATGGGATCCATGTCCGCAGCGAGACCGAACAGATGCACGACGACGATGGCGCGGGTGCGCGGTGTGATGTGCATTTCCAGCCGTAACGGGTCGAGGTTGAACGTAGCGGGTTCGATGTCCGCGAACACCGGGCGCGCGCCCAGCGCCGTGACGGCGCTGCCCGTGGCGATAAAGGTGAATGCGGGCACTATGACTTCGTCGCCGGCACTCACGCCGCAGGCATGGAGCGTCAGTTCGAGCGCGTCGGTTCCCGACGCTACCCCGATTGCGTAGCCAGTGCCGCAGGCTTGCGCGACCTCTTCCTCGAACGCCGCGCACTGCGGGCCCAGCACGAATTGTTGTGCCGTGAGTACCTCGTCGATCGCCGCGCGAATTTCAGGCGCGATCGATTCGTATTGCGCGCGGAGGTCCAGCATGGGAATCGTTTCCGGAGAAGGACGCGCCGATGAGGTCATCGAGAATTTAAGAATGCATCGCAGCTCTTTGCAGGATTCACTGCGCGAATATGGTATCACGCGATTCGAACGATCGCCGCACCGTGGACGCCATGGTAGCGCCGGCATCTTGCCGGCGGTCTTGGATTTCACGGATAGAGCGAGGAGCCGGCAGGATGCCGGCGCTACCGAAACCATCGCTTCGACACAAGGGAGCTTCCTGGAAACTGAGTCGCTACCGACGGTGCGCAGGGGCAGCACACGTATCGGTCTCGCAGCGCGCGGGCGCGCCGGGAAGACTGTAACGGTGGCGCGCGATAAAGCCGTACAAGGGAGGGCCCAGCCAACGCAGGGGCGGCAGGCTTGCAATCCGGCCGAGCCAAACCAGCCTGGGCAAAACGTGCAGCAGGGCCAGCCACGCTTCAAATCCACGCAGCCACTTTCCTTCCGGAGTACGCATGTACATTTCCTGGTCGAGATCGGCGCGCGGGAAGGGCGCCTGTGCCGCTACTGCGGCGTCGTTATAATCCAGGAATCGCAGCCGTCCACCGGAATCGTATGGCTCGATCTTCGCTTGCGACCACCGGCAGAACGAACAGGACCCGTCCAGAAAAATGTCGTACTTTGGTGTTTGCGGCATCGTACAGCCCGCATCCATTATGACACCGTGCGGAGGTATCGAGAGCATATACGGGCATTCCGTTTATCCTCCACGGTGAATCCTCACTCCCGCTGCTACAAGAATCCACCGTAGCGTCAGAATTCCCAAATTGCCAAGGCCGAAGCCGCGCCCTGAAAGGTTTCTCGGCTTCCGCAGCACACTACTAGGGTTTTTTCCTCTTGCCTGCTCCGGGCCGTCCGCCACCTGGGCGGGGTTTCGGTTTACGGCCACCACCGCCGCCGCGCCCACCTCCACCCTTGGCCGCACCTCCATCGCTGACGGTGTGCTGCGCGAGATTGACGGTGAAGCTATCCTGGAGGGGAGTCTTGCGGGACTGTTGGTCAACGCCTACCGATTCCACGAAAATTGATTTCGAGTCAACGGTGACACGCAAGAAACCAAAGATGCTCTCGGAGTACGCTTTGAGCGTCAGGGGATTGCCCACGCCGTCTGTCCCAGTGACGCCAGGAGCCGGCGGCTTGCCGTTTTTTCCTCTTTTGAAGCCGGCCAAGTTGTAGAAGCCGCCATTGCCGGCGACGACGTAGGGGATTTGCCGGCCAGCGATGGAGCGATTGTAGCGTTCGTACAGATGCGAGTGACCTGAAAGAACGAGGTCGGGCATGATTCCAGCCTGCTTGCAAGCAGCGTCAATATCTTTGAGCATGCCGGGACTGGGGAAGTGGTTGACGCTTCCGGTAAACGGTGGGTGATGCACGGCGATGATGAGTGCGCGCTGGTCTCCATGATTCCGTTGAGTGACAGCGACTTGCAACTGGGCCGCGAGGAAATTTAATTGTTGGGTGTCACCACTCGGGCCGTGCAGCTCTCCGGTTGATTCGGAGGTGTTCGAGTACAAGCCGATGATTTTCACGAATGGCGCATCAAGAGTGAAATAGACGCCGGGCTGAGTCATTGTCGTCCGCGCACATCCCTGCGCCTCGGAGAGATGCGTGGGTTTCTCGGAGCAGAAGTTGTTAAAAAAAGGCTCGAGCGAATACTTGGCCGCCTCTTTCGGGAACATGACGCCATCGTGGTTCCCTGGAATAGCAAGAATCGGGGCGTTATAGTCACGGTAGGGATCGTAGAACTGGTCGAAGTAATACACCTCCTGGCCGAAGTAATAGACGACGTCTCCAAGGTGGAACAAGAACGCAGGACTGCCCTTACTGAAATCTTTTCCGGGCAAATCGGCAGTCATGGCGTCCGCGACGGCGAATTGGTGCGCCGGCTCCTTGATTCCGCCTGAGTCGCCGATCGAATGAAACACAATACGGCCCGAATTCTGGATCAGCTGCACGGCTGGTTTGCCTAGAACCTCATCCAGAGACATGACGGGCGGCGTGCGCCATGACGCCGGGATCGGTTCCGGGACGGCTGGGACAAAGATACCCGAGTCCGCGAAGACATCCTTCGGATTGAAACTATCAAAGTTGTCGGGAGACGGCTTAGGATCGCCGAAAGCAAATCCGTTGTTGGCCATGACGTTATCTCTCCTTTTAGTAGAAGCGGAAGGTAAGTAATGGTGCGGCACAGTATCATACGGTACCGGCAAATGCCAGGGCCAAGAAGCAAAAGAACCGGCCAATTTGGAGACGAATTCGAGGATTCGATTCCTGAGGAGGAGGCGCTCGTCACGACCCGTGGAACGAGAGCGCCGGTAAAACGGCCCCGGTCCTTGGACGAGCCACTGCCACCGCTGCCAGAACTTTTGGGAGCGATTCCGCCAAGAAGTTGCGTTGGGAGTTTACCGCAGGCGGCCTGGGGGATCCGCAGGCGGCGGAATCTGAGGCGTCGATGACGGCGCGCCTGAGTTTGCGGAGATCCTGGAAGGCGCAGGCTGTGGCAACCCGATGCCCACATTCATTTCCAGATGTTCTTTTGCGCAGCGAGGACAAAACGCCTTCCCGGTGTCTTCGTCGCGCAGGCTCGCCAGTTCGTAGCAGCCGTGGATGCAGTCGCAATATCCAGTGGTTGACGCGGTCTTAATAGGTACCAGGGCCATTCGATTTATCCTTTTCGGCAGGATAGTACAGGCGCTTCGCGATTTTCGCAAGGACTTGGCGAAGAATTGCACCGCTGCGAAGAGTCACCTAAACGGCCTTCAGTTGAGACAGGCGGTATGGCCTGCCAATATTTTCCCGCAATTCGTTCCACAGTGTGCCCGGCATCGCTAAAAACACTTCGACGACGGCTGGGTCAAATTGCGTCCCCGCGCAACGCTGGATTTCGTCCCGGGCATGGGATATCGATAAGGCTTTCCGGTAGGGCCGGTCGGAGATCATGGCGTCGAGCGCGTCGGCAACAGCGAAAATGCGCGCCCCAAGAGGAATCTGTTCCCCCTTTAAACCGCGTGGATATCCCGTACCATCGAAATATTCCTGGTGCGACAGCACAATTTCTGCTGCCTCCCTCAGGAATGGGATTCGCGTGACCATGTTATAGCCGATGTCGCAATGCGTGCGCATTACTTCGCGCTCCTCGGCGGTGAGCGGCCCGGGCTTGCGCAGAATCTGGTCTGGAATTGCCATCTTCCCGATGTCGTGGAGAAACGCGGCGCGCGCGATTTGGGGAAGCAGCACGGGATCCACCTTGATGGCCTTGGCGATGGCAATCGTGAACGCGGTCACGCGTTTGCAATGGCCTTCAGTTTCGGCGTCTTTCAGGTCGAGAGCGCCGCCCAGCGCCTCCAGTGTGTCGTCGTAGGATTGCTCGAGCTGTTCGAGCGCGCCTTTCAACTGGGCCGTGCGTTCCTCGACGAGCTCTTCGAGGTTACGCTGATAGTTCCTGTTTTCCAGCACCAGGCGGCGATGTTCGAGCGCTCTCCGCACGCCCAGGTAGAGTTGGTCCTTCTCGAAGGGTTTCAGGATGTAATCGTAGGCGCCCCGGCGTATGGCTTCCAGCGCCGTTGATAGGTCGTGCATCGCCGTGACCATGATGACCGGGATATCGGGGTCGTGCTTGCGTTCCCACTCGAGCAGGCTGAGGCCGTCCATTTCCGGCATCACCATGTCGCTCAAGACCAGGTCCGCCGAATTCTTTTCCAGGTATTCGCGAGCCAGTAGACCGTTGCTCACCGTGGAGCAATCGTAGCCTTGGGCTTCGAGCAGGGTGGAAACGACTTCCCGGATTGCTTCTTCGTCATCAACAACCAGGATCTTCGATTTGATCAAGCAGCGCCTCGAGATACGTCATTATAAGCCAGGACACAGTTCCACCAAGGGTTTCTTGCGGGAGTAAAACAGGGCGTGCTAAGTTTGCAAACGGTCTCCTCCCAGCGGCCTGTTCCCCTAGTATCTGTGCGGCGCCTTCCTCTCGGCCGCTTCGTACACGGGCTCGGCCATTACGCTGAATGCCCCGGCCTGTCCGGGGCGTGGAGCCCGCCAGGAAGAGGAGGTTTCGGTTGTCCACGCCAAACCAAGGCCTTCTGGCGATCACTTTTTTCGAAGCGATATCGTTTTCCATCCTCCTCGTCCTTTTTTTTCTGCTCGATCGTGGCCGGCCGGCCCGCTTTTTCCGATTTTGGATAGCCGGCTGGGTGGCGCTGACCCTCTGGTCCGGCCTGCTCATTCTTTCTCCCGTGATTGAAGGGAACGCCAGCCGCCTGGTTGCGCTTGAGTTTCACGTCTCGGGCGCCTCATTGTTTCTGGCCGCCGTTTGGGAATACACGGGGCGCCGGGTGCGCCCGTATTTGTTCTGGCCGCTGCTGACCCTGGGAGCCGTCGTCTTGGCTTCGGTGGAACGTCACCCGGCCACTCCCCCGGCTGAGAGTCACTGGTTTACGGCGATCCTTCTGAGTGCTCTTCTTGTTACCTCGGGATGGCTGCTTTGGAGATACTCCCAGTCACGCCCCGGATATGGTGAAAGGCTGCTCTCTGTAACGATGTTGCTCGCTGGGTTGCACGGCGCAGACATGGTTACGTGGGGAGCGCAGCCCCTTTACCTGCTTCGCGTTGCTTTTCAGGATTTTTTTAATGTCGCCGCGGGTACTGCCATGGCCGTTCTCGTCTTTGAAGCCACGCGCGTGCGCATGGAAGATTTAAACGACAAATTGCGGCGTTTGACCTTGATCACCGCTGCGAGCACGGACTGGTGCGCTTGATCTCGGGCAGCGGTGAAAACGCGGAGCTGATTATTCGCTCTGCTATCGGATACAGCGATGCGTATCTGTTGGAACATGAAAAGATTTCCGCGCGCGTGCCGTGGGCGAGGAAGGCGCTCGAGCAGGAGCAATCCTATGTGACGCTCGATCCCGAACACGATCCGGAGAACCCGGCCAGGATGGAGCGTGAGCGTTTATCTTCGGCAATTCTGGTCCGGCTCCCCGGGCCGGACGCTGCACTGGGCTGGATTCTGGTGGGTTCGACTACGAAGCGAAGATTTCATCCCGAGGAAATCTCATTCCTTATCAATGTTGCAAACCTGCTCGGCCTGACGGTGCAGGGCGTCCGGCTGTTTGAGCAGGTCGCCACCGTGCAGCGTCAATGGGCGAACACGTTCGATTCCATCGACGACCCCATCCTCGTCCATGACCTGGAGGGAAAGATCATCCGCGTGAATCAGGCGTTCGAAAGCCGAGCGGGCGCAGCCCTCCAGCCGCTCGCGGGCCTCCCGGTCGCCGAAGCGCTCCGCCGAGGGGCGCGGCAGTGGATTCGTTGCCCGTATTGCGAAGGTGCCGCTGGAAAGGGCAATGAACCCGATCCCGGCCTTGGCGGATTCTTGCTGGCATCAAATTCGCAATTTCACGATCCGGATGGACAGCCCTTGGGGATCATTCACGTGTTGCAGGATATCACCGAGCGGCGGCGCGCCGAAGAACAGTACCGGACGCTGGTCGAAAATGTGCAAGAGGGCGTATTCATCGCCACGCCGGACAGCCGCTTCCTTCATTTCAACGAAGCCTTCATGCGAATGCTCGGCTACGAAGACAGGCAAGAGTTGATGCACTTGAATGATGTCGGCGCAAATCTGTATGTCAATCCCGCCGACCGCGACAGACTGATGAAACTGCTGCAAGACCACGGCTCTGTAACCAATTTCGAATTTCAGGTGCGCCGAAAGGGCGGTGAAATTCGCACGGTTCTGGAATCCAGCTTTGTCACGAGGGATCCTTCGGGAGAGATCTCCGCCTATCAAGGTTTTGTGCTTGACATCACGGAGCGCAAGCAGGCCGAGCAGGAGATTCGCCGGAGGAACCGGGAGCTATTGGTATTGAATGCCATCGGCCAGACGCTCAATCAACCCCTCGAAATGCACGAAATGCTGGATTGCGCCCTCCGGCAGGTCGTGGAGCTGTTTGGAGGGGACCAAGGGGCCATCTATCTACTCGAACCCGACACCAATGTCCTGTTGCGCGCGGCTGCTTTCGGAATGCGATCGGAGTATGCGCGTGCCTTCCCTCCAACTCCGTTTCCGGGTGATTTGCTGGAGCATGTCCGCGCAGTCCGCGCGACCATTCTCTCGGAACCCGGCCTTCCGCTGCCACGGGTGTTTCGCGACATTCAGCGCACGGAAGCCATCGTTGCTTCACAGGTCGTGGTCCTGTGGTCCAGCAGCCGCCCTATCGGATTGTTGTCGCTGGGCCACCTGTCGCCAAAGGAATTTGCAGGGGCCGAACTCAATTTGCTCACCACGGTCGGCAACCAGATCGCCGTCGCGGTGGAAAAGCTGCAGCTCTATGAAGAGACGCGCGCGGCCTATGAGAATCTGCGGCGCACACAGGAGCAATTGCTGCAAAGTGAAAAAATGGCTGCCGTGGGGCAACTCATCTCAGGGGTGGCGCACGAGTTGAACAATCCCTTGACGGCAATTCTCGGGTACGGCCAATTGTTAGCCTCGAGCGATATGGTCAGCTCTCAGGGTGCGGGGTACGTCGACAAACTTTACAAGCAAGCTCAGCGCACGCATCGAATCGTGCACAACCTTTTGAGTTTTGCGCGACAGCACAAACCGGAGCGGCTGCCGGTGAACTTGAACCAGATTATTGAGGACACGGTCGCCTTGCGTGAATATGATCTCCGCATCAACAACATCAAGGTTCACCGCGAGTTCTCAAGTGAGTTGCCGCAAACCATGGCTGATCCGCACCAACTCCAGCAGGTGTTCCTGAATATCCTGAACAATGCCGTTGACGCGGTGGTAGAGATGCCCACCGGCCGCGAGCTGTGGGTGCGGACGGACATTGAGGGCGATCGTCTTCTCGTTGCCTTCCTCGACAGTGGCGCGGGGGTGAAAGAACTTCCCAAAGTGTTCGATCCCTTTTACACGACCAAGCCGGTTGGGAAAGGAACAGGTCTGGGCTTGAGCATCTGCTATGGCATCGTGACCGAACACGGGGGCGAGATTCTTGTTCGCAATGTCCCTCCGCGGGGCGCCTGTTTCACCATTCTGCTGCCCCTATCGCCGGTCGCGAGCGGCTACAATCAAACTGCGGTTGTGCAGGACCGGCTGAGAGGGGAGGGCCGCATTTTGCTGGTAGACGAGGAAGATGCGGTCTTGGACCTGGAACGCGAAATCCTGGGTAAAAGCTTTGGAACCATCCACGCAGTCCGAAATGGCCGCGAGGCGCTCCAGGTGCTCGATCGCGAGCCGTTGGACCTGGTCGTGGCGGATTTGAAAATAACAGGTGATTTCACGGGCCGCGATCTTTACGACTGGATTTGTCAGCACCGTCCGGAACTCTCCAGCCGCGTCATCCTCACGACATCGGGGACCAACATCGAGGAAGCGAACTTCCTGAAGGCAGAGCGCAGCTGCCCGGTTCTTCAAAAGCCGTTTGGTGTGGAGGAATTTCTCCGTTAAGACTGGAGTTGAGCCCGGGGACCGATAGGGCGCTAACGGCAGCCATGGCCTGCTCCATGCGCGTCGCGAGCCTTCCCACCAAACTTGTCAGTTGCTCGAGCTGTTCCAGAGGCTCACGTCCGGTTGAAAGACGCAGCCACACCCGGGCATAGAGCAGGCGGAATTTCAGGCCTAGAATGAGACGCTCCGTTTCCTGTTCGCCGCTGATGACGGGTGACAGCGCAGCGATCATTCGGGCCAGCCGCTCAAGATTTGAGAAATCTTCATGCAGCCCGGCGAGGAATTGCCGAGCCACCGCACGCCGTTCCCGATGGGCCGTTTGCGCGACGTCGCGGGGCGCCACTCTGTCCAGATATTCTGAAAGTAACGATAGTGCCGGGGAAGGAAACTCTCCATCTTTAGGTCGCTCGGAGATCGACCAGCCTTTGCGGCGCGGCGCCGGGGTCGCAGGAGCCACAATAGGACTCCGAAGAAGGCGATCGCCAGAGGTACGAGGATGATCGTCAGCCAACTCATGACTTCAGCATCTCCAGCAGCCTGTCATTGAACGCGCGCAGCCGCAAATTTACCGCGGGTGACAACTCGCGATAAACTTCCGCCGGAAGAAGCACGGGCTGCTTCGCGGGGGCCGGCAATGGTTTGCGCAGCGCATAACACCAGATGCTAATCGAAACGATAAGGCCGGATGTGCGAATCGTATTCCACAAACCATTCGCGCTCTCGATTTGAGGCCTCAATCCTGACCAGGAAGACGCATATCTGCCGAAGAACCAAAATAAATGTCCAATGAAAATATTACGCAGAATTGTATTATTCATTATGTCAATAATCGAGACAAGGCAGATGCCGGTTGCAATCCACATGTGTAGAGGCTCAAGAGTGAGGGCATAATAGTTGCGGATGAGCAATAACGCCAGCAGAATCACGATCGACGAAATGGCGATGTCGCGCTCGATCGTTAATCCGTAGATCGAAATCCCGCCGACCTGGCCCCACGCATCGACGGCGGCATGTCCGAGGAAGAAAACCGCCAGTAGAGCCAAGATCCGCCACGTAAGCGCCCAGATGCCCTGGTACGCGCGAAGCTCATAACGGCACAATTCCGCGATGGCAAAGGAGCGCGCAATGAGAACCGCTCCCACCGTCATCCAGGCAGTGTAATAAGATGTGAGGGACCGAAACCCGAAATGGTGGTAGACGAGTTGGTTGCCCAGCGTGCATGTTAGTAAGAGAGCCGAATGGGCCGTAAAAAAGGGCAGATGGCGCTGCAGGTTCCTGAGGTACACAAGTGCGCAGAGCGGGATTTCGAACCCTACCGTCAACCAGTAAAGAAGTAGCTCGCGATGAGTCATGGCACCGGGCCGAGAAAGCGCATTGTAACACAGGGACTACCGTCCCGATTCGGTAATAACTGCCATGCGCTCACTCAACCCGGGCCAGAAGATTTAGTGTCCGCCGCTGCCGGGAGGCGGTGGGGGGATAGGTCCTTGGCTCCAAATCGGATGAGTAACCGATGCGGCGTTGACTGTACGTGCAACGGGGAGTAGCATTGTTACCGCAAGCAGGGTGAGGCAAGATATCACAGCTATTTTTTTCATGGTGGATGACCCCTCCAGGATCGCCACCTTAATAACTCAAGGCATTTCGGACGTGTTGGTTGCACGGTAAAAGGTTCAGAAATCAGAACAGGTGACCTTGTGGGGTCTTTCGAGCGTTTTCAGCAGAGCCGGTGCGTGATTGAGGACTTTACGTCACGGACGCTGGCTGTCATCCCAAGCGTTTTTGGCAGGTTATACTACGTCAGCTCTTTGAAGAACGCGGCGACGGGCCGGTACCGGCACGACGGTCTTGAGGAGGTGTATTCCGAGAATTCGGTCCAGGAGGCGCTCGAACAGTGCCACGAGGAACTTTTCTCCAGGATTCTTGAGACGCCTCTACCAGAACAAGAGCGCGATCTGCGCAAATGCCTGGATAGGGCCGGGGACGCGTTTTGGACCGTTGTGGATACTTGGCGGAAAGACAAGTCGTTCCAGATCATGTGTCCGGAGGGTTTGCCCAGCTACCTAAGGGACCTGTTTTGTTCGAACCTCGGAGCTCTACTGGCCATTTTTTCTTCGCAGCGGGTCACCTTGGACCGAGCCTCATAGCAACTCCGACCACTTGGCCGACGATTTCGGCTTCCTCCGGGTAGCGATAGACCTCCGGAGCACTTGACGACAGTGGATGGGGAACGAGCATCAGTTGTCCCTCCTGGCAGCGGCACCAGCAGCAGCGGAATCCCTGGTGAATCTCGATGAAGTAAATCGGTCGTTCATATTCGTTGTTCCAGCCAGAGTTTCGAACTTTCTGCTGATTGGGGTCGACCAGAACCAGGCTTCCTGGTCTGAGCAGTGGTTCCATCCTCCGGTCGTCCAGACCCACATAACCGTACAGGTGGCGCGAGGGGCGATTGAATAGTGTCCCTTCGAGATCGCCCCATCTTTCCACCATGCGCGTCAGGAATTCCGTGCGGCTTGGGTCAAAGGCCGGATCGAACCGGATCGGGACCCGCAGGCTGGCGGGCCCCGCCGCCAAATGTGTATTGGGAGCCGAAAGCTGCATGCCGTCGGAAAAATGACCCTCGAAAGGCACGTCATACCATTGGCAAACCTCCTTAGGGTCCAGGTGAAAGATGACGGCCAAGGCATAAAGTTTGTAGAGGCTGGGAGTTACGTCCCGATTTTCGATGTCGGCAAGGCGGCTCAGGTGAACGATGAAATCGGGGCGTCCACGTTGGCAAGCCAATTCATAACTCGCCCGCTCAACGTCCCGGTAGGTCAAACCGAGGCGTTCGCGCGCATTCCGCAGACGCGATCCCGGCTGCATCTCAGATCCAGGGACTTGACGAGGGGGACTGATGCTTCTAATAGCCATGATATATGAATTACCTTTCTGTTACGAATCCAGAACGCAATGTCACTACCTAGTCCAACCGCAACCGTATAGAATAGCAAGGCCCGTTCGGAAGACCTAATCGTCGCACGGACCCAGGTAGCTTGCGACTATGAGAGAGAGTGTATTAGAGTCGTGCCTCAAATGAACTTTATTTTTTCCCGCTGTGGAATTCCCCGTCCACGACACCATCAATGCGCAATCCAGCATCTAGCGGCTGCTAGCATTTTCCTCCTTGCCTTGATTCCGTTGGCCATGGGCCTCCTGGCGCAAATCAAGACCGATTCGACTATCGAGTTCAAGAGGCTGGCAGCTCAACTTTCCACAGCCCGGCTGGACGGAGCGGCCGAGAGTGAAGTATCACAGCAAAAGGCGCTCGGCCTTCTGGACGAATTGGCATCCTCGGCGCTGAGTGGTTCAGCGTCACCGGATCTTGACGCAGCCAACCGGCGAATGGCGGGTCTTGTCTCGCATGTTCCGCCTGTCGGGGAGAATTATCGCCTCTTGCGGTTGGGCGGCAGCCCCGCTGCATACGCGATGGTCGTCAATTTTGGGCTTGGTGGACCGGCGGCGGTTCGAATCTATTCCAATGCGAGTGGCCGCTATGCATTGGCGGCGAGGATCGACCGTTTCGTGGAGAAAGATTTTTTCGACAGCGATATCGAACTGATTCCTGTGTCCTCCGCTGAACCCGTCTTCGTGATTGTGGCTGGGCGCACGGATGATTTGGCGACAGGCATGTTTAGTGCCTGGCGGTTCGATGGACGCCGCGCGGTGCCGCTCTGGAGTTCCGATTTGCTCCAGCAGTCCAGTTACGAAGCCGACGGAGACGGATTCCATCTCACCTATTGCTCGGAACCGGACGAAGATCATCCGGCGCAATGCCTCAAGATGAGTCGTGATCTTTATCGCCTGCAGGCTGGTGATTGGAAACGCATCGAGACCAAGGACTTCGGCGTTGTTAAGGCCACGCCTAAATAACCGCGCTCAATTCCAAATTTGCGAATGGGGGGTGGCGAAATAAACGATGTCCATGACATCCCTTCTCCCGAAGACCTCATCGAAATGTTAATCTGGAGCTTGGCTCTGGTTCGGGAAAGGGATGCCACCACGTGAAAAGGTTCTTCGCCGGCCTGATCGCTTTGTTCTTCACCGTATTCAGTGGGGCCGCGCAGCAGTCCGCTCCCCCGGTTCATCTGCCTCCTCCCACTGCCGAACAGAGCACCGAGTTCCTCCACTCGGCCGACGAAGTGCTTGTCGAAATGAGTAAACTCCTTTCCCTCCCGATTCTATCTCCTCTAAAGAAAAGTTTGCGATCCCGGGAAGAAATTCGAGCCTACCTATTGCAGAAAATGAAAGAGGACAAGGACGCTGACAAGCGCTACGCCGATCAGAAAAGCATGGAGAAATTCGGTCTGCTCCCGAAAGGTTATCCTCTGGAAGAGACGCTGGTGAAGGTGCTCACCGAGCAGATTGCCGGCCTCTACGATCCGGACAGCAAGGAATTTTTCATTGCCGATTGGAACACTCCGGCCGACGAACGCATGGTGATGTCCCACGAACTGACGCATGCCTTGCACGACCAACACTTCCATATCGACAAGTGGACGGACGCGGCGAAACCCAATGACGATGCGGAACTCGCTCGCGATGCGGTTGTCGAGGGCTCGGCCATCGCCGCTATGCTCGACTACATCCTGCGCGGGAAGGGAAGCGTTCGAGACCTCGGTGAACTCGACCCTTCCATGTTGATGGGTGATCCTGAAAGCAGCCCGGAACTCGCCAAAGCCCCAAAGGTCGTGCAGGACGAACTGCTTTTCCCTTATACGGCGGGCACGACATTTACACAGCGCGTGCTGAAGGCGTCGAACGGATGGCCGGATTTCCATAAGGTATATGAGAACCCTCCGGCTTCAACGCAGCAGATCATGCACCCGGATTTGTATTTTCAAGGGGTCGTGCCTCCCAAAGTAGTTTTGCCGGACACTGCGGGCTTGATTTCCGCGGATTGGAAAAAGCTCGACGAAAACAACATGGGAGAATTTGGACTCCTGGAAATCCTCAAGCAGTATTTGAGCAAGGACCGTTCTACCAGCCTGGCGGCGGCATGGTCAGCCGACCGCTACGCCTTGTTTGAAAACAAGACGAACAAACGTACGCTTCTGATCTTTCGCGTGCGTCTGGGCGGCGAGGCCGATGCGGCGCGCTTTTTCGGCGCCTACAGCGAAGTTCTCGAATCGAAGTATGACACCCGGACCAACTTGATGCGGCGCCCGAATTTCTTTTCCTTTGACACTCCAGAGGACGGCGTCTTTCTTCGTTGCGTGGGAACCGATTGTCTCGTCCTCGAAGGCGGCAGCCGCATGGTGTTCGATCACCTTACCATGGAGTTGGGATGGCCCGTAGGGCCAGTCGTGCCGGTGAAGCCCGGCGAATCGCGCGTCAAGGTTACGATGATCCCGGTCTTTCCAGGAATGATCGCCGATGCCGGTCGGCCCACGCTGCCCACGGCACGATGAGCCAGATGTCGATGGCGCTGCAGACGAGCGCTTGCACACTCGGGA
>WNEZ01007564.1_pt1 | contig 14546 bp, 16 predicted proteins | sample 5400521 | NCBI WGS metagenome assembly WNEZ01 (sample SAMN13153339, study PRJNA577476) | soil metagenome | isolation source: 120 cm saprolite under Douglas fir tree site 2 hole 1 replicate 1 | place: USA:California | collected 2015-04-18
CTCCCCGATGAGCTTTTCACTGAGGCTTCGTTGCAGAAACGCGGCTCCCAAATTGGGGTGAAAAAGGACAAGAATAAAAGAATCGAACATTGAAATACTTCCTTTGGCGTGACACCGCGCGGGAAGGCGCTCCCTTGTTTCGCCTTGGACGTACGGACCCAGCGAAGGAGTCTAGGAGTCTAGGAGTATTTCCCAGCCGAAACTCATCTGGACAAAGGCCTTTACCCGCCCGTTTTGTACCCTTGAATTACGGGGTAACTTACTTAGAAAGGGGGGAAGATACGTTCCAAACTGATGCTCCTTTTGTTACTTTTCTATCCCTTTTGCGGCGGCTCTATAAAAAGTGTGGAGATTGGCCGCTGGAAGTACTATTTTTAGTATCACTTACGGCACCTTGCGTATGGCCACGAGACTGCACCGCATTGATACGCTGGCCATCCGGACAGGTGCATAGCCGCTTCGAGCTGCAATGAAGGAATTCACCTTGGGACAGAGTGCAAAACCCTTTAGCGCTCGGCGAAGCCGCATCGGTGGCTTCAGTATGCTTGAACTCGTGGTCTCGATGGCCCTGGTTCTAATTCTTGCCGGCATCTCTCTTCCTTCGTTCACGCGGTCATACCGGATCTACGAACTCAATGGGAGCGCCACGCGTCTAGCCGGCATCTTCAAGCTTACGCGCTTTGAGGCCATTCGCAGAAATACGACAGTGACCTGTCAAATCCAGCAAGCGGGTGCCAATTGGATCCTGTGGGCAGATTCCGATGGCGACGGGATCGTCGACCCGACGGAAACACAGTTCCTCATTACCGGAACGGCGACGCTCTTGCCGGCAGGTTCGGTGCCGAATCCTGCGGCCATTACCTCGGCTTTGCGTGTGGCGGGCCTCAATACACTTTCTGGCGCCAATAACTCGATCACCTACGATGCGCGCGGCGCTGTCGCCTTGGGAGGGAACCCACCAACGACCGTCTCCGTGTTATACCTCGGAAACGCCGGCAATCCGGATTTCGGCTACCGGGCTGTGGTTTTGCTTCCTTCGGGAATCACACAAGTTTGGGCAGCTCCCGGCGGAGGGAACTGGCGGCCAGTGAGCTAGACCGTATTCGAGATCTAAGATGCAGCGCGAATTCACAACACGGCGTAGAGGAGAAGAAGGTTTCAGCCTCCTTGAAATGCTGTTTGCAACCGTTATCCTGCTGGTAGGTCTGGTCGCGGTGGCGCAACTTGTGCCCTCGTCAATCACCATGAATAGCCGGAATCGCGGTGACTCCGCGGCGCTGGTTCTTGCGCAGCGCGAACTGGATCAAATGCTCGACCAGAAGCTTACTTCATTTTTCTTTATCGATTCACAGGGTAATAATTGCTCGCTGGGTAATAATGCCACGCCGAATCAGATCGTCGGCAGCCCTGTCGTCCTCGATGCCAGCGGCCGCCCGGTAATCGATTTCGGCGCGGGCCAAGTTGCCGGGTATAACTTCGAGCGCGCTGACCCAAGCGACCCAAGCGGAGCCTTCTTTGATGTGCGCTGGGCCGTCATCACCTCCGTTAACGGGCCGATGATCACCGGCAAGCGCATTATCCTCGGCGTCCGCCAAAAGGGAGGAAACAGCTTTTTCCAGCCCATTACGCTCGATACGACGGTGGAAAGATGAATCGCTCCTCTGCCCGCGAACGGCAAACTGGCTTCACGCTGATCGAGTTGTTGACCGCCCTGGCCATCTTTCTTCTTGTAACCGGGGCGGCATTTACCCTTCTGGGAGTTTCTCAGAAGCGTTACCAGTCCGATTCGCAAGTTCTGAATTCCTTTCAGGAAGCAAGGCTCGGGCTGGATGAGATGATTCGAAATATCAACGATTCAGGGTTTCCGCCGCCGACCTTCGCTGGCCTCGATCCCACTCGCTACGTCAGCTCTCCCTTTGCCTGGAGCCCCAACTATCCGGGTACTCCATGTACTATCGGCGTCAACTGCATTAGTCCCGGCGATTTCGACCTGATCGTCGAGACAAATATTAACCCGCAAGATCTCAACTCCACGGTTTCTTGGATCCGCTATCAATTGCAGGGAACCACGCTCATGCGCGGGGTCACGCCAAAAGTCGCCGGCGCCGATCCCGATAACGCCACAATCCAAGCAGGACTCGCCCCCTTTGTCCAGAATGTGGCCAACAACGCTGTGCCAATCTTTTCTTACACTTGCGATACGTCCAGCGGCCTTCAGCCATGTCCCGCGGCTGGTGCGGACAACTCGCCAGCGAACATCCGCGATATCGAAATCACGCTAATCGTCGCGACGCCTCAGCCGGACGCCCAGACAGGCCAGCCACGCCTCGTTGAGCTGCATGGAAGGGGACGCCGCATCAATCCCAACCAGTAGGAAAAGAGGAAGCAAGTTGAGAATGCCACACCCACTGCGGAGCCGCCAAAAAAGAGAAGAAGGCATTGCCCTGCTGATTGCCATCTTCGTTCTGCTCTTGGTCTGCGTGATAGGCATCGCTTTGATTGTCTCCTCGGGCACGGAGAGCGCCTTGGCCGGGAACTACCGTTCGGCCACTGGCGCCTACTACGCCGCCCTCGCGGGCCTGGAAGAAGGACGCGGCCGGTTGCTCCCGAAGAACCCGAATTACATTCCTCCCCCGACAGGAACGACGCCGCCTTATCAGGTAACCCGTGTGCGCTACATCACTAACCCTGTGGGTGGTGAAGATGTTTTGGCGGCCTATCCGGACAAGGAATACGACGCCGAATTTGGAAATGGAACCCTTGCTGGAAGAGCGGTCGATAGGATCCCTTCAGTCTCGGCTGTCGCCGGAATATCGGGGCAGCTCTACAAATGGGTGCGTATCAATGCGGTTACAGAAAATTCGCTCAACCTGGATGTGGACAAAGACGGCACTTTGGACGCGAACACGGAGCTCTACTACGACGGCACACAACTGAATCGCACGGCGACGGGGAATCAAGTGCTTGAAGTCACCGCGCTGGCTGTGCTCCCAGGCGGCGCACGGAAACTTCTTCAGTACGTTGTGGCCCCGATCAACCTTTTTCCTCCAAACTTCACTTTCCCCGCCGCGCTCACCCTAGCAGGCAACAACGTGAGCTTTGCGGGGCCGAATTACAGCTCGTTCAATGCGAATGGCAACGACCAGTTCGGTCCTGCGGGCTGCACGCCCGGGGCGCCTCCTATCGCTGCCATCGGGTACACTAACGGTTCGGACGCGAGTCAATCCAACATTCTTACCGGCAACGTGATGACCTATAAGGTCAATTACACCGGTGCCGGCGGCACGACACCGAACGTGAACCTCGTTACGCTCCCCTCGAATTTTCTGACTCCCAGCGGGCTTGAAGCCCTGGTGCAGAACATCACCGACAGTGCGGATCTGGTGCTCAACGGCACTGTGACCCAAAGCAGCTTGCCCGCCGGGATGACCTCCTCGAATCCCATGACCATCGTAGTGAAGGGCGACTTAACCGTTCATGGAAACTACAGCGGCTATGGTCTCCTCGTGGTCACCGGCAACCTAAGCTATGACCCCGATGCTTCATGGCGAGGCATTATTCTCGTGATCGGGAAAGGCACGTTTAACGTTCCCTTGAACGGTAGCGGTGGCATTCTTCAGGGCGCAATCCTTGTCGCTCAGACGCGCGACACTTTCGGCAACCTATTGCCGTCGCTGGGATATTCTTCATTCTCCTATGGGCATAACGGCGGCGGATTCAACTTCAGCAGTTGTTGGATCAACAATGCCATGCCGACCGTCACCTACAAGACGCTCTCTTTTCACGAAATCCCTCAGTGAGATTAGGCCGCAACTGCACTTTGTGATCATCTTTTCGAAATTGATCCCCTTTCCCTAATCCTGCCTTCTGGTCTGGCTGGTTCGGAGTTCACATCCGTTGCTGCCCTGATTCCTCCTTCGTTGCGAAGTTGGCTCGCCTCACTCTGGCAACGGCCGATCGCTTCCAAAATTGTTACCTTTCGACCCACATCTACTTCATTCCTGCGGGCCATTTGGACAAGGCGTACATAAGAGCTTGATTCGCAAGAACTTAGAGAAATTAGTATACGGCCCAAGAACTGCCATTACTCAGCTCGATCGCAGATTTCTGGAAGACGGAGCGGAAAGTGGCAAGATCAACAGCACAAAGGCATCAGAGAGGCTTCTCGACGATCGAACTCCTGGTTGTCGTGGCCGTAATCTTCATCATCTCGGCTGTGGCGTTGCCTTCTTTCATGCGGGCCTACCAAACCTATCAGGTGACCGACGCTGCTTCAAAAATGGCCAATATCTTGAAATTCACCCGGTATGAATCCATTCGCCTCAACGCGACAATAAACTGCCTGATCCAGCCGGCTCCGGGGGGTGGAACGGTTGTTGGGACGGACTCAAACGGAAGCGGAGGCGTGGACGCTACGGAGAAACAAGTCCTATTCGCTACCAACGTCAGCCTGATTCCGCCTGCCGGCGTTCCCGGAACAGGGGCCCTCGTCGCCGCCGCGGGACTTGGCGCTCTGACCCCGCTGCCAGCGGCAACTGGTTTTGACAAGCGCGGCGCCGTGAATCCACCGGCGGTCTACGTCGCCTATGTTGGCAACACTGTTACGCCGAACCCTGGCTATCGGGCGGTCATCCTCCTACCCTCTGGGTCCATCCAGTTGTGGAGTAGCGATTCAGCGGGCAATTGGCACGCCGTCGAATAAGGGGAAATGAGACAAGACTATGCAAGCGAGATGCAGAAAGCCCGGCTTCACACAACGCGGATTCACTCTCATCGAGATGATGGTTGCCATACTGGTGATTGCCATCGGCCTGGTGGCTGTGGCGCAGTTGGTGCCAGCCTCAATCCGTTTGAATAGCGTAAATCGCGATGACTCCACTGCGCTGGTGCTGGCTCAGAACGAATTGAATCAGTTTATCCAGCAGCCGTTGACCAATTTCGCTTATACCGACCCGGCGGCCAACCCCTGTAACGGTTGCGCCCTGGGAACCGCGGGAGTGACGGGGGCTTGGGTGGGCACTCCTCTCATCCCTTTCAACAACCGGCCATCCCTTTCAACAACCGGCTGGTGATTAACTTCGGGGCGGGCACAGTACCCGGTTTCAACTTCACCTGGGGCGACCCCAACGATCCATCCGGTGTGCAATATGACGTGCGATGGGCCGTCTACACGTTTGCAAACGGAGCCGGCAAGCGTTTCATCATCGGCGTACGCCGGTCGGGCGGCAACGCTCCCTTGCTGCCTGTAAGCCTTGACACCATGGTGGAAAAATGAACCTCGCGCCGATCCGCAAGAAACAAGCAGGATTCACTCTTATCGAGCTGATGGTATCTGTGTCGATATTTGTCGTCATCTGCGGAGCGATGTTTGGTCTCCTGGGCATGACCCAGAAGCGCAGCCAAACCGAATCGCAGGTCCTTGACGCGTTTCAGGAAGCGCGCCTGGGATTGGATCAAATCGTGCGCGATGTCAGCGACGCGGGCTACCCGCCGCAGAACCATTTCTCCGTCGTGCCCCCCGCGGCCAATTATGCGCAATCTCCGGTTGCCTGGGATCCCGGCTACGCGGCCAACGCTCCCTGTGTCGTGGGCACCGCGGGCGGCGGAACATGTGCCACCCCGGGCGACTTTGACGTGGTCTTCGAGGAAGATTACGACGGCACAGGCGTCGTCAGGTGGATACGCTATCAGTTGCAGGGAACCGTGCTTTGGCGCGGAGTTGTCCCCAAGGGTGTTAATCCTACTGCGTCTTTTGCTCCTCCAGGCGTGTTGGTTCCTTACATTCAGAACGTGATGAATAACGCTACTCCCGCCCAGATCGCTCAAATAAAGGCTTTGTATCCGGCGATGTTTCCAGGCGGCAATCCAGTTCCCATTTTCAACTACACGTTTGACTCCATCGTTGTTGGGGCGGCGGGCTGCGCGGCTGCGGGCAACTCCCCCTGCAATGTTCGCGATGTTCAAGTCACCTTGATTGTTCAGGCGCCTCAGCGTGACGCCGAGACCAGGGCACTTCGCCTGGTCGAGCTAAACGGGCGGGGCCATCGCATCAATCCAAACAGGTAAGAGGACCAAGTAAAAGGACAAGGAACCCCATGAAAACCCATCGCAGAATTCGCAACAAGCGCTCCGAATCAGGGATCGCCTTGCTCATCGCCATCTTTGCCGTGCTGCTGGTTAGCGCGTTGGCCATCTCTTTGATCGTCGCCTCCGGCACGGAGACCTCACTTGCTGGCAACTACCGCTCCTCTGCCAGCTCCTATTACGCCGCAGCGGCAGGTATTGAGGAGGCACGCGGGCGCCTCTTGCCGGGCAATCCTAACTCCATCGCGACGCTTCTTCCCTTGGCGGGAGTGCCGCCCTTCCTGGCGGCGAATCAGGTGGTCTACATCACGAATCCTGCAGTCGGCGAACCCAATGGCGCTGCTCTGATTGCGCTTTACCCGGACAACGAGTTCAACGCCGAATTCCCTCTGACACCCTTAGCCGCTACCGCGAAGACGTACTTCGACTCGGTGTGGACGGCTAAGGGAAACACGGGTCCACTTTATAAATGGGTGCGCATCAATGCCGCCACCAAGAATTCGATCGGAGTCAATGTTGACGGTACTGGTGTCGGCTCCTTAGTGCTTAATGCTTCGATGCCTTTGTACTACGACTCAGCGCCCACTCCGGCCAGCATGATCGTACCCCCGGGGCTTGCAGGCGTTCCAAATCCTCCCTCGAGCGCGAGGCAGGCGTATGAAATCACCGCGCTTGCTGTTCTGCCCAATGGCAGCCAGAAGCTCTTGCAATATGTGGTTGCACCGCTCATCTATGACCTTAATTTTCAAGGGGCGCTGACTTTGGCGGGGCAAGTCGGCAATTTCCAGGGTGCCAATTCGAATCCCTACAAGGTTAGCGGAATAGACGGTTCCGGCAATCCCCCGGCGGTTCCTGGCTGCACTAACAACGCCGCCACGGTGGCGGGCATCGACGTGTCACCCGGAAATGCTGCTAGCGGGCAGACCAATCAGAATTATGTCATCGGCAACCTCCCGCGTCCGAATAACTATACTGGCACAGGCGGGACTCCCAGCGTTGGCGCTGTCAACCAAACCGGTAACCTGCAGACGCCAGCTTCCTTGGATCAACTCGTCCAGACGATCAGGAATAACGCAGACGCAGTCATCCCTAACCCGCCGAACCCTGCGAACTACAACAACAGCGCTACTACCTACAATTTTGGGACTACAGGTTGGCCGACTGACATGTCAGCGACCAATCCCAAAGTGGTCTATGTTGACGGCAGCTTCGACCTGGGCCCCAACACTGGGTACGGTATCCTGGTGGTGACAGGGAACTTCCAATACCAGGGCAACTCCGGCTGGAAGGGGATTATCCTGGTCATCGGCGACGGCACTACCACGTTTCTTGGAAATGGCGGCGGCAATGGCGAGTTTGACGGCGCTATTTTCACGGCCACGACGAGGGACGCTAGCGGCAACCAGTTGAGCAGTTTTGGAACCTTGAATTTCGACATCACCGGTGGCGGCGGGAACGGCATCTATTACAACAGTTGCTGGATCAACAAAGTGAAGCAACCGCCGACGTACCTGGTGCTGTCTTTCCGAGAACTCTAGCACTGAGACCTTAGAAAAGAGAGAAGCCGATGAGAAACAGTTCACTCTTCCGGACTATGGTTGCAAGCGCGATGGTTCTTGGTTTTTCTGTCGCGGCGCGTGCCCAGGGCGACTCGCAAAAGCCTGTGCAGCCGGCGCAAAAGCAGAAGCACAAGCAGACGCAGAAGCCGGCGGTGCAGACTCATAAAGTGTGGACCGATGATGAGCTGCCTTCGCTGCGCAAACCCGCAGACACTTACATCGAGATAGAAGATGCGCAGAAGGTGGAAGCTGCCTCCAAACAGGCCGCGTCCGCGCAGCAGGCCGCCGCGCCTTCGAAGCCGGCGCTGCACGCCGCTCCTCCAAAACTGTCGAACCCCAAGACCGTCCAGGACGCGGACAACATGATTGCGTGGGAACAGAGGGACATCGACTCCCAGCAGGAATATGTCGGGCGCCTGCAACAAGAACTCGCGGCCGCGCCTTCGGACCAGAAAGAGCGGCTGCAGAACCTGATTCAAGAGCGCACGCAAATCATTGCAGACACACGCCAGGAACAGGCTGGACTTATCGCGCAGAAGAAGGCGCTTCAGAAGAAGCCTGCTCCAAGCACTGCTCAATAGAATCGGCCCAGCGAGCCTAGCAGTAGTCCAGTTAGGCCGTGCACCGCATCATTCCAGTGCGCGTAAAACCCAGTCAATTCTCTGGATCCCCCCAGCCTTGGGCGATTTCTTGGTAACACTGAGACCGAATTCCCCGATTCCCATGCGAGGCTCTTAAGTCCACTCAGCATACTGGATGGCTTGAGCCCGCTCCCCGCGGTATAATCTCTGGATGCACGCAAGTCGGCGAAACGCTTATACGCACGGCACCACCGTTTTGTGCGTCCGCAAAGACAACAAAGTTGTGCTCATCGCCGATGGCCAGGTGACCATGGGCGATCATGTGATGAAGCACACCGCGCGCAAGACCCGCCGCCTCTACAACGACAAAGTCATCGCCGGCTTTGCCGGCTCAACCGCCGACGCCATCTCCCTGTTCGAACGCTTCGAGGGCAAACTCCAGGAACACTCCGGCAACTTGCAGAAAGCGTCGGTTGAGCTCGCCAAGGAATGGCGCAAGGACCGCGCACTACGTCACCTTGAGGCCTTGCTCATCGTTTCCGATTCCAAAGCCACATTTCTCCTTTCCGGCAATGGCGATGTGATCGAGCCCGATGACGGTCTTTGCGCCATCGGTTCGGGCGGCACTTACGCGCTCTCCGCCGCGCGCGCTTTGCTCAAGCATTCCAAGCTCACCGCGAAGGACCTGGCCATGGAAGCTATGCGCATCGCCAGCGAGATTTGCATTTTCACCAACGCCAATTTTACAGTCGAAGAGCTCTAGGGGTGGAGCTTCACGGTCTTCGATTCGCGCATCAAAGCTGACAGGCGGCAAGTTGCATCAAACATCCATCCGATGTTTGGCAGGAATGTGCATGAATAGGTTTTCTTTCAACTCTCATCTTTCAACTTTCAACTGTGAACTGTAGACTTTGAGGAACGAGATAAAGCTGCACGGATAGATCGAATGGCCACCAAGTCCGATAAGGAATTGATTTACGCTCCGGGCGGCAATGGCGCCGCCCCCGTCGAGGAGCAGGAACTCCTTCCCGCGCTCGACGACATGACCCCGCGCGAGATCGTCGCCGAGCTCGACAAGTACATCGTCGGGCAGACCGCCGCCAAGCGCGCTGTCGCCGTCGCTCTTCGCAACCGCGTCCGCCGCCAGAAACTTCCCCCGGAAATAGCTGAGGACGTTCTTCCCAAAAACATCTTGATGATCGGCCCGACCGGCGTCGGCAAGACGGAAATTGCGCGCCGGCTCGCGCGCCTTGCCGGCTGCCCCTTCGTCAAAGTCGAAGCTTCCAAGTACACCGAAGTCGGCTACGTCGGCCGCGACGTCGAGTCTATGGTGCGCGACCTCGTGGAAACCTCCATCGACATGGTCCGTGAAGAAAAGCTCGACGAAGTCGCCGATCGCGCCGAGCAGGCCGCCGAAGAACGCGTGCTCGATCTCTTGCTTCCGCCCGCGCCTCCTCCGGTGGCGGGCACTTCGGAAGCCGACGCGGCGGCTCAGCGCGAGCAGACTCAGCGCACCCGCGAAAAGCTCCGCGCGCAGCTTCGCGAAGGCAAGCTCGACCAGCGCATGGTGGACATCGAGGTCCGCGAGCGCGCCATGCCCTCCTTCGAGATCATCTCCAACCAGGGCGTCGAGGAGATGGACGTCAATATCAAAGACATGCTTTCCGGCATGTTCGGGCAGCAGAAAAAGAAACGCAAAATGTCCGTCGCCGATGCTTTCGAATACCTGATTCAGGAAGAAGAAAACAAGCTCCTGGACATGGACCAGATCACTCGCGTCGCCGTCGAGCGCGCCGAGCAGATGGGCATCATCTTCATCGACGAAATTGACAAAGTCGCCGGCCGCGAATCCGGTCACGGCCCGGACGTTTCCCGCGAAGGCGTTCAGCGCGACATTTTGCCGATCATCGAGGGCACCACCGTCAATACGCGCTACGGCATGATCCGCACGGATCACATCCTGTTCATTGCCGCCGGCGCTTTCCACGTCACCAAGCCCTCGGACCTCATCCCCGAATTGCAGGGCCGTTTGCCCATCCGCGTCGAGCTGCAATCCCTCAAGGAAGAGGATTTCATCCGCATCCTCACCGAGCCGAAGAACGCTCTCATTAAGCAATACGTCGCGCTTCTCGATACCGAGGGCGTCAAGCTCAACATCACCGAGGACGCTGTCGCGGCCATCGCGCGCTTCGCCACCAGCGTCAACGAGCAAACCGAAAACATCGGCGCCCGCCGCCTCCACACCATTCTCGAAAAGGTCCTCGACGAGCTTTCTTTCGAAGCGCCCGACCTCAAGAAAAAGAACGTCAAGGTAGATTCCGCTTACGTCAACAAGCAGCTCGCCGACATCGTCAAGAACCAGGACCTAAGCCGCTATATCCTGTGATTCTTAAAATTTGACAATGGAAACGGGAAAAGGGACGCAACGCAATCCGGCAGCACGCCCCGCTCAAGTTTCCTCCATTTTCTATTTTCTTTTTTCGATTTTCCTTCTTCTGGTCGGCTGCGGCGCCCCCGGCGACCCGATTCCTCCCTCACCTCCGATTCCTGCTCCTGTCACCAACCTCAGCGCCGAGCAGGCCGGCGACGGCGTTCAACTCACCTTTACGATGCCCTCTAAGAGCATCACTGGCGAGCGTCTTGCTCAGCCGCCGGCCATCGAAATCGTTTGCGCCGCAACCAGACCTGACGGCTCGCCCGACCCGAAAACATTTCGCGTGGTCTATACGATTCCCGGCTCGCTCGCCGAGAATTACCTGGCCGAAGGCCGCATCCAAGCTACCGTTCCCCTGTCCCCCGACGATTCCCGCGCTCTTCCCGGCAGGGCGCTCTCCTACCTCGTTCGCACTCGCCCCGCAAAGAATCGCGTCTCCGCCGATTCGAACATTGTCACCGTCCGCGTATTTCCCGTTCCCGAGCGCATTTCGGCTGTTGAGGCTCGTGTTACGGAATCTGCCATCGAATTGAGCTGGCCTCCGCCTGCTCACACCTCAGGCGGTGATCCTCTCGCCGCATTCTCCGGTTATCGCGTATTCCGCGGCGAACTCGATCCGTCCTCCGCGGATGCCGCGTCTAAAGACCCAGCCCTGGCCAAGTGGAAATCGCGGCTCACTCTCCTCGCTCCCTCCGACTCCAATACTTACCGCGATACGCTCTTCGACTTTGGGAAGACCTATTTCTACGTCGTGCGCACCGTCGTCCTCGTCGAGGGCAAACCCCTCGAATCGGGTGACTCCTCTCCCGCCATCGTCACCCCGCGCGATACTTTTCCGCCCGCCGCCCCCAAGGAATTGGTTGCTGCCGTTCTTCCTGGTGAGACGCCCGGTTCAGCTGTTGTTGATCTTTCTTGGTCCATCAATCTTGAAACCGACTTAGGCGGCTACCGCGTCTATCGTAGTGAGCAGCAGGACTTACGGGGCCAACTCCTCGCCCCCGATCTGTTGCCCACACCGGCGTATCGTGATACGTCTGTGGAGCCCGGCCACCGCTACTGGTACACTGTGACCGCCGTCGACCGCGCAGGGAACGAAAGCCTCCCGAGTGAGCCGGCAGCCGCCGACGTTGCGAAACCTTCGCCGTAGCTCCGGGTTTTATTGAGCAGCATTCTTGGGAGCGCATCACTTGGCAGCGGTCCGTGCACACTTGCCCGGCTATCGGCGGCTCCACATTTTCCGGAACGCCTCGGTTCGCACCGGTGTCTACACCGGAATCTGCCTGTCGATAGTTCTGGTGTGCTGGGTCGTCATCGCCAATCGCGTCCCGTTCTTGGAGCGCTTTGCCCTGGAGCGCAATTTGGCCGCCGCCGCGCTTCTCGGCCTCATCGCTGTGGTCCCCGTTCTTCGCTTTTTTCGCCTGCCCGGTCCGCTGCTCGCCTCCAGCCTAATCAGCTGGGCCATTTTCAGCCTGGCCTTTCGCCTGCTTTGCATTTTTTTCTTGGCTCTGACTGGCCGCTACAGCGCCATTCAGATTTTTGTCCTCGGCGCCGTCGTATACTTGATCGTGGTCACTATTTCCTGGCTCGGGACCATCATCTCCCGCGCCCGCGGATCACATGCTTCTCGCCCCAATCACCACCCGAGCTGACCTGGAATGAAATTTTGCCGTTTTCTCTCCATTGGATCTTCCGGTCAGCAATTTGAAGTCCCTCTCTATGGTCTTCTCGAGGGCCAGCGGATTCATGAGATTTCTGGTGCCCCTTGGGCCGCTTGGTCGCGGGGCTCTCGCTCGTGGCGCACCGTCGATGTGCGGCTTCTCGCGCCAGTCGATCCGGGAAAAATCGTCTGTGTCGGGCGCAACTACGCCGCCCATGCCGCCGAGCGCGGCAATGAACTTCCCAAAGAGCCGCTCATTTTTCTCAAGCCTCCCTCTGCCGTCGTCGGCCCCGAAGAGCCCATTGTCCTCACGCCCTACTCTCAAAATGTCGAGCATGAAGGCGAGCTCGCTCTCGTTGTCGGCCGCCGCTGTTCGCGTCTGGCTGACAGCGACGATGCCCTCAGTTACCTGCTTGGCTACACTTGCCTCAACGACGTCTCCGCCCGCGACATTCAGAAGAGCGACGGGCAATTCACGCGCGCAAAAGGCTTCGATACCTTTTGTCCCGTTGGTCCGCATATCGAAGCCGAGCTCAATCCTCTGGACGTCCTTGTCGAAACGCGCGTCAATGGCGCCCGCCGTCAATCCGGCCGCACTTCGCTGATGGTTTATCCCGTCCCTTTCCTCGTCCGCTGGATCTCTCGCATGATGACTCTTTATCCGGGCGACCTGATCGCCACCGGCACTCCCGCAGGTGTTGGCCCGCTCGTCGCCGGCGATGTCGTCGAGGTCAGCGTCGAAGGTGTGGGCATGTTGCGTAATCCGGTGCACGCTCCTCACACCTAGGTTCTCCTCCACCGCAAGGTTTCGGTAAGATTAAGTTTCTGTGGGGGAACGTCCGAATGAGGACCGTACGATTTTCCGGAACGATGGAACCGCTTCACGCCTGTTCCGCGCCGCCCAACTTGCTTGATTCGAAGGGACCCGTTCGTTGAACACTCTCTTCCAGGACTGGAAGCTTCTGCTCGGCATGGCTGCCGCGGCAATCGCCGCCATCGCTATGATCGCCTACGCCTTTTTTCGCCCCTCTGTCGACGCCGATGAAGCAGAACGCAAACGCCGCTTGCACCTGAATCAGATTGGCCGAATTGCCGAAGGCCAGGTCGTTGAGCTTGTCGAGCACCCGCCCGAACCCTCGGAGCTGCGCAAGGGGCTCTTCGGCTCGCGGGCACGCCCGCTTGCGCACACTGGTCCCCGGCATCTTGTCTCCTACAGCTACGCAATTTCCGGAGTTACCTATCACACCGCACAAGACATTACCGGCCTCTCCGGCCAAATCCGCTTCGAGCGTCTTGTCGCCGGTCAGCCCGCCAGCGTCAAGTACGATCCCTCCAATCCCAGCGACTCCATCATCGTCGCCGACGACTGGTCCGGCTTACGCTAAGCCGCGCCGGCGCCTTTCACGAGCCGCAATCCTCTTCCTTCAAGATGCAGAGTGCATTCTGATTTGCCTTCAATTGCGCTATCCTTCTCGCTGCGGCGCGGTGCGTCGAATCCCCGGCCATGAAAAGAGTCCTCGCATCCATACTTACCACCGTTCTCATCGTCGCCATGACGCTCGGCGCGATGTTCATTCTTGTGAAGGCTACTCTCTACGTGACTTCCTTCGAATCCCCTCTCCAGCGTGCCATCGCCATCGGTGCGGAGTTGATTCTCGGCGTCGTTCTGCTTCTAGGAACTGTTTGGCTGGCCACGCATCTTGCTGTTCGCATCTTTGCCGCAAAGGAACCGTCTTCCCAGGGAGGATAGCTTGTCTGAGAAAAACGCTGCCGTCAGTGCAAAACAGAAGCACCACGACCGCATGGAAGAGCTTCGCCGCCTCTCCGCGGAAGCCGAAGCCGGCGGCGGCCCCGAGCGCCGCGAGCGCGAGCACAAAGCCGGCAAGCTAACCGCCCGCGAGCGCATCCATCTTCTCCTCGACGAAGGCACCTTTGAGGAGCTCGACAAATTTGTCCGCCACGGCTGCGTCGATTTCGGCATGCAGGATCAACGTCCCGCCGGCGACGGTTTCGTCACCGGCTTCGGCCGCATCGAGGGCCGGCTCGTCTACGTCTTTGCCCAGGACTTCACGGTTTTTGGCGGCTCGCTCTCGGAAGCCAACGCGCAGAAAATCTGCAAAATCATGGACCTCGCCATGCGCGCCGGCGCTCCCGTCATCGGCCTCAACGATTCCGGCGGCGCGCGCATCCAGGAAGGTGTCGCTTCGCTCGCCGGTTACGCCGACATTTTT
>WNEZ01012494.1_pt1 | contig 14543 bp, 13 predicted proteins | sample 5400521 | NCBI WGS metagenome assembly WNEZ01 (sample SAMN13153339, study PRJNA577476) | soil metagenome | isolation source: 120 cm saprolite under Douglas fir tree site 2 hole 1 replicate 1 | place: USA:California | collected 2015-04-18
GACTTGAACTCCTGGTCGAGGATCTCGGTGATGAAGCGGTCGAGCGAGACCGGGTAGAACCGGACGTTGGGGGCGAGGATCACGCCGGTATTGATCACTTCCCTCTGGGTGAGCTCGTCGAGGGCCCGCTCGACCTGGGCCTGCGGGTTGCGGTCCCAGCGCTGGATCCTGAGGTCCTCGCTCTCGAGCGTCACCTGGTGGCGATTGGAGTAGGCGAAGGAGAAGACCCGCGCGATCAGGGCCTCGTCCATCAGCTCGTTCTCCTTGAAGAGCTCGCCGTAGGTCTGGCCCGCCCGCCCGGGGGCCAGCACGAGGCGCGGGGAGACCTTGATCTTGCCGCGGATCTCCACCGACGAGGCCGGTTTCGTTTCCTGCGGGCCCACCAGGATATAGGGCAGCACGTGGTAGCCCGCGATGATGCCGGCGACCGGCTTGCGCAGGATCTCGGTGCTCTCGAAGAGATGCTTGAGGAACTCCGGGTCGTGCTGCTCGCCGAACATGAGGGCGCTACCCGCGGAACACGGAGACTTCCATGCAGTCAAAGCCGAAGTCGTGCTCGCGGCTCTCGTAGCGTCCGCCCGTGCGCACGTGGTCGAGGTAGGGCTTCACGTCGCGCCGGTAGATGCCCGTGTTGTCGGCGACGACGAGGGCGCCCTTGCGCAGGCGCGACTCCACCGCGCGCAGGTAGTCGAGATAGTCGTCCTTCTTGGCGTCGAGCAGGAGGAAGTCGACCGGGCCGCGCAGCAGCGGCAGCACCCGGAGCGCGTCGCCCACCACCACCTTCACGCGCTTGCCGAGCCCCGCCTCCTCCACGTTGCTCTCCACGAACTTGGCGAGGTAGGGGTTCTGCTCGACGCAGGTCAGGCGCCCGCCCCGGGGCAGGTAGCCGGCGACCAGGATGGCGGAGTAGCCGAAGAGGGAGCCGACCTCGATGCCGCGTCGGGGCTGATGCTTGAGCAGCAGGCGCCGCAGCACGCGCCCCTTCTCCCGGCCGATGACCGGGATGCGCCAGTGGGTGACCGCGCGGTCCATCAATCGGAGCATTCGCGTGGCGGTCTTGGTCATGAGCGCGCGGGGATAAGGTCGCAGTCCATCAATCGGAGCATTCGCGTGGCGGTCTTGGTCATGAGCGGGCGGGGATGCGCTCGCGCACCCCGTCGGGGAGCGGATAGCGGCGGTCCCACTTGCCCGCCTTGACGAGCTGGCCCGGGAGCCCGTGACCCACTATCGCCTGCACGCGTTTCGAAGTCTCGATCAGCGCGTCGAGATCCACCCCGGTCTCCACGCCCATCGCGTGCAGGCAGTGGATCAGGTCCTCGGTGCACACGTTGCCGGAGGCGCCCGGCGCGAAGGGGCAGCCGCCGAGCCCGCCGATGGAGGCGTCGAAGTGAGTCACCCCGTATTCCATCGCGGCCAGGATGTTCGGAATCGCCATCGCCCGCGTGTCGTGGGTGTGGAGCGTCCACTCGACGCCGGGGAAGCGAGGGACCAGCCGCTCGAGCACGCGGCCGACCTGCGCGGGATTGGCCATGCCGGTGGTGTCGGCGAGGCCGATGCCGCGGGCGCCCAGGTCCACCAGGCGCGCGACCACCGATTCGAGATGGGCGACCGGCACGTCGCCCTCGAACGGGCAGCCGAACGAGCAGGAGATGCCGGAGACGACCGGCACGCTCGCGCGCCGGGCCACCTCCGCGACCGCGCCGAGCTTGGTGAGCGACTCCGCGATGGTCATGTTCACGTTGGCGAGGTTGTGGCTCTCGCTGGCCGAGACCACGGTGTGGATCTCGTCCACCCGCGCGTCCACCGCCCGCACCGCGCCCTTGTCGTTGGGCACCAGCGCCGAGTAGGTGGTGCCGGGCCGCCGGGTGATGGCGGCCATGACCTCCGCGGCGTCCCGGAGCTGGGGAATCGCCTTGGGCGACACGAACGAGGTCACCTCGATGCGGGGCAACCCCGTAGCGGCCAGGCGATTCACGGTCTCGATCTTCCGGTCGGTCGGGATGAACTCGGGCTCGATCTGGAACCCGTCCCGCGTCCCCACTTCGCAGATCGTCACGCGCTTGGGCAGCTTCATCGTGTCGTCTCCTGTGACGCTTCCCACTCTTCCCTCAGGATCTCACCCACCCAGGCGTCGTGCCAGCGGCCGTCCACGAAGTAGTGGTGCCGCAGCACCCCGGCCTGGCGATAGCCGGCGCGCGCGAGCCCCCGGCGGCTCGCCTCGTTGGCGAGGACGACGCGCGTGGTCACCGTCTCGAGCCCGAGCTCGCGGAAGGCGTAGCGGGTCCGGAGGCGCATGGCCTCGCCCGCGTAGCCCTTGCCCCACTCGTCCCGCTCGCCGATCACGGTGCCGCTCTCGGCGCGGCGGTTGCGCCACTCGATATGCTCGAGCGCGGCGTTGCCGATCAGGCGGCCGTTGTGCTTGAGCACGATGGCCCACATCACCTGGCTCGGGTCCTTGCCGACCTGCTCCAGCCACTCTTCCTCGGACTTCATGGTGAACGGGAAGCGGTAGAGCAGGTAGCGCGTCACCTCCATGTCGGCGAACCACCGCTGGTAGGCCGGCAGGTACTCCGGCCGCGGCGGCTCGAGCCGGACACGCTCGCCTTCGAGGATCGGGCCCAACATTTCCTCCTCACTCCCCCTTCAGCCGGCCCCTCACCCTGCCCTCTCCCCGAGGGGGAGAGGGGAACGAGGTGGGGACTGCCCTCTAATACGACCGGGGCATGCCGAGGACGTGCTCCCCGACATAGGCGATGACCAGGTTGTTGTTGATGGGCGCGGCCCGGTAGAGGCGCGACTCGCGGAACTTGCGCTCGATGTCGTACTCCTCCGCGAAGCCGTAGCCGCCGTGGCAGTCGATGCAGGCATTGCCCGCCTCGATGGCCGCCTCCGAGGCCAGGTACTTGGCCATGTTGGCCTCGGGGCCGCACGGGATGCCCGCGTCGAACATCCGGGCCGCCTTGGTGCGCATGAGATCGGCGGCCTCGATGTTCACGTGGGCCTTGGCGATCGGGAACTGCACGCCCTGGTTGGCCCCGATGGGCCTGCCGAAGATCACGCGCTGGCCCGCGTAGGCCACCGCCTTCTCGGTGAACCAGCGCGCGTCGCCGAGGGAGTCGGAGGCGACGAGGATGCGCTCGGCGTTCATGCCGTCGAGGATGTAGGAGAAGCCCTTGCCCTCCTGGCCGATGAGGCTCGTCGCGGGGATCTCCATGTTGTCGAAGAAGAGCGCGTTGGTCGAGTGGTTCATCATCATCTTGAGCGGGCGCACGTCGAGCCCCTTGCCCTTGAGCTCGCGGATGTCGATGAGGAAGACGCTCAAGCCGTCCGTCTTCTTCTTGACCTGATCCACCGGGGTGGTGCGGGCGAGCAGCAGCATGAGGTCGGACTGCAGCACGCGCGAGATGAACATCTTCTGGCCGTTGACCACGTAGCGGTCGCCCGTGCGTACCGCGGTGGTCTGGAGCTTCGTGGTGTCCGAGCCCGCATTGGGCTCGGTCACGCCGAAGGCCTGCAGGCGCAGCTCGCCGGCGGCGATCTTCGGCAGGTACTCGCGCTTCTGCGCGTCGGTGCCGTGCCGGAGCACGGTGCCCATGATGTACATCTGGGCGTGGCAGGCCGCCGGGTTGCCGCCCGCCCGTCCGATCTCCTCGAGGATGAGGGCGGCCTCCATGAGGCCGAGCCCGCCGCCGCCGTACTCGTCGGGGATGAGGACCGCGAGGTAGCCGGCCTTGGTCAGCTCGTTGACGAAGGCCTCCGGGTACTCGCGCCGGCTGTCGAGGTCGCGCCAGTATTCGGCCGGGTACTGCTTGCAGAGGTCGTAGACCGCGGCCTTCAGCGCTTTCTGCTCGTCGCTGAGCGTGAACGTCATGTCCGCCATTCTTGTCCCCTCTTCCTTGTCCCCTCTTCGTTCTCGCCCCTCACCCTGCCCTCTCCCCAGAGGGGAGAGGGTACGTCCAGTTCTCCCTCCCTCTCCCCTTGAGGGGAGAGGGCAGGGTGAGGGGTGTTTTCGCTACTTCCCCTGAAACTTGGGTTTGCGCTTCTCGTTGAACGCGCGGACGCCTTCCAGACGGTCGTCGGTGGTGACCGTGTTGTTGTAGGCCTCGATGGCCAGGATCATGCCCGTCTCCAGGTCGGTCTCGCCACCCCGGTTGACCGCCTTCTTGGCCTGGCGCACCGCGATGGGGCCATTGTCCGCGATCGTCGCGGCGATCTCCAGGGCCTTGGCCCGCGCCTGGCCGGCCGGCACCACGTGGTTGACGAGCCCGATGGCCTTGGCCTCGCGCGCGTCCACGCGCCGGCCGGTGAAGATCATCTCCTTCGCCATCGGCGCGCCCAGGATCCGGGGCAGGAGCTGGGTCCCGCCGATGCCCGGGAAGATGCCGCGGGTGACCTCGGGGACCGCGAACACCGCGGTCTCGCCGCAGACCACGAAGTCGGAGAGCACGGCCAGCTCGCAGCCGCCGCCCATCGCGAAGCCCTCGACCGCCGCGATCACCGGCACCGGGCAGTGGAGCACGCGCGCGGCCGCCGCCTCGAAGATCACGTGCTGGGCGCGCCAGGTCTCGTCGGTCATGCCCTCGCGCTCCTTCAGGTCCCCGCCCACGCAGAACGCCTTGGTGCCCGCGCCGGTGAAGACCACCGCACGCACGGTCGGGCTCCGGTGCAGGTCCTCGAAGCAGCGCAGCAGGTCCTCGCCCATCGCGGTGTTCATCGCGTTGAGCGCCTCGGGCCGGTTCAGCTCCACCGTGACCACGTAGCCGTCGGCGGAGGTGGAGACGTTCAGCGTCTTATAGCTGGATGACATGGCGCTCCACGAGCCCCCGGATGGCCGCGTCATCGTAGCCCAGCTCGGCCAGCACCTCGGCCGAGTGCTCCCCGAGCAGCGGCGGCACGCGCGCGGCGGCCGGGCGCTCGCCGTCCCACTTGATCGGCAGCGCCACCGCGCGGTAGTCGGGCAGGCGCGGATGCTTCACCGCCGGGAGCATGCCGCTCGCCTCCGTCTGCGGCTCGGTGGCGACCTGGTCCATGGTGGACACGCGCGCCGACGGCACCCCCGCCCGCTGCAGCCGGGCCAGCAGCTCGTCCGCGGTGAGCGGCCGCGTGACCCGGGCCAGGGCCTCCTGCAGCGCCACGCGGTGCTCGACGCGCCGCGGGTTGTCCACGAAGCGCGGATCGCGCGCCAGCTCCGGCACCGCGAGCGCGGCGGTCGCTTTCACGAACAGCGCGTCGGAGCCGGCCGCGATCATGACCCAGCCGTCCACGACCGGGAACGCCTCGTAGGGCACGATCATGGCGGTGCCCGAGCCCTGGGGGCGCGGGACCTCGCCGGTGGCGAAGTAGTGGCTCATCTGGAAGACCGACCAGGCGAGCGCGGTGTCGAAGAGCGCGGTGGTGACCTCTGCACCATGGCCGCCCACATGCCGGTGCCCATGTCCACCACCGAGACCGGCACGCGCGCGGGCGGCTGGTCCGGATGGCCGTTGATCGACATGATGCCGCCGTAGGCCTGCATCAGCGGGTCGTAGCCGGGCCGGTCCTTCAGCGGGCCCTCGGTGCCGAAGGCGGTGACCGAGCAGTAGACCAGGCGCGGCTGGAGGGCGGCGACCCGCGCGTAGCCCAGCCCCAGCTCCTCCGCGGCGCCGGCCCGCAGCGACTGCACGAAGACGTCGGCGCGGCCGAGGAGCCGCTCGACCACCGCGCGCCCCGCGTCGGCCTTGAGATCCACCGCGAGGCTCCGCTTGTTTCGGTTGACGCTCATGAAGGTGGCGCTCTCCTGGCCCCAGAAGGGCGGCCCCCACGCCCGCGCGTCGTCGCCGCGGCCGAGGCGCTCCACCTTCACGATGTCCGCGCCGAGGTCGCCCAGGATCTGGGTGCAGTACGGGCCCGCCACGTTCTGGGTGAGATCGGCGACGAGGAGACCGGCGAGGGGCGCGTTCATGGGGGACTGATTATAGCCCGATCAGAGATCACCCTCTCCCCTGTGGGGAAAGGGCAGGGTGAGGGGCTAGATCGTCGCCCGGCGCCCCTCGTGGTACGTCTCGAGCGCCCGGTTGGCGTCCACCACCGTCTCGAGCCGCTCGACCACGTCGCCGATCTTCGGGCCCGGGATCGTGAAGTAGAGCTCGTCGTCACCCAGGCCGGTGTAGACGCGGTTGCCGATGCAGCCGAGGCTGGTGACGCCGGTGGGCCCGCCGAGGACGGCGGGGATCATCGCGCAGGCGGGCCGGCCCATCGCGGCCCCGTCGCCCGCGATCCCGGCCGCGCGCGCGGCCTCGGCCACCAGCATGATCTGGCGCGCGCGGCCGCGCACCAGCACCACGTCGGGCGGCGCGGGCGTCTCGGCCAGCGGGGCGTAGACCGCCAGCCGGAAGGGCTCGGCGCGGCGCGGCAGCGCGCCCACCTCCTCCATCCGGATGTACTGCAGGCCGACCATGGTGCCGACCACGTCCTCGAGTTCTCGGGCCCGCTCGGGGGGGAGCGTGACGCCGTGGGTGTAGGAGCCGACCGGGCAGTTGTAGTGATCGGCGGCCTCGGTGTAGAACACCGCGCCCTCCGCGGCCTGCTTCCAGTAGGCGCAGCCGGCGGGCCCGGCCTTGGCGACCCGAGGGACGCCGGCGGGCGCGGCCGCGGTGAACGTCACCGCGACCGGCCGGCTGGTCAGGTTCAAGAGCTCGGTCATGCGCCGGCCCGCGGTCCGGGCATCCATGGGCCTCTCCTCAGGGAACGCGGGCGCGGAAGGTGAACGTCACGCGTATCTCGTTGCCGATCGGGTTCACGAACGAGTTGTAGTTGATCGCGTACTCGCCGCGGTTGACGATGAACTCACCGCTCGCCACGAGCGCGGTCGTCGAGATCTGCACGTCGATCGGCACCGCGATCTCCCGGGTCACGCCGTGCAGCGTCAGGCGGCCCACCACGATGGCCCGGCGGCCCGCCGCCTCGACCCGCACGCTCTGGAAGGTGACGGTCGGGAAGCGCTCCACCTCGAAGAAGTCGGAGCTGCGCAGGTGCTTGTCGCGCATCTCGATGCCGGTGTCGAGCGAGGCCGCGTCGATGGTGAGGCTAATGCGCGCGCTGGTGAGGGCGGCCGGATCCACCACCACGTCGCCGCTGAAGCGAGAAAACCGTCCGTCCGCGTTCATCAACCGCGAGGTTGCGCGGAAGGCGATCTCGCTGGCCTCGGGCTGGATGCGGAAGCGGAGCGGCTGCGCCGCGGCGGTGGGAGGCAGGACGAGCGCGGCCACCAGAGCGAGCGCGGCTACAACCCAGCGCCCGGTCCGAGATGGTCGCAGCACGGCCCTTAGTATCGCTCATCCGTCGGGGCGCGGGCCGGCACAAATCCGACCGGGCCCGGGAACGCGGTGGTGTAGGCTCGCGCCAGATCATGTTTGCCGTGGGAATCGCCGTCGGTCTCCTCCTGTCCGTGCTCGCCATCGTCATGGCCCTCGTTGCCCTGAGCGTGGCGCGCGCGCGCCGTCCCGGCGACGCGGACGAGCGCGTGGCCGCGCTCGAGGAGCGCGTGCGCGGGCTGGTCTATCGGGTGTGGAAGCTCGAGGGCGGGCCGGGCGCCGGCAGCCCGCTCGAGAGCCCGCTCCCACCGCCGGAAGGCGCGCCGCTCGCCGAGGCCGTGCCCGCGCCGCCGCCACTCGGGCCGACGCCGGTGGAGCTCGCGCCGCCCCCGGAGGCGCCGGGATCCCCGCCGCCCGCTCCGCCGCGCCGCCGGCTCGACCTCGAGCAGCGCATCGGCGCGCGCTGGGCCACCTGGGTCGGCATCGTCGCCATCCTGGTCGCGGTCGCGCTCTTCCTGAAGTGGGCCTTCGAGAACGCCTACCTCGGGCCCGCCGCGCGGGTGGGGCTCGGCCTGGTCGCGGGCCTCGTGATGCTGGGGGGCGGTCTGCTCCTCCACCGCCGGCGCGACGTCCCGTACCTGAGCGAGGGCCTGGCCGGTGGTGGCCTCGGCGTCCTCTATCTCTCGCTCTTCGCCGCCCACGCGCTCTACGGCCTCGTGGGGCCGACGCCCGCGTTCGTCGCGATGTTCGCGGTCACGCTCCTGGGCACCGCCGTCGCGGTCGTGAGCAGCCGGCTGATCACCGCGGTGCTCGCGGTGCTGGGCGGGCTCTTGACGCCCGTGCTGCTGCAGGTGGATCGGGCCGACGAGCGCAACCTGCTCGCGTACCTGCTCGTGCTCGACGCGCTCGTCCTGCTCACCGCGCGCTTCCGCACCTGGCCCCAGCTCAACCGGCTCGCATGGCCCGGCACCGCGCTGCTCCTCCTGCCCGCGCTGGTCCACGAGCCGGAGGCCCCGCGCCCGCTCACGCGGCTGCTGTTGCTCTCGGCCCTGTTCCTGATCTTTCTCGCGGTGCCGCTCTTCCGCGACCGCGCGGTTCCAGCAGAGACAGGCCGGCGGGGCGACCAGATCGACCTGGCGCTGGTGGTCGCCAACGCGGCGGCCTACTTCTGGGCGGTCTACGTCACGCTCGAAGCCTGGCGCCCCTCGTGGGAGGGGCCCTACGCGCTCGTCCTCGCTGTGCTCTACCGCCTCGTGGCGGCGGACTACGCTTCTCGTGTCCCGGACGACCGCGTCACCGTGGACGTGCACGAGGGCGTGTCGTGGACCCTCCTGACGCTCGCGATCCCGCTGGCGCTGGACGGCCAGTGGGTCACCCTCGCCTGGGCGGTCCAGGGTGTGATGCTGCTGTGGCTCGCCTCGCGGGCCCCGGCGCCGATGGCGGCATGGGGTGGGCTCGCGGCGCTGCTGCTGGCGGGCGTCCGCGCGGTCGCGCTCGATCACTACTGGTCCGCGGACACCACGCCGGTCTGGAACCTGGCCTTCCTGGTCCATCTCCTGGTCGTCGTCGCCCTGGCCGTCGGGGGCGGGCTGGGCGGTCGGGTGCTGGGAGTGCCGCTGGCCGGGCTGACGTCCGCAGCCCTGCGGGGCACGCTCTGGATGGCCGCCGTGGTCACGCTGGCCGTGCAGCTCTGGCGAGAGCCGTCCGGGCTCTGGCCAGCCGGCCTGCTGATCGTCGAGCTCCTCGTTGTCAGCGCGCTGGCGCGGGTGTCCTCGTCCCCCGCCTTCGTGGTCGCCACCCCGCTGCTGGCCGCCGTGGTGCTCGCTCGCGTGCTCGGGGCAGACGACGACATGGCCCGGCGCGCCGCCGCGTCCCTGGTGAGCCTCGTGTTCCTCTCCCGTGTGGCGGCCTGCGTGGCCATCGCCCTGGCCGGTGGGGCCCTGGCTCGATCCACGGCGACGCCCCAGGCAGCCACGATCGGCCGGCTGCTCTCGGGGGTCGCCGGCCTGGCCCTCCTCTTCGTCCTCAGCGTGAACTGGACGCGATACCAGGAGAGCCTGGTGACGGCGGCCCGCGCGGCCGGGCGGAACCATCTCGTCGGGGAGCTGCGGTGGCGGACGCAGATCGGGCTCTCGGTGCTCTGGACGCTCTACGCGGCCGCTTCCCTAGCCTGGGGCTTCGTCCGCTCGAACCCGGCGGTCCGGTACGCAGCGCTCGCGCTCTTTGGTCTAACCGTCATAAAGGTGTTTGCCATTGATCTTGGGGCCGTCAAGACCGTCTACCGCATCCTCTCGTTCCTGGTCCTGGGCGTGGTCCTGCTGCTGGTCAGCCTGGCTTACCAGAAGCGACCACGGCAGGACTCGTAGACCTTTCAAAATATCGTTAGAAGGTTATATAGTCGGACGGCGATGGCCGAGTCACCGACTGCCGGGGAAGGCGCGTTCGAGTTCAATGCCGGTCGCCTCTGCCTCGACTTCACCAATACGGTCCGGGCGCGCCCGCTCAGCGACAAGATCGAGTTGATCAATGAATACGGAGACTTACTTTCGTGGGCCCGCCAGGCGACCATCCTGACCCCCGGGGACGCGGCCGCCCTGGCCGAGACGGCGCGCCGGCAGCCCCGCGCGGCTGCCGACGCGCTGACCCAGGCCCGCGCACTCCGGGAGGCGCTCTACGGGCTCTTCTCGGCCCGGGCGGCCGGCCTGCCCGCCCCGACCTCCGACCTTCACACCATCAACAAGGCGATCGGCAAGGCGATGACCCGGGCGGGACTCAGCCCGTCCGCCCGTGGCGGGTTCGAGTGGAGCTGGCCGGACGCCCCCCTGGGAGCGGATCGCGTAGCGTGGTGGGTGGCGCGCTCGGCGGCCGAGCTGCTCACGTCCAAGGATCTAACTGGCGTACGTGAGTGCGCCGGTTATGACTGCGGCCGGCTTTTCATGGACGGTACCAAGAATCGCAGCCGGCGCTGGTGCGACATGGCCAGTTGCGGGAACCGGGCGAAGGGCCGGCGCCACTACGAGCGTCGGAAGTCCACCCGGCGGCGTGCCGGCTAGGTCCGGGCCGGCTTCGGTCCCCTCAGCACGGCGCCCACCACCCGCACCAGCTCCTCGGCGGAGAAGGGCTTGGCGACCACGAACTCGATGCCGTGGCGCTCGAGCTTCTCCGGCTCGAGCTGATCCCCGAAGCCGGTGATCAGGCCGACCCGAGCCTCTGGGCAGCGTTCCCGGCAGACCGAGGCGACCTCCCAGCCCGATATCCCCGGCATGGCCAGATCGGTCAGGACCACGTCCACGGCCTCCGCCTCGATGCGCGCCAGGGCGGTCGTGCCGTTGAGGGCCTCGATGACCCGGCAGCCATTGTCCCGGAGCAGGTCCCCCAGCGAGCGCAGGATTTCCTGGTTGTCCTCCACCACGAGGACCCGCGTGCCGCGGGGCAGCCGCGAGCCATCCGCGGCCCCCTGGTCGACCGGCAGCACCGCCGGCACGGGCAGGCGGATCGTGAACGTCGTGCCCTGACCCAGGACGCTGTCCACGGCGATCTCACCGCCGTGCCGGGCCATGATGCCCCAGACCACCGCCAGGCCGAGGCCATTGCCCTGGGCCCCCTTGGTCGTGAAGAAGGGCTCGAACACGCGCCGCCGGGTCTCCTCGGACATGCCGCAGCCCCCGTCGGCCGCACGGATCACCACCCGGTCGCCCTCGGCCGTCGCCCGGAACGTGAACGTGCCGCCCGCGGGCATCGCCTCGAGGGCATTGTTCAGCAGGTTGAGCAGGGCCTCGCGCAGCTCTTCGGCGGTGCCCGCCACCAGCGGGACCTTCCCGCCCTCGACGCGCACGTCGTAGGAGACCCCACGGCTCTGGGCCTGATCGCGCCAGCGGGGCCGGGCCAGCTCCACGACTTCCTGCAGCACCTGATGCATGTCCACCCGACCGAAGGGCCGCGTGCTGCGGGTGCGGGTGAACTCCTGGATGCGCCGCACGGTCTGGGCGCCGTCGTGCGCGGCCTGGCGAATCATGGTCAGGCTCTCCGCCACGTCGGGCGCCTGCCCGCGCGCGAGCAGCAGCTCGGTGCGCAGCAGCACGACGGCCAGGAGATTGTTGAAGTCGTGGGCCACCCCCGCGGCCATCTCGCCGAGCGCCCGCAGCCGCTCCACCTGCACGAGCTGGTCCTGAGATTTCTGCACGCCCTCCAGCGCCCGCTCCAGCTCCGCGTAGAGGCGCGAGTTCTCGACCGCGATGCCGGCCTGCGCCGCGAAGGTGCTGGCCACCGCCACGTCGTCCTCGGAGAACGCGGCGGCCTGGCTCGTGAGCGCGCTGAGCACGCCCACCAGCCGGTCGCCCGCCCGTACCGGCACCGCGAGGTAGGCCCGCATGCCGAGGCGCGCGGCGCTCTCGCGCTGGGCAGGGTCGAGCCCGGCGTGTCCGGCCAGATCCATGATGGCGATCGGCTCGCCGGTGGCGGCCACGCGGCCGGTCGGGCCCTCGCCGATTGCGATCTCCGCCTGGAGAAGCGTCGCCATGTCCTCGCCGCGCACTTCCGCGCGCACGAGACGGCCCTCCTCCACCAGGTGGAAAGCCACCGCGTCCGCCTGCAGGAGGGCGGCGTAGAGATCGGCGATGCGCCGCTGCACCGTCGCGGGCGGCCAGAGGCGCGTCACGCGCTGGCTCACCTCCACGAGGGCTTCCAGGCGCCCCTGCCGGCGGGTCAGCTCGCGGAAGAGATTGCTGTTGGCCAGGGCCACCGCGGCCTGGGACGCGAGCGACGCGGCGAGGTTGCGGAAGGGCTCGGAGTAGGGCAGCGCGTCGCGCTCGATGGCCGCCGTCGACCCGAAGGGCCGGCCGCTCTCGCGCTTGCAGTTGATGAGGGCGAGCACGCCGATGATCTCGCCGCCCGGCGTCTGCATCGGCAGGACCAGCAGCGACTTGGTGCGGTACCCGGCGAGGGCGTCCACCTCCGGGTTGAAGCGGTAGGGGCGGTCCGCGGGCAGCGCGTAGGCGTCGGCCACGTTGAGGATCTCGCCGGTCAGCGCCACGTGGCCGGCCAGGCTGTCCTGGCTGAGCGGCAGCGCGACCGCGTTGAACTCGACCGGCACGCTGTCGTTCTGGGCCAGCTCGAAGCGCAGCCGGCGCGCGCCGTCGCTCGCGGGCTCGACCAGGTAGATCGAGCCCGCGTCGCTCCGGGTGATGTTCCGCGCCTTGGTCAGGATCAGCTCGAGCAGCAGCTTGGTGTCGCGCTCGGCCGAGAGCCGCACCCCGATGGCGTTCAGCTCCTCGAGCTGCCGCGTCGTCTCCTTCGCCTCGCGGGTGACGCGGGCCTGTTCGCACGCCGCGCGCAGCACGCTCGCGAGCGTGGCCGGGCCCACCGGGAGCGTGAGCGAGACGAAGCCGCGGGCCACCGGAGCGGCCTCCGCGGATTCCGAGAGCACGACCGCGGGCACCATGGCTCGCCGCGCCGCTTCGAGCAGGGTCGCGTCGAGGTCGTCGACCGGGCCGTCGAGGAGCAGCACGCCGCCTTCGTCGACTGAGAAGGGGGCGGGCTGCCCGGGCTCGAGCAATGCAGACTCGCGACGGTCGCTCATGGTCTCAGGTCCTGATGTCCGTTGATTGGAGGAGGCACCAGATGTCCGGACTAGCGGCGAAGGCCGCCGAGCAATCCGCCCAAGAGTCCGCCCAAGAGTCCGCCGCCACCTCCGGTCCCGCCGCCGGTGCCGCCGACCGTGCCACCGACCGTGCCACCGCCCGTGCCGCCGACCGTGCCGCCGAGGCCACCGACGGTGCCGCCGAGGCTGCCGACGGTGCCGCCCAGGCCGCCGACGGTGCCGCCCAGGCCGCCGACGGTGCCGCCGAGGCTGCCGACGGTGCCGCCGAGCCCACCGACGGTGCCGCCCAGGCCGCCGACGGTGCCACCGAGCCCATTGACCGTCCCTCCGACTACGCCGGTCAGGCCGCCGACTGTATCGCCGAGTCCCAAGGTGTCCATCAGACGCTCGAGCGTCACAACGGTCGTCTCGGTGAGGCTGGTCACGACACCCGTGACAGGCGCCGTGGGAGGAGCCAGCAGCGCCGAGGCGAGCATCACCGCGCGGCCCTGCTCGCGGACCATGAGACCGCTCTTGAACTCGTCCGGTGCGTCCTTGGACTGCACCTGCTTCGGCTTCAGGTCCGCCGTGAGCGCGGCGACCGCATCACGCGAGAGCGGACGCACCGAGCCCAGCGTGTTGCCCGACACCACCACGCTCTGCATCTCCGCGAGGCGAACCGTCGGCTGCGAGGGATCCAGGTGCGCGCTCACGTCGAGCACGCCGTTGAAGAGATGGACACGGGTCGTGGCGGGGGTCGTCATCCCGGCCTTGACCGGATCGACCTCGACCACGAAGACGGTGCCCCGCACGGCGGCGGTCGCGTTCGGCGAGCGGATCTCGATCACCTCGCCGGGGCGCATGCGGCCCTTGACCACCGCCACCCCGACCTTCCCGGACACCAGGTCCACCGTGACGCGGCCGGCTTCCTCGGTCACGGTCAGGACCGACAGCTCGCGCACCGTGATGAGCGCCTTGCCGCCCAGGAGCACCCGGACCAGCGAATGCTGCTGGGTGTGGATCCGGTCCCGCACGAAAATCTCGTCCCGCATCTGCAGTGAGACCGGCCGCGCGGCGGCCACCGCGCGGATCAGGGTCGCGTCGCCGTTGACGGTGGTGACGACGCCGGCGCTTTCCTCGGACTGGGCTACGGCGACAGTAGGCAGACCCGCGCACAGCAGGGCCGCCGCCATCGCGAAGATTTTCGTTCCGGACATGAGGGTTCTCGCTCCCTTTGACCGGCGCGCCTGTGGGTGCATCGCGCCAGTGTCAGCCTGGGAGAGCAAAGCGAGTGCCAGGCGGACACTTCGCCGCAACGGAGTGAAATCACTGATCGGATGGTGTCAGCAGATCGACACGAAATCGCTGACACTCGCAAGAAATGGCACGGGATACGACGAGACGAGAATGCATTTCGTGCTCACCAGCGGTGTCGCCACGGTGGCGCGCGGCCCGCTCCCCGCGCCACCACCACGGCTACCGGGAGCCGGTGAGCTGCTGGCGCGCCAGCACCGCGCCGGCCGCGAGCGCGCGCACCTTCTGATTGCACATGTAGCGCGGGGACCAGCCGAAGCCGCAGTCGGGATTGACGTAGAGCTTCTCGGGGCGGCAGACCGCGAGCACCCGCCGGATGCGGCCCGCCACGTCCTCCGGGCTCTCGGGGTTGAAGCCCT
>WNEZ01003774.1_pt1 | contig 14540 bp, 17 predicted proteins | sample 5400521 | NCBI WGS metagenome assembly WNEZ01 (sample SAMN13153339, study PRJNA577476) | soil metagenome | isolation source: 120 cm saprolite under Douglas fir tree site 2 hole 1 replicate 1 | place: USA:California | collected 2015-04-18
GCCCTCGCCGAGCAGGCGCTCAAGGCGCCGAAGGCGCGGGAGCACACCGAGGCGCTCAGATCCCGGTTCGACGCCGCGGCCTTGCGCGGCGACAAGCTGCATCAGCAGGAAGAGGCGCGTTTCAACCTCTATCTCCTCGGCAACAAGGAAAAGGCGCTCGCCCTGGCGCGGGAGAATTGGAAACTGCAGCGCGAGCCGCGTGATGCGCGCATTCTGCTCGAGGCGGCGCTCGCGATGAAAGACCCGGCGGCTGCGCAGGAGGCGCTCGACTGGCTCGAGCGCTCGGGGCATGAGGATCCGGGCCTCCGCCGCACGGCCGAAAAACTGAAAGCGCTCGAGCGATGAAAGCGCTGCCGGCTGCGCTCCTCCTCTTGGTCGCTTCCTCCGCGTTCGCGCACAAGCCGAGCGACAGCTACCTCGCGATCCGCGTGGAGGGCTCGAACCTGAGCGGGCAGTGGGACATCGCCTTGCGCGATCTCGATTTCGCGATCGGCCTGGACGACAGCGGAGACGGCGATATCACCTGGGGCGAGGTGAAGGCGCATCACGCGGATGCCGCCGCCTATGCTCTGGCAAGATTGAAACTGCGCTCGGGAGCGGCAGACTGTCGGGCCCGTGCGACCGAATTTCTCGTCGACGACCACAGCGACGGAGCCTATTCGGTAATGCGCTTTGAGGCCCGTTGCCCCGACGAGGTGACGACGCTCGAAATCAGCTACAGCCTTTTCGCCGACCTCGATCCGCAGCATAGGGGACTGCTGCGCCTGGAGCACGGCACCGGGACGCGGACCGCCATATTCGGCCCGGAGCGGGCAACCCAAAGCTTCGAGCTGGCGAAGATCTCGGCTCTCACTCAGTTCGTCGACTACGCCCGCGAGGGGGTGTGGCATATCTGGATCGGCTTCGACCATATCCTGTTCCTGCTGTCGCTCCTCCTGCCCGCGGTGCTCGTGCTCGAAGGGGGACGCTGGCGGGCGGTCGCTCGGTTTCCCCCAGCGTTCTGGGAAGTGTTCAAGATCGTCACTTCGTTCACCGTGGCGCACTCGATCACGCTGAGCCTTGCGGCGCTGGGAGTGATCTCGCTGCCCTCGCGGCTGGTGGAATCGGCGATCGCGACCTCGGTGGTGCTCGCCGCGCTGAACAACGTGTTTCCCCTCGTGCACGGACGGCGCTGGATGGTCGCTTTCGCCTTCGGGCTGATTCACGGCTTCGGCTTCGCCAGCGTTCTGAGAGACCTCGGGCTGCCGCAGGGCGCGCTTCTCATCGCACTCGTCGGCTTCAATCTCGGCGTGGAGGTCGGCCAGCTCGCGATCGTGAGCGTGTTTCTGCCGGTCGCGTACGGGCTGCGGGCGAGCTGGTTCTACCGGCGCCTGGTCTTCGTCGGAGGGTCCATCGTGATCGCGGCGGTTGCCGGAATCTGGCTCGTCGAGCGGGCGTTCAACATGAAGATCATCAGCCCTTGATGAATCGTATGCGCAACCCCATATCCGATCGACACAAAGGCCCGCAATGATCGAAATCCGCAAAAGCGAGGACCGCGGCCTTGCCGACCACGGCTGGTTGCGCTCCTACCACACTTTCTCGTTCGCGGATTACTACGATCCCGAGAACATGGGATTCGGCCATCTCAGGGTGATCAACTCATCAGCTACGTGCTGGAAGGCGCGCTCGCCCACAAGGACAACATGGGGAACGGTTCCACTATCGTGCCGGGGGACGTGCAGCTGATGAGCGCGGGTAAGGGCGTGCTGCACAGCGAGTTCAATGATGCCCGCGACGATGTGACTCACTTTCTCCAAATCTGGGTCGAGCCGAACGTTTCCGGCATTCCGCCGAGCTATGAGCAGAAGCATTTCGACGCGGAGTCCAAGCGCGGGCGGCTGCGGCTGGTCGCCTCGCCCGACGGGCGCGATGGATCTGTGACGATCCACCAGGACGCGCATCTGTACGCCGCGCTTCTCGACGGTTCAGACCGCGCGGTCCAGAAGGTGCAACCGGGCCGACGCGCCTACGTGCACGTGGCCCGCGGCCGGTTGACGGTGAACGGCCAACCGCTCGAGGCCGGCGACGCGCTGAAAGCCACCAACACCTCCGAGATCGTGCTGGAAAAAGGCGAAGGGGCCGAGGTCCTGCTATTCGATCTCGCATGAGCACCACCGCAATGCGACGCGAGAATTCCAGAATGCCGGTGGTGTTCTTCGGGCACGGGAGCCCGATGAACACGCTCGAGCGCAACCAGTACACGGAGTCCTGGCGGCGGCTCGGCAGCTCCATCCCGAAGCCCAAGGCCATCCTGTGCATATCGGCGCATTGGTACACCGAGGGCACCGCGGTCACGGCGATGGAGAAGCCGAAAACCATCCACGATTTCTATGGCTTCCCGCAGGCACTGTTCGACGTTCAATATCCGGCGCCGGGCGACCCGAAACTCGCGTCCAGGCTGCGCGAGCTGCTTGCGCCCGTAGACGTGGAGATGGATGAGTCATGGGGACTCGACCACGGCACCTGGTCGGTCCTGAAGCATTCGTACCCCGGTGCGGAGATCCCCGTGGTACAGCTCAGCATCGACGGCACCCAGCCGCCGCAGTTCCACTACGAAACCGGCAGGCGACTCGCGCCGCTGCGCGACGAAGGGGTGCTCGTCGCCGGCAGCGGCAACGTCGTGCACAACCTGCGCCTCATGAAGCGGGCAGGGGGAGCGCCGTACGATTGGGCGGTGCGCTTCAACGAGAGGATTCGCGAAGCGCTCGCCTCCCGCGATCACCGGGCGCTGGTCGATTTCGAGAAGCTCGGCGAGGACGCTCGCCTGTCGGTGCCTACGCCCGAACACTATCTGCCGCTCCTCTACGTTGCGGCACTGCAAGGCGAGGACGAACCGATGTCTTTCGTCGTGGACGGCTACGACTTGGGCTCGGTCAGCATGCTTACAACGGTCGCCGGGATGCCTGCAGAATAAGAGACGGTCTCTCGGCACCCTGTTCCGCGCGCCGCGCCGCTCGCGCATAATGCGGCGAGCCCTTTCCTCCGGATTTCGCCATGCATCTGCTCGAACAGGCAGCCGTCTTTCTTCTCACTGCGGTGCTGCTCGTGCCGCTCTTCCAGCGCCTGAAGCTTGGCGCGGTGCTCGGCTATCTCGGCGCCGGCATGCTAATCGGCCCCTTCGGCCTCGGGATGATCGGCGAGGTCGAGTCCACGCTGCAGTTCGCCGAGTTCGGTGTAGTGCTGCTGCTTTTCCTCGTTGGGCTGGAGTTGCAACCGAGCCGCCTGTGGGTGCTGCGCCGGCCGGTATTCGGCCTCGGCGGCGCGCAGGTGCTGGCGACTGGCGCGGTGCTCGCTGCCCTCGCGCTCGCGTTCGGCTTCTCCTGGCAGGCGGCCCTCGTCGCGGGCTTCGGTCTGGCGATGTCCTCGACCGCGCTCGTCCTTGCCTCGCTTGCCGAGCGCAAACAGCTCGCCACGCGCCACGGGCGTGAAGCCTTTGCCGTGCTGCTTTTCCAGGACGTATCGGTGATCCCGCTGCTCGCGCTCCTGCCGCTGCTCAGCGATTCGGATACGCACGCCGCGGGTGGCTGGATGGCCGCTGTGAAGGGATTGGCAGTGATTGCCGTCGTCATCATCTCAAGCCGGCTCGTCGTGCGTCCTGTGCTGAAGGGGGTGGCGAGCTACGGCGGCCGCGAAGTATTTACCGCGGCGGCGCTGCTGCTCGTGGTGGGCGCCGCGCTCATCATGGAGAAAATCGGCCTGTCGCCTTCCCTCGGCGCCTTCCTCGCCGGGGTGCTCCTCGCCGATTCCGAATTTCGCCACGAACTGGAGGCCGACATCGAGCCCTTCAAGGGCCTGCTGCTCGGTCTTTTCTTCATAGCCGTGGGCATGAGCGCGAACCTTGGTCTTGTTTGGGAGCGGCCGCTCGCGGTGCTCGGCCTCGTGTTCGGCCTCATGCTTGCGAAGCTTGGACTGATGTACGCGATCGCCAGGATTGGCGGCGCGCCGAACGACACTGCGCAGCGACTTGCAGTTTCGGTCTCGCAGGGAGGCGAGTTCGCCTTCATTCTGTTCGTCGCGGCGGGGAGCCTCGGCATATTCGAGGCGGGGACCGCTCAACTCCTCGTGGTGGTCGTGACAGTGTCGATGCTGCTCGCGCCGCTCGTGTTCGAAGCTCATGAGCGCGCGCTCGCGCGTTGGACCGAGCGGCACGCGACGCCGGAGTTCGATGCGATCACGGGACCGGGAAACCCGGTCATCATCGCCGGCTACGGCCGCGTCGGGCAGATCATCTCGCGCGTGCTGCGCATGTGCGGTGTGCCTTTCACGGCGCTCGAGGTGAGCTACCAGCAAGTGGATTTCGTCAGGCGCTTCGGCAGCAAGGTCTACTACGGCGACGCTTCGCGCCTCGAGCTGCTTGAGGCGGCGAAGACGGGCGAGGCGAAGCTCTTCGTGCTGGCCATTGACGATGTCGAGGCCTCGGTGAAGACTGCGGCGGTCGTGCGCAAGCACTTCCCGCAGGTTCCGATCCTCGCGCGCGCACGTAACCGCGTACACCTGTTTCGCCTACGAGACTTGGGCGTCAAGCTCATCTGGCGCGAGACCTTTCCAACGAGCCTCGACATGGCGCGCCACGCTCTGCTTTCCCTGGGTTTCGGCATTGCCGCTTCCGAGCGCGCCGTGAGCCTGTTCAAGCAGCACGACGAGCAGCGGCTCGAAGCACAGTACGCGGTCCAGCACGACGAGGCGCAGCTTATCCAGACTTCAAAGGAAGCTGCGGCACAACTGCAGGAGCTGTTCGAATCGGACGGCCTGCAGCCCCTGCCGGGATTCCCGCAGGCCGCCGCAGCGGCTGTACGGAAGGAGTAGCGATATGCCGCGCGCCACTTCGGTGGGAATCGGATCGACAAACCCGAGCGGTAGAATAGTTGCGTGAAGAACGTCGTCATCTTGATCTCCGGCCGCGGCAGCAACATGGAGGCGATCGTGGGCGCGGGGCTCCCCGCGAAGGTCGCCGCAGTGATCAGCAACCGTGCCGACGCCGCCGGCCTGAAATTCGCCGCGCAGTCGGGCATTGCCGCTCAGGTAGTTGATGAGCGCGAGTTTTCCTCGCGCGGGACGTTCGACGCCGCGCTCGAGGCGGCCATCGAGCGGCATTCGCCCGACCTCCTCGCGCTCGCAGGCTTCATGCGCGTCCTGGGTGGCGATTTCGTGCGGCACTACTCGGGTCGGATGGTCAACATCCATCCGTCGCTGCTGCCGGCGTTTCCCGGGTTGCACACGCACCGGCGCGCTCTCCAGGAGGGCGTGAAGCTCCACGGCTGTACGGTGCACTTCGTGACGCCGCAGGTCGATCACGGTCCCATCATCGTCCAGGCGGCGGTACCCGTGCGCGCCGGGGATACCGAAGCGACGCTCGCCGCCCGGGTGTTGCGCCAGGAGCACCGTGTCTACCCGCTCGCGATACGTTGGTTTGTCGAGGGCCGGCTTGCCGTCGAGAACGGTATCGTGCGCGTCAACGCGTCCGGCGCCGTTCAAGCCGTGCTGGCCGACGAATGATCCCGGCTCCGCTCCGCCACGCAGGGATTGCGGCGCTCGCTCTGTGGACCGCCGTGGCACAGGCTGTCCCGCCGGAACGCATCACTCTCACCTACGAGTTGAAACGCAACAGCTTGGTTGTAGACGTCTCGGAAACACTCGAGCACGACGGCCGCACGTACGTGATCACCTCCGAGGGGAAGGGGAGGGGAATCCTGGCTCTGTTCGGGCTTCTGAAGCGCACGAGCCGCGGCCGCATCACGGCGCAAGGGCTGCGTCCCGATGAATTCCGTGACGAGCGCCCCGGAGGTTGGACGGTGTCGGCGAAATTCGATTGGGACGCGCGCTCGGTGACCCAGGAGAAAAACGGGAAGTCAGAGACGCTCAAGATGCCGGCGACAGCGCAAGACCCCTTGAGCCTCGCCTACAGCTTTGCGTTCGTCCCGCCCAAGGGCAAGGAGTACGACGTGACGCGCGCCGACGGGCGGGGGCTGACTCCATTCCGCTTTACCGTCGTCGGCAACGAGAAGCTCGCGACGCCCGCAGGCGAGATGCAGACGCTGCACATTGCCAAAGTGCTAGACGGCCCAGAGGACAAGTCGACCGACATCTGGTTCGCCGCGGAGCGCGATTTTCTGCCGGTGCGCGTCTTGGTGGTCGAGAAGGACGGCACGCGTTCCGACCAGATGGTCACGCGCATCGGCAAGTGACGCGGTTTTCGCGCCCGCTCCTCGATGCGTGCACCGCGGCCTTTGCGGCCGTGCTGCCGCTCGAACAACGCGCCGATGCGGCGCTCTCGGCGTTTTTTCGCAGCCATCCGAAAATCGGCCAACGCGACCGCGCCACGATCGCCGATTCGGTGTACGCGGCGCTCAGGCGCCGGCGGCTTCTCGAGCGCGTCGCGGCGACGCAGAGCCCGCGGCGTCTTGCTCTCGCGACGTGGACCGCGCTCCTCGGTGCCAATCTGCGCGAGCTCGATCCCTGGCTGCGCGGCGACGAAGCCGAGTGGCTCGCCTCGGTCAAGCGCGAGGCGGCCGCGCCGCAGCCCTTCGAGGTCGAGTGCGAGCTTCCCGATTGGGCGATCGAGCGCCTGCGCGCCCGCTACGACGAAAGCACGCTGCTCGCTTTGGCGAAGGGGCTGCTGCAGAATGCGCCGCTCGACCTGCGTGTGAATCCGCTGAAGATCTCGCGCGAAGCGGCGCTCGAACGCCTCTTGGCCGATGGGCTTCGCGCCACCGCGATGCCGTACTCGCCCGAAGGGATCAGGGTTCAGGAGAAGCCCGCGATCAATCGGCATCCGCTGTTTCTTGACGGCAGCGTCGAGGTCCAGGACGAAGGCAGCCAATTGCTCTGCCATCTGGTCGCGCCCAAGCGCGGCGAGATGGTCGTGGATTTCTGTGCAGGTGCGGGCGGCAAGACACTGGCCTTGGGAGCGCTTATGCGCTCGACGGGACGCCTCTACGCGTTCGATATCTCCCCCAGGCGCCTCGCGGGGCTGAAGCCTCGACTTGCGCGCTCGGGACTGTCGAACGTGCACCCGCAGAGGATCGAGGGCGTGAACGACACGCGCGTGAAGCGTTTGGCGGGCAAGATCGACCGCGTGATGGTGGACGCGCCCTGCAGCGGCCTCGGGACGCTGCGGCGCAATCCCGACATGAAATGGCGCCAGACGCCGGAGGATGTCGCCGAGCTCGTGGACAAGCAGAAATCGATTCTCGCCGGCGCCGCGCGGCTCGTGAAGCCGGGCGGGCGCCTCGTTTATGCTACCTGCAGCATTCTCGACGAGGAAAACCGCGGGATTGTCGAGGATTTCTTGCGCAATGCCCCATTCACGCTGCGACGCGCGGGCGAAGTGCTTGAAAAAGGCGGCATCAGGCTCCAAATGGAAGAATATCTCGACCTTTGGCCGCATCGGCATGGCACCGACGGCTTCTTCGCCGCGGTGCTCGAGCGTGTCGCTTGAAGCGGGAACCGAGGCTTTCTTGCACGACCGTTTTATTATATTCCGTGAAAATATCACGTCATGGAACGGAATTTCCCGTGAATCAATCGGTTTGCAACGACATGAATGTGATCAGGAAATCCCTGACCACGGCCTAAGGGATAGTGCCCTTGCCCTTTGTATGGATTCACGTAGAATCGCTGAAGCTCAGAGGGTAATTTGATGGAATCCAGCGTCCTGTTTTCAGGCATTTTTGACCTGCCGTGGTGGGGCTACGTCCTCGCCGCTCTCGGTCTAACCCACATCACGATCGTGAGCGTCACGGTGTTCCTGCACCGTCACCAGGCGCACCGCGCGCTCGATCTGCATCCCCTGGCGAGCCACTTCTTCCGCCTATGGCTGTGGATGACGACCGGCATGGTGACCAAGGAGTGGGCCGCGATTCACCGCAAGCACCACGCCAAATGCGAAACCGTTGAAGATCCGCACAGCCCGCAGCAGGTCGGAATCAATCGCGTGCTCTGGGGAGGCGTGTTTCTTTACGTTAAGGAATCCTACAACCGCGAGACGATGACCCGCTACGGCCACGGTACACCCGACGACTGGCTCGAGCGCAACCTCTACTCCCGCTTTTCGATACTCGGCCTCACCCTGATGGGCGCCGCCAACGTCATGCTGTTCGGCGTCGTTCCGGGCGCGCTGATCCTCGTCACGCAGATCGCTTGGATCCCGTTCTGGGCGGCGGGCGTCATCAACGGCATCGGCCACTTCTGGGGATACCGTAACTGGTCAACCGAGGACGCGAGCACGAACATCGTTCCCTGGGGCATCATCATCGGCGGCGAGGAGTTGCACAACAACCATCATGCCTATGCGACCTCGGCGAAGCTTTCCAACAAGTGGTACGAGATCGACCTGGGCTGGATCTATATTTGCCTGCTCGAGGCGCTCGGCCTCGCACAGGTGAAGAAAGTCGCGCCGACGCCGCGCTTCACCGAGGCGAAGCCTGCGGTAGATTCCGAGACATTGCAGGCTGTGATCACGCACCGCTACGACGTGCTCGCGAAATACGCCAAGTCGCTCAAGCGTACCTACGCCGAGGAGCTCGGCAAGCTGCGCCGGCTCGCGCCGCACGACGCGCACGTGCTGAAGAACCTGAAGCGCTGGCTGCACCGCGACGAAAAATCGCTGTGTGAGACCGAGCGCGCGAACCTCAAGCAGGGCCTGGCAAAGTCGCGCGCGCTTCACACCGTGTACTCGATGCGCGCAGAGCTCGCGTCGCTGTGGGAGCGCTCAAGCGTGTCGCGCGACCAGCTCGTGCGCCAGTTGCAGGACTGGTGCCACCGTGCCGAAGCAAGCGGCATCCGCCCGCTCGCGGAATTCTCGCACCGGCTGCGCTGCTACGCGTAGGAGGTTTCGCAGCCCGCGGAAGCGGGAAGCCAAAAAAACCCGCCTCTGGCGGGTTTTTTCATGGATTTCAACCGATCGGCTTTTCCGGGTAGCATATGGACTGCTGTGTTTCGGGAGGCTTTTTAACGAGGAAAGCCAAGAAAGGGGGTATGAAATGAAGAGCCTTTTTGCGGTTGTTGCGTCCATGCTGATTGCTTTGCCGGCCTTAGCGCAGGTGAAACCGTGCGAGGAACTCAAATCCGAGATCGAGGCCAAGATCAAGAACAACGGCGTGAAAGACTTTACGCTGACCATCGTTGACAAAGACCAAGCCGAGGACGGCAAGGTCGTCGGTACCTGCGACGGCGGGACGAAGAAAATCGTCTACAAGCGGGGTGGCTGAGAGACACCGCGAAGACAAGCAACCGAACTGAGAAAAGCCCGCGAGAGCGGGCTTTTTTCTATCGCGTCGCGCGTTGAACGGCGCGCGTCATTTGATCTTGGTTTCCTTGTAGATAACGTGCTTGCGCGCCCTGGGGTCGTACTTCTTGATCTCCATCTTTTCGGGCGTAGTGCGCTTGTTCTTGGTGGTCGTGTAGAAATGGCCGGTGCCGGCCGTGGATTCGAGTTTGATTTTCTCGCGCATGGTGACGACCCGTCAGGCTAGATCTCGCCGCGCTCGCGCAGCTCTTTGAGCACCGCGTCGATGCCCTTCTTGTCGATGATGCGCACGCCGGCGTTGGAAATGCGCAGCCTCACCCAGCGCTTTTCGCTTTCCACCCAGAAACGCCGGTACTGCAGGTTCGGATAGAACCGGCGTATGGTCTTGTTGTTGGCGTGAGAGACGTGGTGTCCCACCTGGGGCTTCTTGCCCGTTACCTGGCAGACGCGCGCCATGGAATGCTCCGCGAGAAAGGGGCGCATTATAGGTCGAAACAGGGTCCGCGTTCAAGCTCAAAGCCGAGGGAGGCGAAGAATCCGCCGAAGATCGTCACAGCAGCCCGCGTTCGGCGAAGGACATCGTGCGGGGTCCTGCGACGATGAAATGGTCGAGCACCTGTATGTCGACCAGAGCGAGCGCGCTTTTCAGCGAGCGGGTGAGGATCTCGTCGGCATGGCTCGGCTCGGCGACGCCGGAGGGGTGGTTATGCGCGAAAATCACCGCCGCCGCGTTATGCTTGAGCGAGCACTTCACGACCTCGCGCGGGTAGACGCTCGTCTGGGTCAGCGTGCCGTGGAACAGCTCCTCGCAGGCGATGACGCGATGCTGCGCGTCCAGGAGAAGCACCACGAATACCTCTTGCTCGCGCCCGCCGAGTGCAAGGCGCAGGTAGTCGCGCACCGCCCGCGGCGACGACAGCGCATCCCGCGAGGAGATTTCCTCCCTGAGCGCACGGCGCGCCAGTTCGAGGGCTGCCCGGAGCTGCGCGAGCTTGGCTCTCCCCATACCCGGGGTTTCCGCGAGGTTCGCGGATCCGGCATCCAGCAACCCGCCGACCGAGCCGAAGCGCCCGAGCAGCTGGCGCGCGAGATCGACCGCGCTCTTTCCCTTGATGCCGGTACGAAGCAAAATCGCGAGCAGCTCGGCGTCGGCGAGCGAGGCGGCGCCGAGCGCGAGCAGCCGTTCGCGAGGACGCTCCTGCAGGGGCCAGTCGGTAATCGCCACGGAATTCGCTTAAAATCCTCGTTTTGCCGCTTAACGCTTCAAGCCGAATCGCGATGACCGATATTTCCGGGAAGGGCATTCTGCTCGGGATCACCGGCGGAATCGCCGCCTACAAGGCGGCGGAGCTGACGCGTCTCTTCGTCAAGGCGGGCGCCGACGTGCGCGTCGTCATGACCGAAGCCGCCTGCCGCTTCATCACCCCGGCGACGCTGCAGGCGCTGTCCAGCAAGCCCGTTTTCACCGACATGTGGGACCCGCGCGTGCCCGACAGCATGGGCCACATCGAGCTCTCGCGCGACCGCGACATCATCGTGGTCGCGCCTGCTACGACCGATTTTCTCGCGAAGCTCGCGAACGGCCTGGGCGACGATCTGCTCTCAACGCTGTGCCTCGCGCGCCGCTGCCCGCTCATGGTCGTGCCCGCGATGAACGTGGAGATGTGGCAGAACGCGGCGACGCAGCGCAACGTCGAGCGCCTGCGCTCCGATGGGGTCGGCATACTCGGTCCGACCGAGGGCGCCCATGCGGACCGCGAAGGCGGCATGGGGAGGATGCTCGAGCCCGCCGAGATATTCGCCGAAGTCGCGGCTGCGCTCGGCCCCAAGGCGCTTTCCAAAAAAAAAGTGCTGATCACGGCGGGACCGACCTATGAGCCGATCGACACGGTGCGCGGGGTCACCAACCAGAGTTCGGGCAAGATGGGCTACGCCGTCGCGCAGGCGGCGCTGGAAGCCGGCGCGGAGGTGACGCTGGTATCCGGCGTCACCGCGCTCGCCGCTCCGGCGGGCGTGGAGCGCGTGGACGTGATCACCGCACGCGAGATGCACAAAGCCGTGATGGCGCGCGCCGAAAAGGCCGATGTCTTCATCTCGGTCGCCGCGGTCGCCGATTTCCACCCAGTCGATCCCAAGCCGCACAAGATCAAGCGCGGCAACGGCAATCTCAACGTCGAGCTCGCCCCGAACCCCGACATCCTCGGCGAGGTCGCCGCGTTGCCGAAAGGGCCGTTCTGCGTCGGTTTTGCTGCGGAGACCGAAGACCTCAAAGCAAACGCGCAAGCGAAGCGCAAGAAAAAAGGAATCCCGCTCCTCGCCGCGAACCTCGCGCACGAGACTTTCGGCAAGGACACGAACGCGCTCACGCTCTTCGACGACAACGGCCTGCACGAGCTCGCTCGCGCGCCCAAGATCGTGCTGGCGCGGCAACTGGTAGCGCACATCGCGAAGATGCTGCCACTGCGCTAGGCGGTTCTTCGTTTGAAGACTCTCGACGTAAAAATCCTCGACCCGCGGTTGCGCGATGCGCTGCCGCAGTATTCCACCGCCGGGGCGGCGGGTCTCGACCTACGCGCCTGCGTCGAAAAGCCGCTCAAGCTCGCTCCGGGGGCGGCGGAGCTCGTTCCGAGCGGCATCGCCATCCACCTTGCCGATCCCGGGCTCGCCGCCGTCGTGCTGCCGCGCTCCGGGCTGGGACACAAGCACGGCATCGTGCTCGGGAATCTCGTCGGCCTGATCGACTCCGACTATCAAGGGGAGGTGATGGTCTCGGTGTGGAACCGGTCGAAAGAGGCGTTCACGATCAACCCTCTGGACCGCATCGCGCAGCTCATCGTGGTTCCGGTCGTGCAGGTGAAGTTGAACGTGGTGGAAGAATTTGTCGCCAGCCGACGGGGCGCGGGTGGGTTTGGTAGCACGGGCAAAGGTTGACTCAGAAAGATTCGATTTGAAGGTTTCCGCCAGCATGCGGACTACCTGGGTGGCTCCACCTCCCAAACGCCGCGACGTTAGCCATTCTCGAGGACGATGTCCCACATCGCCACGAGCGAGTCTGGTTCGAGTCCCTGGGTGGGTGGCCTCAGGGAAACGATCAAGCGCTCCTTGCCTTCGCCCGCGCCTTGCAGGAAGGGGTCTTTGTCGTTCAATGGCTCGCCCGCGAAATACATTTGCGTCACCAAACGGTTGCTCTTGCCCGTGACATCGAAATGAATATGCGGGGGCCGCATTCGGTCGGGGCCAGCCGGATATGCCCCCGGCTTGATGGTCTTGATCCGATAGCGCCCTTGCGCATCGGTGGTCAGGACCGCGAAGCCCTCGAAATTGGGATCCAGCGGCGCTGGATTGTGGTCACTCGGGTGCGTATAGCGTCCATGGGTGTTGCTCTGCCAGATCTCAACGCGGGCGCCTTGGACGGGTTGCCCTTGGGAGTTTACGACCCGCCCCATCACGTGGATCACCTGTCCCGCTGCGCGTCCCGGCTTGCCCGGGATGATCGTCAGATCCGCGCCCTGGTGCAGCGGTTTCACGACGGGATAAAACGGCCCAAGGATTTGATCCGGTGTCCGCCTTGGCACTTGGGCCAACGCGGTACTGGCGCCACCGAACATGGCCAATCCGCCTGCCGCAACCGCCATACCCAAGACGTGTCGGCGTGAAATTCCATCATGAGTACTCATTGTCGCCTCCTCATAGAAACGTGTTGCGGCTAACGTCCACGCCCAGCGGCGGGTTGACTGCGTTGTTCGGCCAAGGTGCGACGCTCCACGCGCGCAGGCACCGCGCTATTTCCTCACGAATTTGTGAACAGTGGAATTAACGGTGTCGGCAACCCAGATGTCGCCTTTCGCGCTGACCGCGATCATGTGGGCTTCGCCGAACTCACCCAGTTCCCTGCCGGCCTTTCCAGTCGCGGCAAGGACCTTGCCATCGAGGTCCAGGCGAAGAACCTGGCCGGCGAATCCGTTCACCATATGAATGTATCGATCGTCGATTTGAAGCGAACACGGCAGCCCGGCGTACTTCAATTCCTTCAGGTAGTTCCCGTCCTGATCAAAGATCTGGATTCGCTGATTTTCGCGATCGGCGACCCAGAGCCGCCCGTTGGCGTCGATCGCGATCCCGTGGGCAACATCGAATTGGCCGGGACCTTTGCCTTTTCCGCCCCAGGACTTCAAGAATTTCCCGTTCTTGTCGAACTTCAGGACGCGCGGATCTCCATTGGCGCCCGGCGTATGTCCTTGAGCGACGAATACATCCCCGTTGGTGCCGACGGCGACATCGGTTGGCTGGTTGATTTGTCCTGCCTGCCCTCTTGTTCCCAGTGTCAGCAAGATCTGTCCTTGCGGACTTACCTTGTAGACAACATGTCCGCGATCGTCTGTTGCCCACATGTTGCCGCTGCTGTCGAATTTCAATCCGTGAGGTCGAGTAAACAGACCTTCACCGAAAGCCCGAATGAACTTCCCGTCGGCGTCGAATTCCGCGAAAGCCTGCGCGCCGCGATACAGAACCCAGAGATGTCCGCCTTTGTCGAAGGCAACGCTCGAGGGAGCGCCGGTCACCATGCCGGCGGGAATGGTCAGCGGATTTGCTACGGCGACGTAGCCCAGCTCAGCGGCTGCTTGAGGCACCAGCAACGCCGGATCGGATGGCCGCTGCGCAAACGCGGAGCCGCAGGCAATCATGAATAGGGTGATAGCAAAAGCACTTGCGACTCGAGATCCGTACATATTCTTCACGCGCGTCCGGTGCGGCGTGCTGTTAGGAGTCCTTGTTGACAAGGCTGACAATGCCTCTCAAAACACTTGCTTGTCGTAAGCGTTTCTTGCGACTCAATAAACCTACTAGACCGAGCCCCAAGAGAGCACCGGGTATGACTCCAGAAAAACTTCGCAAATTCATTTCGGCGCGAAGAAGTGCGATTTTGGTATCGATTATTCGGTTCACGGCTTTAATGGCCTCGCTCTGAGGTTCGGTGCCCAAAATAGCAATGCTCCTTTCCTTGACCTTCATTTCATCAGCTTTGATCTGCGCGTAGGCAAGCACGCCGATCATAACCACACCTATGACAATCATTGCTAGAGAGGCAAAAAAGCGTTGCTTAGTTTGCTTTTCGTATTCGCCGATCAACTGGCGGGCCTCTCCAATGATGCTATCTTTGGTCGGTTCCATTCGACTCCTAACGAATGAAAGGGACTTCCCCTACTCGAAGCGGGTGTTGGCCCGCACGGCATCGAAGTGCCAAGATTGA
>WNEZ01005531.1_pt1 | contig 14538 bp, 14 predicted proteins | sample 5400521 | NCBI WGS metagenome assembly WNEZ01 (sample SAMN13153339, study PRJNA577476) | soil metagenome | isolation source: 120 cm saprolite under Douglas fir tree site 2 hole 1 replicate 1 | place: USA:California | collected 2015-04-18
CGTATATCGCAGCGACAATGCGCTTTTTTTCCTCCTTAGATGAAAAACGTTTCACTAAAACATAGTTCTCGTTAGGAACTAAAAGTACCTGGGTTTCATCATTATGGATAAGCGCATTGGGTTTTTTTGTCTCTCTCTTCGGCCAAGCGACATACCCCTGCTCAAAATGTGTGGGGTAGATAAGAGGCGCTGTTTCCGCCTCCGGCTGCTGCCGTAAAAAGTCTCTGGCGCGGAAATCAACCACACGTCCGGTAGATACCTCCAGGTCTAGGTCTTCGAGTGTGCAGTGAAATTGCATCATCCTCTCTGCGACCCATTCACCTAATTTGTCAGGGACGATGTGAATAAATGCCTGGGGGTCTTCCGGGTATATAACCTGGGAGTAGCTTACTTCGCGTGAAGACATGAACTCGTCTTCCGGGTCTTCATTTGAAGTGATGGTGATATGTTCTGGCTTCGTTTGCTCTTTTATTGCGTGGAAGATGACGTTTTCTTGAAGTACCTCATCGTCGCTGAAGGCCTTCTGTCTGGACTCAAACAAATGCAGGCGGTCTAAGGCCATAGTTTTGAGAAAAGATTTCCGAAAGCTTGTAAAATACGGCCCATTACAAAAGCTTCTGGGGGTTATAGCAACAAGTTCACCTGATGGTTCTAAAAGCTGCATTGATGCAGCAAGAAAGGCGGTATAAAGATTGCTGGTCTCAATTCCTATCAGGCGCAGGAGCTTGCGGATATCTGACTCTGTATGAATTTTCCGGTAGGGCGGATTGAGAATGGCGCAGGTGAACGAGGGTTTACTAGCCGGTGCAAAGAGTCCTCCGGCAAGATATTCCACAGCACTCTTGATAAAATCTGTCTGCAGTATTGTACCTGTGAATTGGATACCTGCTTGTCGGCACTCTATCTTACAAAGAAGCATCGTCTCAGCAAGATATTCTGCAAGGACAGCGTCTATTTCGTAAGCGGTTACTTGTATTTGTTTCGGCTTCATGTGCCGGTGACATAGTTCAGCAACACAGGCTACAAAAAGGGAACCTACACCTGCTCCTGCATCGAGAATGCATAGGAGTAAGAAACTGGCCCATTACTACCTTGCTTCCCTCGTTTAACCTGCGGCTTGCATCCAATCGTAAAAAGTCAACCCGTTCGGAAAGGGCAGCGCTGCTGGTGGAGAATGTTCCTGTATCAGAGTAGAAGCTATCAACCAAGGCCAATCTTCTTTCCTCCATTTGTAGTCCTGCTGACATACTGAACAGACAATAGCACCTCTCCCTGCTTGCTGTCAATTGAGTAATCCAACGGTGGTTGGTGACAGCGTTGTTTGTATAAAGCCTTTATAATGAAAATTCTCTACCTGATGGCTAGAGAAGCTATTTTCTCTCATTTCTTAGCTCTACAATAATTTCCTCCGATCCCGCGCGAAAAGAATGGCAATCTCTGGTAGGTTTTGCTTGTGTCTATTTACAACGCCGTTGAGAAGGCGTATTCTGTCGGCACAAAGAGGATTTCTCAGGTTTTTCAGTTTCGATGAGAGTGGAGCTGGTAATGACGCTCATGCCTGGCCTTGTTTTTTATTCCTGGCAATCGGATCTTCCCAACGCAACAAACCGCGGCTTTATCGAGCGGGCGCTCGAAGCTGCTGCAAAGGCGCTCAAAAATGATGATTCTATTCAGGTTGAGCCCGTAATTGATCGTGACACCGCTGGCGTGCCTGGCTCTCCCAACATTGCGGAGACAATCTTTAGGAAGATTGATCAGGCGAACGTTTTTGTTGGTGATATCTCGATTATCAATCGAGATATGCGTGATCAGGCCACAAATGCGCGCCATACTCCTAACCCGAATGTTCTCCTCGAACTTGGGTATGCACTAAAGGCACTTGGTGATAAACAGGTCATTTTAGTGCTGAACGATGCCTATGGGGGACTGGAGTTGCTGCCATTTGACCTGAGTATGCGACGTGTCATTCGTTATGATATGGCGGAAGCAAATCAGGATCGCGCATCTGAACGCAAAAACCTTGAAAAAAAGCTTATGGAGGCACTTCGAGCAAGTCTGAGTAACGCAGATAGTTCTTTGTTAGAGATCGGAAACCAGTCTCGCCCAGTTCTCCACCCGCTGAACAAATTGGAAGGGATTATCGATAGTCAGAGCGGATTGGTACAGTGGGGCAGGCAGGTTATTTCTATAGCTCCTATGAGAGGCTTTGAGAACATAGGCGGGGGTCCAGCCTTTAATATCTATGCCATCTTTTTTGGAGGACTTTCCCAGCATCTCCCTCCCCGAGAGCGCTACGCTGTCTGGAACTATGGCACCCTTAAAGCTGGAGAAGAAGGTCCGCCACTCATCCTCAGCCAGGGCACAAGTATTGAAAGTACCACTACCATTAACGGTCATCCGCTCTACGTCCCTGGTGATCCACAGCATAATGGTGTTCTCGCTCGCCTGACGATTACCTACCACGACACTCCTGGGCGTAAATACGCCAGTATCTACGACTTCCACAGATACCTTGGATGGAAACGGGTCAGCGATGTAGAAAATATCGAGTACGATCTGAATGAGCTCGACGCCGTGCATCCAATGACTCAGCAAGCGAATGAGTTTTTTTGGCGTCTTGGGCAAAGTCGCCTGTGACAAGCCCGTTTCTCCACGCTGGGTCATCCCCACAATGTATCCAACTAGCATCGTCGCGCGAGCCCTGCACATACCAGTAGAGCCCGATGAGAGACTGAGCAAAGGACGAAAAATCAAAAGTGAGAAGCTGATGTAACTTCAAGTAGCGGAGCTTAAAGTAGAGGTTACTGCCGTCAATGAGGATACTGGCGCGTTTGTGCTGCATAAAATAAAAAATCTGCAAAGACCTTTTCAGGTGTTGCAGACGGTTTAAGTATTTGTATTATAGCAAGGAGGCGGTGAAAGTCAATATTCGTTAGCGTCTCATCGGCGGGTTCCGGCGTTTCCTGAGCGCATTGTTGATGGTCATATCCAGGTAGGTGGTCTCCCCTGTTGTGCGCTCGGTCTTCTGCCGGTATAAACCGGACTCTCGAAAAAGCTGCCTGGTCAGTGCCACGTTATCCCCTGTCCAGTGCAAAAGCTTTAGTATCAGCACAAAGTCCGCGCTTGACTGGCTGGTATAGCCTGAGATGTCGCCTCGTAGAAGTCTCTGTAACACCGGATCGTGTGCTGCTTCCGGGGGCAGCTCGGTAAGTGGCAGTCCAGGAGCACCCCCACTTGTGTTCTGAAAAGGTCTTTCCGCGACTGGTGGTGTCAGGGTTCTGTACAGAGCGTCAAGAGCTTCCTGCCTGCTGTTGATGGTTGCCGGTATGCCTGGGAGGTGCCTGGTGGTGATGGTAAGGTAGTGCTTTTCCCCGTACACTTCAATGTTGCCTGCTTTTTTACTGGCTGGCGGTTTGCCTTCAACGAAGAGGTGGACGCCGCCTGTACCCGCCGCTCTGTTCCAGGACGGTGAATACTCGGTGTAGGTGTTAAGCGTCTCGATGATCTCCTGCGCCCACGGCTGTATGCTGCCTTCATGGATGCAATGGTCAAGATCAATGCCAGCAAACGGGCTGTGCGAGAGCATAAAGCCAATGCCCTGATACTGGCCGGTTGCGACTGCTGCCAAGGCACTCTCAAGTGTTCCCCAGGTGGTTCTGTCTGTCGGGCTTGCCGGATGAAGGGTCTTGGGGTTAACAGGCGGTTTCTTGCGCTGGCCGTTCTCTTCCTTGTAGCGCCAGACGACAAAGTTGGGGTATCCTGCGATTTCTAGCAAGATACCCTTTCGCTCAATGCGTTCTTTGAGGTGCGCGGCGTATGTACTTGCTGTTTCCTGCCGTGTTCGTTCAGTGCTCATAAGAGGCTTCACGCAAAACAATATTCTAACACGGCGTTTCTTGTTCCTGCGTTCCCGCCTGGTGCTCATAACTGTCAAGAACAGGTTTGACAATGGTTGAGTATTTGGCATTCCCCCAGCGCAGGTAGGAGCAAATTTCACGTCTCGGAATACCTTGTTTGAACGCTGCAATGACTTTGTTCCTCTCCTCTTCGGGAACATCCGGGAACAAGATTGTATCAGGCGTTGTCTGCTCCTGTATTTCGTCTCCCGCTGTGTCTGTTCCCGATGCCGTTTCCGTGATTTGGAGCTTTTCCGGCTGTTCCTCGGAAACGGTTGTTTGGGTGAGTAACACGCGCAATTCTTGCAGCAGTTCAGGGGTGAGAACAATAGGTTGGGGTGTACTTCCAGCCTCCGCTGCAGAAAGTTTTTGTGCGTGGACATGGCGCAGGGCATGGGCCACAATCAGAAGGACGATTGCAACTGAGCGTATCCAGATCAGGACTTCGACGGGAATGAACACATGAATGTAGGCTGCGTCCAGGGTGAGGTTGAGCGTCTGCTGCACGCTCTCAATGTTTAACACAATGGCAGCGGTGAAAAGAAGGAGCGCGGAAAGCAACCCGTATAGCCAGGTCTTTACCTTCTCCCCTTCTGCATGATAGTGGAATGTGCGTATGATGGTTCCGGCAACGCTGGCATCTATGGCGATACATTGCGTCCAGGCCCATATGCGTTGCATAATTAGGTTGTCTGTTAAAACAGAGCCTTTGGTTAACACGTTAGCCATTGACGCGATAAGCCCAAAAGCTAATAATAAGACAGAGAAGCTTGAGGCAAGCTCTAACAGGTACAAGATGCAGGTGTCTAGTTTCTCGATGCTTTGAAACTTCGTCATGGGAAAATCCTTTCTAAGCTTCCTTGCGGCGGCTCAGGATACGATTGAGAATGTGGATTGCACGATCAATATCGAATAAGGAAGGAAATTTGTAAGATGACGTTGAAAGTTGGTCTGCTTGTCGGGCGGGAGTGGTCATTCCCACCCGCCTTCATCGAGGAAGTGAATCGCCGCGACGAGGGCGTCGTTGCCGAATTGGTCAAGCTGGGGAGTACACGTATGGCCGAACCCAGCCCCTACGCGGTCATCATTGACCGTATCTCGCACGAGGTACCCTATTACCGCGTCTACCTGAAGCATGCCGCGCTTCAAGGTGTGACGGTGGTCAATAATCCCTTCATGTGGACGGCGGACGATAAGTTCTTTGAGGCCTCCCTGGCTACAGAGCTCGGAGTTGCCAGCCCCAAAACCATGGTTTTGCCGAACAAAGAATACGTCCCCGGCATCATCCACAACGAGAGCCTGCGCAACCTGATCTACCCTCTCGACTGGCAGGGAATTATTGACTACGTTGGCCTTCCCTGTGTGCTGAAAGATGCCCTTGGAGGCGGCTGGAAGGATGTATTCGTTTGCCACTCTTTGCAGGAAGTGCTCCAGTATTATGATCGCTTTGGCCTGCGCACAGTCATCATTCAGGAGTTCATCGAGTGGCAGCAGTACGTCCGCTGCATCTGCCTGGGGCAGGAAGAAGTGTTGCCGATCAAATACAACCCGCACGAACGCAAATATTACGTTGAACACCAGCACCTGAGTCCCGAACTCGGCCAGCGTATCGTGGAAGATTCTCTGAAACTCGTGCGCGCACTGGGGTACGATATGAATTCTCTCGAGTGGGCCGTTCGTGACGGCGTTCCCTACGCCATCGACTTCATGAACCCTGCTCCCGACATGGATATCTACTCGCTGACCCCATTTTACTTTGATTGGGCAGTCAAGCACATGGCTGATATGGCTATCCGGCTTGCGAAGCAGCCGCGCTCCCAGAAACGCGATTTGCGTTGGGATGTTTTTCTGAAGGCAAACCGGGATCGGGGTGAGAGCCAACCGGCTCCAAACGATGCCTCAACCTCACCCTGACCTGGCTGCCTTATAGATCTTGACCTTGACCTTGACCTTGACCTTGATCTTGCAGCCGGAACTCTTGGAGGTGTGCCATGTCACTACGAGAAGCCATCCAAAGCTATCACGATCTCCTGACAGACGAATTGACCGCTGCATCCCAGGCCCAGCTTGATGACCAGCAGCTACGGCGAGGACTCTTCTTTGGGCAGCGCCCACTGTGTACCGTCCTGCGGCCGCGCTTCATGACGCCTGAACAGTATCGTTTTCTCCAGTCCCGCACGCGAGTGCTGCTGCGCGCTTTCGACAAAGCCTACCGCAGGGCTATTGAAGACGCCGACTTCCGTGCGCAGTTTGGCCTGCTTGACTGGGAAGAGGAACTCGTGCGGCACGACCCGGGTTTCCGCAATCCCAGCCCGACCTCGCGCGTGGATACGTTTTTCGTCACAGATCGCGGCGGGCTGCGCCTGACGGAATATAACGCCGAGACACCGGCGAGCCCGGCCTACAACGATGTTCTCACCGAGATACTCTACGGCCTGCCCGTGATGCGAGAATTTTTGCGCCATTACGAAGTTCGTGCGTTACCTGCCCGCCACAGCGTACTCCATGCCCTGGTGGACGCCTACCGGCAGTGGTCTGGCGGCCGCGAGGCGCCTCGCGTTGCCATCCTCGACTGGCGCGAAGTGCCCAGTTATAGTGAGTTTGTGCTGTTCGCAGAGTACTTCAAATCCCAGGGCCTTGAGTGTATCATTGCCGACCCGCGCGAGGTGGAGTACCGCGATGGTCGCCTCGTTTCCGGTGATTTCCACATCACCCTGATCTATAAGCGCGTGCTGATCAGTGAACTGGTCGAACGCGGCGGCCTCGATCAACCCGTCATACGCGCGGTACGCGACGGCGCGGTGTGCATGGTCAATCCCTTCCGCTGCAAGATCTTGCATAAGAAGGCCAGCCTGGCTGTCCTGAGCGATGAACGCAATGCCGACCTCTTCACTGCTGAAGAAAGAGAAGCCATCGATGCCCACATTCCCTGGACATGCCGAGTCGAGCAGCGCCATGCTCGCTATCACGACCAGGCGATTGATTTAATACCCTATATCGTTGAACACCGCGAGAACCTCGTTCTCAAACCGAACGACGAGTATGGCGGCAAAGGCATCGTCCTGGGCTGGCAGACTGGTGCTGCTGGCTGGGAGCAGGCCATCATGACCGCGCTGTCCGAGCCATACATCGTACAGGAGCGAGTAGCCATTCCCAGTGAACCTTATCCCAGCCTGGTCGATGGCCGGCTTGAGATGGCCGACCGCATGCTGGATACGAACCCATTCGTCTTCTACGGCGACTATGTGGACGGCTGCCTCTCACGCCTCTCAGCCGAGGCGCTGTTGAATGTCTCAGCCGGTACGGGCTCGGCCGTGGCGACATTTGTTGTGGAGAAGCGCTAAGAGAGGAGAATGATATGAAAGCACCATCGCTCACCATTGGCATCGAGGAAGAGTACCAGATCGTCGACCCGCAGACGCGGGAGCTGCGCTCCTATATCACCCAGATTCTAGATGAAGGGCGCCTCTTTTTGCGCGAGCAGGTCAAGCCCGAGCTGCACCAATCGATCGTCGAGGTCGGCTCCTCCGTGTGCCAGACCCCAGCAGGCATACGGGATGAGCTGGTGCGGCTGCGAGGTATAGTCATGAACCTGGCAGGGAAGAACGGCTTGAAGATCGCCGCCGCCGGCACGCATCCCTTCTCCTCCTGGATGACCCAGGAAATAACTCCTCTGGAGCGCTACTCCGGCGTGAAGCAGGACATGCAAGAACTTGCCCAGCGCCTGTTGATCTTCGGTACCCACGTGCATATCGGCATCGAAGACCGCGAATTTCTCATCGATGCCATGAATGTTTCCCGCTACCTGTTGCCTCATGTTATGTGCCTATCCACCAGTTCGCCGTTCTGGATGGGCCGCAACACGGGCCTGAAGTCCTACCGCAGCATTGTTTTCCGCAATTTCCCGCGCAGCGGCATCCCGCGCACCTTTCAGTCCTGGTCGGACTTTACTTCCCTGGTGGACACGCTAGTTGACACACACACGATTCCAGATGGTAGCAAAATCTGGTGGGACGTTCGCCCTAACTGGTCGTACCCAACACTGGAATTTCGTGTCTGTGATGTGTGTACCCGTATAGAGGAGGCGGTGTGCCTGGCGGCCATTTTCCAGGCCATTGTGGCAAAGCTTTGGAAGCTGCGTCGCGACAATATGACATTCCGCGTCTACGCACACGACCTGATCGAAGAGAATAAGTGGCGCGCGGTGCGCTACGGCCTGGATGGCAAACTGATCGACTTCGGCAAGCAGCAAGAGCTGCCAGCTCGCGAATTGATCCGCGAAATGATCGAGTGGTTCATCGGCGATGTCGTTGATGAACTCGGCAGCCGCAAGGAAATAGAGTATGCCTATCACATCCTCCAGGAAGGCTCAAGCGCCGACCGCCAGTTGGCGACCTTTGAACGCACCGGTGACCTGAAAGCAGTAGTCGATCAACTGATTCAAGAAACCAGCGAAGGGGTTGTCTCTTAAGTCGTCGGCAGGAAGTTTCTATGAAAGCTACCTGCCTTCTACTATTTTTTCAACGGCCTTTTTAATGCGGTTTTCCCTGATTTCCTGCTTTTTGGCGCTTATTATCCATTCAACGTACTCTTTTTTGTGCGTGTAGGAAAAGGCCTCGAAAATCTCCTTCGCTTTGTATTTGCTTCCAGGGCCTGTTGCAAGTCCTCGGGGACTGCCACAATTCTCGGCTCTGTATCGATCTCCATCACAACCTTTACCTTATCGCCGACACTTTTTCCATTAACTTCGCGTATCTCTTTTTTCACCACCATACAATGCCCCTCGCCCATATTTGCAATCGATCCCCTATAGGGACATCCATCTATTGTCCCCCGTACCTTGACCTGGGCTTTTGTCCCATACACTTCCTGCACATTGAAAGGGACGAGAAAAGCAGTTACGCCAGAATCACTCCCTTAACTGCGCAACGCTCTCTTCTGCTTTGCGCAATTCATCCAGAGTAGCACGAAGCTCGTCCTGGAGGTCCTGCAGTTGTTTTTGAGCATCCTTGAACTGACTCTCTCGCTCTTTAGCAGTACGCAGTTGGGCCTCGCGCTCCTTAGCCGATTGTAGCCGCGCTTGAGCCTCCTCGAGCTGCCGCTGAACCTCCAGGATCTGCCTCTGCATCTCCTGCATGCGCGTTTCGTGATCAACTGGTTCCAACGTCGCGGCACTCGGCTGAGTTGCCTGGAAAGCGTTCTCTAGAAGTGATTCAGACGGAGGGGTATATTGCTGCATCTCCAACGGCGGAAGCGCTTCATAATCGGCTGGCTCGGTGGTGACAGGAACCGGCGAACTCTCCTCTAGTACATAGACCTTAGCCTGTTCAGTTGTAACATCTGCCTGGGCCCCCTGCGGATAATCCTCCTCGATTGGGTGAACTGGCTCGTCAGTTGCCGGGGCAACCTCCAGGGATTCATAAACTGGCTGCGGATAATCCTCCTCGATTGAATGAACTGGCTCGTCAGTAGCTGTGGCAACCTCCTGACTTTCATAAGCTGGCTCTTGAGGCGTCAAGGTTGTAGATTCTATTTCCTCGGTACTTTCCATGGGTGGAGTGGATACAGCCTCCAGCACAGAGTCGGCCTCGTGCGGCGCATGGGACGTTGGTTGTTCTTCAAGCGTTGTGTCCGTAGAGCTTCTTGTCGTGCTGTCGTTGTAAACGTCGGCCACATTGTAGTGAAAGGCGCCATACATTTTTAAGAGTGCCATCGCCTCTTGCTCCCTGTCCGGCGCCCTTACTGCAACGACAGAATGTCCATTGCGATATTCATTGGCATAGTAGCGGGCTTCTTCATCCGAGAGGCCCATATCGGTCAATGCGTTGACAAGGTTGTCACTCACCGTGTCGGTACCCGTAAACAGGCTCTTGATGTCCTCGAAAAAACTGCTGGCGCCACCAGGGCTTGAATACCAGATCTGGTCATGACCAAATCCTGTATCCTCCAATGCTTGTACTGCTTGCTCTGCCGGTGCCCGGCTGCCAAAGACACCCACGACAGTTGAACGGAGATTCGTTGCCATGCGCTTTTCCCCTTCTGCAGGCTATAATTTAGAAGTGCCTGCTGCTTCATTGCAACAAAATGCGGAGTATCACCTGGAAGTTCCGGCTGTATGGGACTGCGTAGGATCCTAAAAGGTTCACGTAATAGCGGGCAAAATAGTTTTATGCGCAGACGCTGGCTTGTGGTATCTTTTGCCACGTCTAAATGGAATTATACATCGAAGATCACTTAAAGGCGTAGTGGGTAAAAAAAGTGTTATACTATTGCGTTGCTATCTAGAAAGCCCTTGCGAGGAGAATAATATGACAAGTTCAAACGACGAAGAAGGTCCGAACCACTAGATATGTTTGATTTATGCCAGAATTGCCAGAAGTAGAACATACCGCGCGCCAGTTGCGCGCCACCATAATTGGTGCAACGATCAGCGACGCACAGGTCTTCTGGGAGCGCACCATCGGCTATCCAGCGCTCCCCGCTTTCCTGGCCGGGGTCGCCGGGCGCCAGGTGGAAGGCATACGGCGGCGCGGCAAGTTTTTGCTGATCGACCTCAGCGGGGACCTGCTAATGACCATCCACCGGCGCATGACGGGTAACCTGCTGATCCTCCCTCCCGGCTGGGAAGTCGATACAAGCCTGAGGCAAACCGACCCGCTTGCCTGGAGCACAAGAGGCCCTTCTTTTAGAAAGATACCCGCGACACCTCCAGACGATCAACCCGCCTGTTCGCTCTCGACCGCCAATGATCCCCGTCTCTCCTATTGCCGGGTTCGTTTTTACTTTGCTGGTGGACGGTCTATGCTCTATACTGACCCGCGTAAGTTTGGACGCATCGAACTATGGCCGCGCGAACTTGAGCGGGAGGCGTTGAAGGGGTTGGGTCCAGAGCCGTTGGACGAAGAATTTACAGTTGAACAGCTCATGAAGGCACTTGCAGCACGCAAAAGTACTATCAAGCAAGCGTTGCTAACCCAGGAAGTGATTGCCGGTCTGGGTAACATCTATGCTGACGAAGCACTATTCTACGCGGCTATCCATCCCCTACGTCGCGCTAACTCGCTGTCGCCCGCCGAGGCACGACTCCTTCACGAAGCGATTCAATCGGTTCTGACTTTGGGCATTGAGCACGGGGGGACATCTTTCAACGATTATCGTGATCTCTGGGGGGAGGCTGGAGAAAACTACGATCATGTCCGCGTATACCACCGCGCAGGGCAGCCGTGCTTGCGCTGCGGCACACCGGTTGAACGCGTAACGATCGCTCAAAGAAGCGCACACTTTTGCCCCAACTGCCAGAAACTTACATTGGAGTGAAAAAGGCAGGTGTGCATTGCACCGTGCCCCCGGGGAAGTTAGAGAAGATCACATCGACTGTTGCAGGTACCCTGTCCGGCTGACGCCCTTGCAGTGGCAGATTGAACGAGACATATCCCCCGTCATCGCTCGTGGGTTGCTGGTCGAGGGTCTGATCTCCTTCCTTGAAATGGACGATGGCGCTGGCGGTCGCCCCACTGACGCCTTTGAAGTTTTTTATCAGCCGCGCGAAGATAACAATCGTTGCGTTGGGGCTTGGAGCGTTGTTCGATGCCCAGGCGCCGCAGCGATACTGGGAGGGTGAGGGTACCGGTGAGACCTGCGACTGAAATGATGGGTCAATAGTCACCGTTGGCTGCGGCTGAAGCTGCGTAGCAGTGGGGCCGCATGCCGCTAAAAGTAAGAGTAACCCGATCAATAGGGCGCAAAGTGAAATAGAACGTCCATTATTCATTGGCTTATCGTCTAGAATCCATTCCAGTTCATCCTACATATTGCAAATAGAGTCCCAATACTACTTTGTTAGACTCTCACGAGGTGCAGGGGCAGAGCCCCTGCCGGAGCGCGAGGTGTCCTCGCAAACTCCTTATTAGATTCTCACGGGGTGCAGGGGCAGAGCCCTGCCGGAGCGCGAGGTGTCCTCGCAAACTCCTTTTTTCTTTCATTTTGTGCCGCCTACGGCGGCACAAAATGAAAACTAACGAAGTAGTACTAATACACATAACGAATAACCACCATTTGGTATCATCAGTACAGTATATCATAGACACGAAAAGTTCTAAAACGCGCTTCGTGTTATTGCTGGCTTGCTCATTCTGTAGAATTATGTTAAACTCTAAATGGTTTAAGAGCCTGCTAGAAGAATGTCTCACCGCAGCCTGTGTTGGGCAAACGTGGATGTACGAGTAAAAGAGAGGCGGGACCTTCTATGGCAAACAACAAACGTGGACCGGAACCAGGATCACAAAAGGCGAAGCATGGTGGGCAGGCTGTACGTGCAAAGTATGGCCCGGAGTTCTATTCCAAGATCGGCAGAAAGGGCGGCGAGACAGTAAAGGAGAAACGTGGCCCGCAGTTTTACTCCGAGATTGGTAAGAAGGGCGGCGAGTCAACGAAACGCCAGCAGGGCTCAGAATTCTATTCCAAAATTGGTAAAAAAGGTGGCGAGCGCGGCCGTTCCTCTATCGACGAAGCCACTGCTGTCGAGAGGTAGTATTAGTGCGCATAGGGGCAGCCGTTGTAGAAAGCCCCTATGCTTCCCTATCAGTCAAATCTCCTCAAAAATGGTGGCACATCTACTTCTTCAACTGCAGACTCTTCATCATCTCTTTTCGTTTTTGGCGACTCCTGGCGGCCCAGGCTACGGAGGCCGCGTAAGTCTTCCAGGCTGCGTTGCGGGCGAGCCGGAGGAGCAGGCACGCGTGGTTGTGGCGCAATATGAGGTGAGGCGAATTTCGCGCCTGGTGGCAATGACTCAACCTGGTTGGCCAATCTGACGGGCGGGGTTGGGGGCATAGACTGCGGTGGACTCACAGATGTGGATCGAACTTGATCTGCATGGCTGGCCTGGCGCAATGTACGACGTGCTAAACGCAATCCTTCCATGCCAGCAGCGATCAGAGTCACCCGGATAGTATCATGCAGTGTGGGGTCGACAACGGCCCCAAAGGTGATATCGGCTGTGTTGTTAACGGCGTTCCCGATGCACTCGGCCACTTCATTGACCTCGAAAAGCGTCATATCATCACCGCCGCTAATGTTGAAAAGAACCCTTTGTGCCCCGCGAATGGTAACGTTGAGAAAACCGCCGGCAACGGCTTCTTCGGCTGCAAGCTGTGCCCGGTTCCTCCCTTGCCCCTGTCCAATACTCATCAACGCTGAGCCTGCTTCGTTAAGCACGCTGCGCACATCGGCAAAATCTACATTCACCAGGCCGGGTACATTGATGACCTCCGCAATACCCTGCACGCCCTGGCGTAAAACGTCATCAGCGAGTTTAAAAGCTTCTGAGAGGCTGCGATCATGTCCTGTAATGGCCAACAGGCGGTCATTGGGGACGCTGATGAGCGCATCGATCTCCGCGCTCAGTTCCGCTATCCCTTCCTCCGCAATGCGACGGCGGCGCGTTCCCTCAAACGTAAATGGGAGTGTAACAATGCCGATGGTGAGCGCGCCAAGTTGTTTTGCAATGGAAGCAACCACAGGTGCAGCGCCTGTACCTGTGCCTCCACCCATTCCGGCGGCGATAAATACGAGATCGGGATTGCCCAGTGCATCTCGAATCTCCGTTTGACTTTCAGTTGCTGCCCGGGTGCCTACTGGCGCGTTGCCTCCTGCTCCCAACCCTTTGGTATAGCGTTCCCCCAGGCAGATACGTGTAGGAGCTTCTGAGAGTGAAAGCGCCTGTGCGTCGGTGTTCATGGTAATGAAGCGCACACCCCGGACTCGTGTGCTGATCATGCGATTGACGGCGTTCATGCCACCGCCGCCAACGCCGGCGACAACAATATCGACGTGATGCTGCTCTTCTTCGAGTCTGTGGATAGATGGTTGGGGGAAAATAGTGTCTTCTTCAGTATTTCGTTGCTCGCGGCCTACCTTTGCTCGCCTGCCTTGTTGCTTCATATCTTCCACCTCCACCTCGTGCCGCAGTACGGCCCACTGATCGCCTTGCTCTTCATACGCGTCTGATTTGGCTTCGGCCATAAAAACCCCGTTCTGGGGACCCGCCCCTTTCAAGGGGTGGGAGGAAAGAACGCCGCCCGCAGGCGGGGGTGTTTTGAACGGACACCCCAACCGTAAGGCACCCTTACGGGTGTAACAGCGGTCCCCTCGGCAAGGATACCAGGCGGGACACGTCCTGCTCACTGCGGCTACCCTCCGCCACTGGTTAAAGCAGAACTCCTAGAGCCGGGAACTGAGGCAGCATTCCCAGGTAGGTGCTTGACCGCTCCCTGCTATCGTAGTGCTCTCTGCGAACGGGAAGACGGACGCTTGCTCGGCTTCCTGTTCTCAAGCACTGAGTCTGGTCAGGTGAAGCTTGCAACAGCCTCGGCTAACGCGCCGAACAGTTCACAAGCCCGTCCCGTTCACGGGACAGGGTCCCTGACTTGAAGGTCAAGAGGTCATCGAGGGTGAGTCTGCGTAATACCGGCATGGAATTTTCTCCCTACTGGATGGACCCCTCGTAAATACCCATTACGGTATCGAGGAACTTCAGGGCGTCTGGCTTCTTGCGCTGGAACGAGTTACGGCCTATGATCGAGCCGAACCCGCCACCATCACGAATAGCACGGACCTCGGTGTAGAACTGTTCATCGGCAAC
>WNEZ01010471.1_pt1 | contig 14535 bp, 12 predicted proteins | sample 5400521 | NCBI WGS metagenome assembly WNEZ01 (sample SAMN13153339, study PRJNA577476) | soil metagenome | isolation source: 120 cm saprolite under Douglas fir tree site 2 hole 1 replicate 1 | place: USA:California | collected 2015-04-18
GTCGGGCCGCCTCCGATCAGGCCGGCCAGTCCGAGGAAGCCCCAGGACGCCGGCTTGGGCTCCATCGTCATCGGCGCGGCGATGCCGAAGCCCTCGGTGACGTTGTGCAGCGCGAAGCCGACCACCAGCACCCCGACGAACGCGATCGCACCCGCTCGCGCGGACTGGCCGATGGCGAGACCCTCGGAGAGGTTATGCAGGCCGAGGCCGGTGGCGATCGCAAGCGACAGGCTGCGTGGGCTTGGCGTCTGCGCCCCGTGCTTTAGGCGGCCGAAAAGGGCGCGGTTGAAGTAGACAAGGCCCAGCAGGCCCGCAGCGATCCCGACCGCAAAGATGCTCGCCATCCAGACGAATGGCGTTCGAGGCCCTGTACGTGCGCCCACCAGGGCGGCCTCGACGGGGCCGCTGGCGTGGGCGAGGATGTCCCACAGGATGAAGATCAGGATTCCGGTCGCGAACGCGTTCAGGAAGCCCTGCACCGGCTTCGGCAATCCATGCATGCGGGCGACCGGCAGCCCGAGGAAAATCGTGATCCCAGCGATTGCTCCAAGTAGAACCGCCGTCCCTTGGCTCATAGTGTGTTCACAAGGTTAGTACGTGCAAAAGGTGCGATTAGATAAGTCTAACGAGCCGTCTGAGGTCATTTCCCGATACCTGGAAGCGATCTATTACATGTGGTCGGAAGGCGAACCGCCCCGCAGCGCTCGCCTCGCTGACTGGCTGGGCGTGAGCCGGCCGACGGTGACCGTCGCGCTCCGAAGGATGGCGCGTGACGGGATGGTGCGCATGAACACTCGTAAGGAGATCGAGATGACTGTCGCCGGCCGGCGGGTCGCGGAGTCGATCGTGAGGCGCCACCGCATCATGGAGCGCTGGCTGACCGACGTCCTCGGTCTCGATTGGGTCGCTGCCGATGAAGAGGCCGCCCGGCTCGAGCACGCCATTTCTGAGAAGGTCGAGCGTCGCCTGTACGAGGTCCTGGGCCGTCCTCGCACCTGCCCCCATGGGAACCCCATCCCCGGTCACTCCAAATCGTCGCCAAGGGAGCGGCGATTGGCGACCCTCGATGCCGGCGCCCGAGCCGCCATCTCGCGCGTTTCGGAGGTCGCCGAGCGAGAGGCTCCGCTCCTGCTCGCCTACCTCGACGAGCGCCACCTGACGCCGGGCCGTAAGGTCGACGTGGTCGAGGTCGACGACATCGGTCGAACGATCCGAATCCGGGCCGGGAAAAGGGAGGTCACCCTCAGCCACGACACCGCCGCCAAGCTGTGGGTTCTTCCGATATAAGAAGGAGCCTTCGGCTCCCTCTTATGCGGGCGCTCCCCGGCGTCCACGGGGGTTACCTGTTCTCATGGCTTGAATCGCCGGTGTCGCGCCCTAATACCCTCCTCTGGATGTGATCTTCTGAATACCACGCCTCGCAACGACTGGCCGGTTCTGTTGCACGCTGGTGTCGGCCCGGCGGAGCCGGGCCTACTGGCAACCAAGGCGAGGAGGGCTGCGGCGGGCGCCTTGGTCAGGTTGAGATAGAGAGCACGACTTTGCCGAACTGTTCGGCCGCGTCGAGCCGCGTGAGCGCCGCCTGCACGTCATCGAGCGGATAGACCGAGTCCACCACCGGGCGTAAGCCTCGGTCCATCGCCTTGAGCAACGCCTCGAACTCCGAGGCATTCCCCATCGTCGATCCGAGCAGGCTCGCGTGCCGGAAAAACAAGCGTGGCATGGTGATCTCGGCCTTGACCCCGGACGTCGAGCCGCAGGTGACGATGCGCCCGCCCATCGCCAGCGAGCGCATCGACTCGTCGAGCGTGGCCGGACCGACGTGCTCGAACACGACATCGACCCCGTCCGTGGTCGCGGCGCGGACCGCCTTGCTGAAGTTGGCGGAGTCGAAGGCAGCTTCCGCGCCCAGCTCCAGCGCGCGTGCCCGTTTGGCCTCCGAACGGCTGGTGACGAGCACGCGCGCGCCGATGTGCTTGGCGATCTGGATCGCCGCGACCGCCACCCCCGCACCCGCCCCGATGACGAGCACCGTCTCGTCGGCGCGCAGCTGTGCGCGGGTGGTCAGCATCCGCCATGCCGTCAGGAATGTGAGCGGAAAGGCCGCAGCCTCCTCCCAGGTGAGACCGGCCGGCTTGCGAAACACGTTGCGCGCGTCCATGTGGATCAGCTCGCAGGCGGTGCCGTCCGAATGCTCCCCGAGGACGCCAAAGTGTGGGCAGCGCACGTTCTCACCGGCGCGGCACCATTCGCATTCCCAGTCGCACAGCGTGGGGAAGAGGACCACCTCGTCTCCCGCCTTCCACGCGGGATCGCCCGACTCCTGGACGATCCCGGCGCCGTCGGCCGCGATGATGCGGGGTGGCGTGATGCGTTGGGCGCCGTGAGCCAGCCAGAGGTCGAGGTGGTTGATGGAAGCAGCGCGAACGGCAACAGCGACCGAACCCGCACGGGCCGGCGTGCGAGGCCGCTCGCGGATCCTGACCCCTGCCGGTCCGATCGGTTCCTCGTACACCGCCGCCCGGCCCTGGCTCAGGACGGCGGGCTCGAGAGGCTGGTGGGCCACGATTTGCGAAACTTAACCAATCCACCGCCCGATGTGCGGCGGGTTGAGCCATGTTGAACCTCGTGCGCATCCGCCACCTGATCGCCATCGCCGCTGTGGCGCCACTGCTGTTGCAGAGCGCGCCCGCGCACGCGTCACAGGCGCTGCCGCCTGGCCAGAAGCAGGACCGCTACGTCAGGTGGTTCTATCCCAGCCAGCTTTCTTATGGCACCGTCGAGACGGGGGCGGGCGAATCCGGCTTGGGCCCCGCGTCCACCGCCTTCCTGACGCTGCCGTTCATGGGACCGCACATCGTCACCTCGCTCTTCGATCACTGCTACCCCGACTATCAAGTCAACGGCCGCATCTGCCGCTACGACGGCCAGTTCGCGACGCAGAGCACCGGCGGACCGGATCCGGGCTTCAGCGAGGGGTACGCACAGACGCCCGGCGGCCATGACTACCTGTACTACGACGGCCATGACGGTTACGACTACGCCCTCACCTATGAGCCGGTGGCCGCGGCCGCTCCCGGGATAGTCAAGTCGGCCGGCTGGATCGTTCCGGACTGCCACACCTGCTTGAGCGGGTTGACGGTCGAGATCAATCACGGCAACGGATTGGAGTCTTGGTATGGGCACCTGTCCCGCGTCGACGTCGCCAAAGGGCAGCGCGTCCAGCGCGGGCAGGTGATCGGTATCTCGGGCATGACCGGCACCGCCACCGGACCTCACTTGCACTTCGGGATTTACAACCTCCACCGCAGTCAGACCCCGGTCGATCCATATGGTTGGTCGGGATCGTACCCGGATCCCTATCAGTGGGACCAGGGCGACCTGTGGCTTTCCGGATCGCCGCGGTTCGCAGAGGTGCCCCTGCCGTCGGTGAGCGTTACGGCCGCGCTGGACGTCAAGGATGTGAACTCGATCGACGTGTCGTGGGCGAGCCCAGGAGGCGGAAACAACTTCAGGGTCGAAGTCGTCACCGAGGACGGGCTGATGAAGCCGTGGCTGGCGCAGAGGAGCGCCGGCTCGGCGGTGTTCCACGGCCGGCCCAACCAGACCTACTGGTTCTGGGTGTCCGTCGTCACCGACCTGGGTTGGACCGACGCCGCCGGCTCCGGCTCAGTCCAAACACCGAGCCTCAAGCATGGACAGGATGTATAGCAGGCGGCCCCACCACCGACTCTAGAATCACGAAGTCTTGATAGCCGAAGCCTTCAAGGGCAAGACCGTGCTGATCACGGGCAGCACGGGATTCCTGGGCAAGTCGATCGTCGAGAAATGCCTGCGGTCGATTCCTGAGGTCGGCCGCATCAACCTCGCGATTCGTTCGAGCGCGCGCCGCCCGGCGGCGGAGCGGCTCGAGCGCGAGGTGCTCGCGAGCCCGGCCTTCAAGCGTCTGAAGGACGAGCTGGGCGAGCCCGCGTTCACGAAGCTGGCCAAGGCCAAGCTCGCGGTGCTGGAGCTCGACCTCGGACGCGACGGGCTCGGCCTCAGCGATGAGGGCCGCGAGCTGATCCGCTCCTGCGACATCGTGATCCACTCGGCCGCCGCCGTCGAGTTCGACAACCCGGCGGATCTTTCCGCGCAGACGAACCTGATGGGGGCCGCGCGCCTGGTCGAAGCCCTGAAGGCCTCAGGCGCGCGACCGCATCTCGTGCACGTATCGACCGCGTATGTGGGCGGAATGCTGCGCGGCCTCGTGCGCGAAGAGGCGCCGCTCGACCCAGGCCTCAACTGGCGTCACGAGGCGGCCGTGCTCACCACGCTTCGCGGCCCTGTCGAAGAGGAATCGCGGCGGCCCGAGATTCTGAAGCGCCTGCGGCGTCAGGCGCAATCGCGCATGGGACCGGCAGGCACGCCCGCGGTCGCGCGGGCAACCGAGCGCCTGCGCGAGAAGTGGGTCAAGGACCGCCTCATCGAACGCGGGCGGGTGCACGCGAACTCGATGGGCTTTGCCGACATCTACTCGTTCACGAAGGCGATGGCTGAGCACGCGGTGGTGGAGCTGCACGGCGACATCCCGCTTTCGATCGTGAGGCCGTCGATCATCGAGAGCGCGCTCGCGGAGCCGTTTCCAGGTTGGCTCGAGGGGTTTCGCATGGCAGAGCCGCTGATCCTTGCGTTCGGTCGCGGCATCTTGCGCGACTTCTCAGGCCTGCCCGATTCGTTGCTCGACATCATCCCGGCGGACTTCGTCGTCAACACCGTGCTGGCAGTCGCGGCGAGCCCGCCACCGGATTCGAAGCCCCGCGTCTACCACGCGGCCTCAGGCAGCCGCAACCCGCTGCGCTTCCGCCGCATGACCGACGAGGCCACGAGCTATTTCACCGAGCACCCGCTGCGCGACCGCTACGGACAGGCGATCGGCACCCCGACCTGGACATACCCGACTCGAGGCGAGCTTGCGGCCAAGGGCGAGGCGGCGTTGAAGTTTGTGAGCGCCGCCCAGTGGGCGGTCGAGCGATTGCCGCTGGGGGCAAGCGTCGCCGACCTTTCGGACGATCTCAACGGCGAGCGCGAGCGACTGGAGCGTGGCCTCAACCTGATCCAGCTGTACGGCGTCTACACGGAGGTTGACTGCATCTTCGACGCGCGCAACCTGATGTCCGTTTGGGAGCGCGTACCGCCGGACGAGCGCAAGACATTTCCTTTCGATGCCTCGCTTTACGACTGGGAGCACTACTTCCAGGACGTCCACTTTCCCACCGTCGTGCGCATGTCCCGCGCGGAGACGGTCGCGCGCAAGGGCCGCCAGCCGAGCGGCAGCACGGCGCCGAAGGCGGAGACGAATTCGGTGCGCTCCGCCATGGAGAAGCGCGCCGGGCGTGCTGATGTGCTCGCGGTGTTCGACGTCGACGGGACGCTGGTCGAGACCAACGTCGTCGAATACTTCCTGTGGATGCGCCTGCGGGCGCAGCCTGTGGACGAGTGGCCGGCTTTCATGGCGCAGATGGCGCGGGAGGCGCCGCGCTGGCTCTACCTCGAGCGGCGGTCGCGCGCCGAGTTCCAGCGCAGCTTCTATCGCGAGTACGACGGGCTGGACTACGAGGTCATGAAGCGTCTCGGGCGCGAGGCGCTCAACGCGGTGACCCTGCGGCGCATCTATCCGGAGGGCATGCGCCGGATTCGGGAGCACAAGCGCGCCGGCCATCGGGTGCTGCTCCTGACCGGAGCGCTCGACGTCGTCGTCGAACCGCTAGCGGAGCTGCTGGAGGTGGAGGTCGACTGCGCCCGCCTGCTGGTGAAGGACGGGCGCTTGACCGGAGACCTGGAGGCGCCGCCGCCGGCGGGTGAGGCGCGCGGCGTTTTGCTCGAGGAATATGCCTCACGCAACGGGCTGGTCCTGGCGGACAGCTTCGCTTACGCGGATTCGCTGTCGGACCTGCCGATGCTCGAGTTGGTGAGCACGCCGGTGGCGGTGAACCCGGACGCGCGACTGTCGCAGGTCGCGGGGCAGCGCGGCTGGCGGGTGGAGCGCTGGCGGATGGCGCCGGGCAACTGGCGCCTGCCGATGCCGGACCCGCGCTCGCCCGAATACAAGGAGGCAGTAAGAAGGTGACGCAGGTTTCACCTCCCCGCCCCGCGGGGAGGTCGGCCCGAAGGGCCGGGTGGGGAGACCCGTGCTCGCACTGACGTACGAGCGGAGTATCCCCTCGTACGCCATCGTCAAGGCGGCCGGCGGGAGGCCCGAGGTCGCGACCAGCGCACTGTCGATGCTGCACCTGGGCGATGTGCCCGAGCCCGAGCTGCCGGCTCAAGACTGGGTGCGCGTGGCGCCCACGCTGGCGGGGATCTGCGGCTCCGACCTGTCTGCTATCGGCGGCCACGCGTCGCTGTATCTCGACCCGCTGACCAGCTATCCATTCGTTCCCGGCCACGAGGTGGTGGGCACGCTCGGCGACGGCTCGCGTGTCGTGATCGAACCGGCCCTCGGCTGCAAGGTGCGCGGGATCGAGCCACCCTGCCCGCGCTGCGCCGAGGGCCGGCCCGGCCTCTGCTACAACGTGACGGAAGGACCGATCGAGGTCGGCCTCCAGACCGGCTACTGCGCCGACACGGGCGGGGGCTGGGGCGAGTCGCTCGTCGCCCATCCAAGCCAGATACATGCCGTTCCGGAAGTGCTGTCAGATGAGGCCGCGGTGCTGATCGAGCCCTTCGCCTGCTGCATCCACGCGGCGTTCCGCGGCGGAGCCACCAAGGACGACATCGTGGTCGTTATGGGGGCAGGCACGATCGGCTTGCTCACTGTGGCCGCGATCCGCCTGTTCACGCCGCCCAAGCGCCTCATCGCGGTCGCCAAGCATCCGACCCAGCGCGAGCTCGCGACCAAGGTCGGCGCTGACCAGGTGATCGATCCTGCCGACGTCTTTCAGCGCATCCGCTTCGCCACCGGGGCGCGGAGGCTAGACGGCATGAACCGCTCGCTCTTGCTCGGCGGCGCCGATGTCACGTTCGAATGCGTGGGGCGCGCCGGCAGCCTGAACGACGCTGTCCGCTTCACGCGCGAAGGCGGCACCCTGGTCGCGGTCGGGATGCCGGGCGAGGAGAAGATCGACTGGGCCGCGATCTGGCAGCGCGAGCTGACAGTGATGGGCGCCTACGCGTATGGCACCGAGCCCAAGCGCAAGGGCAAGCGCACGTTCCAGCTTGCGCTTGACGCAGCGCCGGATTTGCACCTGGAATCGCTGACCGGTCCGCTGTTCGGCCTGGGCGAGTATCGCGACGCGATCGCGTACGCGATGAGCGCCGGCCGCCTGGGCGCGGTGAAGGTCGCGTTTGACCTGCGAGGATTGAAAATCTAGTGGCAAGGCCAGGCGCGGTAATCGAGGTCGATCGCAACACTCCGCCCGTCCTCTTCCATTTCGGAGAGGGCGTGCGGCTGGAGAAGCTGCCGCTCGGCGCGCGCATCGTCTACCCGCCCGACCCGCTCGAACCGATGACCAATCCGGAGCGCGCGATCAAGCGGGCGCTGACCAAGCCGCTGGACGACGATCCGCTCAAGTCACTCCTTCGGAAAGGTATGAAGCTCACGATTGCGTTCGACGATCTCTCGCTGCCGCTCCCGCCAATGGCCGCACCCGACGTGCGCCAGCTGGTCATGGAAGAGGTCATCGACATGGCCGCGGAGGCGGGCGTCGAGGACATCCACCTCATCGCCGCACTCGGCCTGCATCGTCGCATGACGGCCGACGAAATCCGCCACATCGTCGGCGACCGCATCTTCAGCACGTTCTGGCCCGACCGCCTCTACCAGCACGACGGCGAGGATCCCGAAGCCAACGTCTACATCGGCAAGACGGCCGCGGGCGAAGAGGTCACGCTCCACAAGCGCGCGACCGAGTCCGACCTCGTCGTTTACGTAAACCTGACGCTCGTGCCGATGGACGGCGGGCACAAATCGATGTCCACCGGGCTCGCGAGCTATAGGGGCATTCGCGCTCACCACAACGTCAAGACACTGTTGGCTTCGCGCTCCTACATGAGCCCGCCGGACTCCGCGCTGCACCATTCATGCATACGTCAGGGCCAGCTCATCGAGGACACGGTGCGGGTGTTCCACATCGAGACCACCGTCAACAACCACGCTTTCCCTTCCATCGCCAACTTCATGCAAAAGCGCGAGACCGACTGGACGGCGCAGGACCAGGCGATGTTCCTGGGCATGAAGCAGCTCACCGACCTCGCGCCGCCGGCCTTCAAGCGCAACGTCTTCCACGCGATGCGTGCGCCGATCGCCGTGCGCGTCGAAGGCCAGACCGACATCGTCACGATCGGCGTTCCGTACCTCGGGCCGTACAACGTCAATGCTCCGATGAACCCGGTGCTGGTCGTGTGCATGGGGCTGGGTTACCTGTTCAATTTCTACCGGAACAAGCCGGTGGTGAGGAAGGGCGGAGTGGTCATCCTCACCCACCCATTCCGCTATGAGTTCGACGCAGTCCAGCACCCGAGCTACATCGATTTCTACGACGAGGTCCTCGCCGACACGACCAAGCCTGCCGAGATCGAGGCCAAGTACGAGCTGCGGTTCGCGGAAGACCCGTGGTTCCGCCAGCTCTACCGCAAGTCGCACGCGTACCACGGCGCGCACCCGTTTTATGCTTTTTACTGGGCCGCCCATGCGATGGAGCACGCGGGCGACATCATCATCGTCGGCGGCGACCGCGAGGTCGTCCACCGCTTCGGCTTCAAGTGCGCGACCACGCTCGAGGACGCGTTCGAGATGGCCGAGCAGACCGTCGGCCGCCATCCGAGCGTCACGCACATGCGCATGCCGCCCATCCTCCTCGCAGAAGTCGAGTAGCAATCGGATGCCCTGGTACAGCGGAGATCGCGGGCCCATGCAGCTGGCGCGCGCCGTCGGCGATGTCGTCAACGATGTCCGGCGCGTGCGCCGAGGCTGGCGGTGGGACATGCCGCGTCCGCGTACATGGCCCGAGCAGGGCGCGGTCGTGCCGGCCCCGGCGAGCGATCTCGGCTGGGCGCGCCAGGAACCGGTGCGCACCATTCGGTGGCTGATCCAGCACGGCCTCCTGCTCCCGTTCACCGAGGCGATGGCCCACCCCAAGGTCGAGGGCCGCGAGTGGGTAACGGAGCTCGAACGCCCGGTCATCTTCGCAGCCAACCATTCGAGCCACGCCGACACCTCGCTCGTTCTGCACGCGCTTTCCGACCGCGCACGCGATCGGACCGTCGTCGCGGCGGCGGCCGACTACTGGTACAAGCGACCCCTTCTCGGCAATCTGGTCGGACTGTTCCTCAACACATTTCCCTTCTCGCGCACCGGTGGAGCGAAAGAACAGCTCCACAGCGCGAGCCGGCTGCTCAAAGCGGGTTGGAATCTCGTGTTCTTTGCCGAAGGCAGCCGGTCGCCCGACGGCCGTATTCAGGAATTCAAGCCGGGGCTCGGCTTCTTATCCAATGAGACCGGCACGCCGGTGGTTCCGCTGCACATCCGGGGCGCGCATCGGATCATGCCCAAAGGACAGAAGCTGCCACTGCCCGGGCCTGTGCGCGTGCGCATAGGGAAGCCGATGACAGCGCACGCGAAGGAAGGCTCGCGCGAATTCACTGCGCGGGTGGAGCAAGCGGTCCGTGCGCTCGCGGAAGAACCCAGGCAGCCCGAGCTGCAGGGGACGTGGATCGAACGCTGGCGGGCGCTGAAGCCACGTGAGCCCGAATACGTTGACTGATTACGATTTGTACCGGTGACCTACTCGATAGTCGCACGCGATAAAGAGACCGGCGAGTTCGGCGTCGCGGTCCAGTCGCACTACTTTCAGGTGAGCCCCTCAGTGCCCTGGGCGCTGGCGGGCGTGGGGGCGGTCGCGACGCAATCGCGGGTCAACGTCAGCTACGGACCGCTGGGCCTCGAGCTGCTGCAGGCGGGCCTGACCGCCGAGCAAGCGCTGAAGGCGCTGACCGCGGGCGACCCTTTGGCTGAGGTGCGCCAGTGCGCGATCATCGACGCCACCGGCGGCGTCGCCGCCCACACCGGAGCCAAGTGCATCCCGGCCGCGGGCCACCAGGTCGGCGATGGCTTCAGCTGCCAGGCCAACCTGATGGAAAAGGACACGGTCTGGGCGGCGATGGCCCAAGCGTTTACTTCCACCGACGCCCCGCTCGCGGAGCGGATGATGGCGGCCCTGGAGGCGGCGGAAGCCGAAGGCGGTGACATCCGCGGCAAGCAGTCGGCGGCGATGCTGGTCGTGACCGGCTCGCCCAAGGGACGCTTTTGGGAAGACCGGATCATCGACCTGCGCGTCGAGGACGCGGCGGAGCCCCTGCCCGAGCTGCGCCGCCTGCTGCGGATCAAGCGCGCCTTCATGGCCTTGTCGGAGGCGGACCGCCTGTCGGAGTCCGGTGACAAAGCGGCGGCCCACGCCAGGTCCGCGGAGGCGATCCGGATCGCGCCGGAGATGGTCGAGATCCGCTTCTGGACCGGTCTCGACATGGTCGTGGCCGGGGACATGGACGGCGGCTGCAAACTCATGGCGGAGGTCGTGCGCGAGAAGGGCGGGCGCTGGATCGAGACATTGCGAAGGCTGGCGATGGTGGGTCGCGTGCCTGCCGACGTGGCCGCGGCGGTCGAGGCCCGGCTCGCCGCCACAGCCGGCTCCACGTAGACTGCACGCGTCTTGGGAAAGTTCAAGAGTCAGCGCAGGGGTCCAAGGCGGCCCGAGAAGGCCCGCAAGCCTGAGAAGGACGATGGCGGGCAGAAAGAGCAGGCGGTCGTAATGGATGCGGTGGTCGCCCAGGCGCTGCCCAATGCGATGTTCGAGGTCGAGCTCGAGGGCGGGCACAAGCTCATCGCTTACGCGGCAGGCCGGATGCGTCGCTATTTCATTCGCATCACACCTGGAGACCGGATCCGCGTCGAGCTGTCGCCCTACGACCTGACCCGCGGCCGCATCGTCTACCGCTACCGAGAGTAGTGCCCAGCCTCATCGAGGCGATCGGATCCGCCCGCGTCTTCGACCTCGAACAGCCCCGGTTCGCCGGCGCGCCTTCGCATCCAGCCCACGCGCCCGGCTTCAACTACTTCCTGCACCGCCACCATGCGCGCGGCGCCCCCGAGGCCAGGACGAGCGCATCCGGCCTCGTCGTGATGCCAGAGCACTCGGGCACGCACATCGACGCCCTGGCTCACCAGGCCGAGAACATGATCCTCCACGGCGGCGTTCACGTCGACTCGGGCGTGCAGACTTCGGTGGGATTCCGAGTCCACGGTGTCGACACTCTCGAACCGCTGGCGTGCCGGGGCGTGTTGCTCGACGTCGCGGGCGCCCAGCGCTTGCCACCCGACCATTCCATCACCCGGTCGGAGCTCGAACAGGCTGCGACCGCTGGCGGGGTCGAGGTAGGTGCGGGCGACGCCGTGCTGGTGCGCACGGGTTACGGGGCGCTCTGGACCGACGCGCCGCAGTACCTGCATGCAGCCGGCGTCAGCGCGGGCGGCACGAGATGGCTTGTGGAGCGCGGGGTGCGCGCCGTCGGCGCGGACAACATCGCCTGGGACGTGATCGGCCCGACCGACCCCGAGCTTGGCGTCACGCTCCCCGGTCACATGCTGCTGCTGGTGCGAGCCGGGATCCCGATCATCGAGAACCTCAACCTCGAGGAGCTCGCGGAGGCAGGCATCCACGAGTTCGCATTCGTATGCCTGCCGCTCAAGATGCGTGGCGCCACGGGGTCTCCCGTGCGCCCAATCGCGCTGGCGTAGGCCGGCTAGCGGCGACCCACCGTCTGGAAGCAGTCCAGGCAGTAGACCGGCCGCGCCCCCGTGGGCACGAACGGCACCTGCGTCTGCTTCCCGCAGTTCGAGCAGATCACGTCGTGCATGACCCGCGCTCGGCCGTTGCCCTCTGACGAGCGCCGCGCCGCCCGGCATTCCGGACACCGCCGCGGCTCGTTCTGGAGCCCGCGCGTTTGGTAGAACTCCTGCTCCCCCGCCGTAAAGATGAAATCGCGCCCACAGTCGCGGCACTGCAACGTCCTGTCCGAGAAACTCACCGTCTGGCCTCCCCTAGAAAGTCGCTCAGAGGCCCGGACGAAGGTGACCGGTCTACCCCCTCTAGCGGTTCGGGGGCGATTTTAACGCGCTGGGCGGGAATTTGGAGAGAGCGCTTTTCAGGCGGGTACGGCCTCGCGCGCGTTGTCGGCCTCGTCAGCCTCATCAGCAGCCACCGGGCCGGCGAATCCCGTCCGGCTTGGAGCCCCGCTGAGCGGGACTTCCTTGAGAAAGACTGTCGAGACCAGCGCCACGATCAGGATCAACCCCGCGAAGAAGTAGATGTCGTGCAGGGTGTCCGCCAGCGCCAGGCGGATGGCAGTCGCCACCACCTTCGGCAGCTGGTTCAAGGCGCCGGGCTGAAGGATCGAGTTGGCGCCGCCTGACGGAAGGTGCTGCAGCGCCTGGGCTGGGAGGTGCAGGTCGGCGATCCTGGCGCTGAGGTAGCCAGGCAGGCGGTTCGCCAGCACCGCGCCGAGGATCGAGCTGCCGACGGTGCCGCCGAGGTTGCGCCAGAACTGGATCTGGCTCGACGCCACACCCAGGTACTTGCGGGGGAGGGCGACCTGCACGGCAGTCAGGTACAGGGGGAAGGTGGTGCCGATGCCGAGCCCGACCACGATCAGTGCCGCGACCACGCGCCATTCCTGGGAGGACGGCGTGATCAGCGAGAGCAGGTACATGCCGACGATCATCACCGCCACGCCCAGGGTGCCGAGGAACCGGTAGTACTTGATCCGGCGCATCACGAAGCCGGTCAGCGTGCTCGCCGCGAGCAGGCCGAACATCATCGGCGTGATGAGCGCGCCGGAGTTGGTGGCGCTGATGCCGAGCACGCCCTGGAAGACGAGGGGCGTGAACAGGATCGAGCCGAACATGCCGAACGCGGTGAGAAAGCCCACGATCATCGACACCGTGAATGTGGTGTTCTTGAACAGCTCCAGGGGCACGATGGGCTGCTCGACGCGGCCTTCGACGAAGACGAATGCCGCCAGCATCGCCGCCGCGAGGGCAAGCAGGCCCACGACCTCGGGCGAGGTCCACGCGTGGTCGCGGGTGATGGAGAGGGCGATGAGCAGCGGGACCACGCCGGCAGCCAGCGTGAACGCGCCCCAGAAGTCGATGTCCCGCCACGACGCCTTTGAGCGGACGTAGGGAAGGCCGACCAGCACGACCGCCACGGCGATGATGCCGACCGGGATGTTGACCTCGAAGACCCAGCGCCAGCCGAAGTGGTCGGTGATGAAGCCACCGGCGGTCGGGCCGATGATGGCGCTGAGCCCGAACACGCCGCCGAACAGGCCCTGCACGCGGCCCCGATTCTCGGGCGGGAACAGGTCGCCGATGACGGTGAAGACCGTGGCGAACAGCACCCCGCCGAAGATGCCCTGGATGCCTCTGAACACGATCAACTGGGTCATGTCCTGCGCCACCCCACACACCACGGACGCGGCGACGAAGCCGATCATCCCCGCGAGCAGGAACGGCTTGCGGCCGAAGAGGTCGCCGAGCTTGCCGGCGATCGGGGTCATGGTGGTCGACGTGACGAGGTAGGCAGTGGTGACCCAGGCCAGTCGGTCGAGCCCGTTCAGGTCGGCGACGATGCGCGGGATGGCGGTGCCGACGATCGTCTGGTCGAGCGCGGCCAGCAGCAGCGCCAGCATCGTCCCGGCGGTGGCCAGGATTACGCGCCTGCGCGACAGTCCTTGAGTTATCACTTTGCGAGCTCCTTCCTGGCGTTCTCGACCAGCTGCAGGCACAGGTGTCGCAGCTGCGCCAGGTCCTCCTTGCTGAACCCCTCGACCATCTCGAACTGGTGGTCGATTCCCTGTTTCCAGATCGCTTCGATCTGGCCGCGGCCGGCCTCTGTCAACCGCGCCCGCACCGAGCGACGGTCGTCCGGGTCGGGGACGCGCTCCACCAGGCCGTCTTTTTCGAGGTGATCCACAAGCCCGGTGATGTTGCGAGGGGTCGACCCGAGGTCTTCCGCCAGGTCACCCAGGGGGGTGTCACCGCAGCGCAAGAGCCGAAAGAGCACGCCCATGCGGCCCTGGCTGAGGCCGTGCTGCTCGGCCCAACGCTCCATGAGCATGCCCAGCGAGTGGCCGGCGATCTTCAAGGCGGCCAGAGCTTCGACGGCGCTCATGTCGACGCCGAGAGGAGCGAATAGCTCCCGCATGCGGACGCTGTACAGGCGGCCGGCCTCATCACGGCCGAGCTCGTGGACGCTATGCAGGTCCGGCGGGGCGCCGGAGGCGGGGAGGTTCATGGTGTTCCGGTTCATAGTGAAGGACTTCATTATCACCCTATACAGGGATTCGGGTCAAGTTATTCTCGACCCGATGTTCGCCGCCCTGGGGGACGAGGCCGGGTTCTGCGAGTGGGTTGGTCGCCTGGGCCGGCAGGCCACCCTCGCCGCCCCCACGCGGCGCGGGGGCTGGTCCGGTGCCGTGCTGATCTACCTCCGCGCGAGC
>WNEZ01004128.1_pt1 | contig 14534 bp, 10 predicted proteins | sample 5400521 | NCBI WGS metagenome assembly WNEZ01 (sample SAMN13153339, study PRJNA577476) | soil metagenome | isolation source: 120 cm saprolite under Douglas fir tree site 2 hole 1 replicate 1 | place: USA:California | collected 2015-04-18
TCCGAGGTGAGACGGGCTGTTGCCCGAAAGCCGCTACCGCGATCAGAACCACAGCACACAGAACCAAGTAGGGTCGCATACAGCCTCCACAGACGGTACAGATCAGCAGTATCTGTGCAGTTTGTGGGCCAGTATGCGTCACGCCGCCCAGGGTCCAGGATGTTCGGAGATTTACGGCGCTGTCGGGTAAAAAACTGAGATCGCCCGAGAGTGCCAGAGGTAAGAGATGCAACCTTATGCGCAAAACCGCAAGCGCGTTGCGCATCTCAACTGCCGACGTAGCGCGCGTAGAGACTGCGTGCGACGGCCGTATCGGTCGTTCCCTTGATGATCGCTCTTCCGTCGGGAAAGAGGGTCATCTCGTAGGGCTCGTGCCAGAATTTCAGGACGAACTCGTTGTGGCGCACGGTGCCGTGAGGACGCAAGCGGGTCGTCATCTCGGCGAAGTCCACAGGGCGTTGCTGCTCGTGAATCTGTACGGAATTTCTACCACAGAGAGTGATGTGGGGCCGGCCCTCTCCCAACAGGTGGACGAAGTTTCGCTCCCCGCAGGCGCGGCATCCAGGGCGCGGCCGGGTCGCAGATACTTCCGCTCGCTCGTTATTCCAGACGTCGAAGGAAAGCAGGGTCCGCCGCATTTTCGATCGCGCGCCCACCAGGAATTTCAACGCCTCCGCGGCCGCAATCGACGCCACCAGGTTGACGGCGGAGTTCAGGACGCCAGCCGTTTCGCAGGTTTCGACCGTCCCGCGGGGAGGATCAGGGAAAACGCACGCCAGGCAAGCCGTTTCGCCAGGCAGAATGTTCAAGGTCGCTGCATAGCTCCCGACGGCCGCCGCATAGACCCAGGCCACCGAATTCTTCACCGCATAGTCATTCACGAGGTAGCGGGTCTCGAAATTATCGGTGCCGTCAAGAATCAGATCCACTCCGCCCAGCAGATTCTCGACGTTTGCGGGTGTCAGATCGGCAACCTGCGGTTCCACGAGGATCTGCGAGTTGAAGCGCGCAATCTGTCGGGTTGCGGCAACTGCCTTGGGTAGCGACTCCCGCGCGTCGTTTTCGTCGAAAAGGGATTGCCGTTGCAGATTGCTGGGTTCTACGTAATCGCGATCGAGAATCCGCAGCATCCCGACACCCGACCGGGCCAGAGACGAAGCCAGCCCCGACCCGGTGGCCCCGCATCCCACGATGACCACCCGCGATCGCGAAAGCTGTTTCTGGCCTTCCGAACCAATCTCCGCGAACAGCACCTGACGAGAGTAACGGTCCTCTAGTTCCAAAGACATTACCTGTTCCGGCCTTTCCAGCCAGTATTATAGGTGCCGGTCATCAAACTTCTCCGTACCGAGCAACATGTGACGGTTGCCTATTCATCGAAACCAGAAAGTCCTGCCGGCGGTCACCTGAAACTCGGGGAGGTCCCTTTGCGGCTAACCGGCGCCGCCCTGGTTGTACTGATGATGCTAGCGACGCCTCGTGCCGGATGGGCATCCGGTCCGCCACCTTCGGCGCAACAGTCGGCAGAGCCACCGCAGCTAGGAACGATCACTCCCTATCTGGGTGTGCCGATCACCGAGATCGAGGTGCCCGGCGTCCCGGCGGAGGAAGCGGCTCACCTGTTGGCAGCCACTCCGCTCAAGCTCGGAGAGCCCCTTACTCGACAAGCGCTACACGATGCCATGCAGGCGATGTTCGCGACCGGCCGCTTTGCGGACATCCAGGCCGAAGCGGAGCGCGGCACCGCTGGGGTCCGGTTGCGCTTCCTGACGGTCCCCAACTATTTCATCGGCCAGATTATGGCAGAGGGCGTTTCCGGCAGCCCGTCTCCCAACCAGCTGGCCACGGCCAGCCGCTTGCAACTCGGCGAGCTCTACTCACAAGACAAGCTCGAGCGAGCGCTGGCGAACCTGCAACGGGTACTCGAGGAAAATGGATTCCATCGGGCGAAGGTGACCGCCTCCGAGCAGCGCCTCCCGGACCAACACCAGGTGGACCTCAATTTTCGTGTCGAACCAGGGCCGCGCGCGGTGGTCGGACAGATCGCGCTGCAAGGGGACGCAGGTTACTCGAAGGAGGAGATCGAGCAGATCGCGAAGTTTCATCCCGGCCAGAGCGTGGTGTCAACCCGCCTCACGCACGCTTTACAGCGCATACGCGCGAGGTATCAGAAACAGGACCGCCTTCTCGCCCAGGCGTCGGCAGCCGGGACCTACCGTCCTGAGACCAACACGGTGGACTATACCTTCAAGGTGGAGCGTGGACCGGTGGTGGAGATTGCCGCCGAAGGATTCAAGATCAGTCAGAGCCAACTTCGGAAGCTGGTTCCCATTTACGAGGAAGGCGCCGTCGATGACGACCTGCTCAAAGAGGGCCGCCGTAACCTGCAGAACCACCTCCAGGCGCTCGGCTACTTTGCCGCCACCGTTGGCGTAAGCCAGCACGCCGTACTGGACGGCAAGGGCCTGCGGGTCATTTACGCCACCACTCCGGGCGAGCGCCACAGACTTGCGGCCATTCGGATCTCCGGAAATCAGTTCTTCGACGGGGAACTGGTGCGAGGAACAATGCTCTGCCAACCGGGAGGGCGTCTGTTCAGCCACGGACGCTACAGCGAAGCCCTGTTGACGGAGGACGTGCGCAGCATCCAAGACCTATATCGCTCGAACGGTTTCCGGCAGGCGAAGGTCGGCGGCAAACTCCTGGAAAAATATCAAGGCGATCCCTCTCAATTGGCCATCCAAATTGATATTAAAGAAGGGCCGCAGACGCGCGTGGCCTCGGTAAGTATCGAAGGGAACTACAACATTCCGGCAGAACAATTGACGCCCAGGCTCGCGACCGAGGAAGGCCAGGGCTTCAACGAGTCGAGTCTGGCGGATGACCGCGATGCGATACTCGAGAAGTACTTCGACAATGGGTTCACAAATGCCACCATCGACGTGGCCTACGTTCCCGACACTGCATCACCGGCGGAATCACCTCGTGTCGGTGTGATCTTCACCATCCATGAAGGCGAGCAATTCTTTGTCAGCAATGTTTTTCTCAACGGGCTTCACTTCACTCGCCCTGGAGTCGCCCGCCGCGAAGTGCAAGTGCAACCCAGCGCGCCCCTGAGCCAGCAGGACATGCTCGAATCCCAGCGCAAACTCTATAACCTGGGCTTGTTTAGCGAAGTGGACACGGCCATTCAAAATCCGGAGGGCACCGAGTCTCGCAAGAATGTGCTGCTTTCGGTCCGTGAAACCAGGCGTTACACCTTCGACTACGGAATCGGTTTTGAGTTTCAAACCGGACAACCATCGGTTGGCACCAACCAGCCGCTCGGTCAGACTGGAGCCAGTCCCAAGGTTTCGTTTGGCGTCAGCCGCATTAATTTAGGCGGCCGGCACCAGACGCTCAGCATGAAGACCAGTCTGAGCCGCCTGCAGCAGCGAGGACTGATCAGTTTCGAAGCGCCCAAATTGCTAAATCGCGAGCTGCGCTTTTCGATCCGGCTGCTCTATGACAACACGGTCGACGTCTCAACGTTCACATCGCAGCGTACGGAAGCAACCGTGCAAACCGTCCAGCTGCTGAAGAAAGTGGAAGACCGCGAACTGGACAGTGTCGCCTACCGCTTTTCCTACCGGCGAGTGCAGGCCAGCAACATCCAGGTGAGCGACAACCTGATCCCATTGCTCTCCAAACCCACGCGCGTGGGCGAACCCAATTTCTCCTATATCCGCAACCGGCGGGACAACGACCTGGAAACCAACCACGGAAGCTACACCACGGTCGAGGGTGGCGTGGCCGCCAGTTATTTCGGCTCCGAAGCCGATTTCAGCCGGGTGCTGATCAAGAATTCAACCTATTACCCATTTTTCCGTAATCGGCGAACTGGAACGGGCTTCGTCTTTGCCCGCTCAACCAGCATAGGTATTCAAAATCCGTTTGCGAATACGATCCTGCTTGATCCGTCCCAGACCGGGCCCGGGGCCCCGCCGCTCCCGCCCGGCCGTACCTTAATTCCTCTGCCCGAGCGCTTTTTCATGGGTGGCGGCAGCTCCCATCGCGGTTTCGGGTTGAATCAAGCGGGACCTCGCGATCCGTTTACTGGATTTCCCGTGGGCGGCAGCGCGCTGTTCCTGAACAATCTGGAGCTGCGCTTCCCCAGCGTCACCGTGCCCTACCTGCACGACAATATCGGATTTACTGTCTTCCACGACGTCGGGAACGTTTTCTCCCGCCCGCAGGAGATGGTGAGCAGCCTGGGGCGCTGGCACCAGCCCCATCCCGAGATTTGTCAGCATGATCTCAATCACGAGAAGTGCGACTACAACTATCTTTCCCACGCCATCGGCCTGGGGGTGCGCTATCAGACACCCATCGGCCCGTTGCGGCTGGACTTCGGATACAATCTGAATCCGCCTTTTTTCCCAAGCTTTACCAATATCGTGACTAATTCGGAGAACGGGACCCACACCGGGCAATTTGGATTTCAGCGTGCCGGGCATTTAAATTTTTCGTTCAGCATCGGGCAGTCCTTTTGATGAAAGTCTGGAAACATTGCGGGTTCTCATTTCTGCTATGCGCCGCGCTGGCCGCTCGCGCTGGCGCCGGCCAGATCGTGGACCGGATGGTCGCCAATGTAAACGGTCATGTCTTGCTGCAGAGCGATTGGGAAGAAGAGTTGGCGTTCGAGGCCTTTCTGGATGCGCGTTCTCCGGATGCTTTCGCTCCCGAAGAGCGCAAAGCTGCACTCGATCGCCTGATAGACCAGGAGCTGCTGCGGGAGGAGGTCCGACCGTCCGAAGACACCCCCGCCGAACAGATTGCCGCGCGCGTTACCGAAGTCCGCAAACTTCACACCGAGGCCGTTACAGATGATGGATGGCGCGGCGCATTGCAGCGCTATGGACTCACACAGACAGTCTTGGAGAAACGACTGGGCCAAAGCATCCAGCTGATGCGGCTCGTCGAAGCTCGTCTGCGCCCTTCCATCCAGATTGATCAAAAAGCGGTGGAGTCCTATTACCAAGAGCAGTTGCTTCCGGAGCTGAAAAAGGCGGGCAGCCGGGAAGTGGCTCTACCCGAGGTGTTCGGCCGCATCCGAGATCTGCTTGCCGAGCAGAGACTGAACCAGCTCCTCCACGGCTGGCTGGCGAGTTTGCGTTCCGCGAGCCGCATCCAGACGCCTGCATCCAGCGGCGGAGATCAGACCCGTTGAATGAGCCGACCCCTGCCCGGCGCCGCAGTTGGTGGAAGCTGTTTGGGCTGTTCTGTATCTTCAGTGTCGTTGCCCTGAGCCTGCTGGGCTGGTATGTAACCACCGATTCCTTTCAGCAAGCAGTCCTCCGTCGGGTCGTCGCGGCGCTCGAGAAGGTCACGGGCGGCCGCGTCGAGATCGGTCAGCTGCATTCCATACCTTTCCGGCTGCGAGTAGATGTTCGCGATCTGATCATTCACGGGCGGGAAGCTCCCGATCAGGTCCCTTATCTGCGCGTGGACCGCCTGCAGGCAGAAGTCAAAATCATCTCCCTCCTTAGCACCGAGATCGGGCTGCATTCACTCGTACTGGAGCATCCGGTGATGCACATCATCGTTTATACGGACGGCTCCACTAACCAGCCAGCGCCGGCAGTCAGCCGATCTCCCGGGAAGGAAACTGCAGAGGAGCTCTTCTCGCTGTCCGTTTCCCACGTCGAAGTACAGCATGGCGAGTTGCTATGGGAGGAGAAAAGAATTCCTCTTGAGCTCGACGCGCGCGATGTTGCGTTGATGTTGCGCTACTCCTTTTTGCGCCGCCAATACCAGACCAGTCTGGTGGTGGGGAGCGCAAGCACGCGCTTTCTCCAATATCCGCCGTTCACGTGGCGAGCGGACGCGTCCCTGGTTCTGGCCCGCGATCATGCTGACATCAGCGTGCTGAACGTGGCTTCGGGAAAGTCTGAAATTCATTTTTCTGGCCACTTGCAAGACTTCCGCAATCCCCAGGTGAGTGGCGATTATCACGGCGCGCTCGACCTCGCTGAACTGGCTGCCGTGGTCCGGCAGAAGGAAGTCCACAAAGGCACGGCCCGCGTCGAAGGCAAGGGCTCCTGGAGTCTTCGGGATTTCTCCATTCAGGGAACTCTCTTGGCGAGAGATCTCGAGTGGTCCAACGGCCAGCTGAAAACGCAGAACGGCCGCTTCGGCGCCGTCTTCTCGGTCACGCCCCAGCGCCTGCACGTCTCCTCCATCAAGGCCAACCTTTTCGGGGGCGAGTTGCAAGGAGAGGCGGACGTGACCAACTGGCAAGCCTCCGCACAGGCCCACCCGCTTCCGAGTCGGCCCCGCATGGCCGGACAAGTTTCACCCACAGCTCCGCAGCGTGGCTCGGTGGGTCTCCAGTTAGCCGGCTTCCCGTTAGCCCCGGCAATCGCGGTTGTGAGCGCCAGAAAGATTCCTCTCGACCAGCTGAATTTGTCGGGATTCGCCAGCGGCAAGCTTGAGATGCTCTGGGTCGGCCCGATGCGCGACGCCGAAACCCGTGTGAACCTGAACATCGCTCCGCCCAAGCAGCCGGCGCCCGGCCAGCTCGCGGTGCGTGGCCAAATTGCGGGTGTCTATCGTGGATCGCGCGATGAGTTGCAACTGGATCAGTTCCACCTGAACACGCCCGCTTCCGAAATCACCGCGAGTGGCAATCTCTCTTCGACGTCCTCATTGAAGGTCGCGGCCACCAGTCACGACATGAAGGAATGGGCGCCATTGTTGCAAGCGGCCTACGGACCTGGCGACCTGCCCTTCACCATCCACGGCTGGGCCAACTTCAACGGCACCGTCAATGGTCGGCTGTCGTTCATGCAGGTGAATGGAAATCTCGAAGTGTATGACTTCGAGACTGCACTCCCGACAAGTGGTCACCGTCCCTCGCAGATGATTCATTGGGATGCGCTCACGGCCAGCGTGCAGTATTCGAGCAAAAATTTTAGCGCCCGCAATGGCACCCTGATACATGGCCACACTACTGCGCGCTTCGACGCCAGTTCGACCATGGTTGCGGGCGTATCCCAGGCCGGCTCTCTCATTGCGTTGCGTCTCGATCTTCGAAACGCCGACGTGGCAGAAATCGCGCGCCTGGCCGGATCCAGCCGGCCGTTAGCTGGAGTCGCCGATCTTACATTCAGCGCGTCCGGCACGCGAGCTCAGCCCCACGGCGAAGGCCGGATTGAAATCCGCAACGCCACAATTTACGGGGCGCCGGTCCCATTCGTACAGAGCGATCTTCGGCTGGCCGATGACGAACTTCAGTTCAACAACCTTGCGGCCAGTGTGTACGATGCTCCCCTGAGCGGCACCGCCGCCGTGAACATTTCCAGCAAGGAGTTTCGGTTGAATCTCTCCGGACGCGATCTGGATCTCGTCCATTTCCCCAAACTCCAGACCAGCCGGTTCACGGTGGGGGGCCGCGTCGATTTTACGGCCAATGCCAGCGGTACACCGGAGCAGCCTTCGGTCGAAGCGCACATTCATTTCCGCGATCTCGCTTTCGACAAGGAACGCGCCGGAGACTTCTACCTCGATGCGGTGACTCGCGGCCGGCAGCTGAGTATTCAGGGGCACACCAATTTTGAGAAGGCGGATTTGAAAATCCAGGGTACGGTCGGGATGGAGAACGATTTCTCCGCCGACCTGGATCTTTCGTTCCAGCATCTAGACGTCGATTCGCTGCTCAATATCTACTTGCCAGGAAAAATCACGGGCCATTCGACTCTGGTGGGGACGCTCGCGCTGCACGGACCTCTACGCAATCCCCGGCAAGTGAAAGTGTCTGCTAATCTCGATTCCTTCGATGCGGAGATTGCGCATGTGCGCTTGCAGAATGCCGAGCCGGTTCGCTTCGAGGTGGCAGACCAGGTTCTCCGGATCGAAACCCTTCACCTCTCTGGAAGCGGGACCGACTTCACGGCGCACGGCCGGGCGCAGTTCGCCGAGCCGCGCGCTCTGGACATTCGGCTCGACGGTACGGTCAACATGGCGCTGCTGCAAACTATTAATCCCAAGATTTCTGCGCGCGGTATGTTGGGCCTGAACCTCACCGGAGGTGGGACGCTCTCCAACCCGGTGTTGCAAGGACGCCTCGAAGTCAAGGACACCTTCGTCAGCCACAATGATTTTCCCAGCGGCCTGAGCGATCTGAACGGTGTTCTTCTTTTTGACCAGAACCGCATCCAGATCGAGAACCTGAACGGCACGACCGGTGGCGGCACGATCGCGTTGACGGGTTTCGGCAGCTACCAGAACGGCGTAGTCCTGATGGACATCGGCGCAACGGCGCAGGGGGTTCGACTTCGTTACCCGCCTGGCGTGAGCTCAACGGCTAACGCCAATCTCCGCCTAGCCGGCTCCTCCAACTCGGCGTTGCTCAGTGGGGAAGTGGTCGTGACCAAACTGGGTGTTACGCCCGGATTCGATTTTGGAGCTTATCTGGAGAGGAGCAAGCATTCAATCGCAGTGACGGGACCCGATAACTTGGAGAGCCGTCTCCGGCTCGACGTGCACGTCGTGACCACGTCGGAACTGCAAATGCAAACCGCCCTCGCCAAGCTCACCGGCAACGCCGATCTCCGAATCCGGGGCACCGCCGACCGGCCTGTCGCCGTCGGCCGCGTGAGCGCCAATGAAGGAGGCGAAATTTCCTTCAATGGAACGAAGTACCACCTGGAACGTGGTGAAGTGACCTTTTCGAATCCGGCCAAGACTGAGCCGATTATTGATGTTCAGGCCGCCACCCGCGTGCGCGATTACGACATCACCGTCAACATCAGCGGCGACGTGAGCAAATCCAACGGGTTGAAGGCCACCTGGCATTCCGAGCCTCCGCTGCCGGAGGCGGACGTCATCGCACTGCTGGCGCTGGGCCGCACGCGCGAGGAGTCAGCAGCGTTACAGGGTAGCGGGGCCTCCGGATTCGGGGGACAAGCTTCGAATCTGCTGATCAGCGAGGCCCTCAACACCGCCGTCAGCAGTCGCGTACAGCGTTTGTTCGGCGTCAGCCGGATCAAGATCGATCCCCAGGGCGTGATCAGTGAAACCAACGTAGTTCGCGGCCCGCAGGTCACAATCGAGCAACAGGTTGCCAGCAACCTGACGATCACCTACAGCACCAATGTGTCGGTGGCTTCGCAGCAGATTATTCAGGTGGAATACAATGTCACGCGAAATGTCTCGATCGTGGCGTTACGCGACCAGAACGGCGTGGTCAGCTTCGATTTGAAAATCCGCCAGCGGAAGCGGTGACAGCCGCGAGTCCTCAGTTCCCGGTTCTCAGGGCTCAGACCCAGCTGCGAGTGCGTACAGCTGGTTACAACATTGTTCGAACGAATGTCTGTTGAATTTGACACAAGTCCCGACGGCTGAGAACTGAGAACCGGGAACTGAGAACTGACTCCGACGTGCCCTTGACATAAATCTCCAAACCAGCAACCCTATCTGTTTTCACCTTGAGCCCGTTCGCCGGGTCAGGAAAGAGCAAGCTTGCGAGTTCGGGTTTTTTATCACGACAAATGTTTCGATGGCGCGTCTTCGGCTGCCCTGTTTTCGCGTTTCTACCGCGAACGCATTCGCAGCGATGTGGAGTTTGTCTATACCGGCCTGTTGCATCGCGCCGGCGCCCTCTTCGACGAGAGAGAATTTGACGGCGACGAGAACGCCATCGTCGACTTCAAATACTCCAGTTCGCCGAAGATCACCTGGTGGTTCGATCATCACGAGAGCGCATTTCTTTCGCCCGCCGATGCCGCCCACTTCGAACAGGACCAAGGCAATCGCAAGTTCTACGATCCCGGCTTCAAATCATGCACGAGTTTCATCGCGATGATCGCGGAGCAGCGCTTTGGATTCGACCCGCGCCCGGTCGCGGAACTTGTCCACTGGACCGATATTGTGGATGGCGCCCTCTACGAAAGCGCGCAGTCAGCGGTGGAAATGAAAGCGCCCGCGATGAAGCTGACCATGGCCATCGAAGCGGTCCAAGACCCTGGCTTCGTGAAGAAACTGATTCCGCTACTTGCCACCCAGCCGATGGCTACTATCTTGGAACAACCGTTTGTAGCCTCCGCTTTGCCGCCCCTGCTCGAACGGCATCAACGCTCGATCGATCTGCTGCGCCAGCGTTCGGAGGAGAAACAGGGCACAATCTTCTTCGACATCACCGACCTTGATCTTGAAGGTTACAACAAATTCATCCCCTACTACCTCCATCCCGATTCGATCTACAGCGTGGGTTTGAGCAAGAGCTCGTTTCGGGTAAAGGTCTCCGTCGGTTCCAACCCGTGGTCGAAACGGGAGCCCACCGTCAATCTCGCGAAAGTCTGCGAACGGTACGGCGGGGGTGGCCATGCCCGCGTGGGTGCCATCTCGTTCGATGTGACTCAGGGCGACGCCGCTCGGACGGCCGCACAAGAGATCGTCGAAGAGCTGCGCTCGAGCGTGGGTGGGTAGCGCCGCCAACCTGAGCAACGGCGAGGCGTCCGCTTCCAGGTCTTGATAAGCTAGATTTGACTCGCTCACCCTGGCATGCATCCGTACGTCCACGACCCCGAACACATCAAAGGCCTGCGCACGGTCGCCACCATCGAATTCACCAAGGGCGTGGTCGTGGTGCTGGCCGGGCTCGGCCTCTTCTCCATGCGCCACCGCGACATCTGGGGAATCGCCGAAAGCTTTCTCGAGTTCTTCCACGTCAATCCCTATCACCACTATGTGGGAGTGTTCATCGATCTGGTGTCCCGGATCAGCGATGTGCGGCTGTGGAAGATTGCGACCGCCGCCGGCATTTACACCATCCTCCGTTTTGTGGAAGCTTATGGCCTCTGGTACGCGCTGCCGTGGGCGGAGTGGCTGGCGTTTGGATCGGGGACAATCTATATCCCGTTCGAATCCGCCGATCTGATCCATCGGCCGACTTGGTTCCGATTGCTAGTACTGGTCGTGAACCTGATCATCGTGCTCTACATGCTATATCTGCGGCTGGACGCGAGAGCGAAGCGCCACGCGGCGAGGGCGGCACAGACGGCAGGTTAGTGAAGCAGCGCCAGGAGCCAGTCGCTCAGCCGCCCTATTCATTCAAGGAGCAGCCGCAGTCCGCCGGCGGCACGTGTGCTTTCAAGAAGTCAGCGACTCGCTTGTAAGCATCAATCTGATTTTCCACCCGCGCGAAGCCATGCCCTTCGTTTTCATAGACCTTGAATTCAACCACTCCACCGCGTTTTTTGATGGCGTCCATGACTTGCTGTGCTTCGGTCTTCGGACAGCGCGGATCGTTGCCGCCAGCTAACAAGTACAGGGGCGCTTTGATCTTGTCCACGAAATTGATCGGGGACCGATCTTCGTAGAGCGCTTTGTTTTTTTTAAGATCGCCCATGGTCGCCAGATCGCTTTGCTGGAGTACCGGATCTTCGTTCTGGATTTCTGTGAACCAGTTAACAAACGGCACGATCGGAACTCCCGCCGCCCAGACGTCCGGCGCTTTTGTGACGCCCATCATGGTCAGGTAACCGCCATAGCTGCCGCCCATGAGAATGAGCTTCTTGGGATCCACGTAGCCGGTCTGCTTGATCCAATCGGCGGCCGCGAGAACGTCCTGCAAGTCGCCGCCGCCCATGTCGAACAGATTGGCCTGCTGAAATTCTTTACCGTATCCGGTCGATCCCCGATAGTTGGGCGCGATCACCAGATATCCCTGATTCGCCATGTATTGCACGAAGCGATTGAAAGTATTTAGAGTCTGCGCGGTCGGCCCACCGTGAACATAGACAATCGCTGGGTGCTGTCCGTTGCGCGGCAGGTTGTAGGGCACGTAGACGAAGGCCGAGATCGTCCACTTGCCATCCTTGCTTGGATAGTGAACAAGATACGGCTCGACCATGTCCTGCGAACGCACTCCACCGACAAGCGCGTGAGTGATTTGTCGCGACTTGCTGTCGGCGATTGTGCAGGTCCACAAATCTCCGGGCGCAGTTGGACCATTGTGGTAGTAGAGGAGTCGCGCGCCATCGCGACTGAACGCCGACGCCCCGCCCGTCGGTTCGTTCAATCCTTTGGGCAGCGGAAGAGCCCGCGCTTTCCCAGTCGTGACGTCATACAAGTAAATGTCAGTGTTACCGTCCACATTCGCGGTATAGGTCAGGTGTCGTCCGTCAGCGGAAAAGCTGATGCCGGCGACTTCCCACTTGTCCTGCGTGAGCCAGCGAATTTTCTTCGTCGCGATGTCCAGCAGCCCGGCGTTCTGGTATCCGTTGACGGCGTTCGATGTGATGAGGACGTGCTTGCCATCTGGCGAAACGTCGTTCGCTGAGTGGAGTCGTTCCCCTTCATGCGGCGTGAGCAGGGTGCTTTGCGCGCTGGCTACATCCACCATAAAGACATTTGAGTCCGTGCCTTTGGATTGCTCCTGCGTGTAGACGATGAACTTCCCGTCTTTCGACCAGACGGGAGAGACATTCATCCGGTCATTTGCCGTGCCAGTGGTGAGGTGCTTCAGCTCGCGCTGGAGCGTGTCGTAAACATCGATCTCGAATACGGATGAAGTTTTGGGCTTCACCATGTAGGCGAGATAGCGTCCGTCGGGAGACCAGGCCGGGTGTTGGTTACGTTTAGGACCTGCCCAGTTTTCGGCGACACAAAGAAAATGTCCCATTGTTCATCGCCGTCATAATCCGACATGTAGGCGATCCACTTGCCGTCGGGGGACCAGGCGGGCGCGGTTTGGCGCTGATCGCTGACCGTAAGTTGCATCGGCCAGCCGCCCTCGGACGGCACCGTCCAGAGATTGTTGCGTCCGCTCATGTTGCTGACGAACACGATGGTCTTGCCGTCCGGAGACCAATCGGCGCCACCCACCTGCCGCGTCATGTAGAGCTTCTCGATGGAAAGGTTCTTCTCCACCTGCGCGTTGGGTTTGGAGGTGATTTGCTTAGGATCGGTAATGGCCTGGGGAGCAGGCAAGGTCTGCGGTGCAGCGACGGTAGTCATTGCTATGACTATAGCGAACAGGGAAAGAGTGCGCATGAGGGCCTCGGGTGGGGCGGGAACAGAAGAGTGTAACAGTTGGCTGGGCCCGCGTTGCATCATCGCGGGCGACGAGACCAGACTGTCCTCGTGAACAGGTTTTTTCTAGATTGTTGGTGACATCGCGATTTTACGACAGCTAGGCACGCGGCGATTCTTCGATACGCGCAGCGAGTGTATTCTGTAGGTGTTCTAAGATGAACCGCTCATCTTTCTTGCCGAGCAAACGACCAAACTTAGGCAAGACAGTGCCAAAAAACACCATAGCGGGCGGAACGACCAGGCCGACCCATTTATCCCCGCTCATGTGATGGCTCCCTGTCACAATGTCAATGACTGTCATAGTGAAAATCGGTGTTCCCATTAGGACTACTGCGCCAAGCCACAACCGCATGAACCATCTTGCCCAACCGGGCGAATCGAAGTAGCCCTCTATTCTGGTTCCTCCCCCAGGCTCCGGCTCAAATCGTGCATAAAAGTGTCCAGCGAAGTCGTTCCGGCTATACCGGCGTTTTTGTAAGCGGAACGTGTTCCCAGTCACCGCTCCGAGCAATGGACGATTGCCTCGATAGCCCGACAATGAGAATAGCGTCCGGCGTTCTTCATCTATTGAACGCTGTAGCACATCAGCCACCGAGCTTGGTGCGAGAGCGGAATGGAGCACGTATTTGATTCGACCCATAGTGGGGCAGTCTATCCGACTTGAGGAAATCAGGAGTCGAGGTTCTTTGTTGACGTATCAGGCGATTTCACCAGCTATCCAAATTCATACAACTAATTCTCGCCCGCAAGGCTCTTATTGAACTGGGTTCTCGCCCAGCCTGCGCCCGCAGGCTATCTGACGATTGAGGTGCCCTCGATGAGGTTGTTCCGCGTTGCTTTCCTAGTTTTGATCGCCATTTCGATAGTGCACCTGACCGAAGCGCAGCAGTCGCTCGGGTCGATTCCTCAGGGTCTTGAGTCCTTGCGGCATCTGGCGTCCTCGAAAACCGAGTTCACGCTCGACCACTCCATGCTGGTATTTGCGTCCAAGCTCGACCCGGAAAACGAGGACTTGCGCCGCGTGATTGCGGGCGTGAGCGGAGTCTCGGTCCATAGCTTTCACTTTCCGGAGCCCTGGATGTATGACCCGGAAGCCTTGAGCTCCGTTAGAGAGGAATACCATGCGGCGGGCTGGAAACAGTTGGTAAACAACCACGAGAAAAACGGAGGCCCAAGCGTGACCAATGTCTGGATCCGCTTCGAGAATAACGCCGTCAGCAACGTCGCCATTCTCGTTGCTGGGGCGACTGAGGTCAATCTGGTTGCGGTTTCCGGTTCTATCAGTCCGCTTGATCTTTCCCATCTTGGGGGGCACTTCGGTATCCCGAAAATTGAAGGCGGAGTGCTGGTGCCCAATAACCAACATCCGTAGCGGGGCCGACCGGTAGCGGGGCCGACCGGCGAGGTTTTGCAGTCGGGAGATCAACTGTCTACGGGGCCCGTTGAAGTCCTTGGTA